>ENA-UOIV01000084-UOIV01000084.1-human-gut-metagenome-genome-assembly--contig:-C59-NODE-84-length-110090-cov-90.431190_pt1 | contig 110090 bp, 111 predicted proteins | sample MGYA00242333_ERZ723880 | MGnify/ENA metagenome assembly ERZ723880 | reverse complement strand
AAATACGTCCTTTTTTCTTTCCCTAATCTGTAACACTTCATTGACAAACCTACAAATACAGACAAAAGGCGCGGCAAAAATGCATTGACAAAGGTAAGGTAACTTGATATAATATTTTGGCGCTGAAAATCACAGGGGCCATTAGCTCAGTTGGTTAGAGCAACCGGCTCATAACCGGTCGGTCCGGGGTTCGAGTCCCTGATGGCCCACCAACTAAAGAACAGGACCTCCCAACGGTGGAGGTTCTGTTTTTTGTTTATTTAATCTTTTTTCTCATAAGTCTGCACTTTTTAAAAACATTTTTAAGCGCTTGACAGACAGGCAGAGATGTGCTAAAATATAACAGCATTATATAACACTGTTATATCAGGAGTATTCTATGCCGGACATTACATCGACCACCCAACAGAATATTTTGGATGCCGGCAGGAAAGAATTTCTTGCCAAAGGCTTTCGCGCTGCATCCTTGCGGAATATTGTAAAGCGTGCAGGCGTTACGACCGGTGCCTTCTACGGCTATTATAAAAGTAAAGAAGCGCTGTTTGACGCCTTGGTCTCAAAACCATACCATGTTTTTATGGAGCAGTTTATAAAAGCACAAAACAGCTTTGCCAGCCTTCCGCCTGAAGAACAGCCTGGCAATATGGGCAGTATTTCAGGTAAATGTATGGATTGGATGGTTGGTTATATATATGAACATTTTGAAGCTTTCAAATTATTACTCTGCTGTGCCGAGGGAACCCACTACGAACGGATGATTCATGAGCTGTCACAAATAGAGGTAGACGCCACCCATCGCTTTCTTTCTGTTTTGCAAAATCTGGGATATTGCGTTAGAAAAATAGATCCGCAGCTGGAGCATATTCTTGTCAGCAGCTTGTTTTCCGGTTTTTTTGAAATGGTGATTCACGATATGCCGCAAGCGCAGGCTGTTGTCTATGTAAAAGAACTGCGTGAATTTTATACCGCCGGATGGCAAAAAATTATGGGGCTGTAACGCTCCATTCTTTTTCACATATAGTTAGCCATAACTAACCTTAGGGAGGGATCTTTTTGCAAAAACAATCCAACTTATCACGGCTGCTGGGCTATGCCGGCAGCCACCGGTATTTCACCTATGCCTCGTGGGTGCTTTCCGCCTTGAGCGCTTTGGTCGCGCTTGTTCCGTTTTGGTATATCTGGAAAATGATGCGGCAGGTGCTTGAAGTCGCCCCCCATTTCGGCCAAGCGCAGGATTTACCCCACAACGGCTGGATGGCTGTGCTGTTTGCTGTTCTTTCCGTCATCATCTATATTGCCGGACTCATGTGCTCCCATATCGCCGCATTCCGGGTAGCTACCAATATCCGTATCAGCACTATGCATCATATTGTTAAGCTGCCGCTTGGATTTGTTGAAGAGTTTGGCAGCGGCAAGCTGCGCAAAATTGTTAACGAATCCAGCGCGGCAACCGAAACCTATCTGGCACATCAGCTTCCAGACAAAGCCGGCGCTATCGCCACACCCTGCGGTTTGCTGGTATTGCTGCTTGTGTTCGACTGGCGCCTTGGCCTTTTAAGCCTTGTCCCGGTCGTCCTAGGCTTTCTGATCATGATGCGTATGACCGGCGCAAACATGCAACAGAAAATGCAAGAATACCAAAATGCGCTCGACGATATGTCCAATGAAGCAGTCGAATACGTACGCGGCATTCCTGTGGTCAAAACCTTTGGCCAAACGGTGTTTTCTTTTAAAAAGTTTAAAGATTCCATCGACCGCTACGGCGTTTGGGTCATTGCCTACACAAAACAGCTCCGGATGCCCATGATTCTTTATACGGCTGCTATCAACGGTGTGTTCGTTTTTTTGATCGCCGCAGCGCTGCTGCTAACACAAAACGGCGTAACAACTACATTTTTGCTCAACCTGCTTTTTTATATTATCATTACCCCGGTCATTTCACTAACCCTCACCAGAATCATGTTCCAAAGCGAAAATGCCATGATTGTCAACGACGCACTGCAAAGGATCGACAGTGTTTTGAATCTCCAGCCGCTGTCAGAAACAACAAAGCCGAAAAAACCAAAAGACTATTCCGTTACGCTTGAAGATGTCTGCTTTCGCTACGATGAAGAAAAAGAGGCGCTGCGCCATATATCCCTTTCCATACCTGCAGGGCAAACCGTAGCGCTTGTCGGCCCTTCCGGCGGCGGAAAAACAACGCTTGCAAGCTTGGTGTCGCGCTTTTTTGATCCGCAGGACGGAAAAATACGCATCGGCGGTGTGGACATCCGGGATATCCCCAAAAAAGAGCTGATGAACACCGTATCCTTTGTATTTCAGGACAGCCGGCTGATCAAAGCATCGGTTTTGGAAAACGTCCGTATGAGCAGGCCGGAGGCAAGCCGCAGCGAGGTCCTGGCCGCGCTGCAGGCAGCGCAGTGTATGGATATTATTGAAAAGCTTCCAAACGGTGTGGATACCGTAATCGGAACAAAGGGCGTATATCTGTCCGGCGGTGAACAGCAGCGCATTGCCATTGCGCGTGTTATGCTGAAAAATGCACCTATTGTGATTTTGGATGAAGCCACCGCCTTTGCCGACCCGGACAATGAAAGCCGTGTACAGGCCGCCTTTACCGAGCTGTCAAAGGGAAAAACGGTGATTATGATCGCTCACCGTCTTTCGACCGTTTCCAATGTCGACCGCATTTTTGTTTTGAAAGACGGGCAGATTGCCGAATCTGGAAGCTGGCGTGAGCTAACTGCCGCAAAAGGCATATTCAGCAAAATGTGGAAGGACTACCAGGCTTCTGTCCAATGGAAGGTCGCAAAGGAGGCATCCGGCAATGATTAAACGACTACAAAAAAAGTACGCGCTGTCAGAACAGGGCGCAAAGGACCTGGTCAAGGGTTGTATCGCCTGTGCACTGCAGAATATTTCCTTTATGTTCCCGGTGGGGCTGCTGTACGCATTGGTTAATGACCTGATCCAAGGCAGCGTAAGTGGGGAAAAAACCGTGTTTTATATTGCAGGCTGCACTGTCTGCATCTTACTGATCATCCTGACCACATGGTTTCAATACAACGCCACGTATTTTGCCACCTACCGGGAAAGCGGCGTCCGGCGTATTTCTCTGGCAGAAAAGCTGCGCAAGATCCCGTTGTCCTTTTTCGGGAAAAAGGACCTTGCCGACCTAACCAGCACCATTATGGCAGACTGTACATTTCTGGAACAGAGCTTTTCCCATTTTATTCCTGAACTGTTTGGCGCAATGGCCTCTACCGTGCTTGTCGCCATCAGTCTGTTTTTCTTTGACTGGCGCATGGCACTGGCTGCACTTTGGGTGCTGCCCGTTTCGTTTGCTATCGTCTGGTTTTCTGCAAAGGTGCAAGAGGCGCTCAGCCAAAAATCCATGCGCGCAAAAATGGCCTGTGCCGATGGCATTCAGGAATGCATTGAAACTGTGCGCGATCTAAAGTCCTGCAACGCAGAAGAAGCTTATCTGACCGGGCTGAATCAAAAAATCAAAGCGGTAGAGCACCGCGCCGTAATCAGCGAATTTGGAACGGCCGTGTTTGTGGTTTCCGCCTCCCTGCTTTTAAAGCTTGGCATTGCCACGGTAGCTTTGGTAGGCGCCATATTGCTCCTACAGGGAACGCTGGATATTATGACCTTCTTTCTGTTTTTGCTGGTCGTATCAAGATTTTACGACCCGCTGCAGGGTGCCCTGCAAAATCTGGCAGCAGTCATCAGCACACGGACAAATATTGCCCGCATGAACGAAATTTTAGACCATCCGGTCCAAACGGGCGAAAGCCGCCTTTCCAATAAAGGATCCGACATCGTATTCCAGCATGTGGGTTTTTCCTACAATCGAAACGAAACGGTGCTTTCAGACGTAAGCTTTACTGCAAAGCAAGGGGAAGTCACTGCGCTTGTCGGGCCTTCCGGCGGCGGAAAAACAACGGTGTCCCGCCTTGCCGCCCGCTTTTGGGATGCAGACAGAGGGAAGATCACCGTAGGCGGCATGGACATTGCATATGTTGATCCGGAAACCTTGCTATCCCTTTACTCCATCGTCTTTCAGGACGTAACCCTGTTTAACAATACCATTCTGGAAAATATCCGCATAGGAAAAAAAGACGCCACAGATGAAGAGGTGCTGGCGGCCGCAAAGCTTGCAAACTGTGACGAATTTGCCGAAAAACTGCCTGAAAAGTGGAACAGTCAAATTGGCGAAAACGGTTGCGAGCTTTCAGGCGGTGAACGCCAGCGCATCTCCATCGCCCGGGCGTTTTTGAAAGACGCTCCCATTATCCTTCTGGATGAAGCCACTGCCTCTTTGGATGTGGAAAACGAAACCCTGATCCAATCGGCCCTGTCCCGCTTAATTCAAAATAAGACCGTACTCGTCATCGCACACCGCATGCGTACCGTCGCGGGTGCAGACAAGATTGTTGTCCTGTCCGGTGGCCACGTTGCCGAACAGGGTCCTCCTGAAACGCTGCTTGCACAAAATGGAATTTACACCCATATGGTCAAGCTCCAGACAGAAAGCCAAAGCTGGGCAATCCACAATGGGTAGATGCCGCCGGAAAGCTTTCCCTGTTTGAATATAGAGCAGGCGTTCCCTTACATGGTTTTTTTATTTCTATAAAAAGGACCGGTCAAATGGCAGAGGAGCATAAAAAAGTATTGAAAAAACTCTGACCTATGCCAAGTGAACGGGAAACAAGAAAACTCTATGTGAATGGAGTAACCATTTGCATAGAGTTTTTCTTTTGCTTTTTCAAATTTTCAGCGTCCGCAGGGCGCGTGGCCGTCACCGAAGGTGGAGATCTTGGGGGCTTGGGGTTATTCCACAACAAGCATTTTGGTCGATGAAATCCGACCAAAATTGCAAAACATATATATTGTTTGCATTGCTTGCCATCTAGAAAAAACTTTAAAATCTACGAATATTCGTATATAATATAAAAAACATTTGCCAATGATGCGTTTAATAGAGGTATTACCCAGCTTATGGCTAAGTAGATGTAATCAAGAGAAGAAAGGAAAAGCACAATCCAGACGGAACCGGCGGATGTGTCAAGAAATGTTTGTGGAATAGCAAGAACTTTGATATAATGGGAACAGAAACCCCGGAACCGGGAGAAAGGCAGGAGGATAAATGCACATAAGCTATAAACCCCTCTGGCACACACTGGTTGAGCGAAACATGAGGAAAGAGGACTTGCGGATTGCCGCCGGTCTTACCACAAATATGATTGCCAACATGGGCAAAGGCAAGAATATCAGCATGGAAACGCTGGTTCGTATCTGCGAAGCCCTGAATTGTGGAATTTTGGATGTGATTGAGTTGGAGCAGGACGAAGAAGCGGAAATATTAAATTGACGGAGAAGGTATTGCGAAATGGACAATAGAGAAAGAATTATCAGACTTTGGTTTGATATGTGGCTTGCAAAAAAAGATTTAGGTATATTTGACGTGTTTTCTGATAACGCCGTATATATTGAAAGTTGGGGGCCAGAGTATCACGGTTCCAAGAAAATAAAACTTTGGTTTGAAGAATGGAATACTCGTGGAACTGTCTTACAATGGGACATCAAACAATTTTTCCATAAAGGTAACCAAACCATTGTTGAATGGTATTTCAAAAATAAGATGAACGCCGGTAACGTAGAAGCATTTGAAGGAATGTCGCTGATTAAGTGGACATCAGATGATAAAATTGCCCTCTTAAAAGAATTTGGTTGTAACGAAAATCGGTACGACCCTTATAAAGATGGCAATAGCCCACGTTTCAGAGATGAAAATGCAAAGTGGTTTTAATACAGTCATGCTTTAACTTATGGAGGTGACGTAATGAAGATAGAAATTGAAAAAGATTTCCCACAGTATTTCAAACCTTCATATCCAGAAGAATTTGAGTTGTTTTCACATTTTGAAGTATCCGCAGGAATACCAACAGTTTTGTTCGCAATCACTACATGGAAAGAAAACGGGAAACCGAATGTCTGCTTCCATTCATGGAGTTGCTTTCATGGGGATAAAACTGCTTTCTTCGCAGTAATGGGAAATCTATATCAGCATACCCACACCTATGCCAATATCAAAAGGGAAAAATGCTTTTGTATCAACTTTCTCCCGATAAGCTATTATGATAAGTTGGTAGACACAATTAAACACAACGATATGGAAACAGACGAATTTGCAGTAGGTCATTTTACGCTTTCCAATGCAAAAACCATTCATGCACCAGTCATTCAAGAGGCATTTATCAATATGGAATGTACCTTGAAGGAAACACAGGATTTAAGCGGCGCAGGAATAGCAGCTATGGTTATCGGCCAAGTGCAACACATTTCTGTTGAGAAAGAATATGCACAAGGCTATGAGCAGAGATGGAAAAGATGGTTTTATGATGTTAATACCGGCACCACAAAACCTTGTCACCGGGGAACCAAACCAATCTGCGATTGCTACGGTAAAGATAGAAAGGTTAGATTAGAAAATGGGTAAATTGCAGGAAATTCCCGGAGTTGGAAAAAATATTGAACAAGATTTAATAAACATTGGCATACGAGAGATTTCCGACTTAAAAGGAAAGAAACCAGAAGAATTGTATTTGCAGGATTGTCTATACAAAGGATTTCAGGAAGATAAGTGCCAGCTTTATGTTTTCCGCCTTGCTGTGTATTTTGCCGAACATGAAACCCATGAAGCAGAAAAATTAAAATGGTGGTATTGGAAAGATAAAGAATATCCGGGCAAAGAATAAAAAGTGAATATCATCCCCTAAACTAATTGCCGTTGCAGGAACACTTATTCCTACAACGGCAGTTTTCATTTTCTCTTGCGCCGGAAGTTGAAAGGGCTGTTTTTGATGTTCGGGGATTTTGAAAGTATTCTTTTCAATATCTTCTGTTCATCCGGCGGCAGCTTGTAAAAGTCAATGCCGAGCATATTGAAAATGACCGCCCACACCTTTCCGAGATAATCACCGGAAGATTGAATAGCCTTTCGGATTTCCAGAGCCATCTTCTTTGCAAGGGAGTAATCCGGCGTGCTGTCAATATCATGCTCATGGGCTTTCCGTATGTCGTGGAGAATGGCGTCCCATGTTTTGTGCGTCACATGGCAGAAGAAATTTTCTTCCTTTACCTCTGCGGCAAGGATGGTCTTTGAATAAAAATCCTTATCTGCCTGCTTGTATTTCTGAACGATAATCTGCCGCTGTTCTTCCAAAGATTCATAAAGGGTACGGAAGGTAGAGGTTGCATGGCCGTCTATGTATATCTCCGTGTCGGTCATAAGCTGCTCAAATTTATCGTTGGTAGCAATCTCACACAGGAGCCGGTTGTTGATACGGCCGCTTTTCAGCAGCGCCACCATTTCATCCGTCAAGTGCAATTCCATCAAAGGCGTGTTGACCTGCTCCCGGTTCTCTGTCCGGCACAGCAGATAATCAACGGACACCTGATAGAAGTCTGCCAGTATGACAAGGTTGCCGTGGTTGATTTCCTTATAGTCTTTGGCTTCATAGCTGGCGAGGGCTGATTTTGAAATGCCGGTTTCCTGCGCCAGTTCTTCCAGATTTAAGCCTTTATCTTTACGTAACTCCCAAAGGCGCTCCTGTATGGTAGTCGCTCTCAGCATAGGGCGTTCACTCCTTCCCGGCGGCTGTTTTCCTGCCGCTAACCGGATTATACCATACTTTCCGCAATCGTGGAAATTTCCGTTTTTCGCCCTGAAATCCTACTTTGTGGACATACGGCACAGGGAACAAAAATGGGCTATCATACAGGTAAGTTCATCGATGGATTATTCCAATCGAATGACCGGCCTGTATGGGATATGCTCCCCGGCGATGTAGCGCAACGACTTGCGGAAGGGAAATGGAGGAACCCTGACCGCAACGAGCGTACCAAAGGGAGCGAAACGCCGTTGTGAGAGCCAGGGGCAGGAACGACATCAGGGAGAACCGGCGAAAATGAACACCGAATTGATACCGAAACACAACAATCTGATAGGGCATAGTCTACCCTATCCGTAATACTACGGGGGATTTCCGGGCGGTTCTATGGCCGCTTTTTCCCCGAAAATCGCCCCGAAACACGACACTAAAATCTGCTATCCGTCTATTGCGGCTGTTACGGCTGAAATAGGCGGATTTTTGTTTAAGGAGGCGCTATGCCGAGAATGCCGAAAAAGAGGAAGCTGGAACTGTCCTTCTTCCTCAATGAACGGGGGCGGGTAACGTACAACGACCTTTGCCGGAAATGCCAGCGTACTTGCAAGCAGAGTTTCCGGGCGGTCATTGTGGACTGCCCCCATTATCTTTCCAAACGCTCAAAACGAAAAGTAAAGGAGGATACCGATTGAATGGAAGTTGAATTTATGACCGCAGACACCGCCCTGCCGCCCTGTATGCCGCTGCCGAGAGCCATGCTGCGGCTCCCGATCAGCAGCACCGCCAAGGTCATGTACGCCCGGATGTTGGATATTGTTTTCGTATCCGGGATAGAGGACGCCAACGGGATTTTGTTTATCCATTTCCCTATCGTGGAACTGGCGGCGGCACTTGCCCGCAGCACCATGACCGTGAAGCGTTCCCTGAATGAATTGGAGGACGCCGGACTGATACTGCGGGTGCGTCAGGGCTTCGGGGAACCCAACAAGATATATGTACTCATTCCCAAGAAGGAGGACAGCCGCCTATGAATGAAAAGCTGGAAAAACTCAATCAGGAGATAGAAGAAACGGAAAAGAAGCTGCGGAGGGCGCAGCATGAAGAAAAGATATTGGAACACCAGATAAAGACGCTGACACGGAAGGAACGGACGCACCGGCTTTGTACCAGAGCCGCCATGCTGGAAAGCTACCTTCCCCACCCGGAAGCTATCACGGATGAACAGGTCAGTTTGTTCTTGAAGCTGCTGTTCCGTCAGGACAGCACCCGTCAACTTATGGAAAAAGTGTTCGCCGGAAGTGATAATTTTCAGGGAGAGGACGCAGGCCGGAAACGGCCATGATTGCTTTCAGAGCCGCAGCCCGTAGACTGCCCCTCTGAAAGAGGGCGCAACTATACACCACCTGAAGGTAGTGTGTTGCGCCCTGCCGGGGGCTTCCTGCGGAAAGCGGATGATTGCCCGCAGCGTTCCGGCTCCTGTCAATCATCACAGGGGAAGCTACACTTCCCCTGCGCTGGCTGCCGCCAGCTACCCCTTTGTGGACTTGCCGCCCGGAAACACCTTGCGCTGCAAGCTGTTCCCGTCCAGCAAGTTTTACAATAGGCCGCTATACTTTTCTGAAACGATGAAGTATAATGAAGTCAACGACAAATTGGAAGTTATCAAGGCGTTTTTATAGAAGGAGTTGAAAGTATGAATTTCTTTGAGATAGTCCTTACATTAGCAATTTCTTTGGGAGCAGTAGTGTGGGGTGTGAATATTTATAATCAAAAGGGTACATGGTTTCTTGCTGGATGGAATACAATGAGTAAAGAAGAAAAAGCAACATACAATGAGAAAGCAATATGTCATTTGTTTGGAAAATGTGTTATTTTCTGCGGAATAGGAGCATTTCTTTTATTATACGGCAGCTTTAATCACAATGATTTTGTTTTATGTGTTGGACTTGGGATAATTGCAATAATGGTTATTCTATCAATTATAATGCCTAAGATAAATCCTAAAAAATATCGTCAATACAAATCCTAATTTGAATATCAGTAAATTATGACCTCTCAACAGAGGTTACAGTGTTTTAATAAAATCCTCCAAAAGCCTTGAAAATAAAGGATTTATCGCAATGTGTCTGCCTTATCTCTTTATACGGTTACACACAAGTTTACTCTTTCCCTCATTGCTCATAAGGGCAAATACAAGGGCAAGAAAATCTCATAACAAGATATAACAAAGTGTGGCAATCGGAGAACTGTGATGTATGTGCGAATATATTATAACGGAGGATTTTTCAATGGACAAGTACATTTACGATGATAAAAATGGTCTGTGGTATGAACTGCAAGGAGATTATTATATCCCATGTCTTATCTTACCAGCCGAAAAAGAACAGCCTATTGGTTTGTGGGGACAGCGGCACTTGCGGTATCTGAAAGAATACCGCCGAGCCACCTACATAACCTTGTTCACAAGCGGCAGACTGAACAATTACCTTGCTGACATCGACAGGCAGGCGCAGGAACGCATGGAAAGGCTCACAGAGCAGATGAAACGGGTGCAGGGTATTACGGAGCAGTTAAAGGCGGAAAACGCTTTGGAATGGACACAGAGAATGAATAACATACGGGCGTGTGCAAAGGAGATTGTGGAAAAAGAAATCATCTTTGCATAAGAAGACAGCGGTAGGATTTAGTTTTCCTACCGCTGTTTCACTTAAATCAAAAAAATATATTGACATTTTTCTATGTGTTGCATATAATAACACATAGACATTTATCTATAGGAGGTGATTGAGAGAGATGGATGAAAAAAGAATTGCGGCAATTTTCAAAGCGTTTTGTGATGAAAACCGCATTAGGATTATAAAACTGCTGCGTTCAGGTGAAAAATGTGCTTGCAAGTTGCTAGAAGAAATCAATGTCACGCAGCCTACGCTTTCCCACCATATGAAAATTCTTTGTGACGCTGAAATAGTTGTCGGGCGCAAAGAGGGAAAATGGACACACTATTCTATTTCAGAAAAAGGTGTGGAGCAGGCAAAAGAATGTTTGCGGCAGTTGACAACACTTGATGTTGAAAGCGAAAACAAGTCGTGCTGTGAAAAGTGAGGAAGTTTATTGATTGCTTTTCCGCACGGCTTATATTCGGGACGATAAATCGACATATTTCAATATGACTATATGAAAGGAGCTTTTTATGGAGGCACTAAAAACAATTTGGGACTTTTTTCAAAATGAAGTCCTCGGTATGAACTGGCTGAATCGTCTCATTGAAACAATTTTGAACGCTTGCGGTTTAGATACCACGGGCAAAATAGGAGCGAGTATTCAGTTTTTCATCTATGATACCATAAAAATTATGGTACTGCTTGGCGTTTTGATTTTGATTATCTCGTATATTCAAAGTTATTTCCCGCCCGAAAGAGCAAAAAAGATACTCGGCAGATTTCACGGCATATGGGCGAATATCATCGCAGCTCTGCTCGGTACGGTAACACCGTTTTGCTCGTGTTCCTCTATTCCGCTGTTTATCGGATTTACAAGCGCAGGCTTACCACTTGGAGTTACATTCTCCTTTTTGATTTCTTCGCCGATGGTTGACCTCGGAAGCCTTGTCTTACTGATGAGTATTTTCGGCTGGAAAGTTGCTGTTTTATATGTAATATTCGGTTTAGTAATCGCTGTGGCTGGCGGAACGATAATTGAAAAGCTGCACCTCGATAATCAAGTGGAAGAATATATCCGAAACGGTCACTCAATTGATGTTCCGCAGGAGGAGCTGCATTTCAAAGACCGTATGAAATTTGCGTGGGAACAGGTTGTTGAAACCGCTAAAAAGGTTGCTCCTTATGTTCTGATTGGCGTGGGCATTGGTGCTTTCATTCACAACTGGATTCCTGAAGAATTTATTGTCAAAGCACTTGGCGAAAATAATCCGTTTGGCGTAATTCTTGCTACGATAGTAGGTATTCCGATGTATGCGGATATTTTCGGTACAATCCCGATTGCAGAAGCCCTGCTTGCAAAAGGTGCTTTGCTCGGCGTTGTGCTTTCCTTTATGATGGGCGTTACAACGCTCTCGCTCCCTTCAATAATTATGCTTCGCAAAGCAGTTAAGCCGAAACTGCTCGGTATTTTCATTGGAATATGTGCCGCTGGTATTATTATTGTAGGCTATCTTTTCAACGCAATACAATATTTAATTGTTTAATTTTAGGAGGTTATTATTATGGCATTATTTAATTTTGGAAAGAAAAAGGAAGAAGAAAAGAAAACACCTGCTTGCGCTTGTAGCTGTGGTTGTGCTGCCAGCGAAGCAGAAAGCATTACAAACGATTGCTGTCCTGATTTGAAAGAGGGAGAAATCTGCTGTATCAAAGTGTTAGGGGCAGGTTGCAAATCCTGCCACGAACAATTTGAATACGCAAAACAGGCGGTAAAGGATATGGGACTTTCCGTAGAGGTCGAATACATTACCGACATGCAGAAAGTAATGGAATACGGTGTTATGAGTATGCCTGCCCTTGTTGTCAATGAAAAGGTTGTTGCTATGGGCAAGGTTTTGAAAGCCGTTGATGTAGTTGCTCTGCTGCACAAGCTGGGGTTTTAATGATGGATAAGAAAAAGGTAGCCTTTATTTGTGTGCATAACTCCTGCCGCAGTCAGATTGCAGAAGCACTTGGAAAACATTTGGCGGGAGATAAGTTTGATTTCTATTCTGCTGGAACAGAAACAAAACCACAAATCAATCAGGATGCTGTGCGGCTTATGAAACAGCTTTATGGGATAGATATGGAGAAAAGCCAGTATAGCAAGACGATTGATAAAATCCCCACGCCTGATATTGCGATTTCAATGGGGTGTGATGTCGGTTGTCCCTATATCGGTAGAGCGTTTGATGATAATTGGGGACTTCCCGATCCGACGGGCAAAAGTGATGAATGTTTTATACAGGTCATTGAGAGAATATCTCAAAAAATAAAAGACTTGAAATTAGAAAAGTAACATGAAAGCCACAGAATGGATATATTGCCCTATCTGCGGCAATAAAACTCGCACAATGATACGGGAAGATACAGAATTAAGAAACTTCCCTCTCTACTGTCCGAAGTGCAAAAAGGAAACAAGCATCAATGCTCAGGATATGAAAGTCACGCTTGCAGAACACAAATAAGATTTTTATGTATGCCGCCGCATGGGTGATACCATAGCGGCGGTTTTTCGTGCCTATCGGCTGTCTCTGTCAAAGGATTTCTTTCTCTGTCTCGGCTGGTTTCTCTGCTTACCCTCCGCCTGAAGCTGACGCAGGCGTTTCAGCACGCTCTCTCGTTCAGGCGGCTTTGCCTGCTCTTTTTTGGCGGGTTTCTGTTTTTCCCTGACCTGTTGCTCCCATGCGGCAAGGTCACGATTGAACTGCTCCACAACAGCCTCCGCCTTACGGTAGGTTGCCATGTACGCCTGCACATCGGGATAACCGTCCTCTTTCAGAACATCGGGCAGTTTATCCAGCTTTTCAGCGATTTCCTTTTCTGTCCGCTGTATCTGCTCTGTGAGCGCCTTGCGCTCCTTACCCTTGAAAATCCCTTTTGTATCGGCAAGCTGTTGTTTCAGCTTCGGAAGTACCGTATCCTGCAAATGCCGGATTTCTTTCGCCTTATCCTGCGCCTTTATCATCAGCTTTTGCATGGTACGGAACTCTGCCATATCTATTTCAAGGACAGGCTTCGGCGGCATATCGTGTTCACGGATTAAGTTTTGCAGGAAGTCCTTAGCCTTGTTTACGATACTGCGGAACAGACCCGGCAGCCAGCCCTTGCTTTTGATAGACTGGCTCGCCTTTTCGTGTATCTCTGTCTGCTTGACTTCTAAAATCTTTGCTTCGGAGATACCTGATAATAACGCCATATCCGCTGTCCTGTTCCATTCCTGCCTTGCGGCATTATCGGCTTTGATTTCGTCCTCTTTGGGATTATTTTTGCCGATTTTCTTGGCCGGAAGATAGACGCTGTTTTTATCAAATACCTTTAAGTGCTGCTCAGGATCGGAGATATGGCAGTTAATAAGTTCTGTATACACTTCCTTTATCTCTCGGAGAAAAGGCTCTCCCTTAAAGCGTGTATCTTTGGTAGTAAACAGATGGCTTTCGTATACCTCGCCTTTTTTGATGACGGTACAGCCTTTCCGTATCTGCCCGTCCTCCCCCGTGATTTCCTTTTTGGTGCGGACACGCTTTCCAGTCTCGTCAAAGAACACGCTGCGGGAAGCAACCTTTACATCAGGTTCGGGGAGCAACCTCCTCTCGCTGAAAATCAGATGGATATGATAATTTGTCTTGCGCTTGTTGTGGTGGAGGGCGGACACGCACTCCACACCGTACCGCCTGCGGAACTCCTCTGTAAAGTCCGTGAGTACCTGCTGCGGCTCGTATTGCGTATAGATTTCGGGCAAGGCGATAATCAGTTCCCTTGCTTCGATACATTTGCCCTCTGTGCCGCTGCGCTGAAACTCCTGCTGGCTTTCCCTTGCAAGGTTGCTCCAAAAGGTGCTGTCGGCGGTGCGGTAGGTGGCATAGAGATTTTCCTGCCTTGCATGGCTTGTAATATACGATATTCGCCCTTTGACATTGGGCAGTTTTGACATCTGGATAAAACTGTGTCTCGGCATACATCATCTCCGTTTTCTGTTGTCAAGGTGCGTCCTTTTTTTGCAACCGTTTACGGTTGTGGCTGTCGCTGCGGCAGCGGTGACAGCCCCGTATCATACGCCGCAGGCGGTTGATACGGAAGCCCCCTGCAAGGGCGAAATACCCGGAGTACAAATCGAAGATTTGTGCGAGGGGTGTATTTCGCTCTCAAACGCCGAGGGCTTAGGGTTACTTTCCGAAAAGAGAATGGATGGTCATTCCACTCTGCGGACATCATCGGGCTTCAGAAGATTTCTTCCCTGATTGACCGTCAGAAACCGTTCCAGCGTGTCCCTGCGGATAATGGTCTTGCGCCCCACTTTGAGGACGGGCAGCTTTCCCCATTCCACCAGCTTCCGCATGGTGTTCCTGCCGATACCCGTACATTCTGCGGCTTCCTCTATGGTAAGTCCCATTTTGACTGCGCTCATTCTATCAACCTCCTTTTAGAATACTCATTTTGCAACTACTGTTTTATCATTATACTTATTCTGCCATCTCTTGTCAACCTATTTTGCAACCATTCATAGTTTATTTACAACTTTCATTGAGATAAAGGTTGCAAAATAAGTATCGGCGTGTTATACTGATACCAGTCAGGAGGTGAACACCTTGAAAAAAGAAACCACATTCACCGCAAAACAGGTCGGTAGGAGGATTAAGGAACGCCGCACAGAGTTAAACATTACCATGCCGGAACTTGGCAGGCGTGTAGGCGTGAACAAATCCACCATTCAGCGGTATGAAGCGGACGGAGTTGATCCGAAGCGCACAATGGTTATCAACGGTCTTGCGGAAGCGTTGCTCACAACTCCCGAATGGCTGACAGGTCTTTCCGATGATAAGGAATATGACACCTATACTCTTTGCCAGCGGGATATTGAGGAACACATCAGGAAATATCTGGACACAGTTTCCTATACAGTAAAGGGCGAGCCGCACCAGCAGCTTCTCACGACATTTCTCGGCAAGATGGTTGACCTGTATACGGTTATGACCTGCTACTTTGCTGATGCTATGGAGGAAGTTGACCGTGTGGCGGAGGACAAAGGGCTGAAAGAGTCTCTTGGACGGTACGCCATAGAGTCCGGGGCAATCATGGAACAGGTATACCGCAAGAAGATGGAAGTACCGATTGAGGATATGAAACGGTTTTTAGACGGGATTTTACATATCCACGATGAGGGGCGCACAAGAATGTCGATGGGCGCACTTTTCGGGATAGTGGAGGAAGCCGAAGAAAGGCTTTCCGAAAAAGAAAATTCCGTGGCACCTTGACAAGTAAAGACGCCAGTTGACTTTCACTGGCGGAAGTGACACAATTACTTTACGCACACCATATGTCACAGTCCCGATTGCCACGGATAGAAAGGAGTTTTTTATCTATGGCAAAAGGTTCTGTAAGAAAGAAAGGCAAAAAGTGGTACGGACGCTTTTATATTGAAGATGAAAGCGGCAGAAAAGTGCAGAAAGAGTTTGCAGGCACAGAGAGCAAGGCGGAAACAGAAGCCATGCTCCGCAAAGCGATAGCGGACTATGAGGAAAAGCAGTTTGTCGGGAAAGCGGAAAACATCACGGTAGGCGATATGCTGGATATGTGGGTAGAGGAAGAACTGAAACCCGGCAACTTAAGCAACGGGACGGTCATGTCCTATCAGGGAACGGTCAACCGTATCAAGCAATATCCCATTGGCAAACGCAAGCTGAAAACCGTGACCGCCGACCATTTGCAGGCGTTCATTGATTTTCTGAGCTACGGTGGGACAAACCCGGACGGGACAACTTCAAAGCCCATGAGCAAAGGATATATGCTCCTGTTCTCGGCGGTGTTGCAAAATTCCTTCCGCTTTGCGGTTTTCCCGAAAAAACTGATTACCTTTAACCCTATGCAGTATGTGAAGCTGAGGGGCAGGAAGCAGGAAACGGATATTTTCTCGGACAGTGAGGAAGATACTTCCAGTATTCCTACTATCACCCATGAACAGTTCCAAAAGCTGGAGGAATTTCTCAAGGCAAAAGATAATCCCGCCTTGCTGCCTGTGCAGATAGCGTACTACACGGGGCTTCGTATCGGGGAAGTATGCGGCTTGACTTGGCAGGATATTAACCTTGAGGAACAATATCTCACGGTACGCCGCAGTATGCGCTATAACGGAACAAGGCACACAACCGAAGTGGGAACGACAAAACGGAGCAAAGTCCGCACCGTTGATTTCTGCGACACGCTGGCGGCAATCCTGCGGGCGGCGAGAACAGAACAGCGCAAAAACCGTTTCCGCTACGGGGAGTTTTATCACCTGAACTACTACAAAGAAGTAAAGGAAAAAGGGCGCACCTATTATGAGGTTTACAGCCTGCAAAGGACAGAGGAAGTCCCGGAGGATTACAAGGAAATCTCCTTTGTCTGCCTGAGAGCAGACGGGGCGTATGAAGCGCCGAGTACGGTAGGGATTATGTGCAGGGCGGCAAAGAAGAAAGTGAAAGGGCTTGAAGATTTCCATTTCCACACGCTCCGTCACACCTACACAAGCAATCTGCTTTCCGGCGGCGCAAAGCCGAAAGATGTGCAGGAACTTCTCGGACACTCCGATGTCAGTACCACAATGAACATCTACGCTCACTCTACAAGGGAAGCGAAGCGCACTTCCGCAAGGCTGCTGGATAAGGTGGTCGGCGGGGAATAAAAAGTTGCCCTTGTTTCGGCTCGTAAGGGCAAAAACAAGGGCAAACAGATAAGGTTTGAATGAAAAACAGGCGTGAAGCCTTGAAAAATCAATGGTTTTTGAGGATTAGATAGTTAAATCTAAATTTATCGGGCCACCCTGACCCGAACTTTCAAAACTGAATACCAGCCGCCACCGGCGGCACCACCGAGCAGGAAATCTTGAAACAGGTTCCCTGCTCTTTTTATGCCCCGACGCCGGGAGAAAGGAGGACACTACTTGCCATGCCCGCACTTTGATGTGAAAATCATCCAGTGCAGCAAGCGCCAGTCAGCCGTTGCGTCTGCCGCCTACCAGAGCGGGGAACGGCTGTTTTCCGAATACGACCAGAAGCAGAAATACTATTCCCATAAAAGCGAAATCGTCCACACCGAAATTATGCTGCCGCCCCATGCCCCGCCGGAGTACGCAGACCGGAATACCTTGTGGAACGCCGCCGAGACACAAGAAAAACAATGGAACTCCCAGCTTGCCCGGAGGTTCGTGCTTGCCATACCGAGAGAACTTCCCCCGGAACAGTACGCCGACCTTATCCGGGACTACTGCCGGGAGTTTTTCGTTTCCAAGGGCATGATTGCCGACTTTGCCATCCATGACAAGGGGGACGGAAATCCCCACGCCCACATCCTGCTTACCATGCGGGCGATGGACGAAACCGGCAAATGGCTTCCCAAAAGCCGGAAGGTCTACGACCTTGACGAGAACGGCGAGCGTATCCGGCTTGCGTCCGGCAGATGGAAAAGTCACAAGGAGGACACCGTGGACTGGAACGACCAGAAGTACGCCGAGATATGGCGGCAGGGCTGGGCTGATACGGCGAACCGCTATCTGGAAGCCATCGGCAGCCCGGAGCGCCTTGACCTTCGCTCCTATGCCCGACAGGGGATTGATAAAATCCCCACCGTCCACATGGGGCCAGCGGTCAGCTATCTGGAACGGAAAGGCATACAGACCAACATCGGCAACCTGAACCGGGACATCAAAGCCGCCAATTCCCTTATGCAGTCTATCCGGCAGATGGTACGCAGCTTAAAGGGCTGGCTGTCCGGCCTGAAAGAGAAAAAGGCGGCGCTGCTGGAAGCACTGGAACAGGCAAAGGAGCCGACCATCCCCGAACTGCTTTCCCGGTATCTGGATATGCGGAGCGAAGAGCGCACCGGCTGGACTTCTAGGGGGAAGCTGAAAGGCACTGTTGGCGATTTCAACAAGGTCATGGAAGCCCTTGACTTCCTGCGGCGGAAAGAGATCTCCACCGTGGAGAGCCTTGACGCCTATCTGGATAAGGTCAGCGGGGAGATACTTTCCGCCAAGACCGACATCCGAAAATCGGAACGCCGGATAAAGGCCATCGACACCACCCTTTCCCATATCGCCAACCACGGAGCCTACAAGGAGGTTTACAAAAAGTACGCTTCCATCGGCTGGAAAACCCGGAAGGAGAAATTTGCCGACGAACACCGGGAAGAACTGGACGCCTACCTTGCCGCCAAGCGTTTCTTCAAAGCCCATCAGGAGGAATTGCCATACGATACGAAAGAGTTGAAGAAGGAACGGACGCAGCTTTCCGAAAAACTGTCGGAAAAGAATGAGGGCTTGCAGGCGGTTCAGGCGGATATGAAGCTGCTGCGGGATGTGCGCTACTGGATAAACCATGTGCTGCCGCCCGACCAGCGCCGGGTTGTGCCGGAGCCGGGAAAGAAGCCGTCCCTCAACGAACAATTAAGCTGGAACATCGAGGGCGTGAAGCAGCGGGAAGAACAGAAACGCCAGCAGCCCCGCCGCCAGCAAAAACAGGATATGGAACTTTAACCAATCAGGCGCTTGCCATTTTCCCCGTGAGAATGACAGGCGCTTTTCTTATTTTCAGGAGGATTTGCCTATTGAACGTATTTGAAGCCGTGAAGCAGTCTGTTACCACCCGGCAGGCTGCCGAGCATTACGGCGTCCGAGTGGGAAGAAACGGGATGTGTGTCTGCCCCTTCCATGACGATAAAAACCCCAGCATGAAGGTTGACCGGCGCTTCCACTGTTTCGGCTGTCAGGCAGACGGGGATGTGATTGACTTTGTTTCCCGTCTGGAAAACGTCAGCCCCAAGGAAGCCGCCCTCATGCTGGCGCAGGACTTTTCCATCCCCTATGAGGATAAGGAGCCGCCAAGCAGGAGCCACCGCCCGAAGCCAAGACAAAGGCAGGAAAGCCCGGAACAGCAATTCAAGCGCATGGAGCGCTACTGCTTCCGGGTACTGTCCGACTATCACAATCTGCTGCGCCGCTGGAAGCGGGACTATGCCCCCAAGACACCGGACGAGGAATGGCACCCGCTTTTCGTGGAAGCCTTGCAGAAACAATCCCATGTGGAATATCTGCTGGATATGCTGCTGTTCTCCGACATGGAGGAACGGGCTGCCCTGATTGCCAGCTACGGAAAGGAAGTGAGGAACCTTGAGCGGAGAATGGCAGACCTTGCCGCCGGAACTGCGGCAGGCCGTGACGGACACCATCGAAGCCGCACCCCCGCCCCGGAGCGTTGAGGAAGTCAAGGCCATGCTGGAAAGCACCGAGAAAGGCGGCGTCCGCAACAGTATTCAAAACTGCCTGACGGTATTCCAGCATGACCCCATTCTTTCCGGGGCGGTGGCGAAAAATCTCCTGACCGAACGCATTGACCTTCTAAAGCCCATCGGCAGGAAACGCAGAACCGGCAGCAAGGCCATGACCGATACGGATATGAAATATATCCGGCTGTATCTGGAAAAGACCTACGGCCTGACAAGTGAGAAAAAGATAGCAGACGCCGCCGATCTGGCCGCAGACGCCAACAGCTACCACCCCATCCGGGACTACCTGAACGGCCTTGTCTGGGACGGGAAAGAGCGTATCCGCTATTGCCTGCGGCACTTTCTGGGAGCCGACACGGACAACTACACCTTCCAGTCGCTGCGGCTGTTCCTGCTGGGAGCCATCCATCGGGCGTTCTGCCCCGGCTGTAAGTTTGAGGTCATGCTCTGTCTGGTCGGCGGGCAGGGAGCCGGGAAATCCACCTTCTTCCGGCTGCTTGCTGTAAAGGACGAGTGGTTTTCCGATGATTTGCGGAAGCTGGACGATGATAACGTGTACCGAAAGTTACAAGGCCACTGGATAATCGAAATGTCGGAGATGATTGCCACCGCCAACGCCAGGAGCATTGAGGAAATCAAGTCTTTCCTCAGCCGCCAGAAGGAGGTCTATAAAATCCCCTACGAAACCCACCCGGAGGACAGGCTGCGGCAATGCGTGTTCGGCGGGACTTCCAACGCTCTGGACTTCCTGCCCCTTGACCGTTCCGGGAACCGGCGCTTCCTGCCGGTCATGGTCTACCCCGGACAGGCCGAGGTACACATTTTGGACGATGAAGCCGCTTCCAGAGCCTATCTGGAACAGGTATGGGCGGAAGCCATGACAACCTACAAAAGCGGCGATTTTAAGCTGTCTTTTACCCCCGAAATGATACAGTACCTCAAAGAACACCAGCGGGATTTCATGCCGGAGGACACCAAGGCCGGGATGATACAGGCGTACCTTGACCGCTACACCGGCAGCGCCGTATGCTCCAAGCAGCTTTTCAAGGAAGCCTTAAACCATCCCTTTGACGAACCGAAACAATGGGAAATCCGGGAGGTCAACGACATTATGAACCACGGTATCACGGGATGGAAGTATTTCTCCAATCCCCGGATATTTGAAGGATACGGCAGGCAGAAGGGCTGGGAACGGGAAACCCCGGCAACGGGCGCTGACAACGGGCGTGAAAAAACGCCGGACGGATTTGTGGAAGTCACAGAGCAGATGGAGCTTCCCTTCTGAAAAATCCGGGAAAATCACAGCCGGTTGCCGACCCCGTTGCTATCCCGTTGCCGAGCCGGTTGCCGGGAAAAAGCCCGTAACTGCGGGCTTTTCTCCCCTATGACAACCAAAGCAACAGAAAAATAAAAGAAAAAGTAATAAATAACCCAACCGCCAGACAGAGATTGTTTTCGAGGTTTTTTGAAGCCCGTTGCCGGACTTCGTTGCCGACCCTCTCCTGTCTGGCTTATTTCATTTATGGAGGTAACTGCCTATGGCAAAAAGCAAAACTGAAATCCATGTCACAACGGTATTTGACGGCGAACTGGACGCTACGGACGTTTTCGTGAGCCTGATTGCACAGAAATACAGCCAGAGAAATGATAAAGAATATCTTGCGAAAAAGCAAGATTTAGGATATAATAAAGACAAGGTTCAGAGTGACCGTGTTCCGTCTGGATTGTGCGGGTAACGGTTATGATGAACGGATTTGAATATACAGGCGTAGACATGGTACTGGCAAGCAGCTTCCGGGCGGCTATCTATTGCAGGCTTTCCAAGGACGATGACCTTGACGGGGAGAGCGCCAGTATCGCAAACCAGCGGGCTATGCTGGAAACCTACTGCGAAAAGCAGGGATGGGAGGTTGTTGCAGTCTATCAGGATGATGGCTACACGGGGCTGAACATGGAGCGCCCCGACCTGAAACGGATGTTGAAAGCCATCGAGCGCAGGCAGATAAACCTTGTGGTCACGAAAGACCTGTCCAGACTGGGTAGGAATTACTTGCAGACCGGCTTCCTGATTGAAGATTTCTTCCCCCGCAACGGAGTGCGGTATATCGCCATGAATGACGGTATCGACACCATGCGGGACAACAACGACATAGCGCCGTTCAAGAACATCCTCAACGAGATGTACAGCAAGGATATTTCCAAGAAGGTTCATTCCTCTTATCTGCTGAAAGCGCAGAAAGGCCAGTTTACCGGCTGTCTTGCCCCCTTCGGCTACCGGAAAGACCCGGAGGACAAAAACCATCTGCTGATTGATGAGGACACGGCCCCCATTGTCCGGCGTCTGTTTGCGTGGGCGCTGGAAGGACACGGCCCCAACTACATCCGGCGCAGGCTGGAAGAAGAAAAAATCCCATGCCCGACCTACTGGAACCGGGTACGGGGCTTTCGGAACGTGTCAACCAAGTGGGAAAAGAAAGACCCGGTTAACGGGCGGTATATGTGGGACTTCTCCGTGATTAAGGACATCCTGATGAACCCCGTCTACACCGGCGCTATCGCTTCCCAGAAGAAGGAATACCGCTTCAAAATCGGCACCATCGGGGAGAAGAAGCCGGAGGACTGGATTGTAGTGGAGAACCAGCATGAGCCGCTTGTTGACCGCAAGACCTTTGACATCGTGCAGCGCAAGCTGAAATCCCGGCAGCGCCCCCGCCAGACCGGGGAAATCAGTCTGTTTGCGGGGCTTATCAAGTGCGGCGAGTGCGGGAAGTCGCTGACTATCCGCTACACCAACGAGAAGCACCCGAAGCAGATTTATTCCTGTAAGACCTATAACGCCTACGGGAAACAGCACTGTTCCCAGCACCGGGTTGAGTACGACACCCTGTACCGGCTTGTCCTGAACAAAATCCGGGAGTGCGCCAGAGCCGCCCTGATGGACGGGGAAGCCGTTGCCGGGAAGCTGTCCGACACCTGCGAAGCCGAGCAGAAAGGCCAGCGGGAAGCGTTGGAGCGTTCCCTAACCAAAGACGAGGAACGGATTGACGTTCTGGAAAAGATGGTGCTGCGGCTGTATGAGGACATGGTTGCCGGGCGTATCAGCGAAGCGAACTTCAATCTGCTGATGGAAAAGACGCAGGCGGAACAGGCCGAGTTGAAAGCAAAGGTCACGGAAGGCCGGAAGAAGCTGGCCGATGAAATCCGGCTTGCGTGTGACGCCCGCCAGTGGGTGGAAGCCATTCAGGAATACGCCGACATCACGGAACTGGACGCCGCCACCTTAAACCGCCTGATTAAAGAAATCGTTGTCCATGAGAGCATAGACGGCGATAAGACAAGACACATTTCTATCGAAATTCATTTTAATCTTAAACCCATCCCGGAAGTGGAGCAGGTCACAGCCTGACCTGCCCCGCCGGGGCGGTTCTTAAAAACTCCATAGATATTTCTTGACACGCCGCCGCCCGCCATCGAGCCGTTTTCCTACACCTATTTGGGGATAAAACTTTTGAAAGGCGGTGGCAGAATGAAAAGTTATCTCTCTATCCGGGAGGCGGCAGAAAAATGGGGCGTGTCCGAACGGAGGATCAATCAATACTGTGCCGAGGGGCGTATTCCCGGCGCACAGAGGTTTGGAAAGTCCTGGGCGATCCCAGACGATGCAGAGAAACCCGGCGATCCGCGACGGATGCGGCGACAGGCAACATCCGCTCCGGCAGTCTGCTTGACCACACAAACCTCATGCCACTGATGAATACGGCCTTTGCTCCGGGACACTGCCGGGAGGCTGTGGAAGCAATGACTGCGGGCCCTCAGCGGGATATTGCCATGGCAGAGTATTACTATTTCAGCGGTCGGCCGGAGGAAGCGGCAAAAGAAGTAGAATCTTATCTCACCAGTCCTGATATGGGGGCGCGGCTCTCCGCCTGCCTGATCTACGCTTATGCCAATCTTTCCATCGAACAGGTACCGAAAGCCAGATTTGCTTTGGGGGAACTGAATGCCTCCCTTGCCGCCGCAGGAGAGCAATCGCCTCAGTTTCGGGCGGCATCGGCTTTTATTGCGTCGACCGGGGCGGTGTTACTCCATTTGCCGCTGCCAAAGGAAATGCCAGAGGTCGATAGTTTCCTGCCTCTGTTGCCGCCGGGACTTCGGGCATTTGCCCTGTATGTGCAGGCCCACTACCTCTATCTGAAAGAGGAGTATGCACACAGTGCGGGCATCGTGGAGGCTACCCTTGCCATGGGCGCGGCGCGATACCCAATCCCCGCTATCTACTTACATTTGGTAGCGGTAATGGACTATATGAGCCTAAAACAGCCGGACAGTGCTGAGGCCCATCTTCTGACGGCGTGGGAAATCGCCCGGCCAGACGATCTCATCGAAGACTTCGGAGAACATCATGGACTTTTGGGAGCAATGCTGGAGGCGGTCATTAAACCAAAATGGCCGAAGGACTTTAAGCGGATCATCGACATCACCTATCGTTTCTCTTCCGGATGGCGTAGAGTTCATAACCCGATCACCGGGCACGATGTGGCAGACGACCTAACCACAACGGAGTTTGCCATCGCCATGCTTGCCGCCCGCGACTGGACCAACCAGGAGATCGCGGTACACCTGAATATATCGGCCAATACGGTCAAAAGCCACATCTCCGAAGCAATGAGAAAATTAAACGTGGAAACAAGAAAAGAACTGAAACAATATATGCTGCAATAGAAAAATGCCCGTGGAATTCCGCGGGCATCACCCATTTCAGGGGTCAAAACGGGTAATAGAAATCCCGATTTTCCTTCGGTATAATAAAGGTGTGAAAATATAGCACAGACATGTGAAGACAGGATTTACCGAAGGAGAGCAGGGATGATAGATGAAAACTGATAAAAAAGTCCTTAACCAATGGGATGGATTTTCTATCATTAGACAGATAGGCAGGATGAGCCTATCCTTTTTCCCTGCGCATAATTTCATAATGACGTGTAAAAGGACGCGCTGCACCTGCGGTTTATCCGCGGCTGCGGCGCGCTCTTTTTCTATTGCAACGAATTTGACGCTTTGGGAGAGGGGGTGTTTACAGCGTGTGTATCCACGACTCCCGCACAGCACTCTGCCCGCGCCGTAGAGAAAAGAAGGGGGCTGAGAGAAATGGAGAAGGTCAAACGATACGAGATTGAGGGAACCATTCTGGATATCCCCATGTATTGGGAGGAACGTTCCCAAAAATATCTGGAGGATTACAGCGGCCTCATCGAAAACCCGGCATACACTCCGGAAGGGCGTCCCATCCTGCTGACTATTGAGGACGCCTGCCGCTACAGCGAGCCGGCGGGGGGTGAGCCAAGGTGCATTGACTGCGGTTCCTGCGTCTACTTTCGCCAGCCCCGCGGCTCCCTGCTGGGTGTTTGCCACAACGAAAAAATGTGCTCCGGTGCAAAGCCGGAACAAGCGAAAACAAATATGAAGAAGGAGGAAACAACATGAGAAAGAAAAGACGTTTATTAAGCCTGCTGCTTTGCGGCGCGCTGCTCTTCTCCCTCTGCCCGCAAACGGCAGTATTTGCTGCGGGGACGGACACAGGCAAGGCGATTCAGCTTGGCATAGACAGCATCAGCGGCTATGACAGCACCGCCGGGTATGACTATATCTACTTTGGCAACTGGACGGCCCTGGACGACAATACGGCTTCCGTCCCCATCAAATGGCGTGTGCTGGATAATACAGCCAACAACGGGAATGACGGGCTGTTCCTATTGTCCGAGGGGCTATTAGGAGAAACAAGTTTTGACAGTGATACAATCAGTGATGCATGGCAGGACAGCGACGCGAAAGTCTGGTGCGAGGATTTTTACAACAACGGCTTCAGCGCCGCAGAGCAGGCCGCCGTTTTGGCGACCACGAAAAGCGATGGCGCTCATACTAGCATCAGCGCCCCACCCGATCATTTTGTCGCTTCTGAAAATATCCTAAACGGGGATAAGGTATTTTTCCTTTCAGCGGAGGAAGTGGAAAACAGCGCATACGGCTTTACAGATAACAATGCGCGAAAGGCTTCGGACATGTGGTGGCTTCGCTCGCCCAGCGCCAAAGCAGGAGATTGGAGCGGTGCCGGTTTCGTCCTATATGATGGTACCGTGATGGCCAACAATTTGAATGCAAACTTAGGAGCGCGCCCGGCTTTTAACTTAGATACAAGCTCTGTTCTCTTCACCTCCGCCGCTGCAGGCGGCAAGTCCGTCAGCGGCATGGACACAGGTCTAGCGGTAGTGAGCGATTATGACGGAAACGAATGGAAGCTGACCCTTTTGGACAGCAGCCGCGAGTTTAAGGTAACAGAACCGAGCGCCGGCGGAAAACCCGGCGATACCATTGCGCTCAACTATACGGGGGCAGAGACGGGAGAAAATGAATATATCTCGGCCATTATCACAAACAAATCCGATGGCGATGTGCTGTATTACGGACGGGTAGCACAGCCGGACGGCGCGGACGGCAGCCTGGAAATTACCATCCCAACCGGCCTTGCGGAGGGCAGCTATACCCTGCATGTGTTCACCGAGCAGTACAACGGCGATTGCAAAACCGATTATGCCAGCGCGTTTCAATCGGTTGATCTCACCGTCACCGCGTCCGGCACGGGAGAACCTGACCCTAAGCCGTCAGAGCCTGCCGAAATCGTCATAGGAGGAGAAGTCATTTCAGGCAGCGCGGAAACCCCCGCCTACGCCCTGACGGACGACACCGGCGCGGTGACGACCACGGGTGCAAACGAAAATAACTACAACATCAAGTGGGACGGCAGCACCCTGACCCTCGACGGCACGACAATAAACGGCGGCATTTTCAAAAACTTCCTTGAAGAAGACGACGATCTGACGGTAAATGTCGTAGGCGAAAATACGATAAATATAACCGATACATACGGAATATCCTTAGGAGCAAATGCGCTTTATCTCCAGGGAAGCGGAACGCTGAAAATTGTTGAAGTAGGAGACATGCGACAGCAGGGCATCTGGGCAAAGAAAGTAACGATAGACGGCGTTGCCTTAACCATAAATTCCATCGCAAGCTGCATTTATGCCGAGGCAAATTACGGCATCGCTGTGGAAGATGGAGACGAGACCATCAACGTTATAAACGGTGCCGAACTCAACCTCGTTTCAAATCAATCTGCACCGATCTCTGCCAAACAGGGAATATTGATCGACGGCAGTACCGTGACAGCAACGACGAACGCCAGTTCACACCATGCCCTTTATGCATATGAAGGCGGCATCGAGATCAACAATTCTACAGTAAAAGCATATGCGGAGTCGTCCTCAAACGCCGCTGTGTGGGCGGACACATCTATCAAGATCACCGGCGAAAGCGACGTAACGGCGACGGGAGGCTATGGCATCTACGCCGGCGGCGATGTCTCCATCACCGGCAGTAAAGTTACAGCCACGGGCGCAGACGGTAACGCCAGCAGCATAGGCATATACTCCGACATGGGAAACGTCACCATAGAGGGCGGCACAGTCACAGCTACCAGCGGCATAGTTGCCGCCGAGGGGACGGGCAGCTTCGCTTATAGCAGCGGCATCTATTCCTACGGTCTTACAATCACCGGCGGCGAGGTCACTGCTGTGGGTAAACTGGCTGTGGATGAGGGCGAGGACTCTGACTCTTACAGCTACGGCATCGAAGCCTACAGCGAGGTTGTGATCGAAAACGCGACGGTGTACGCTAGGGGAGATCAGGCAAACGACAGCGCCGGTATTTACATAGACAGCGATATTACCATTGAAAGCGGCAGTGTGCAGGCACTCGGAGGAAGAGCGGTAAATCATGACGACCCTGACGCGGCGGCAAGCGCAGGCATAAACGCCGGCAGTGTCACCATAAACGGCGGCGAGGTCATCGCGGAGGTGGGGCTTTCAGAGCACGGAACCGCAGACGGCATCTACGTTTACGACGATATCAATATAAACGGCGGCAGTGTGACCGCCACGGGCGCTTCATACACCCTTGACGGAGTTGCCCCGCAGTATTCCGGTGGTATCTTCAGCGAAACCGGCAATATCACGATCACGGGCGAAGAGACCGTTGTGAACGCAAACGCCGGATGCGCCGACGACGGTATCACCGCTATCGCGGCGAAAGCGGGAGATATCGTCATCCAGGGCGGCAATGTCCACGCCGACGGCGCGTATGGTGCGTATACGAGCTATGAGGGGATCGGAAACGGCCTCAGCGCGCTGAAGGGCTCAGACAACACCGGCGGCAACATTATCATCTCGGGCGGAACTATAGCTGCGGCGGGATATACGGACAGCCTCTACTACGAGGGCGAGCTTATCGCCCGCCCTGAAAGCGCCGAGATCACCATGGGTGTTCTGGATGACTGGATGGTCAATGAGGATACATGGGATCTGGATTGGGATAAGATGGACGCTGACGCGTCCGAGATCGAAGGCTCACCGTTTACAGAGGAAACGGTGATTGTAAGGACATTCACCGAGGATAAGCTCTATTTCAGTGCAACCGACGACCCAACCGACCCAACCGATCCAACCAATCCGACCAATCCAACCAATCCGACTGACCCGACAGATCCAACCGATCCAACCAATCCGACCGACCCGACCGATCCGACCGATCCGACCGACCCGACCGATCCAACCGACCCGACTGACCCGACAGATCCGACCGACCCGACCGATCCAACCAATCCGACCGATCCGACCGACCCGACCGACCCGACAGATCCGACCGATCCAACAGACCCGACCGACCCGACAGATCCGACCGACCCAACCAACCCAACCAATCCGACCGATCCAACCGACCCGACAGATCCGACCGATCCAACCGACCCGACCGATCCAACCAATCCGACCGACCCGACAGATCCGACCGATCCAACCGACCCGACCGACCCAACCAATCCGACCGATCCAACCAATCCGACCGATCCAACCGCCCCGACTGACCCAACCAATCCAACCGATCCGACTGACCCGACCGACCCAACCAATCCGACCGATCCAACTGACCCGACCGATCCTACGGACTCCGACGAACAAAACGGCAATGCGGATAAAGACAGCAATAGTCCGCAAACCGGCGATGGCAGCAATATGACCTTGTGGCTTGCCCTGCTGCTCGCATCGGGAACGGCTACGGCTGCCATTGCAGTATATGGCCGCAGGAAGAAAAGAGAGCATTAAAAAGATGGGCATATCCGGCGTCTCGCTTGCCGAGCTGATCTTCCTGTACGCCAAGCGCAAAGCCTTGTTCGGAAAGTAAGAACTGCACTTAGGTAATTCAGTACATAAGGAGGACCGCCGGATTTACAAATGCGGCGGATCTCTTGTCAATGAAAAACAAATCGTATTGAACATTCGTTTAGGAGGTGGTGATATGGGAAATTAGCCGTACTGGACTTGGAAGAAGCCGGCAGGCAAATTGGTGAAAAGCTGTTTGTCTTACTCTCCCCCAATCAAAAAAGGAACTGGCCCAATTTGTCCGTGATTATGAAGCTGGCGATATTTCGGCTTCTGTCCCATACGCCACCATTTTCCAAGGACAGAAAAACTTGCTGGACCAATCCCTGACAGAAATCCGGGAAGGTGATTTGTATTTTTGTCTGGAGCTGCGCTTAGTGACAGTGCCAGGCCAGATAATCCCGCTATTTGAAATCTTCTCTTTGCTCATCCAGAACCCCGGACGTGTGTACTCCTATGAAATGATTCTGGACTTGGTTTGGCAGGAGGATTACAGTTACTATTCCCGCAAGGCTGTCAACAACCATATCAGCAATCTGCACCAGAAGATGAAGGTAGCGCCGGATGTGCCGGACTATGTAAAAAGCGTCTACGGCATCGGCTATAAATTTGAAATCTGAGAAATGCCATCATGGCTTAAAACGGCCATGATGGCGTTTTTTGTATAAAGAAAACCACGCGATTGTCGCGTGGTTTTCTTTATACAATCAGAACCAGCGTGACCTGACACGCCGGTTCCTACCAAAATACTTTTTACTTCCTTATGGGACGCCGCCAAATGGCAAAGGCCCTTTTCCTGTTTGCTTTTAAATATTACAGCTCCTGCAAAATCCTACGTGCATTTTCCCCAAAAATCAGCTTCATTTCCTCCTGCGAAAGGCCAAGGCTGTTTATCCGCTGCAGCTCCTCCTCCGCGTTCCACATAGGGAAATCCGTCCCATATAAAACCCTGTCTGCTCCATACAGCCGGATCAACTCCAGGCTCCTTCTTTTTCCCAAATACATGGTAGAGCTTGAAGTGTCCACATAACAGCGCTTATCCTGCAAATACTCCAGCGCAAGATCCCAAAGCGACCAGCCGCCAAAATGCGCCCCAATCGCCGTAAGCCTTGGAAAATTGTCCAGCACACGGGCAAAGCGGTTTGGGTGGGAATACGAATACCGGTAATCCCCGCAATGAAAAAGCACCGGCAGGTCTCCCTGCAGCACGTCGTATACCGGGAACATGCGCGCATCGTCCAAATGAAACTGCTGTGTATCCGGATGCAGCTTTACACCCCGAAGCCCCAGTTTTTTCATACGCTCTATTTCCGCAAAGGGGTCTTCCATACCGGGATGCAGCGTACCAAATCCGATCAGCTCCTCATGTGCCTTACACTGTTCCGCAATAAAATCGTTGATAGAATGCACTTGCTGCGGGACGGTTGCAACAGACTGCACCAGAAAACGGCGCACCCCCGCTTTTTTTCCTTCGCGCAGCAAAGCGTGAACCGTACCGTCGCCGTCCATGGGAATTCCATAAAAACTGCCAACGCCCTGTACCGCCTTTTTTGCAATTTTTTCCGGGTAAATATGCGCGTGAAAGTCAATAATCTCCATATATAACATCTATCCTTTTTTGTTTTTCCACCCCAGGGGATCCATATAGTAGTATATTCCGTTTTTGCGCAAAAGTCAAAACCCCGCAGATACAACGCTTGACGGCAGGCGGGAAAAAAGCTACAATAAAAACCATCCTAAAGAATAAAGGGGAATATGTGAATATGGCATTGGTTAAACCTTTTCAAGGCGTTCGCTTTAACACCGGCATTGCAGGAAAAATAGAAGAGCTTGTCTGCCCGCCCTACGACGTCATCAGTGAAGAACAGCGAAAGGCATACATAGAAAAAAATGAAAACAACATCATTCGTCTGGAGCTACCAAAAGGCGACAACCCTTACCGCAGCGCGCACGATATTTTCACGCAATGGAAAGAAAAAGGGATTTTAAAAACAGAGGACCTGCCCGCCGTTTATATTTACGAGGAAGAATTTGACGCCTACGGCAAGCGCGCAAAGGTAAAGGGCATGATCTGCCGTGTAAAGATTGAAGATTTTTCAAAAGGCGTTATTCTGCCGCATGAATTTACGCTTTCCAAGGCAAAGGAAGACCGCTTGAACTTAATGAAGGCAACCAACTGCAATTTCAGCCAGATTTATTCTCTTTTTATGGATCCGGCGCATTGTACAACACAAAAACTTGACAGCCTTTCCACCGGCGCGCCTGACATACACCTGACCGACAACGACAATGTAACCCACCGTCTTTGGATTGTTACCGATCAGGCGGCAATTTCGTCTCTCTGTGCAGATTTCGACGACAGAAAACTGTATATTGCAGATGGGCACCATCGCTACGAAACGGCGCTGAACTATCGAAACTGGTGTTACGCGCAGGGCAAAAGCGCACCGGGCGGCGCGGCCGATTACCAAATGATGATGCTGGTCGATATGGAGCATCCCGGCCTGGCGGTCTTTCCCACCCACCGCCTTGTCCGCAATCTGGAAAACTTTGACCCCAAACAGGCAATGGCGGCATGCACGCAGTATTTTACAATTACAGAGAAAACCGGCGTTGCTTCCATGGAAGCAGAGCTTGACAAACTTTTTCAGGAAGATAAAACGGCGTTTGGCTTCTACTGCGGCGGGGACACATGGGCGCAGCTGGTACTCAAAGACCCTTCTGTTATGCAAGCGCTTCTTCCGGATAAAAGCGCCGCAACAAGAGAACTTGACGTTACCGTGCTGCATACGCTGATTTTGGAACAGCTGTTTGGCATTGACGCGGAAAACATGGCAAAGCAGATCAATCTGACCTATACAAAGGTTTTCGATGAAGCGATTACCTCTGTAAAAAGCGGTGCGTCCCAATGTGCATTTATCTTAAATCCCACCAAGGTCACACAAATCCGCAATGTTGCCGCCGCAGGCGAAAAAATGCCGCAAAAGTCTACTTACTTTTATCCAAAGCTGATTACGGGCCTTGTTCTAAATGAACTGGTGTAAATAAATCCGGGAGGAAAGCCAGCTTTCCTCCCGGATTTATCTGTTAAATTCACTTTTGCTTTAAGCTTGCACCGGCGCGCCTGACAATATCTGCCGCCTTACCGGCTTGATCGACATCAACACCACGGCAGCAACCAGAGAAATAATCGTTTCAGGCAGCATATAGCTTCCGTTATAGATCAAAGAATACAGCATGGCAAGCATGTCTCCCGTAAAGTTATCCAAAATATACGCCCCTGTGCTGTTTGCCATTACATCGCCAAAAAACCATTCCGCATAGCTTCCCCACAGGATAAACCCGGAAAGGAAATGGCACAGATAACGCAGCAGGCCCGTTACAACCGCGCCCAGCGCAAAGGAAAGCGTCGGTTTTTTTATTACCCGTTTAAACATGCCCGCAAGCCCCAGCACGGCAAACGCGGCAATATAATCCAAAAAGGCCATCAATACAACGTTAAAGCCGGTAAGCCCCGCAAACGCCTGGCTGGTGGTTGCGCCCAGGACCGCCTGTAAAATACCAAAAACCGTACCACATAAAAGGCCCCATCGAACGCCGTACATATAGCCCAGCACCATAACCGGCACCATGCTGAACAGCGTAATCGAGCCCCCGTAAGGCAGATCAAACACCTTGATCATGGAAAGTACGGTCCCCAGTGCAATCAAAACACCGCTTGTAACCAGTCGCAACGTTTTTTTGTTCATAAAAGCATTCCTCCTTTTTCTGCAAAAACACAAATAAAAAACCGTACGGGATTCCGTACGGCGTACAACCTTCTGCTTTATTTATTTTCATAAAACATACTTCCTACGCCGGCATTATCCGTATCAGGTTAAAGGGTTACGCTTTTGCGTTCTCAGCCGATCTGCTCAGCACCCCTGCAGTTTTCATGTGTTTTTGTCGAAGATAAGGATACTACATCCTGTACCTTATGTCAAGGCAAAAAATTACAAAATACTTGACAGGGGGACTGCGGTACGCTATAATGGCAAAGGTGTAAAGAAAAAAACTTTACACATGATACAGCTATTGGGAGCATTGTTATGGAAAAAAACCTGCAAATCTCTCTTCTTTTAGATTTTTATGGCGAGCTTTTATCGCCCAGGCAAAGGGAAATTACAGGCAACTATTACAACGACGATCTTTCCCTGGGCGAAATTTCCGCCAATATGGGTATTACCCGGCAGGCTGTGCGCGATATTGTCAAACGCACGGAACTGGCCCTGTTTGAAATGGAAGAAAAGCTGGGTCTTTGCAGCCGCTTTGAAAGCATGCAAAACGGCCTTGCAAAAATTGAAGAGCACGCCCGCACTATACAGGCGTACAACCAAACAAAGTACCAGGATGAGATTGTGTCGGATAATATTACACAAATTTTAAGTACTGTCAACAATCTGCAGGAATAAAATTGGTGCCGAAAGGGTGATTTCGTTGGCATTTGAAGGATTGTCGGATAAGCTCAGCGCGGCTTTTAAAAAGCTGCGTTCCAAGGGAAAGCTCAGCGAAGCAGACGTTAAAGAAGCCATGCGGCAGGTGCGTCTTGCACTTTTAGAGGCAGACGTAAACTATAAGGTTGCAAAAGATTTTACCAATAAAGTAACACAGCGCGCAGTCGGTGCCGATGTTATGGAAAGCCTTACGCCTGCGCAGATGGTTGTAAAGATTGTAAACGAAGAGCTCACAGAACTGATGGGCGGCGAAAAGGCACGGCTTTCTACAGCGTCAAAGCCCCCTACTGTCCTTATGCTTTGCGGCCTGCAGGGCTCTGGTAAAACCACACACGCGGGCAAGCTTGCGCTCATGCTTAAAAAGCAGGGGCATCGCCCGCTTTTAACTGCGTGCGATATTTACCGTCCCGCCGCCATCAACCAGCTGCAGGTTGTCGGTTCTAAAGCCGGCGTACCTGTTTTTGAAATGGGCAAGGAAAATCCCGTAAAAATTGTAAAAGCGGCCATTCGCCATGCGCGCGACCATGGAAACGATATGGTTATTTTGGACACGGCCGGCCGTCTGCATATTGACGAAGCGCTGATGGAGGAGCTAAAGAATATTAAAGCGGAAGTAGAGCCGCAGGAAATTTTGCTTGTGGTCGACGCTATGACCGGCCAGGACGCCGTAAACGTTGCAAAATCGTTTAACGAACTGCTGGATATTACCGGCGTAATTTTAACAAAGCTCGACGGCGACACAAGAGGCGGCGCGGCGCTTTCGGTAAGGGCTGTAACGGGCCGTCCGATCAAATTTGCCGGTACGGGCGAAAAGCTGGAAGATCTGGAGGTTTTTCACCCCGACAGGATGGCCAGCAGGATTCTGGGTATGGGCGACGTTTTAACGCTGATTGAAGAAGCGGAAAGCAAAATTGACCAAAAAAAAGCCGAACAGCTTGCCGACAAAATGGCCAAAAACCAAATGAATTTAAACGACATGCTCGACCAGTTCCAGCAGATTAAAAAGATGGGGCCGCTTAAATCGATCTTATCAAAGCTTCCCGGCGTTGATAAGCAAATAGAAAACGTAGACATAGACGACCGGATTATGGACCGCAACGCGGCAATCATTCTTTCCATGACACCGCAGGAAAGATTAACCCCTTCGCTGCTCAACGCTTCACGCAAGCGCAGGATTGCCGCAGGCTGCGGCATGAAAGTAGAAGACATAAACCGTCTTTTAAAGCAGTTTGAGCAGATGCAAAAGATGATGAAGCAGTTTTCCGGCAGGAACGGCAAAAAGAAAAGGAAAATGCGCGGCCTTCCGGGCCTTGGAGGCCCCATGGGGCCCATGGGTATGTAACAGTGTATTCACCCAATAGGTAAAAAACTCATTGGTGAAGATATAGCAATATGTTTACGGAGGTGAAAAGATATGGCAGTAAAGATCAGGCTGCGCCGTATGGGCGCAAAAAAGTCGCCCTTTTACCGCATTGTTGTCGCAGATTCCAGATATCCCCGCGACGGCCGCTTTATTGAAGAGATCGGCTATTATAACCCCCTTACAGACCCCAATGAATTTAAGGTGGATGCCGACAAGGTAAAAAGCTGGATTGCAAACGGTGCACAACCAACCGACACAGTAAAAGCTTTGCTTAAGAAAAACAACGTAATTGAATAAGGAAAGAAGGTTTCTTTACATGCAGGAATTATTAACGACCATTGCCAAAGGCCTTGTAGAAAACCCTGACCAGGTTTCCGTAGAGGCTGACGAGCCCAACGAAGAGGGCGTTATTGTATACCATATCCATGTTGCAGAGGATGACATGGGCAGGATTATAGGCAAGCAGGGACGTATTGCAAAGGCTATCCGCACGGTTGCCCGTTCCGCTGCCGTCAGAAACAACACAAAGGTCATGGTAGAAATTGACTGATTGCTAAACCGGAAAAGAGGCCGGGATTCCTGCCGCTTTTCTTTTTTCACGCGGCTTTTCCAGCAATCTCTGTGTGTTGCGCTTTATGCTTCTTGACTTCCGCTTTTTATTTGGTTATACTATATCCAAAATTATTGGTTTGAGGTGAAAAGATGCGTATATTTTCCTGCTGATATAACGTATGTACCATACAGCGCTGCAAACAGACGGGCTTGTCCGTCTGTTTGGTGTTGCGCCCTGCAGGAAAGTTTTGCTCTTTTACCCGAAAGATATAATATATATGACCTCTCCTCTGGTCCGGCAGGGACTGGCTCTGTGTATTTTTACGGGCTGCAGAAAGCAACTTTTCTGCAGCTCTATTTTATTTTTACAGGAGCTGATCACCTATGTCTCTTATAAACATCTGCCATCTTACCTTTTCTTATGAAGGCAGCTTTGATACAATTTTTGAGGATGTGTCTTTTCAAATTGACACCGACTGGAAGCTTGGCTTTATCGGCCGCAACGGACGCGGAAAAACAACCTTCCTGCAACTGTTGACAGGCAAATACGGGTATAGCGGTTCCATAAGCAAAAGTGGCGTCGAATTCGGCTATTTCCCATTTACCGTTGCAGATCCATACCAAAACACGCTGGAAATTGCGCAGGATGTTCTACCCTGCCGCCCACTTTGGCAGATAACGCGCGAGCTGTCTTTGCTAGACTTGGACGATGAGGTCCTGTACCGTCCGTTTATAACGCTTTCACAAGGGGAACAGACAAAGGTATTGCTTGCCGTTTTGTTTTTAAAGGAAAACTGTTTTCTTTTAATTGATGAGCCGACAAACCATCTGGATGCTTCTTCCAGGCAAAAAGTATGCAGCTATTTAAAGAATAAAAAGGGATTTATTTTGGTTTCTCATGACCGTGCATTTCTTGACGGCTGCGTGGACCATATTCTTTCAATCAATCGCAGCAACCTGGAAATACAAAAGGGAAACTTTTCCTCGTGGTATCAAAACAAGCAGCAACGCGACCATTTTGAACTGGCAGAAAACGAAAAACTAAAAAAAGAAATCAATCGCCTAAATCAATCCGCCCGGCGTACAGCCAACTGGTCCAACGCCGTTGAAAAGACAAAGTACGGAACAAAAAATTCCGGGCTGCGCCCGGACAGAGGATATATTGGACATAAATCGGCCAAAATGATGCAGCGTACAAAAGCAATAGAACAACGCAGGCAGAGCGCGGTTGAAAGCAAGCAAAAGCTTTTAAAAAATCTGGAGCAGGCAGACAGCCTGTCATTACACCCCTTAGCATACCATACAAACCGTCTAGCCGTATTACAGAACGTTTCCATTTTTTATAAGCAAAAGCTTGTTTGCAAAGATGTAAGCTTTACCATTACGCAGGGAGACCGCATTGCCCTGCAGGGAAAAAACGGTAGCGGAAAATCCAGTGTTTTAAAACTGATAAATGGAACACCTGTTTTCTATACGGGCAGCCTTCATATTGGCAGCCAGGTTAAAATTTCCTATGTACCGCAGGACACATCTTTTTTACAGGGGGATCTTTCTTCCTATGCCGCACAGCATCAAATAGATGAAAGCCTTTTTAAGGCGATCCTTCGCAAGCTCGATTTTGCACGCACACAATTTGAAAAGGATATGCATACTTTCAGCGCCGGACAAAAGAAAAAGGTCTTGCTTGCAAAAAGCCTGTGCGAAAGGGCACACCTGTACATCTGGGACGAACCGCTGAATTATATAGACGTCTTTTCCCGTATGCAAATAGAAGCGTTACTCAAAAGCTGTGCGGCAACCGTGCTTTTTGTTGAACACGATCTGTCCTTTACAGAAAATATCGCGACCAGGATCATACGGTTATAAATACCATGCAGGAGAAAAGGGCGTATGCATTGCATACGCCCTTTATATGCGCTCCTGTACAGTTACCTTTACCATATCCCCCGGCTGCTTTCCAATCTGACGCCGTATGTCCTTTCGCAGCCCAACAATATACCCCGGCGTTTTCATCTTGACAAGGCTTCCGTCATACGGCACGCCGTCAAACGTAGCGTGTATCTTAACCCTTCCCTTGCCAAATTCTTTTTTTACATCAAAAGGAAAATGCACATAGGCGCCGTCTATATCGGGAACTTTTTCAATTACCGCCCGGAACGTATAAATCTTCCGCTCCACAGACCTGCTCCTTTTCCTTTATTTCTGTACAAGGCCATGGAAAGGCTATTCGTTAAAAAATACGGAAAACGCCTTGTAGGCCATATATACATCCGTTTTTGAAACCACTTCAAACGGCGCATGCATCGAAAGCACGGGAACTCCCAGGTCTACTACATCTACGTTCAAATTGGCAACGTACTTTGCAATGGTTCCGCCGCCGCCCAGGTCTACTTTACCAAGCTCACCCGTTTGCCACAGGATCTTCTCCTTGTCAAGCATCTGCCGGATCTGCGCCATAAATTCTGCAGAGGCATCTGATGTTCCATATTTTCCGCCGTGCCCCGTATATTTTGTAATCACCACACCGTTATTGATATAGCTTGCATTATTGGCTTCAAATACGCTTGCATACGTGGGGTCAAACGCCGCGTTGACGTCCGCGGATAAGCACCGGCTTTTGGAAAGTACCCGATAGCCCTCCTGCCCTTCACTTTTTGCAAGGTCAAAAATAAAATATTTCATAAAGTCGCTTTGCATTCCTGTATTGCCGTCGCTTCCCGTTTCTTCCTTGTCCACAAGCACCGTAACAACTGTGTTTTTCGGAGTTTTACAATGCAGCGCCGCCATCAGCGCAGGATATGCGCACACACGGTCGTCATGGCCGTAACCGCCGATCATACTCCTGTCAAAGCCAATATCCCTTGCAGAAAACGCCGGCACAAGCTCCAGCTCCGCAGACAGAAAATCCGCCTCTGTAATTCCATAGCTTTCATTGAGCAGTCGCATCACATTCAGCTTAACAAGCTCAGACTCCTTGTCGCCTTTGAACGGACGGCTTCCAATGAGCACGTTTAAATCTTCGCCTGTAAAGCTTTTTGCCATTGTTTTGGTCATCTGCTCCTGTGCCAAATGCGGAAGCAGATCCGTCACGCAAAAGCATGGATCCTCCGCTTTTTCACCCAAGCAAACGCTGATCGTTTCCCCGTTTTTTAAAGCGACCGTGCCGTGTAAAGCAAGCGGGATCGCCGTCCACTGGTACTTTTTAATTCCGCCGTAATAATGCGTTTTAAACAAAGCCAGGTCGTTTGCCTCATACAGCGGGTTGGGCTTTAAATCCAATCTGGGGGAATCTATATGCGCAATGGCAAGGCGCACACCGTTTTTACACCCATCTGTGCCGATGACCGCAAGCAAAATATTCTTATTCCTGTTCACCGTATAGATTCTGTCGCCGGCGCTGTACTTTTTGTCGGGGTCAAACCGTGTAAAGCCCGCCTGCTCTGCAAGGCCTACTGCCGTCTGCACCGCTTCGCGTTCTGTTTTCGCCTGATCTAAAAAAGTCTTATAAGGCTCACAAAAGGTGTCTGCCGCTTTTATCTGTGAAGGTTCCAGCGTAGACACGCCGTTTTTTTTGTCTAAAAACAGCGCTTCCTTCAAAAGTGCCGCTTTTGTTTTTTCTTCTGCCATATCCTATCCATCCTTTCATGCTTTATTCTTACCGGTTTACAATGCCGTTATAATCGATAAAGCTGTATATATTTTTCTTTGGCGTTTTCCACTTTTACCACATACTCTGCCGTTTCCGGGTAAGGAATATTCGTCAGGCTTTTCCCATCGTCTGAATACGCGCTGTCGGCAAGCCATTGGTCCACCGCCCCAAAGCCGGCGTTATATGCGGCTACTGCAGTTTCCTCCGGCTCATACCGCTCCAAAAGGAATTTTAAAAACATTGTGCCATATTCTATATTGACCTGCGGGTCGTACAGCATTTCCGTCTCCATGGTAACTTCCCCGTTATAATAGGTCTGCAGCCATTCAAATGTTTCGGGGATGATCTGCATAAGCCCAAGCGCACCTGCGCTGGAGCCTGCGTTCGGGTCAAACCCGCTTTCAGTCCGAATCACCGCATAAATCAGTGCCTGGTCCACACCGTATTCCCAAGCGGCCGCTTCGACCTCATCCTGATACTTGATAGGATACGCCGCTTTTTCAAAATCATCACTGGCGCTTAAAAATGCATAAAAAGCAACCATTATTGCAATGACTGCAAATAAGATCGTCGCCGCCAGCACGATCATCCCTGTCTTTTTCTTTTTCCTAACCATATACACCGCCCAGTTTTTTCCGCAGAGGGGCCACTACCTGCACAGCCGCCTGCTCTAAATGCGTATATTCTTCCGTGCCGTCAATTACAATATCCGATTGCCGGCGGTAATAGCTTTCAGGCTGCTGCGCAGAAAGGCGCTGTAATGCCTGTTGCCTGGTAAGGCTGTCTCTGTTCATGATTCTCTGGATCCGAACTTCTTGGGGTGCTATTACGGAAACGACCAGATCGCACAGTGCATCTGCATTGCTTTCAAATAAAACCGGCGCATCAAATACAATCAGCCGCCTGTTTTCCCGCCTGTACAGGTTGATCTGCGCAAGCGTTTCTAAAAACACCCATGGGTGCACAATCCCATTTAGCAGCGCTGTGCTTTCTCTGTCTGCAAAAGCCCTGCTTGCAAGTAAGGCCCGGTCTATGCCGCCTTCAGGCGTTTTTATATCTTCCCCAAACGCACCGGCAAGCAGCTGCACACAGGCAGCTTTGGGCGCTGTGGCCTGTCTTGCAAGCGCGTCTGCATCAATTACAGCACAGCCATGCTTTTGCAAAAATCCTGAAAACGTGCTTTTTCCTGATCCCGTAGGGCCGGTAAGCCCAATTACCACAAAATCACGCAAGGGTTTTCACCTCAAATCCTGCCGCCCGTATCAACCGGTTATATACCGCCATTCCCATGCCCTGTGTAACAGGGCAACGAGCATACACAACGGTAATTCCGTCTTCATCTATCTTCCGCAGCTGGGCAAACAGCCGTTTTGCCTGCGCCTGGCTGTCGTTCTTTTTCCCAAGCGGATATGCCTTTACAGAAAGCCTTGGAATATCCTCCTCATAACAGAGCGCAGCGGCGTATGCTTGCGCATGCGCATTCACATAATCAATATATTTTTGATCGTCTGCTTTTATTAACAGCACCTTTGCCTTTGGCGCATAATGCCTGTATTTCATACCAGGGCTTGCAGCCTTCTGCCCACGCGCCAGGCGGTGCAGCACCGCTGCGTCTACATCTATGTTGCCAATTACAGCTTCCATTTGCTCAAGTGTAACGCCGCCCGGGCGCAAAAGGCGCGGCGGGTCCTGTGCCAGGGAAAGGACGGTCGATTCCACCCCAACCGTACATGCCCCGCCGTCTAAAACCGCGTCAATCCTTCCGTATAAATCCTGGTACACATGTTGGGCTGTGGTGGGGCTTGGACTTCCCGACAAATTGGCAGAGGGCGCGGCAATTGGCGTTTTTGCCAATGTAATCAACGCCTGCGCCACAGGGTGGGACGGAAAGCGCACACCTACCGTGTCAAGCCCTGCGCTTACCTGGTCCGGTACAATGCCGGACTTTGGAAGCACCATGGTAAGCGGCCCCGGCCAAAAGGCGTCCGCAAGCATCTGCGCTTTTTCGGGGAACGCGCTTGTAAGCTTTTTCACTGTCTGCACATCCGCAACATGGACAATCAGCGGATTGTCCATTGGCCTTTCCTTCGCCTTGAAAATACCGGCTACAGCCTGGCCGTTTAACGCGTCGGCCCCCAGACCGTAAACCGTTTCTGTCGGCATGGCGACCAGCCCGCCTCTGCGCAGGATCGCTGCGGCCTGTTCAATTTGTGTTTCATTGAGCAATTGTGTTATCATCATACGTCATTCCTTGGTAAAAATCAAAGGATAATTTGTAAACTTTCCCTGAAAGTTCTGTTTTTACGGCGCTTCCTGTTTTAGCTGCCTGGCCCGGTACGCTGCAATCAGCGGGTCAATCACTTCATCCAATGCGCCGTTTAAAATGTCGTCAAGCTTATACAGCGTAAGGCCGATCCTGTGATCCGTAACCCTTCCCTGCGGATAGTTATAGGTACGGATCCTTTCACTTCTGTCGCCCGTTCCGACCTGCGCTTTTCTTTCCTGCGCCACCGCGTCCGCCTGCTGCTGCTGCTTTGCCTGTAAAAGGCGCGCCTTTAAAACTTTTAACGCTTTCTCTTTGTTTTTATATTGGCTGCGCTCATCCTGGCATTCAACCACAACGCCGGTGGGAATATGGGTAATGCGGATGGCCGATTCTGTCTTATTGATATGCTGCCCCCCCGCGCCGCTGCTGCGAAAGGTATCAATCTGCAGGTCCGCGGGGTTAATTTCCATTTCTACATCCTCCGCTTCCGGCAATACCGCGACCGTTACAGTAGACGTGTGGATCCGCCCCTGCGACTCGGTTTCAGGCACACGCTGCACCCGGTGCACGCCGCTTTCAAATTTCAAGCGGGAATACGCGCCTATACCGCTTAGTATAAAGCTAATCTCCTTATAGCCGCCCAGTTCCGTCTGGTTTGCATTGACAAGCTCTGCTTTCCATCCACGCTTTTCGGCATACATGCTGTACATCCGAAAAAGCACACTGCAAAACAGCGCCGCCTCTTCCCCGCCTGCGCCGCCGCGTATTTCCATAATCACGTTTCTGTCATCGTTGGGGTCTTTGGGCAGCAGCAAAATTTTAAGCTCCTCCTCCAAAGCGTCTGCCTGCGCCTTTGCTTCAGCCAGCTCCTGCTCTGCCATTTCCTTAAGTTCTTTTTCCAAACCCGGCTCGTGCAGCAGCTCCTTTGCCTGCTGCTGCTGCTCCAACGTATTTTTATACTCCTTATATTTTAAAGCTACCGGCTCAAGCTCCCGCAGCTCTTTCATAATCTGTGTATATCTTTCCGGGTCTGCCGCAACAGCACCATCATAAAGCTTACGCGTAAGCTCTTCAAAACGTTTTTCAAATACTGCAAGCTTCTCGAGCACTATGTAACCACCTTTTCTGTTATTTTACACCGTTTGACACACACCGCTAACGCGCCTGCCGAACAATTTTTTTTATATTTTTTTCCGCCTTAGCGCGCGGCAGCATAATTTCATGCCCACAGCCACAGCATTTTATTTTAAAATCCATCCCTATACGAAGCACAGAAAACGTTTTGCTGCCACATGGATGCGGTTTTTTCATTTCCAGTATATCGCCTAACCGCACATCCATTGCGCAACCCCTCCTTTTGCCTGTTTTAAATTTTATTATAACATTTATACCAAAAAAATACAACGGGCAGACAATCCCTCTGCCCGTTGCGTTATGCTTCTATATACGCTTGTACCCTATTGAGCATCTGCGCGTCCAAAAGAGCTGTGACGGCAATTCCCTGCTCTTTATACTCCTCCGACAGAAGCGTGGCCTTTTCACGGATTTCCGCCACAAGCCCGGCCTGTGAAAACGGAAGCAAAAGCGACACCTTTTTTACTTTGACCGGCAAATGGTCTTCAATTGCCTGCAACAGCTTGTCAATCCCTCTTCCGTTTTTTGCGCTGATCCGCACGGCGTTGCCAATCATAGGGATATCGTCCAGCCCGCTTACAAGATCGCACTTGTTGAGCACCGGGATCACTGGCCGGTCTGCACAGCCAAGATCATTTAAAAGCTCCCTTGTAACCTCCAGATGTACCTGCGCTTCTTCGCTGGATGCGTCACACACGTTTAAAATAATATCCGCCTGCGCGGCTTCCTCCAAAGTGGATTTAAACGCGTCAACCAGATGGTGCGGCAGCCGCCGGACCAGCCCGACCGTATCGGTCAGCAAAACAGTTACACCGCTTGGCAGCTTTAGCGCCCTGGAGGTAGGGTCAAGCGTTGCAAACAGCTTGTTCTGCGCCAAAACACCCGCGTCTGTCAGGTAATTCATCAATGTGGATTTTCCAGCATTGGTATATCCAACGATCGCTACAGTAATCACGCCGCTCTTTTCACGGCGGCGCTTGATCTGCCCGCGGTGCTTTTCAATCGCCGCAAGCTGCTCTTTGATCGTTTCCATCCGCCTTCTGATATGGCGCTTGTCTGTTTCCAGCTTTGTTTCACCGGGCCCTCTTGTTCCAATCCCGCCGCCCAAGCGCGACATTTCGGCCCCTTTGCCTGTCAGCCTGGGCAGCATATATTGCAGCTGGGCAAGCTCCACCTGCAGCTTTCCTTCCCTGGAACGCGCGCGCAGTGCAAAAATATCTAAAATCAACATGGTTCGGTCAATCACTCGCACGTCTGTTTCACTTTCAATATTGCGGATCTGCGTGGGCGACAGCTCCCGGTCAAAAATCAAAAGGTCAATTTCTTCATTTTTACAAAAATCGGCAATCTCCTTAAGCCTGCCTGTTCCCACACACGTTGCTGTTTCCGGCTTATCGCGCTTTTGCATCATACTGGCCACCGTCTCTGCACCGGCGCTGTGCGCCAGCTCAAACAACTCGTCCAAAGACGCCTGTGCGTCATATTCGCCTGTATCCAAAGACACCAGCAATGCTCTCTGTGGTTTTACCTCGTTTTCAAACAGCTCCATACAAACCTCTTCCAAATTTTTATACTTTTTTAACTGTACCATAACGTACAAAAGCGGTCAACCATAAAAAACTATTTTCATTGTACCTTTTTTATGATAAAATGATTATTATATCCAGGTTCTGACATTTTATGCAAATATATACCGAAAGGCAGCACAAAATATGAAAAAACAATACGACGTGATTATTATCGGCGCCGGTGCGGCAGGGTTGTATGCCGCTTTACAATTTGACAAAAACGTCAGCGTGTTGCTGATTTGCAAGCGGGAGCTTGCTCTTTCCAACAGCTCGCTTGCACAGGGCGGCGTTGCCGCAGTGCTGGATCAGGATCATGACAATTTCAAGCTGCATATTGCAGACACGTTAATTGCCGGCAAGTACAAAAACAATCTTGCCGCTATTGAGGTCCTTGTAACAGAAGGACCAAAAGACGTATTAAAACTCCGGGAAATGGGCGTGGATTTTGACCGTGACGAAAAGGGGCATTTGCTGATGACGCTGGAAGCCGGGCATTCCCGCCACCGGATCGTACACCATAAGGACTCGACCGGCAAAGAAATCACCGATACGCTGATCGACGAAGTACGGCAGCGTACAAATGCCGAAATTCTGGAAAATACGCTGGTTTTTGCCCTGGACAAGGTGCAAAACGGCTTTTATGCCCATATTTTACACAACGGCGCACCCCAAACGGTTGCCGCGCGGTACTGCATACTGGCCACCGGCGGAATCGGGCGGGTATACGAATATACCACAAATTCTGCAATTGCCACAGGCGACGGCATCAGGCTGGCGCACAGGCTGGGCGCAAACATTCGCAATATAAGCTGGATCCAGTTCCACCCCACCGCTTTTGCAGCGGAAAATGACCGCGAACGCTTTTTAATCAGCGAAGCGGTGCGCGGCGAGGGCGCCGTGCTGCTCAACTGCAACGGGGAACGCTTTGCCTTTAAATACGACCAACGCGGCGAACTTGCCCCGCGCGACGTGGTTTCAAACGCCATTATTCTGGAATCCCAGGCTACAAACAGCCAAAATTTTTATTTGGACATTACACATAAGGACCCGCAATTTATTAAAACCCGTTTTCCTATGATTTATGCGCGCTGTCTGGAAGAAGGCATAGATATTACAAAGGATAAAATTCCCGTTTTCCCCTGTCAGCACTATCTTATGGGCGGCATAGACGTAGACCTGTACGCACGCACCAGCGTTGACGGCCTGTATGCCGCCGGTGAATGCTCCCATACCGGCGTGCACGGCGCAAACCGCCTTGCCAGCAATTCTTTGCTGGAAGCACTGGTGTTTTCCCGCAGGGCGGCCTATGACATTATGCGCCGCCTGCAAAAGAGCAAAGCCCAGTCGCTTGCGCCATGTCCCACATCGTATCAGGCGCAGGGCGCTCCGTTGCCGCACGGCCTTCGTACGGAAATCCGCAAAATTATGCAGCATACGCATTTTGTAATCCCCAATCCGGACGCGGTCCCGCAGGGCCTTGCGCGCGCCAGGGAAATTCTGCATTTCATAGAAACCGGCGGATTTGCTCTTTCCTATGATCTGACAGAAGCCAAAAGCCTTGCCACCGTGGCCTGTCTGATCCTAGAAGATGTTTTAAAAAAGAACCGTATGCAAAAAACAGAATGAAAGGATGCAACCAAATGCTAAATCCCATCTATATAGACAACCTGATTCAAACGGCCCTTTTGGAAGATATCAGCTATCTGGACACCACCACAGACTATCTGATCCCAGAACAGCAACAATCGCAAGCGCATTTTCTTGCAAAGGCCGATGGCGTTTTATGCGGGATAGCTATCGCAATGCGCGTCTTTACATTTTTACAGCCGGATGTCATGACAGAAATTTATAAGCAAGACGGCGACCAGCTGAAAAAAGGCGATGTAATTGCAAAAATCAGCGGCAGCACAAGAGCCCTGCTCAAAGGGGAACGCACCGCTTTAAACCTTTTACAGCATTTAAGCGGTATTGCAACAGCCACGCACCAGGCGGTTTTGCTTACCAGCGGAACAAAAGCCAGTATTACAGATACAAGAAAAACCCTGCCGGGGCTGCGTCCGCTGCAAAAATACGCGGTTGTAACCGGCGGAGGCAAAAACCACCGTTACAATCTTTCAGACGCCGCCATGCTCAAGGATAACCATATCGACGCGGCGGGCGGTATTGCAAACGCCGTGCGCGCCCTGAAGGGGAAGCTTGGCCATATGGTTAAAATTGAAGTGGAAGTCCGTACGCTTGACGAGCTGCAACAGGCGCTGCAGGCAGGCGCAGATATTATTATGCTGGACAACATGGCCCCGCAGACCATGGCGCAGGCGGTAAAAATCACAGACGGGCAGGCCCTTTTGGAAGCTTCAGGCGGTATTACACTGCAAACGCTTAGGGAAATTGCACAGACAGGCGTTGACATTATCTCTATCGGGGCGCTGACGCATTCTGTCAACGCGTTCGACATATCCATGAAGATCATATCCCCATAAAAAAGCCGGCGGGAAGTTCACTTTGGTGTTCTTCCCGCCTTTTCCTTTTTTTCATATATCAACAAACCGCCGTTTTGAAATGCGACAGCTCGATTACTCAAAGCGTTGCGCCGCACTGTGTACAGATACGGCTTTTCGTCAGATTGATTCTGTAAATAAAGTATAAAGGCAAATTATGAAGAAACTATTTTCCTTATGTAACGCTTCTGTAAAGGATATAAGAACAAAATCAAAAGAGGCGGTTGCCCGCCTCTTTTTCACAGAAACTATATGTCTTCCGGCCTTTATACCTTTTTTTCAATATATTCGACCAAATTGCCAACGGTTTTAATATTTTCAATTTCCTCGTCAGGCACTTCGATCTCAAACTCATCCTCAATGGACATAAGCAAATCTACAACATCAAGCGAATCCGCGCCAAGATCTTCCTGAATCGTCGTTTCTGCTGTTATAGAATCTTCCTCCACATCAAACTGCTCCGCAAGGATTGCCTTTACCTTTTCCAGTACCATAACTCTTTCCTCCAAAGTATATTTTTGTTCTTACTGCCTGTAGATGATTGTATTGTGGACAAATTTGTGCCTTTTATGCTACAATAACACAAACATGCTTTCCTCCACCTGTAAAAATCTAATCGGCATAACATCAGTACAAAAACATATTATTAGTAAACATAGCCTTTGTCAATAACAAAATTGTAATTTTTTCAAATCTATGCGGTATTTTGATAACTTAAACAAATTTTCACCTGGAAAGAAGGTTTTATTATGTCAAAGAAAGCGTACGCCGTTATTGGCCATCCAATCGGCCATACCATGTCGCCTTTTATTCACACGCGCCTTTTCGCACTTTCCGGAATCGATGCACAGTATTCTATTTTGGATATCGCACCGCAAGCGCTCGGGCAAAGCTACCAAACTGTTTTAAGAAAGCTTGACGGCTATAACATTACCATTCCGCACAAGCAGGGTATTATCCGGTATCTGGACAAACTTGACAAAAAGGCTGCGCTGTACGGCAGCGTCAATACCGTTGCAAACGGAGAAATTGCCCAAGGCTATACAACCGACCCCGACGGCTTCTTAAAGGCTCTGTCCTCGGCAGGGATTCCCCTCAGCGGCCGGGTGGTCGTCCTTGGAACAGGCGGCGTTGCGCGTACAATGGCCTATGAGGCCGCTCTTGCCGGTTGTAATTTGACCATTGCCGTACGTCCAAGCGACCTGAACATGGCGGCAGCCCTTGCGGGGGAGCTTATGACCCGCATACACTCGGCACATCTGAGCACCTGCCTGCTTGACCGCATAGAGGGTGACATAGATCTTCTGGTCAATGCAACACCGGTAGGAATGTATCCGCATATGGATGCCTGCCCTGTCGCCGACCAGGTGCTTGCGCGCTGCTCCCATGTGTTTGACGCCGTCTACAACCCGTTGGAAACCATATTGCTTAAAAAGGCGCGGGCAAACGGTGCAAAAGCACTGGGCGGTATGTCCATGCTCGTCTGGCAAGCCGCCGTTTCGCACCAGATTTGGCACAACGCGCAGTATGACGCCGGCGATATTGACAAACTGTGCCTGGAAAGCGCAAAGGCCATGCAAAATACATTTTAAAAGGTAAAACATAAAGGAACGCAAATAGAATGGAACAAAATGCAAATATTGTTTTGTGCGGTTTTATGGGCTGCGGCAAAACAACCATAGGAAAGCTCCTGGCAAAAAACACAGGGTGGCCGTTTATTGATATGGACCATTACATAGAACAAAATGCGCATATGTCGATAAGCGAAATTTTTGCAAAGCATGGGGAAGCATATTTTCGCGACCTGGAGCACACCGCCGTAAAACAGCTTGCGAAAAAAAAAGGTTGTATTATCAGCGCAGGAGGCGGCACGCTTGTATATGAACGCAATGTACAGCTTTTGCGGCAGACCTGCCGGATCGTTTTGCTGGACGTACCGCTTCCTGTCATTCGGCATAGGCTGCGCAACGACACAAAGCGCCCGCTTTTGCAGCGTCCGGACAGAGACAAGGCCATGCAACAGCTGTATAACCAGCGCCTGCCTCTGTACCGTGCCGCAGCGCAATACACGGTTGCAGCGTCCAAATCCCCCTATACTACTGCAAAAGCCGTTATGGAGGCCGTAGGGCTATGAAATCCGAAAAAAAGCCGCAGGCAGAATTTTTTTGCCCCTGCCCCGGCTCCCATTCCGTCGTTTTATTTATCCATGGTATTACAGAAGGCCCCAACCAGTTCAAACGCCTCTCTGCATTGTGCGTACAAAACGGCATAAACGCCACGGCCCTGCTTCTTCCGGGCCATGGAAAAAACGGCCTGGACTTTGCAAAAAACGGCCACAAAAAATGGAAAAACTACGTATACGCCCGCATAGATACACTGCGCAGACAATATGCACATATTTTCCTGGTTGGGCATTCCATGGGCGCGCTGCTTGCCGTAGATGCGTATTGCCATAACAGAAAGCAAATCGACGGCATTATTCTGCTTGCGGCCCCCCTGCATTTGCGCATGACCGCGTGGGGGGTTACCTCCAGTCTGAAAATGGCATTTTACATTACAAATCCGAACGATCCATATATGCAGGCCAAGATTGAAAATTATAGCATTATCAAATGCTCTATATTGACCTATCCCCTGTGGTTGCCGCGTTATATCGATCTGTACCGGATGATTCACCGCACAAGAAAGCAGCTGTGCTGCGTACAATGCCCCATTTTAATGCTCCATTGTATGCAGGACGAATTTGTCCCTGCAAAATGTGTGGGCACATTTGAAAAACACACCGACAGCCGCTTTGGGAAATATGTTGTTTTTAAGGAAGCCGGCCACTTTTTTTACCGCGGCGATGCAGAAAAAATAGAGCGGACTATCTTGCAGTTTCTGCTGGAGCATAACCGTTTTCCAAAACAACAGGGGAGCCCAACGGCCTTTTCCGGCAACGTACAGGATGCGCAGTAAGTATTTTTAAAAAATTTTAGTCATTTAAAGCGCCATATTGCTAAAAGGTATTGACAAATACCGGCACAGGGATTATGATGTAACAGACGGCATTTTATTTTTGGAGGCACTACCATGACGGGCAAGCTTGCAAAACGATTTACAGGTTTTGTTTATCTCAGCTATTTTTATGGTTGGGACAATTTGTGCTGCCCTGTAAATCTGCAGTAAATCTACTGCATAAAAATGCTTTCTGGTTAAAAGTATGTTTACGGGGCTAAAAACGGCCCCGTTATTTTTTTGCATGGACTGGGATTTATCCCCTTCCAGGAAAGGATTGGTTGTTATGATTATTGTACTCAAGCCAAACTGCAGTGAAGAACAGCTGCGGAATTTTAAAGAAAAGCTTACAGAAACATACGGCGTCAAGGTCAATACCTGGACGGGCGTGCATTCCACGGTTTTAGGACTGATCGGCGATACCACCGCCATCGATATTGACTATATCAATGCACAGGACATTGTCTCCACCGTGCGGCGCGTACAGGAGCCTTATAAAAAGGCCAACCGCAAATTTCACCCCGAAGACACCGTCATTACGCTGCAAAACGGCGTAAAAATCGGCGACGGCAGCCTGCAGATTATGGCCGGCCCCTGCTCTGTGGAAAGCAGCGAGCAAATTTGCGGCATTGCAAAAAGCGTACAAAAATCCGGTGCCACATTGCTGCGCGGCGGTGCGTTTAAGCCAAGGACCTCCCCCTATGCGTTCCAGGGCTTAAAGGCAGAAGGCCTGGATCTTTTAAAGGAAGCCAGAAAGGAAACCGGCCTTCCTATCGTAACAGAAATTATGCGTGTTTCCCATATAGATATGTTTGAAAATGTAGACATTATCCAGGTGGGCGCCCGTAATATGCAAAATTTTGAGCTTTTAAAGGAGCTTGGGAAAATCAACAAGCCAATCCTTTTAAAAAGAGGTCTGAGCAGCACCATTGAAGAATTTTTAATGAGCGCGGAATATATTATGGCCGGTGGTAACGAGCAGGTTATTCTTTGCGAGCGCGGCATACGCACCTTTGAAACCTATACGCGCAACACGTTGGATATTTCGGCGGTTCCCATTTTGAAAAAGCTTTCGCACCTGCCGGTGATTGTCGACCCCAGTCATGCCTCGGGTAAATCCTGGCTGGTAGAATCATTGTCAATGGCCGCCGTTGCCGCCGGTGCGGACGGTTTGATTATAGAAGTCCACAACGACCCGGAGCATGCGCTTTCAGACGGCGCGCAGTCGCTTACGCCCGGGCAGTTCGACCAAGTTGCTAAAAAGGTGTTTGCACTAAAGCAATATCTGTCTTCCACGCAAAAAACAGATGCAGAAGAGGAAAAAAAGCTATGAACATTGTAGTGGCCGGTTTGGGCATTATAGGCGGTTCCTACTGCAAGGCAATTAAAAAATACACAAAACATACGGTCATTGGGATTAACCGCAGCCCAAAGCCTCTGCAGCAGGCTTTGGAATGCGGTGCAATTGATGAAATTGGCAATGAGCAATCCCTGAAAATGGCAGATATGCTCATTCTTGGGCAGTATCCCGCCGCCGCTGTAGACTATGTCAAAACCTATGGGCATCTGATTAAAAAAGGCTGCCTTGTCACAGATACCGCCGGCATAAAACAGGCAATCTGCCCACAAATGCAGGCCCTTTCCAAGCAGCATGGATTTGTTTTTATCGGCAGCCACCCTATGGCCGGAAAAGAAAAAAACGGCTTTTCTGCCTCTGATCCAGACCTGTTTCAAGGTGCCAGCTTTATTGTCGTACCGCTTTCCGCTTCCAGAAAAGATACCTCGACATTATGCAAGTTTGCGCTGAACATCGGGTTTGGCGGCATACGTATCACAACGCCTGAGGAACACGACCGCATGATCGCCTTTACCTCGCAGCTGCCCCACGTTCTGGCCTGCGCATACGTAATGAGCCCCCAATGCAAAAATCACCAGGGTTTTTCTGCGGGAAGCTACCGCGATGTTTCCCGGGTTGCAAATATTAACGCACCGCTGTGGGCAGAGCTGTTTTTAGAAAACAGGCAACCGCTTACCCAGGAGCTGGATCTGTTGATCGACAATATCTGTGCCATTAAAAACGCCATCGAAGCAGAGGACGGCCCTGCGCTTACAGCGCTGCTGCAAAAGGGTAAAGATGTAAAGGAGGCGCTTGGCGAATGAAAAGCCTTACCGTACAAACGGGCAGAAGCTATCAAATTTTTATCTCACGCGGACTGCTTGGCAGCTGCGGTGCTTATATCAAAAACGCCGCCGGCCGTGCGCAGAAAGCCATGGTTATCTCCGACAGCAACGTCTTCCCCTTATATGGCGGGCAGGTCACAGCCTCTTTAAAAGAAAGCGGGCTTGACGTTTACACCCACGTTTTCCTGGCGGGCGAGCAATCCAAACGCCTTGCCTGTGTGGAGGAAATGTATCGTGTACTTGCAGAGCATTATTTTTCCCGCAGCGATTTGATCGTTGCGCTGGGCGGCGGCGTTGTGGGGGACATGGCGGGCTTTGCAGCCGCTACCTATCAGCGCGGCATTCGTTTTGTACAGCTCCCCACATCCTTACTCGCCCAAGTGGATTCCTCCGTAGGAGGAAAAACCGGCGTCGACATAGAGCAGGGCAAAAACCTGGTCGGCGCCTTCTGGCAGCCGTCGCTTGTTTTAATCGATCCACAAGTGCTTGAAACCCTGCCTGAAAAATTCTTCTGCGACGGCATGGCGGAGGTGATCAAATACGGCTGTATTAAAAGCCTTTCGCTGTTCGAGCAGCTGGAAAACAAACCGATTGAAAAAATTTTGGACGACGTTATTTTTTCCTGTGTAGACATAAAACGTAAAATCGTTGAAAACGACGAACGGGAAGCAGGGGAACGCATGCTCTTAAATTTTGGCCATACACTGGGCCATTCTCTGGAGCGCGCATACGGCTACCAGGGGATCACGCACGGTCAGGCGGTCGCTGTAGGCATGGCTTTGCTGACCGGCGCCTCTGAACGGGCGGGGCTTACAAAGGTCGGCACGCAAAAGCGTTTGTGCGCGCTGCTGCAAAAATACGAACTGCCCGTCAGCGACCCTACGGATCTTCAGACGATTGTAAACGGTGCGCTGACCGACAAAAAAAGCAGCGGAGACTCTATTTCCATCGTCCTTTTAAACGAAATTGGCAAAAGCTTTACAAAAAAGATGAAAAAAGAGAATCTATATGCTTTTTGTAAATAAACCAGAAAGGTATCTTTTCCTATGAGCCATATACAGATAGCACCCGGCGCCTTAAACGGGGAAGTTTCTATGCCGCCCTCCAAAAGTGCCGTGCACAGGACCATTTTATGCGCAGCCATGGCACAGGGCGTAAGCACGGTCGCGCCGGTCGCCCTGTCTAAAGATATAGAAGCTACCATACAATGTATACAAGCACTTGGCGCAGATATTTGCCTGTGCAAACAAACGCTCACCATAGACGGCGCAGGCCTTTTTTCCAAGCAGGATGTGTTATTGGACTGTGAGGAGTCCGGTTCAACGCTTCGCTTTTTAATCCCCATCGCAGCAGCAGGCGGCGTTTTGGCGCATTTTACAGGCAAGGGCAGGCTGCCGCAGCGGCCAATTGGCGTTTACCTGGACTGCTTGCCGCAAAAGGGCGTTTCCTTAAAAACGCAGGGCGGGCTTCCGCTTACCATCAGCGGGCAGCTCAAAAGCGGCGTATACCGCCTGCCCGGCGACATAAGCTCCCAGTTTATTACAGGGCTTTTGCTTTCGCTGCCGCTTCTTGACGGCGACAGCGAAATAGTCCTTACCTCCGCTTTAGAATCAGAAGGCTATATTGACATGACATTGCAGACCATGCGCGCGTTTGGCGTTACGGCAGAAAAAACAGAAACCGGCTATATGGTAAAAGGCCGGCAACGCTACCTTCCCAATACGAATTATGTTTGTGAAGGCGACTGGTCGCAGGCCGCGTTTTTTATGGCGGCGGGCGCACTGGGCGGCAATATAAAGATAACAGGGCTAAACCCTCACTCTGTTCAAGGCGACCGCGCCTGCCTGCATTTGTTTGAACAGTTTGGGGCAAACGTGCGGCAAGCGGGCAATGCGGTCACGGTAACACGGGGCACTCTGCACGCAATTGCTATAGACGCGCGCCAGATTCCAGACCTTGTCCCCATTTTAGCCGTTGTTGCCGCTTTTGCAAAAGGAAAAACAACCATTTACGGCGCGCAGCGCCTGCGCATAAAAGAAAGCGACCGCTTAAAAGCAATTTGCAGCGGTTTACAGGCTTTGGGGGCTGACATAACAGAAACAGACGACGGCCTTGTCGTTCAGGGTGTGTCTTCCCTGCACGGCGGCACTGTACAGGGATATAACGATCATCGGATCGTCATGGCGCTTTCCATTGCCGCTTTAAACGCATCCGGCCCGGTCGTTATTACAGACCGGGAAAGCATCCGTAAATCGTATCCGTCATTTTTTGAGGAGTATAAAAGGCTTGGCGGAAACGCAGAAAACCTATAAAATAAAGGGGTGGTTGACATGGCCTCCAGCTGGGGCGACCAGGTAAAAATCTCTATCTTCGGAGAAAGCCACGGTGAAGCGATCGGCGTAGTCATCGACAATTTACCGGCGGGACATCCGCTTGATATGGAACAGATTCAGCTTTTCATGGGCCGGCGTGCACCAGGCAGGGATAAAACGTCTACGCCCCGCCTGGAAGCAGATATCCCACATATTTTGTCCGGCGTTTTAAACGGTGTGACAACCGGCGCGCCGCTTTGCGCTATTATAGAAAATACCAATACGCGCTCCGCCGACTATAGCAACCTACTGCATAAACCTCGCCCCGGGCATGCCGACTATACGGGCTTTATCCGCTACCAGGGTTTTAACGACACACGGGGCGGCGGCCATTTTTCCGGCAGGCTGACAGCGCCGCTGGTATTTGCGGGTTCCATATGCAGGCAGCTTTTAAAACGACAGGGCATACAGATTGCTTCGCACATTTACAGCATCGGTACGATTATGGACCGGCCCTTCGACGGTATACAAATTGCACCTTCGTTGATAGAGCAGCTCAACCAGATGCCCTTTCCGCTGATCGATCAAAAAGCAGAGGGGCCCATGCGCGTTTATATTGAAAAGGCGCGCATGGACTGCGACAGCGTCGGCGGGGTTGTAGAATGCGCTGCCACAGGCGTCCCCGCTGGGCTTGGCAGCCCCATGTTTGCAGGCGCCGAAAATGTGATTTCTTCTGTTATATTTGGCATTCCCGCAGTTAAAGGGATTGAATTTGGCACAGGCTTTGCCATGACAGAAATGCACGGCAGCCAGAGCAACGACGCATATGCGTATAAAGACGGCCGTATACAAACGCTTACAAACCACAATGGCGGCATTTTGGGCGGTATTACAAACGGTATGCCCGTTGTGTTCCGTGTGGCGGTCAAGCCGACTCCGTCCATTTCCAAGGAACAAAAAACGGTAGACCTTACCGAAAAAACCAACACAACGCTCGTTGTTCACGGCAGGCATGACCCTTGTATCGTTCCCAGGGCGGCCGTCGTTATTGAATCGGCACTGGCGCTGGCGCTGATCAACTTACTGTGACCAAACTACCAGAAAGAGAAGGGAATTGTTTATGAGCTTACAGCCTATTCGGGAAGAAATCGACAGGATCGACCGGGAACTGATTACGCTTTTTAAAAAACGTATGGACTGTGCAAAACAGGTCGGAGAATATAAAAAAGCAAACGGCCTGCCCGTCTTAAACGAAGCTAGGGAAAAAGAAATTTTAGACAGCGTAGAAACATCCGGCGGTGAATATGGGCACGCAGCCAGGCTGCTGTTTTCCAGCATTATGGAACTTAGCCGCGCTTTGCAGCACGATATTACAGGCAGTGGTAAAGCCTTGCGCACATTGCTTGAAAGCGCCGATTTTGATTTTGACAACCAAGCCTCCGGCTTAAAGATCGCCTGTCAGGGCATTCAGGGTGCCAACTCGCACGAAGCCGCTATTACGGCTTTTCCAAACGCCAGGCCCGTGTTCTTTGCAACCTGGGAGGATGTATTCCGGGCCGTACAGGATGAAAAGGCCGACTACGGTGTGCTCCCGGTGGAAAACTCAAGCGCAGGCTCTGTTTCCGACGTATATGATCTGCTCTTAAAATACCGCTTTTTTATTGCCGGCGCGCTTGACCTGAAAATCGAGCACTGCCTGTGCGCGCTTCCCCAGTGCGCACTTTCAGACATTGAACAGGTCTGGTCGCATCCGCAGGGCCTTTCCCAGTGCTCAAATTATATTGCCAAAAACAATCTGGCCGCCGTTCCCTGCTCAAACACCGCTGTCGCCGCGCAGTTGGTCGCGCAAGAAAAGCGCTTAAACTGCGCCGCTATCTGCTCGGAAAAGGCAGCGCAGGCTTACGGCCTAAAGGTGCTTTTACGCAATTTTCAAAACAGCCGCGACAATTGCACGCGTTTTATCATCCTGTCAAAAAAGCTGTTTATCCCGGCAGCAGCAGACAAAATCAGCCTGTGCTTTTCCCTGCCGCATGTAACCGGCTCGCTTTATAACGTGCTTTGCCGTTTCAGCTGTCATGGGCTGAACCTTACAAAAATTGAATCGCGCCCCATGCAGGACAAGCCCTTTGAATATCTGTTTTATCTGGATTTTTCCGGCAATGTCAGAAGCCCGCACGTGTTAAACCTGATGTGCGCTTTATCCCAGGAACTGCCGCAATTTAACTTTTTCGGCAATTATCAGGAACTTTAAACTTTTATAAAAACACACCGGCAAATTATTATCTTGCCGGTGTGTTTTTATAGCGTTTTTTCCTTAATCTACTGTTTCTTTTGCTCTGCGCTGCTTTGCTTCCCCGGCCCGGCATGAACCAGCCATATGCCGGCGCATACCAGCGCAGTTGAAAGCAGGTTTGAAAGGGTAAAAATATTTTCCCCCAATAAAATTCCCGACCACAGCGTACCAAACAGCGGAATCATTAAATTGAAAATACAGATCTTCCCAACGGGGTTATAAGCAAGCAGCGCCGTCCACAATGTAAACGCCACGGCTGATACAACCGCCAGATAAGCAAGCAACGCCCAATGTTGCCAGTTTGTATAATACAGCTTGCCGCCCAACGCACCGCCAATGATAATCAACGCTGCGCCGCCAATAAACATTTGAAAAGCTGTTACCTGCATAGCGTTGCGGTTTTTCATCACACCTTTGCTGATAAAGCTCCCACCGGCTGAACAAAGTGCTGACAGCAACACAAAGCCTTCCCCTAAAAATGAAAAGCTTTCAAACGCAACACCGTTAAATTGGATGACTACAATTCCCGCAAGGCCAAGCAGACATCCAAATATTTTTTTAAAATGAAGCTGGTCGCTTTGAAAAAACAGCGGCGCCAGCAGCACCGCAAAAAATGCGCTACATGCTGTGATAACAGATGTTTTTGTTCCCGTCGTATTTGCTACACCAATATAAGAAAACACATATTGCAGCGTCGTCTGCACCAAGCCTAGCGTAACAATCGGCATAATATCGCGCTTTTTCATTGTCACCGGCTTACGGTATAAAACCAGTGCAAGCAAAAACACCAAAAGCCCCGCAAGGGCAAAACGTTCGCCTGCAAATAGAAGCTTTGCTCCTATGTCCTGGGATGCAATATAAAATTGCTTATAAGAAAGCTTAATAACGGGAAAGGCCGTCCCCCACAAGGCGGTGCATACAAGGGCAAGCAAAGGGACTGCAGCTTTGTTTGTAAAAAAGGCCTGTGTCTTCCTCTGCATCTCCTACACCCCTTTCGCCTTTCAGCAGCAGTTTCATTGATTCCTCCTTTTTATAATACCACTGTTTTTGACAAGATACAACAAACGGCCTTTTGCTTTTATGCAAGCGTTTATTTAAAAGCAGCGCCCTTTTTCTCTTCTGGGGCAGTCGGAGCTGACCCCGCCTGTACGGCAGTGGTAGCATATTTCGTTTTCCAGCGGTTCCCCTTTGTAAAAGGCCCGTAAATTGGATATTGTGGTTTCCGCTATGTTTTTCAGGGCCTCATTTGTCAAAAACGCCTGATGGGACGTTACCACCACGTTTGGCATGGACACAAGCAGTGACAAAACGTCATCCTGTATCACAGAACCGGAAAAATCCTCAAAAAACAGGTTTGATTCTTCCTCGTATACATCCAGCCCTGCGGCGCCGATCTTTCCTTCCTTCAATGCTTTCAAGAGCGCCTCGCTTTCAATTAACGCTCCTCTTGAGGTATTAACAAGGAACACGCCGTCTTTCATTTTCTGCAAACTTTCGCTGTTGATAATATAATGCGTGCTTTCTGTAAGCGGACAATGCAGGGATATCACGTCGCTTCTTCTAAACAGCTCGTCCAGCTCCACATAGCAAATATCTGCATTCTTCACAGGATATGGGTCGTAGGCAATCACCTGCATCCCAAAGCCCTTGCAGATATCGATAAACACCTGCCCAATCTTTCCGGTCCCGATCACCCCCGCCGTTTTTCCATACAAATCAAATCCGGTAAGCCCGTTGAGGCTGAAATTGTAATCGCGCGTCCTGTTATAAGCCCGGTGGATTTTCCTATTAAGCGTCAGGATAAGCGCCATGGTGTGCTCGGCTACGGCATAAGGCGAATATTTTGGCACACGTAAAATATTGATTTTTTTATATGCCGCCTTAAAATCTATATTATTATAACCAGCGCATCGCATTGCAAGCACCTGTACGCCATTTTCACATAGCCGTTCGATCGCCCGGGCGTCAATCGTATCGTTGACAAACGCGACCGCTCCCGTACAGCCGCGTACAAGCCCGGCGGTGTCCTCGTTCAGTTTATTTTCATAATATTTAAATTCCAACCCCGGATGCTCCACGCGTTCAAACCAAAGCTTATCATAGGGTTTTGTATCAAAAAACGCAATTTTTTCCATACCCGCTTGTTCTCCTTTCCCGTTTCATTTTTTATTATTATACCGTAAAGGTGCAAAAATATAATTCTCCTGTTTTTTAACAAATATCTGAAAACTAAGAAAATCACTGGATATTTCAATAAGACGAAGAAACCTTCCGTATTTATAGATAACAAACCGTTGTTTTGACCTTTTAGATACGACATCCGTATAATATAAATTCATTTTCATCACAATAAAAGAAAAAGGAGTTTTCAAAATGACAAAACATCAAAAATTTTTTCTTTGCAAACATTGCGGCAACCTGGCAGGTCTGATTATAGACCAGGGCGTACCCATCTACTGCTGCTCCGAGCCAATGACGCAGCTGGAGGCCAACACAACAGACGGCGCCCAGGAAAAGCATGGGCCCGTGGTTCAAACAGATGGCAGGCATGTAAATGTGGCAGTCGGCTCTACCGCACATCCCATGGAGGAAAATCATTATATCCAGTTTGTTTATTTGCAAACCTGCTGCGGCGGGCAGAGGAAATCTTTACGGCCAAACGAAGCACCCAAGGTCCAGTTTGCCCTCGCAGAAGGCGAAACGCCCAAGGCGGTATATTCCTACTGCAACCGGCACGGCCTCTGGAAAACAGATCTGGTATAAAAATGTGGCCCGGAAAACCGGGCCTATTACATATTACAGGTAAGGTAACGCATTTCTATTTCTCACTGCGGATGATACCTTTGCATAAACGCGGTAACGGTCTGCAGCAGCCTCTGGTCCAGCCGGCGCATAGCTTGCTTTTCTATCTCTTTTGGGATTTGCTTATAAAACGCATACGCAATCCCACCGGCAATACATGCGATCGTGTCGCTGTCGCCCCCAAGAGAAACAGCCTTTCTAAGCGTGTCTTCAAAGCTTTCTGCCTGCAAAAATGCGCTGATGGCTTCCGGTACGGAAAGCTTTGTCCTGCTGGAAAACGTATAGCCCGGACGTATATCCTCCAGCCTAAAGTTCAGATCATACCCTGCCATATGCTGGACAAAACGGCGTATGTCCGCCTTTTTCTTTCCGTTCCTTGCCAAGAACACCGCGCCGGCTACGGCTTTTGCACCTTTGATCGCCTCGGCATTGTTATGCGTGTACAGGCAGCTCTTTTCTGTATGCAGCAGCACGCTTTCCATATCGTCAAATGCATAGCCAATCGGGCAAACGCGCATAGCCGCTCCGTTTCCATAGCTTCCCTGGATCAGCATGGGCTCTTTTTGCGCCCAGTCCGCAAACATTCCACCGAAACCCGCAAGCGGATATCGCCTGTAATAAGCCCTGTAATTTTGGGCGTATGCTTTTGCTATACTCCGCTCGTCCATTTCTTGTTTTCCGGCAAGCTCCAAAAGCGTCTGCGCCGTTGCAACAGTCAGCACTGTGTCGTCTGTAAAACGGCTTTTACTGCAAAAAAGCGGAAAATCCTCTGTCTTGATAGGATCCCACTCGTATACAGATCCTATAATATCTCCAATGATTGCGCCAAGCATAAAAATCCTCCCGGTTTTATTGTTGCTCCTGTTTGTTTTCTTCCTTTATCTTGGGGATAAAACGGCCGGCAAATTTACTTTTTCCTCTTCCCTTAATATAGAAAAAACCAATTACCGAAAACACAATGGCACCCAAAAAATTTACAAACAGATCTTTCATGGTGTCTATAAGCCCTATATCCAGATATGCGCCAAGTGTGTAGGTTTCCCCACCCGCCGTATGGATCACCGTTTTGCTGATCTCATCCAGATGCACTGCAATGTTCTTCCCGTCCGGACGCAGCGCCACAGACGAAATATGGTGTATAAACGTATCTTTTTGCATATCTGTATGTAAAAACAAATCCGCCCCAAATTCAAAAAATTCCCATAATACGCCTATTGTCATCGAAAAGCAAAACGCCACAACCGCTAAAAACGCAGGAGAAAGAGAAAACTTTATCCGGTCGCTTCGGTTAAATATATCTACCAGCGAAAACCCAATCGCCGCCATTAAAAATCCATTGATCGTGTGCAGCATCGTATCCCAGGCCGGAATAATAATATAAAACGCATTGATTTCCCCTAAAATTTCCGCCGCAAAAATAAAAAGGATCACAATAACTTCCAATGTGTTCGGCAAATCAATGCGCAGCCGTTTCTCCACAAAAGAGGGAATTAAAAAAAGCACCAGTGTCAGCGCGCACACAAAAACACTTTCATAATTACGGCTGAAAATTTCCATAACCATGATGCCAATCACAATCACACGGATCACAATGTAAAACAGAAAGGTTCCTTTGTTTTCTTTAATTTCCTGTAAAAGCCGTTTTTTTGTCTGTATTTTTTCCCTTGCCTTCATACGCGCACCTCCGCCGTCTTATTTGCAAGCTGTCAGCGTATAGCTGTCCGCAAGCATTTCATACAGCTCCCTGTCCGGTATATCAGACTGCAAATCTACCGTATTCCAGTGGCGCTTGTTCATATGCCACCCCGGTTGTACGCCTGCATAAACGCTGCGCCGGAAATCTGCCTTTTGCGGATCACATTTCAAATTGACATATGCCCTTTTGTTGCGCGCAAACAGCAAGGCAAACCACTTTCCATTTTCCTTGTGGCGCAGCACAATGTTCTCTCCATCCTTAAACGGACAGTCTGCAGATATTTCTTCAAATGATAAACGGCAATAATCTATCAACTCGCTATGTGTCAAAGGGAGCCTCCTTTCTAAATATACGGCTTTTTCTACCATAACATGTCACTTTTATCGGTATACGGCTCTATCCTCCTGTTTATCATACCGTATTTGCCCCCCACAGACAAGACAGGCAGACAAAATTCTTATATAATTCACAAATGCACTGCATAGAACGTTGCAGAAAACGCCTGCTGTCTGGTACAATACATGTGATATAAAATATAAACACAAGAAAGCAGGATTTATAAAAATGGCAATTGAAAAGGTCCGGGAATATTTCAGGCAGTTTGGGATTGATACAAGAATACAGGAATTTAAAACCTCGTCCGCTACCGTAGAACTTGCAGCACGTGCATTGGGATGCAAGCCGGAACGCATTGCAAAAACATTGTCCTTTAAAGTGGACCAAAGCGCTGTGTTGATCGTTGCCGCAGGGGACGCAAAAATTGATAACGCAAAATTTAAAGCGCAGTTCCATACAAAGGCAAAAATGCTTGCCCCCGATGAGGTTGCGCAAATGGTAGGCCACGCTATCGGCGGCGTGTGCCCGTTTGCAGTAAACCCAGGTGTAGATGTGTATCTGGATCTGTCGCTGAAACGGTTTGAAACCGTCTTCCCCGCTTGCGGCAGCAGCAACAGCGCAATAGAACTTACCATCCCCGAGCTTGCAAGGTATGCAGGTTCTAACCGGTGGATTGATGTGTGCAAGGACTGGCAGGCTTAATGCCTGCGGAAATTTGCAGAGAATAAAAAGCAGAAGGGAGCATTTCCCTTCTGCTTTTTATTATGCCGGTAAACCGGCCTTAAAATACCATTTTATATACCCAACAGCAGCTTTGCAATCTGAAAATACACAAGCAGCGAAATAGCGTCTACTGCCGTTGTAATAAACGGGCTTGCCATGACCGCCGGGTCAAACCCTACCTTCTTCGCAAGCATCGGCAGTGTGCAGCCAATAATTTTTGCAACAATTACCGTTGCAATCAGCGTCAGACAAACAACCATTGCAATCGAAACTCCCACACGGTCAAAAAGCATCAGCTTCACAAAATTGGCCGCCGCCAGCGTTACGCCGCATAACACCGCAACACGGCATTCCTTCCAGATAATTCTGGGCAGATCGCGGAACTCAATTTCCCCCAGGGAAAGACCGCGTATAATCGTTACAGACGTTTGGCTTCCCGAATTCCCCCCCGTATCCATCAGCATGGGAATAAACGCTGTCAGCGCAACCTGTGCTGCCAGAGCATCTTCAAACGAAGTGATAATCATGCCTGTAAAAGTCGCAGAGATCATCAAAATCAACAGCCACGGTATGCGCTTACGCCACGTTTCAAACACACTTGTTTTCATATAGGGCTTGTCGGTCGGCGTGATCGCCGCCATGACCTCCATGTCTTCCGTTGCTTCCTCCTGCATAACGTCGATCGCATCGTCAACGGTTACAATGCCAACCAGGCGGTTTTCCCTGTCTACCACAGGAATAGCAAGAAAATCGTATTTGTTAAACATCTGCGCGACGACCTCCTGGTCGTCCAGCGTGTTGACAGATATTACGTTTGTTTCCATTATATCCTCAACCACATCGTCTTCATCAGATAAAAGCAACGTTTTAATCGATAAAATACCAATGAGCTTTCGATTTTCTTTTGTAACATAGCAGGTATAGATGGTTTCCTTATCTACACCTGTCCTACGGATGCGCTTAATTGCATCCAGAACCGTCATATTCGGGCGCAGGCTGACATACTCTGTCGTCATAATGCTGCCCGCGCTATCGTCGGGATACTTCAGTATCTCATTGATCATTTTTCTGGTATCCGGGTCGGCCTGCTGCAAAATGCGCTTGACCACATTGGCGGGCATTTCTTCTATCAGGTCCACCGCGTCGTCTACATACAGCTCGTCCACAACCTCTTTCAGCTCCGTATCGCTGAAGCCGTGGATCAAAAGCTCCTGGGCGTTCTCGTCCATTTCAACAAAGGTTTCCGCCGCAAGCTCTTTTGGTAAAAGCCGGAACAAAAGGGGCAGCGCATCCTCCTGCATATCGTCAAACAATGCCGCTATGTCAACGGGCTTAATCGTCGTAAGAATATCCCGCAGAGTTGCATATTTTTTTTGTTCCAGCAAAGACAGGATCGTATCCTGCACATATACCGGACTTCTTTCCATGGCCTTCTCCTCCTAACATTTTTTGATTAGGCGGAAGTATGGCACAAAATCCGGACAAAGTAAAAATCAGCGCAAAAAAATGAACGCAAAAAAATGCGCGCACACTTTTTCTCTGCTACTTCGCCCGGGCACTGTGCCGCTGCTACTTCCTGCGTCCATCTCTTTCACCTCTCTTAATTTAAAATTCGTACATAGATTTATTTTATACTACATCCTACCTGTTGTCAATGTAAAAAGCGGTGTGTAAATGATATTTTACATACATCTCTACCGCCAGTATGCGCTTTGTGTCTGCAAAAAACGGCACAGCTGCGCAAGCGGCATTTCCTTTCCGCAAACCTCGTAAGCATACGGGGAAAGCTCTCCCAAAGCATACTGCTGCTCGCCGTCATAAAGAGCGCATGCAAAATATTCGTCGCTTATATGGCAGGGTTTAAGCTGTGCATACGCTTTTGGTAGCTTAATACGGAACCGATCAAGCAAAAGCCCCGGCAATTCTACCGCGGGAGGCTGTCCTGTAAAAACCACACACCCGTTCGACAAAGGAATCTGTTCACGGATTTTCTGCGGAGCAATAATAACCTGACAGCTTGCAAGAATTTTCGGATTTTTGTGCACGGCAATATACGCGCCGCTGTTTTCCATAACTCCCTCTGCTTCGTCTGCATATACCGGGTAATTTGCACTGACTGCATGGATGCAGGCGGAAAACGGTAAAAGCGCATTTAAAAGACCGCTGTGCGTGCCCGCCGGATCATACAGCCCAATTTTCAGGCGGTATGGCTCAACGCCAAGCGTCTGCAAAACCTGCAGCGCGCCGTTTTCCGCCATACGGTGCATAAAAGCCAAGCTGCGGTAACGTCGCAATCCGGGCGGCAGCGGCTCTTTTCCGCTGTATAGCAGCGCTGTCTTTCCTTCACCCAGCGCTTTTGTAATCTTTCCCCATGAAATTGTCCGGCGTTTTCTTTCATATAGCACATGGTGTACCATTACGCCCCTGTATGTGCGCTGTTCTGTGCGCAGCTGGTTTCGATGCAGACATGCTTTCAACCTTTGCAGCCCGTCTTGCGGCAGGTTTTCTTCGATCGTCAGTGCGGTAATCATATTGGGCACCCCTTTGGTTTTGACAGTATAACTATGTATATGCCAATGCCGCCGGCTTTATTGCACAAAACCTTTCCTTGCAATCGTAACCCTGCAGGGTTTCTTTTTAGCATGCCCTTTTTATTATCGCACACAGCCCCAAAAAAGAAGCATGGCGGTAAACCATGCTTCTTTTACGCTTTATACATATTTTATAGAATAATGCTTTTTCCGTCCATCTCTTCGGGCTGCGGCAAGCCCATAATCTTGAGCATCGTCGGTGCAATATCTGCAAGTTTTCCGCCCGTACGCAGCTTACACGGATAACCCACAACGCAAAACGGAACAGGGTTTGTGGTGTGCGCCGTAAACGGTTCGCCGTCCTCTGCAACCATTTTATCCGCATTTCCGTGATCTGCCGTAATCAGCGAAACACCGCCCATTTTTGCAATTGCGTCCGTTACCCTGCCCACACAGGTATCAACGGCTTCCACCGCCTTAACGGCCGCCTCAAATACACCAGTGTGCCCGACCATATCACAATTTGCAAAGTTTAGAATAATTACGTCGTACTGGCCGCTTTCAATCCGCTGTATACACTGATCCGTCACCTCATATGCGCTCATTTCCGGTTGCAGATCATACGTTGCAACCTTTGGCGAAGCTACCAGAACCCTGTCTTCACCCGGATAGGTCTTTTCCACGCCGCCGTTAAAGAAAAACGTTACATGCGCGTATTTTTCTGTTTCTGCAATACGCAGCTGGGTGAGCCCCTTATCAGATATATATTCTCCAAACGTATTTTTCAGCGACTGCGGCCGAAACGCAATATCTACATTGGGCATGGTCGCGTCATACTGCGTCATGCACACATAGTACAGCGGGAAAAAGCCCTTTTTCCGTGAAAAGCCGTCAAATCCTTCATCTACAAAGCAGCGTGTAATTTCCCTTGCTCTATCAGGCCGGAAATTAAAGAAAATAACGCTGTCGTTTGCAGAAATCTGCGCGTTTTCGGCACAGACAGTCGGGACGACAAACTCGTCGGTTACGTTTGCATCATACGAATCCTGCACAGCCTGCACCGGGCAGGCGCAACGGTTGCCTTCTCCGTAAACCATGGCGGCATACGCCTTTTCCACACGTTCCCAACGGTTGTCCCTGTCCATCGCATAATAACGGCCCATTACGGTTGCAATTTTTCCTATACCTATTTCTTCCATTTTGGCAACGCAGGCGCGCACATATTCCTTCCCGCTGCTCGGCGGTACGTCCCTGCCATCCAAAAGCGCATGTACATATACCTTTTGCACACCCTGCCGCTTCGCCATTTCCAAAATAGCATACAAGTGGCTGTTGTGGCTGTGTACGCCGCCGTCTGATAAAAGGCCCAGAATATGCAGCGCCGTACCTTTTTCCTTTACATTGCGCATAGCCTTTAAAAGCGCTTCGTTTTCAAAAAAGCTGCCGTCGCCAACCGCCTTGGTGATCCTTGTCAGCTCCTGATATACAACGCGCCCTGCGCCAATATTGGTATGGCCGACTTCGCTGTTTCCCATCTGCCCGTCCGGCAAACCGACATCCATGCCGGAAGCGCCAATACGTGTCAACGGATAATTTGCAAACAGCCGGTCTAAATTGGGCGTCTTTGCTGCTTCAATGGCGTTTCCCTTATGGCCGCCAAAGCCAAAGCCGTCCATAATAATCAAAATCAAAGGTTTTTTCATATGCCTCTTTCCTTTCCAAATTGAGCTTCCTGTCCGGGTTTCACTCTTTCATCTGCCTGTTTCCACCCCAGACAGGTGAAAAAGCAAAACACCAAATAAAAAGAAACCTTACGGGGCGGAAATATTCCGCCCCGGATTTTATGTTTATTTTCCCGCTGCTTTTACAATGGCTGCAAATTTTTCCGCCACCAGCGAAGCGCCGCCGATCAGGCCGCCGTCCACATCGGGCTTGCTCAAAAGCTCGTCTGCATTTTTCTCGTTCATCGATCCGCCGTACTGAATGGTCACGCCGTCTGCTGCTTCTCTTCCGTACATATCTGCAAGCACATCGCGAATCATCGCGCAAACCTCCTGCGCCTGCTCGGCCGTTGCGGTTTTTCCCGTTCCAATTGCCCATACAGGCTCATATGCAATCATAATGTTTTTCAGGTCTTCCTTTGCAACACCGTTTAAAGCAAGCTTTGTTTGGGATTCCACCAGTGCGGCGGTAATATCCATTTCACGCTGCGCAAGCGATTCCCCTACGCACAATATTACCGTCAAGCCTTCCTCCAGCGCAGCTTTTACACGCTGGTTTACCGTAATGTCCGTTTCCCCAAAATACTGCCTGCGTTCGCTGTGTCCAATAATGACATATGCCACGCCCATCTCCTTGAGCATGCCGGCAGAAATTTCCCCTGTAAACGCGCCGGACTTTGCCCAATGGCAGTTTTCTGCACCAATCTTTATATTGGTCCCTTCCGTAGCCGCAAGCGCAGCATCCAGATCCACATAAGGAACACAGGCAATCACATCGCAGCCGGCGTCTTTAACAAGCGGTGCAATCTCCGCAAGCAGTGCCTTTGCTTCGTTTGGTGTTTTATTCATTTTCCAGTTGCCGGCAATGACGGCCTTTCTAAGCTGTTTATTCATCTTTCTGCTTCCTTTCCCGTATAGGAGTACGGTTTAAATTCTAAGGGCGGACAACATAAAATCCGCCCTTTGTCTGTTTATTTTCTTATTTCTCATTCAGGCACGCAATGCCGGGCAGGATTAAGCCTTCCAAAAATTCCAACGAAGCGCCACCGCCTGTGGAAATGTGCGTCATCTTGTCTGCAAAGCCCAGCTTTTCAACAGCAGCAGCAGAATCGCCGCCGCCAATAATAGAAATTGCGCCGCTTTCCGCAACCGCCTTTGCAACGGCAATGGTTCCAGCTGCAAAATTGTCCCATTCCGAAACACCCATCGGCCCGTTCCACACAACCGTACCTGCTCCTTTTACGGCATTTGTAAACAGCTCCATGGTTTTGGGGCCGATATCCAGCCCCATCCAGCCGTCTGGAATATTATCAGAGTCCACAATTTTAGCCTGTGCGTCCGGCTTGTATTCGGTCGCAACCTTGTTGTCCACCGGAATCAAAAACTTTACGCCCTTCTCCTTTGCCTTTTGCATCATTTCCTTTGCAAGGTCAACCTTGTCGTCTTCGCAAATGGAGGTTCCAATCGAATAACCCTGCGCCTTAAAAAAGGTGTAGGCCATGCCGCCGCCAATAATGAGCGTATCTACCTTTTCAATCAGGTTGTTGATTACGCCGATCTTATCAGACACCTTAGCGCCGCCCAAAATAGCAACAAACGGCCTTTTGGGGTTTGAAAGTGCGCCGCCCATAATGGTAATTTCCTTTAAAATCAAATATCCGCACACCGCGGGCAGATAATCTGCAACGCCAGCTGTAGAGGCATGCGCCCTGTGCGCTGTTCCAAATGCGTCGTTTACATAAATATCCGCCATAGAGGCAAGCTCTTTTGCAAGCTCAGGATCGTTTTTGGTTTCGCCGGGCATAAAGCGTACATTTTCTAAAAGCTCTACGTCGCCGTCCTGCAAAGAAGCAGCTATGCTTTTTGCGCTTTCGCCTACAACATCCTCTGCCATTTTTACTTCCTTGCCCAGCACCTTGGAAAGATAAGCCGCTACAGGCGCCAAGGAGAATTTTTTATTGAATTCACCCTTTGGACGGCCCAAATGTGAGCAAAGAATGACCTTTGCGTTATGGTCTACCAGGTACTGAATGGTCTTCATCGCCTCGTCAATACGCTTGGTGTCTGTGATGTTGCCGTTTTCATCAAACGGGACATTAAAATCACAGCGAACTAGCACTCTTTTGCCTGCTACGTCGATATCTTCGACAGATTTTTTGTTTAAATAATCCATGGTTGACATCCTTTCTACATGTATAATTCCTTCGGTTTTAAGCTTATAAATTCATGAACATTCGCTTTTCTATTGTATAACAGAAATTTCCATTTTTCAATACTTGGCAGGTGCTATTTTGCAGGAAATTCTGATATTTTTCGTCACATTTTCATAAAAGCGCATATATACACAAGTCTATTCTCCCCAGCTGTGTGTGCGCAGCTGCCCTTTGCACAAAAGCGACGGATAATTCCACTGCCGCAGCACCTCATATACACCAACCGCAACCGCATTCGACAGGTTTAAACTGCGCGCCTGGGAACGCATCGGTATACGCACGGTAGCGTCCGGGTTTGCATACAGCAAATCCTCGGGAAGTCCTGCCGTTTCTTTTCCAAACAGCAAATACGCGCCGTCCGGGTAATTTATGTCAGAGTGTATATGCCTGGCTTTTGTGGAAAAATAGTAGTACGGACCGTTTGTTTTTTCAAAAAAATCCTGCAAATTGTCATAATACGTCACATCCAGCAAATGCCAGTAATCCAGGCCTGCCCGTTTGAGCGCTTTCTCACTTGTATCAAAGCCCAAGGGCCGCACAAGATGCAGCCTGGCGCCTGTAACCGCGCAGGTACGCGCAATATTGCCTGTATTTTGCGGAATTTCCGGTTCTACCATTACTATGTTCAGTTCCGCCATAATTATGAACCGTCCTTTCATTTTTAGCATTTTCTAAAAACTCACTGCAATAAATCAAACGGGGGGTGGAAAAATAATGACAACGCAGCAAGCGTTAATTACAACAGGAGAAATCTGGAGGTGTTATAAGTTGGCAAAAAATACAATGAGTATGGTCAAGGGCATAGGCGCGGGCATTGCAACGGGTGTCGTTGTAGGTTATATGGGCAGCAAGCTTATGAAGACGTCCCCAAAGCGAATCAAAAAACGCGCGGGCAAAGCAATGCACGCTATGGGCGACCTGGTCGAAGGTGTATCCTATATGTTTAAATAACCAACAAAATGTGCAGGGCATACATATTTATGTCCCTGCACATTTCTTTTTTCTAATCTGGGGTAATTGTTCCTCCGCCAACAACAACATCGCCGTCGTAAAAAACAACGGCCTGTCCCGGCGTGATTGCGCGCTGCTTTTCAGCAAATTCAACGATCACCTCGCTTTCTGAAAGCGGGTGTACCACAGCCCTTGCTTCCTTCTGACTGTACCGTGCTTTTGCCGTTACATGCAGCGGGGTATTCAGCCTCTCTACTGCAATATAATTTACATTGCGCGCCTTGAGCCTGTTTGTAAACAGGTCTGCATTTTCACCCAGCGTAATCCGGTTGGCGCTTGCATTTTTATCCAGCACAAATAACGGATGTGCATAGCTTATGCCAAGCCCTTTCCTTTGTCCAATGGTATAATGGATCATCCCCTTATGCCGGCCAAGGGGCGTGCCGTCCTTATAAACAAAATCACCCGGCACAGAAGCTACCCCCAGCTTTCTTTCTAAAAAACCTGCATAATCGCCATCCTGAACAAAGCAAATATCCTGGCTTTCCGGCCTTTGGGCGCTTGCAAGCTCCATATTCCGGGCAAGCTGCCGCGCCTGTTTTTTCTGCACCGTACCAAGGGGAAACAATGTCCCTGCAAGCTGGTGTTGGGTCAGCATATACAAAACGTAGGTCTGGTCCTTTGTAACGTCCGCTGCCTTTTTCAGCAAATAACGGCCGCTTGCGCTGTCATAGGCCCGCTGTACATAATGTCCCGTGGCAATCAAATTGTAGCTCATGGCTCGCGCACGCTGCAAAAGCAGTCCAAATTTAATATACCTGTTGCAATCGATACAGGGGTTTGGCGTCAGCCCTTTTTCATACCCACAGGCAAAGCGGCTGATCACCTCACGCTCAAAGGCATCACAAAAATCAAAAACAACATGTGCAATCCCCAGCCTGTCGCAAACGCTTTTTGCATCCTGTACAGCATCAGCCTTGCCGCCTGCAAACGTTTTTTCAGATGCAACGCTGTCATGATCAAACAGGCGCAGCGTCACACCGCTGACATCGTAGCCCTGTTCCAAAAGCAGCGCCGCCGCTACAGAACTGTCCACGCCGCCGCTCATGCCTACCAAGACCCGTTTTTGCAATCTTGCCTCACCTCCCGGCCAGCTTTTTTGTTAAAGTGTGCAAAACTTCTTTTCTACGCGTATTTAACCGCCTAACTCTATCATTTTGTCAATACAGCTTACAGCGGCAATCCTTTGTTCCTCTTCCATAATCATTTCTTCGCCGCCTGTCCCCTGCACGCAGTGCAGCACGTCTATAAGCGAGGTCGCTTTCATATCGGGACAGATCAAGCGGCTGGAAAGCGGATAAAAGCTTTTTTCAGGACATATATACTGCAAATGCTGCGCAATGCTGATCTCCGTCCCAATAATAAACGCCTTATGGTCAGACTGCTTTGCAAATTGCATAATAGCAGAGGTAGAGCCGACAAAATCGGCATATTGCAAAACCTCCGGCGCGCATTCCGGGTGCGCAAGCAGCAGCGCACCCTTATGCTGCGCCTTGCTTTTTCGCGCCTGCTCCCCTGTTATGCCCGCATGTACCGGGCAGCAGCCATCCATTAAAACAATCTCTTTTTCCGGAAAGTGTTTTTTTACAAAGCTTCCCAAATTCCGGTCAGGTAAAAACAGAATCTTATCATTTTCTATATTTTTAACAATCTGCAGTGCGGAAGAAGACGTTACGCATACGTCGCACTGTGTCTTCAGCGCGGCGCTGGTATTGATATATGCCACTACGGTATATCCCGGGTTTTCCTTTTTAAAATCGGCAACCTGCTGCGGGGTGATCTGCTCAGCCATAGGGCATCCCGCGCAGGGGCTGGACAAAATCACCTTTTTCTGCGGGGACAGCATTTTTACCGTTTCTGCCATAAAGCGAACCCCACACAGCACAAGCACAGACTGTGGTGCAGTTTTTGCCATAACGCTCAGCTGGTAAGAATCTCCCGTAAAATCGGCAACCTCCAGAATATCGTGCGTCTGGTAGCTGTGCGCCAGTATACATACGTCGTTTTCTTTCTTAAGCCGGCGGATCTCGTCCTGTATTTCTCTTAATTTCATTCCATTATACCCCGTCATCTGCTTACGCCATCGTCTTTACAAGCACGGCCTTTTGCGCATGCAGGCGGTTTTCCGCTTCTTCAAAAATTTCCGCAGCGTGCGCCTCAAATACCTTTTCTGTAATCTCTTCCTCCCTGTGCGCCGGCAGGCAATGCTGTACCATAGCGTCTGGCTTGGCTGCGGCCATCAGCTCATCGTTGATCTGGTATCCCTTAAACGCCTGCGCGCGTTTTTGCGCTTCTTCCTCCTGCCCCATGGAAGCCCATACATCCGTAATCACCACGTCCGCATCCTGTGCAGCGTCAAGCGGCGCCCTGTGCAGGGAAAACGCAGAGCCATACGCCTTTGCAAATTCCAAAATACCAGCGTCGGGATCATATCCCTGCGGACAGGCGACAGACACCTGCATACCGGTTTTCAGCCCGCCCACAATCAGGGAGTGCATCATGTTGTTGCCGTCGCCGATAAAGCACATCTTCAAGCCGTCCAGACGGCCTTTGTATTCGCGGATCGTCATTAAATCGGCAAGCACCTGGCAGGGGTGGCAAAAATCGGTAAGGCCGTTAATGACAGGAATACTCCCATACTGCGCCAGCGCTTCAACCTCTTCCTGCGCAAATGTACGGATCATAATGCCGTCTAAAAAGCGGGATAATACCCTGGCCGTATCCTGTACGGGCTCTCCCCTGCCAATTTGCAGGTCATTTGCCGACAAAAACAACGGCATGCCGCCAAGCTGGTACATCCCAACTTCAAAAGACACCCTGGTTCTGGTAGACGCTTTCTGAAAAATCATCCCCAGCGTCTTTCCCTGCAAATGCCTGTGCGCAATCCCATGCTTCTGCTCATATTTCAGCTGGTCTGCAAGATTAAGTATATCGATGATTTCCTCCCCGGAAAGGTCCAACAGCTTTAATAAATGCTTCATCTCTTTCTTCCTTTCGTTTCAAGTTAAATGCTTTTTATATACAGGCCTTCAGTATGGAAAGGCCCCGGTCGATCTCTTCATACGTAATGGTAAGCGGCGGCAACAACCGCAAAAGCTCCTTGGCCGTCAGGACAAGCAGCCCGTTTTTCACACATTTTTCAGCGGCCTGTCTGGCGCTTCCCTCTTTCAGCGCTACCCCCAGCATCATACCCATACCGCGCACCTGTGTGATCTGCTCCATCTGCAGCAGCGCATTTTTCATGTATGCGCCCTTTTCCGCTACCTGCTGCAAAAATGCAGGGTCTGTCACCTTGTCAAGCACATACGCCGCACCGGCGCACGCTATGGGGTTCCCGCCGTAGGTTGTGCCGTGCGTGCCGCCGTCGAGCACACCGGAAAGTTCTGCGCTGCACAGGCATGCGCCGATCGGAAGGCCGCCGCCCAATCCCTTTGCAGACGTTACAATATCCGGCTGAATTCCATAATTTTCATAACAGAACAGCTTACCGGTACGTCCCATACCGGTTTGTATCTCGTCAATGATCAAAAGCAGGTTGCTTTCTTTACAAAAATCATACAGCTCCAGTACAAATTCCTTTTCCAGCGGGCAGACGCCGCCTTCTCCCTGGATTAGCTCAATGAGCACTGCGCAGGTATCCTGATCCGTATTCGCCCGCACGCTGTGCATGTCATTTGCTTTTGCAAACGAAAAGCCGCCGGTAAACGGGAAAAAATAATTATGAAAAACATCCTGTCCTGTTGCGGAAAGCGTTGTAATCGTTCTTCCGTGGAAGGAGTTTTCCAGACAAATTATGTTGGTACGGGATTTTCCAAACTTGTCAAAGCTGTATTTGCGCGCAAGCTTGATTGCACATTCGTTTGCCTCTGCGCCGGAATTTGCAAAAAACACCTTGTCAAATCCGGCTGCCGTACACAGCTTTTTCGCAAGCTGCGTCTGTACAGGACTATAATACAAATTGGACATGTGCTGTATTTTCTCCGCCTGCCCGGTTACCGCCGCGACCCAGCCGCTGTCGCTGTAGCCCAGGCAGTTTACGCCGATCCCGCTTGTAAAATCTATATATTCCCGGCCGCCTACGTCCTTTGCTATGGCGCCCCGGCCGCTTACCAGCGCTACGTCAAAGCGGTTGTAGGTGTGCATAATATATTGCTGCTCATCCTGCCGAATCTGCTGTAAATCCATTATATCCCTCTTTTCTGTAAAATCATTTGTTTGAATAGGAAAAGACCGTAAGATCCTCCCTGTATAGAAAGCCTAAAGAGCGCCAAAACGCCTTTCCCGCTTCATTGTCATAAAAGCAGAAAATATGCGTTTTTTCAATGCCTTCCTGTTGAAGGCCAGACAGTGCCCGCTGCGCCATGGCTCTGGCTATCCCTTTTCTTCTGTAATGGGGCATTACCGCCATATGGTGGATATATCCGCGCCTGCCGTCGTGACCTGCAAGCACCGTGCCAACAATCTTCCCATCTTCTACGGCAACCTGGCTTAAACCCGGGTTGCGTTTAAGATAGCGGCATATTGCGTCCCTGCTGTCGGCACCTGACAGTGCGCGCTTTGACGTAATCTGCCACATGGCATAAATCTCTTCATAATCCTGTATCTGCATCTCCCTGATCGTCATATATGCCCCTCTTTACATTTTTATCAATAAAACATTGTACCAATGCCTTCATCAGAAAACATTTCAATTAAAATCGAATGCGCAATTCTGCCGTCAATAATATGCGCCCGTTTTACGCCCTGGCGGACCGCCTCTACACAGCAGTCGATTTTGGGGATCATACCGCCGCTTATAATTCCTTCCCTTTTCAGGCTTGGCACGTCGCTTACATTCACAACCGGGATCAGTGTGCTCTCGTCCTCTTTGTCGCGCAAAAGGCCGCGTATATCTGTCATCAAAATCAACTTGCACGCGCCGATTTTTGCGGCAATCTGCGCAGCTGCAATATCTGCGTTAATATTGAAAACCTCACCTTTATAACCGCCCGCCACTGTAGATATAATGGGAACGTATCCCTTTTCAATCGCATCCTCAATCACCGTGGGGTTGACCTCTGTAATTTCGCCCACAAATCCAAGCTCCTGCGCGCTTGCAAGCTTTTGTGCCATCAGCATGCGGGAATCCAGCCCGCAAAGGCCCAGCGCTTTGCCGCCATGCGCTTCCAAATGCTGCACAAGGCTCTTATTGACCTTTCCGGCAAGCACCATCTGCACAATATCTATGGTCTCCTCATCCGTAACGCGCATCCCGCCTACAAATTTGCTCTCTTTGCCAATCTTCTGCAGCATCTGGTTAATTTCTGGACCACCGCCATGTACAAGCACCACGTTAATGCCCACCAGCTGCATCAGGACAATATCGCTCATAACAGCGCTTTTCAGCTGCTGGCTGACCATGGCGTTGCCGCCGTATTTCACAACGATGGTTTGTCCGGCATATTTCTGGATATACGGCAACGCCTGTACCAGTACCTGCGCTCTTTCTTCATTTGTAATATCCATCGTACTTTCATCCTTCCACATTTTAATCAGCCCCTGCGGCTCAAAGGCGTTGTCCTTACAGCGCCGCTATAAAAACGCGCCGCCTGCAATATACAACAAGATAGCGGGTAGCCGCCTGTTTAAGTGCGGTAATCGCCGTTAATTCTTACGTATTCGTACGTTAAATCGCAGCCGTAGGCCTGCGCCGTAGCGTTCCCGTCGTTTAAGAAAATTTGTATTGTAATTTCGTCTTCTCCCAAAACCTCTTTTGCCTTTTGCTCGTCAAAAAAGATTCCTGCGCCGCCTTTACATACCGGCAATTCGCCTTTTTTTGAAGCAAACGTTACGTCCACCTTCTGCACGTCCACGTCGCAGCCGCTGTAGCCAATTGCACAGAGCACCCTGCCCCAATTTGCATCTTCGCCAAACATGGCCGCTTTTAAAAGGCTGGAGTTAATCACCGCCTTTGCAACGCCCTTTGCGTCTTCTTCCGTTTTCGCACCGCTAACCGAGCAAATCAAAAGCTTTGTCGCGCCTTCACCGTCGCCTGCAAGCATTTTTGCAAGCTTCTGGCACAGGGCGGTAAGCGCTTTTGTAAACAGCCTGTAAGCTTCATCCTCTTTTTCAATTGTGCGGTTTCCTGCTTTTCCCGACGCCAAAATCGCAAGCGTGTCGTTTGTGGAGGTGTCCCCATCCACACTGACCATATTATAGCTTACATCCGCCGCCTCCTTGAGCGCGCGCTTGAGCATGTCGGGTGCTATGGCCGCGTCCGTCGTAATAAAGCTCAGCATAGTAGCCATGTTAATGTGGATCATCCCACTGCCCTTTGCAATCCCGCCAATCAAAATCGTTTTTCCGTCTATGGTACACTGCACCGCGGCTTCCTTTTTTCTTGTGTCCGTGGTCATAATCGCTTCCGCCGCGTCTGTGCCCCCCTCTTTGGAAAGCAATCCGGCCAGCTTTTTTGCGTTTTTTCTGATCGGCTCGATCGGCAAAATCTGCCCGATTACGCCGGTTGACGCTACAATTACATCCTGCTTGCTGATATGCAAAACGTCGGCTGCAATTTTGCACATTTCTTCGGCTTTTTCTATTCCGTCAAAATTGCAGGTGTTCGCATTGCCGCTGTTTGCAATAATCGCCTGCGCCCTGCCGTTTTTCAAATGCTCCCTGGTAACCAGCACCGGCGCGCCCTTTACCAGGTTTTGCGTATAGATCGCGGCGGCGCTGCACGGCACGTCGCTGTAAATCAGGGCGACGTCACGCTTTTGCGTATTGCCCGGTTTTATGGAACAACACAGACCGGCAGCGGTAAAGCCCTGCGCAGCCGTAATCCCGCCGTCTACAAAGGTAAATTCCATTTCGCGTATCCTCCTTCGGCTAAAATGCGGGCGGCATCATCGTAAGCCCCGCCGTTTCATCCAGCCCGCATACCAGGTTCATATTCTGTATGGCCTGTCCTGCTGCCCCCTTGACCATATTGTCTATGGCAGACACGGCGATCAGTGTGCGGGTTCGCATGTCAATATGCACCGAAACATCGCAGAAATTAGAGTACTTAATGTCGTGGATATCGGCAACCGCACCGTCTGGCAGTAAGCGAACAAAAAACGCATCCTTGTAAAACGACCGGTATGCGTTTTTGACCTGCTCCGCTGTCACACCCTCCTGCAAGGGTGCATAACAGGTGGACAAAATTCCTCTGTTAACCGGCAGAAGGTGCGGCACAAACGTAATTTTTACAGCTTCTCCCGCCAAATGGGACAGCGTCTGCTCAATTTCAGGCGTATGGCGGTGCGCCGCTACCTTATAAGGGTGAAAGCCCTCGTTTAAATCCGGATAATGCGTCCCCTGCGAAAGCCCCCTTCCGGCGCCCGTAACGCCGGACTTGCAGTCGGCAATGATCCCCTGATGCTTAACAAGCCCCATCTTAATGGCCGGCGCCAGCGCCAGCGGCACGCCTGTGGTATAGCAGCCGGGGTTTGCAATAATCCTTTTTCCCCTGATGTTCTCACGAAACAGCTCCGGCAATGCATATACGGCGTTTTGATGGAGCGCCTTGTCCTTATATTCGCCGCCGTACCATTGCTTATAATCCTCTTCGTTTTCCAAACGGAAATCGGCGCCCAGATCAATAAAGATCTTACCGTTATCAAAGCACTGCTTTGCAAGCTCCTGCGAAAGCCCGTGCGGCAGCGCGGCAAATACAACGTCGCTTTTTTTTACCACATCGTCCGCCTTTTCGCAGACCATATCGTTGAGTCCGCGGTATGCCGGATACACACTGCTAAGCGCCTTTCCTTCAAAGGTAACGGAGCTGACAGCAGCAATTTCCGCATGTGGATGCGCGGTCAGCAAGCGCACAAGCTCCGCACCCGCATAACCCGTTGCGCCGATAATACCGGCTTTTATCATATAAGGTCACCCTTTCATTTTACATCTCTTCCTGTAAAGCCTTTCGAACAAGGCAAATCTGGCTTTCCACGCTGTGCGCCGCCGGTCCCCCATACGTGCTGCGGCCATTGACGCAGGCCTCTAAAGTAATTGCCGTATAGACATCCTCGTCAAACCTGTCGCACACGGCTTTATATTCTTCTATCGGCAGTGTTTCCAGTGTCAGGCCTTTTTCCATGCACCTTGCTACCAGCATCCCTGTCGCCTTGTACGCGTCGCGGAACGGAAGGCCTTTTTTCACCAGGTAATCCGCACAGTCCGTAGCGTTGATAAAGCCGCCTGCAGCGGCTTTGCGCATATTGTCGGACAGCACCTTCATTGTACGGAGCATAGGAATAAAAGCCGTCAGGCACATTTTTACCGTATCAAACGCATCAAAAATTGCTTCTTTATCCTCCTGCATATCCTTGTTATATGCAAGCGGCGTGCCCTTCATAATGGTCAAAAGCGTCGTCAAATCCCCAAACACCCTGCCAGATTTCCCCCGCACCAGCTCTGCAATGTCCGGATTTTTCTTTTGCGGCATAATGCTTGATCCTGTCGAAAACGCATCGTCAAGCTCCACAAATTTAAACTCCCAGGAGCACCAAAGGATCAGTTCTTCCGAAAAGCGGGACAAATGCACCATCACAATAGAAAGCGCTGCTGCAAGCTCCATGCAGAAATCTCTGTCCGAAACGCCGTCCAAGCTGTTTTGCGTAACAGCCGAAAAACCCAACAGCTCGGCCGTTATTTGCCTGTCGATCGGGTAGGTCGTGCAGGCAAGCGCGCCGGAGCCAAGCGGCATTACGTCCATCCTTTTTACCGCATCCTTTAGCCTTGCAAGGTCGCGCAGAAACATCTGTGCATAGGCCATCAGATGGTGCCCAAATGTAACAGGCTGCGCCCTTTGCAAATGCGTATAGCCCGGCATGACCGTTTGCGTATGCGCCTGTGCTGTATCGCAAAGAAGCAAAATAAGCTCCGTCAAAAGCTTTTGCAGTGCGCCGCTTTCGTTTTTTAAATACATACGGATGTCCAACGCCACCTGATCGTTTCTGCTTCTTGCCGTATGCAGGCGCTTGCCCGTATCCCCAAGGCGTTTTGTCAGCTCTCCTTCAATAAAGGTGTGGATATCCTCCGCCTCCGGGTCGATCGGCAGCGCTCCCGATTCTATATCCTGCAAAATCTCTTCCAGCCCGCTGCAAATTTTTTCGGCTTCGCTGTGCGCTATGATCCCACACTGCCCAAGCATGGTAGCATGCGCTATGCTGCCGCGTATATCCTCCCTGTACATTCTCTGGTCAAAGGATATGGAAGAGTTAAAATCATTTGTTGTCTTGCTGATCTCCTTTTTAAACCGCCCTGTCCAAAGCTTCATTTTTTCACCTCATAAAATCAGTACAGGGGGCGGAGAAAGCTCTCATCCGCCCCTTTTCTGTATTGTAAATATCTCTATTTTTGTAAAACCAGCCTGTGTATTGTTACGCCGTTTGCCGGTATTATTCAATCAGGCCCTTTTTTGCACGCACCTTGATCGGAAGCCCAAACAGGTTGATAAATCCTGCCGAGTCATTCTGGTCGTACACCTCGTCCTCGTCAAAGGTCGCCATTTCCTCATCATACAAAGAATAAGGGGATGTAACGCCGGCGTCAATGATATTGCCCTTGTAAAGCTTTAACTTCACTTCCCCCGTTACAGTCTGCTGCGTGCTGTCCACAAACGCTGAAAGCGCCTCGCGCAATGGGGTATACCACTGGCCATAATACACAAGCTCTGCAAAGCGGTTTGCCACATTCTGCTTATAATGGAGCGTATCCCTGTCCAGGCAAATCTCTTCAAGCTTGCTGTGCGCCGCGTATAAAATCGTGCCGCCGGGCGTTTCATATACGCCCCTGGCCTTCATCCCTACCAGCCTGTTTTCAACCATATCCACAATACCAATGCCGTTTCTTCCGCCTATTGCATTGAGCTGCTTTACAATAGAAACTGCATCCATCTGCTCGCCGTTGATTGCAGTGGGAACGCCCTTTTCAAAGGTAATGGAAACATACTCCGGTTTGTCCGGTGCCTGCATGGGCGAAACGCCAAGCTCCAGAAAACCGGGTTGCTCGTACTTTGGTTCGTTTGCTGGGTCTTCCAGGTCAAGGCCTTCGTGCGAAAGATGCCAAATGTTTTTGTCTTTGGAATAGTTGGTTTCCCTGTTGATCTTCAGCGGAATCCCCTTTTCCTCTGCATAGGCAATTTCTTCTTCTCTGGATTTAAATTCCCATGTCCTCCATGGAGCAATAATCGTCATATCGGGTGCATACGCCTTAATTGCAAGCTCAAAGCGCACCTGGTCATTGCCCTTGCCCGTGCAGCCATGGCAAATTGCATCAGCGCCTTCCTTTTTTGCAATCTCCACAATTCTTTTTGCAATCACCGGCCTTGCAAAAGAGGTCCCCAACAGGTATTTGCCCTCATAAACCGCGCCCGCCTTTAGCGTGGGCCAGACATATTCCTCAATAAATTCCTTGTTCAAATCCTCAATATACAACTTGGAAGCGCCGGTCTGAATTGCCTTTTCCTCCAGACCATCCAGCTCGGTGCCCTGTCCAACATCGCCAGACACCGCGATCACCTCGCAGTTGTCATAGTGCTCTTTGAGCCACGGAATAATAATAGAGGTATCCAACCCGCCGGAATAAGCCAAAACAACCTTTTTAATTTTCTTTTGCATCATAAACGCCTCCGTACATGCTATTATCGTTTTAAACGTTTTTACCGTATGGGTAACATTATACACGTTCTATGCAAAAAATCAAGCGTTTTATGCATAAATATTCAGTCAGCACGTTTTTTGTAGCTATATCCAAAAACACTTTTTTTTTCGCTTTTCAATTATGCAAAATACCCCTTTAATCTTTAGCAAATGTGCGCTTTTGCAGAAAAAACAAAAAAATACGCAAGACCCTTCTCCTAAATAAAGCCGCAAAATCGGCTGCATAATATACAAATACATTTGTATATTATGCATACCGGTGCTATAATCTGCATAGATTGAAAAGCTTATGAACACAACCTTTGAAGGAGGCAACCATATATGAACGGGTTTACACAAACAGACTGTCTGTCGCTTCATGACAATCTGTTTAAGCTTATAGGAAAAGACTGGATGCTTGTCACCGCGGGCGATCAAAAATCGTACAATACCATGACGGCCAGCTGGGGCGGCGCCGGCGTGCTTTGGAACAAAAATGTGGCGTTTACTTTTATCCGGCCACAGCGCTATACCCTTCCGTTTATGGAAGCAAACGACTATTACACCCTTTCGTTTTATCCGGAAGCCATGCGCAGCGCCTTGTCCTATTGCGGGACAAAATCAGGCCGCGATGTGGACAAAGCAAAAGAAACCGGGCTTATCCCGGTTTTCGACGAAAAAGCGCCATACTTTGCACAGGCCCGTTTGGTGCTTGTGTGCAAAAAGCTATATGCGCAGGACCTTACCCCCGACTGCTTTATCGACAAAACGCTTGACGGCAACTATAAAGAAAAAGATTACCATAAAATGTTTATTGGCGAAATTATAAAGGCGCTGATTAAAACCTAAACCACAAAAAACAGGAAAGGATACCGGTATGGAAAGAAAAACGGTGCTGATTACAGGCGCTGCGCGCGGCATTGGCGCGCAGACGGCAAAGCTGTTTGCGCAAAATGGATACACAGTCGCTGTTCACTGCAATACAAGCACACAGCAAGCGCAGGCAGTCGTCGAGAATATTTTGTCGCAAAACGGCCGCGCCGCTGTGTTCCAGGCCGATGTCCAAGACGCACAGCAGGTAAACGCAATGGTCCGTTGCATTGAAGAAAAATTTGGCGCTGTAGATGTGCTGGTCAACAATGCCGGCATTGCACAACAAAAGCTGTTTACAGATATTACCGATCAGGATTGGCAAACTATGATCGCTACAAATTTAACGGGGGTATTCTATTGCTGCCGCGCCGTTTTACCGTCGATGCTGCGCAGGCATACCGGTTCAATCGTAAACGTTTCCTCCATGTGGGGGCGCACGGGAGCCAGCTGCGAGGTCCATTACAGCGCCGCAAAAGGCGGTGTGATCGCGCTTACAAAAGCGCTTGCAAAAGAAGTAGCGCCCAGCGGCGTCCGTGTAAACTGTGTAGCGCCCGGCGTGATTCAAACCGATATGCTTGCAGGTCTTGACCAACCTGCACTTGCCGATTTAAAAAATGAAACGCCGCTTTTACGGCTGGGAAGTGCCGAAGACGTGGCAAACGCCGTTTATTTTCTTTCAAACAGCACCGCCGCCTTTATTACCGGGCAGACGCTCGGCGTTGACGGAGGGTTTGTAATTTAATTTTTTCTATGCTATGTATATAACAAAAGACTCCAAAGCAGCCGCTTTGGAGTCTTTTGTGTTTTGATAAAGAATAAATATCTTAATCTTCAATGTCTTTGGTAAAGCATCTGGTAATTGCCGCAATACCGCCGGCGATCAGAATAAATCCGCTCAAGAAACTGGTTGTTCCAACTGCTGTAATCACAGGGTTGCAGAACACGGCAATCCCGCCAAGGATACAGATAATCCCCCAGGCAGTCAGCCAGCCCCAGCCTTTTGCACCGAGCTTATGCAGGTCAAAGGAACGGATTGTCTCGGAAATGCCTGAAAACAACAACCATAAGCCAAGAAAGGTTGAAATTGTAATGGCAAATAACCCTTCGTTATATCTGCTAAAGCAGATCAGCGCGCCCAAAATCAGGGATAAAATCCCGTCTGCAAGAACCCAGCCTGCGCCCATCATAACCTTGCTTGTCCGGGCATAGGCAATAATGCTTACAATACCAGAAATAATCAACGCCGCTCCGAAAATCACTTCCGTTACAACGTACGCTGAAAGCGGGTTAAAAAACGCCGCGCATCCCCCCAATATCAGAACGATACCGGCAATCACCCACAGCACCTTTACAAATGTGTTCATAATTTCCTCCTCTAAACAAAAGTTTCATTGACATAACGTCTGCTTATAATATACCATACGGCAAAATTTGTGTAAAGAAAAACCTTTTTAAAATACAACCAAAAAAAGCAAACATTCCTTGTGCTACTTTACTTGCTGTTTTTACTTTCGGCCTTTAAACCCGTCCTTGAGCGAAACACTGCGGTTAAATACCGGTTTTTGCGGCGTTGTGTCCTTACTGTCCAGGCAAAAATAACCCAAACGCATAAACTGAAACGACTTGGGCGGCGCAGCCTCCAGCACAGAACGCTCCGCTTTGCAATGATCCAGTGTAATAAGCGACTGCGGATTTACATAATTCAGAAAATTTTTGTCGCCTGCATCGGGATCCGGCACTGTAAACAGGTTATCGTACAAGCGTACCTGCGCGTCCACTGCCGTCTGCGCATCTGCCCAATGCACAGTCCCTCTGACCTTTCTTCCGTCCGCAGCATTGCCGCCCCGGCTTTCGGGATCATAGGTTGCATAAACCTCCGTTACGTTTCCATCTGCATCCTTTTTGCACCCCGTACAACGCACAATATAGGTGGACTTCAGGCGCACCTCATTCCCCGGAAAAAAGCGGAAGTACCCCTTGACCGGCGTTTCCATAAAGTCGTCGCGTTCAATAAACAGCTCCCTGGAAAAGGTGATCGTGCGGCTGCCGTCCTGCGGCCTGTTTGGATTGTTTTCCACTTCAAAGGTCTCCGTTTTTCCTTCTGGATAGTTTGTAATCACCAGCTTGACAGGATCCAGCACAACCATAACGCGCTGTGCCGATTCGTTGAGGTCTTCACGCAGGCAATGCTCCAAAAAACTGTATTCCACCGTGCTGTTGACCTTCGAAACGCCAATTCTGTCACAGAAATTGCGGATCGCCTTCGGCGTATAGCCTCTGCGGCGCAGTCCGCAGAGCGTGGGCATGCGCGGGTCGTCCCAGCCGTCTACATACCCCTGCTCCACCAGCGTACGCAGGCGGCGCTTGCTCATCACGGTATGGTTAATCCCCAAACGTGCAAATTCAATCTGGCGCGGCTTGGAAGGCGCGCTGATATTGCGGATCACCCAGTCATACAGCGGCCTGTGGTCCTCAAATTCCAGCGAGCATAAGGAATGGGTAATCCCCTCGATCGCGTCCTCGATCGGGTGGGCAAAATCATACATCGGGTAAATACACCAGGTATCGCCCGTTCGATGATGGCGGATCCGGTTGATCCTGTATAAAACGGGATCGCGCATATTAAAATTGCCGGAAGCAAGATCAATTTTTGCACGCAACGTCATCTTTCCGTCTTCAAACTCCCCGGCGCGCATACGCCGAAAAAGATCCAGGCTTTCTTCCACCGGCCTGTCGCGGTACGGGCTTGTCGCAGGGTTCGACAGATTCCCTCTGTTTTCACGCATCTGCTCCGGTGAAAGCTCACAAACGTAAGCAAGTCCTTTCTCAATCAGCTCAATCGCGTATTGGTACATCTGTTCAAAATAATCCGACGCATAATAAAACCGGTCCCCCCAGCTAAACCCAAGCCAGCGGATGTCCTCCTGAATCGCATCCACATACTCTACATCTTCCTTTGTGGGGTTCGTATCATCCATGCGCAGATTGCACATCCCCGCGTATTTTTCCGCCGTTCCAAAATCTATGCAGATTGCTTTGGCATGACCAATATGCAGATATCCGTTGGGCTCCGGCGGAAAACGCGTGTGTACCGTCATCCCCGCAAACTGGCCGCCCTCTTTTATATCTTCATCTATAAAATCATGGATAAAATTGGCATTTCCTGCACTTTCTTCCGTCTTGTTCCATCCTTCTGCCATAGAACCCTCTCCTCTATTCTGTTTCCCGCCAACAAAACGTTATACGTTTATACGATACGTGATGAATCCTCCAGCTTTTTAAGCCCCAGGCGCATCCTTCGCAGGGATTCTTCTCTCCCAAGTATGTCTAAAATCTCAACCGCGCCGCCGGGTGTAACCATTTTCCCTGACACAGCAATCCTGACAGGCCACATAACTGTACCGTTTTTAACCTCTAATGTTTGGGCTAAATCTATAAGGCAATCATGAATGCTGTCGTGGTCCCAGCTTTGCAGGCCGCAAAGCCCATCAAGCGCAGCCTGCAGCATAACAGGCGCGTTTTCTAAATTGGTCTTGCTTTTCTTATTGACAAACAGCATTTTGTCGTAATCGGGCTGTTGTACAAAAAACGCAACCATTTCCGGTATTTGCGTCAGCTGCGTCACCCGCTGCTGCAAAATGGCGGCAAGCTTGCCATAGTCCATTTGGGTTTTACCAAATACCTGTTGAAAATACGGCATCGCCGCCTGTACAAACGCCTGCGGCGTCATCGCTTTGATATATTCCGCGTTAAACCATGCAAGTTTGTCATAATCAAACACGGCCGGCGACTTGCTGATTCCCTCTATACAAAAAACCTTTTCCAGCTCCGAAAGCGTAAACAGCTCTCTGTTATCCTTTGGGCACCAGCCTAAAAGCGCAATATAATTTACAATCGCCTGCGGCAGATAGCCTTCTTTTACCAAATCTTCAAAGCCGGTTGCCCCATGCCGCTTGGAAAGCTTTGTAACATTGCCGTCGGCGTCTTTTCCCATAATCAGGGGCAAATGAATATAGGTTGGGATTTCCCACCCAAACGCCTGATAAAGCAGATTGTATTTAGGGGTCGAGCTCAAATATTCGCTGCCCCTGACCACATGCGTAATCCCCATAGTATGGTCGTCAATAACATTTGCAAAGTTGTAAGTGGGGTAGCCGTCCGCTTTGATTAAAATTTGATCCTGCAGCTCGCTGTTTTCAACCGTGATCGTTCCATATACCGCGTCTGTAAAGGTTGTAGAGCCTTCCGTCGGCATTTTTTGCCGAATCACATACGGGGTGCCCTGTGCAAGCAGCCGCTCTATTTCCTGCTGCGGCAGATCCCTGCAATGGCGGTCGTATCCGCCACCCGCACTGTCCTGCTGCAGAGCTTCCAGGCGCTCCTTTGTGCAAAAGCAGCGGTAAGCCTTGCCCTGCTCAACCAGCTGCATGGCATACGGCAGGTACATTTCCCTTCGCTGGCTTTGTATATAAGGTCCGTAATCTCCGCCCACGTCCGGCCCTTCATCATGCGTAATCCCGGCCGCCCGCAGCGTATTGTAAATCACATCAACCGCACCGTCCACCAACCGCTGCTGATCCGTGTCTTCTATCCGCAAAACAAATTTTCCACCCTGCGATTTTGCAATCAAATATTCATAAAGCGCCGTACGCAGGTTCCCTACATGCATAAATCCCGTAGGGCTTGGCGCATACCTTGTTCGTACCGTTTTACCCGCCATCGTTTTAAATCCCCTTTAAAAAATTCGCCATACATAAAAGCAAAAGCGTATGTTGATTATTATACCAAATTTTCCTTATTTTTCAAACTTTTTTCTATTTTAGGGCATGTTCTTATGAATCCACTCTTTATCAACCGGCAAATTCAGAGAAACGTCTTTCGTTTTCTTATATTTCCTATAGTTTCTATAGCTTATAATAAATTTAAGCAACTAAAAATATAGTGTCTTTGATCACCTATTCATGCATTTTGCGCGTTCATCCATTTTTTATGCAATACAAAAACCGCCGCGGGTTCTCCGCGGCGGCATACGGTTTATTTTGTTCAGTTTGTAATCGTCTGTTCTGTTTCCTTATCAAAAATATGAATTTTCTCAAGATCAAGCGCAATTTTGATAATGTCGCCCGGCTTTGCTTTGGAGGTGGGCTCCACCCTGGCGGTAATCGGAATACCGGAAATATTCAAATACAGATAAATTTCCGCGCCCATCAGCTCGGTAACGTCCACATTGGCTTCTATGATACCCTCGCTTACCTTTTCCAAAAATTCCGGTTCATCGTGCACATTTTCAGGGCGTATTCCAAAAACGACTTCCCTGCCGGCATACCGTGCAAGGCAGTTATTTTTATTTTTAGAAGCAGGAAGCTTTACTTCATACTTGTCAAACTTCAGGGTATAGCCGTCGCTGACTTTCCAAACGGTAGCATTGATAAAGTTCATCTGCGGCGAGCCAATAAAGCCCGCAACAAATTCGTTACAGGGCTTGTCATAAAGATTTTGCGGCGTGTCCACCTGCTGGATCAGGCCGTCCTTCATTACAACAATCCTGGTGCCCATCGTCATTGCTTCGGTCTGGTCGTGCGTAACATAAATAAACGTTGTGCCCAGCCTTTGGTGCAGCTTTGAAATCTCCGTGCGCATCTGCGCCCTGAGCTTTGCGTCCAGATTGGAAAGCGGTTCGTCAAGCAAGAAAACCTTCGGGTCACGCACGATAGCACGTCCAAGCGCAACACGCTGGCGCTGGCCGCCGGAAAGTGCTTTTGGCTTACGGTCTAGCAGATGGGCAATATCCAAAATTCTTGCCGCTTCTTCTACCCTGCGGCGCATTTCGTCTTTCGGCGTTTTCCGCAGCTTTAAGCCAAACGCCATATTGTCATATACAGTCATATGCGGATAAAGCGCATAGTTCTGGAACACCATGGCAATATCCCTGTCTTTTGGTGCTACGTCGTTTGAAAGCACGCCGCCAATATAAAGCTCCCCTTTGCTTATATCTTCCAGGCCGGCGATCATGCGAAGCGTTGTCGATTTACCACAGCCGGACGGTCCAACCAGGATAATAAATTCCTTATCTTCAATTTCCAAATTAAAGTCGGAAACCGCCGTTACCCCGCCGTCGTAAATCTTATAAATACCTTTCAACGATACATTTGCCATCCTACAATACCTCCTGCTACCCTTTATCCCGCAAAGCGGATAAAAAAGAGTAGGTTTTATTTCATTTAATAATATAACAGATTTTTCCGGAAGTTGCTACTATTTTTTTCACTAAATATAGGACCTACATTTTATATAAATCCGATACCCGGCAAAATGCAATTTACTATTTTAGGGCATTTTGCTAATAAAAACAGCTTCAACTTCTCTTTTCGTCAATTCTCGACACTGTCCTTTATGCAAATTACCGTCAAGCACAAGCCCTCCAATCGCCGTACGTTTCAAAAAAAGCACGCGTAAACCGCAGCAGAGGAACATCTTTTTTACCTGATGGAACATCCCCTGGCAAATCTCCACCTGTACGTGCGTTTTGTCCTCTCCACACGCAGTCAAACGCGCGGGCATACATTTTGTCCCGTCTGCAAAAACAACGCCCTGTTCAAACGCACGAACCGTATCCTCCGTTATAGGCTTGTCGACCCGCGCTTCATAGCGCTTGTACACCTTTTCCCGGGGCGACAGCATTCTATGCGCAAAATCTCCGTCGTCCGTTAAAAGCAACAGGCCTTCCGTGTCTTTATCAAGCCGCCCCGCCGGAAAAAGCCCCTTGCGTTTTAGCGCCTCCGGCACCAGATCCAACACGGTTTTTCCATGTAAATCGTTTGTAGCGCTCAAAACGCCGGGCGGCTTGTGCATCATAATATACACGTGCCTCTTAAAATTTAGTAATGCACCGCTTATCTCTATTTTATCCTCTTCCGGGTCAATTTTCCTTTCAGGAAGCAGGCAGACCTCTCCGTTTACCTGCACGTTTCCCTTTTTTATCAGCGCTTTTATCTCTTTTCGACTAATCGTTCCCTGCCCCGCAAGAAGCTTATCCAGACGTTCCTTTGCCAAGCGTCCTTCACCTCTTTTTCACAACTACGCCTGCGGTTTCTCAAACCCGTGCATAAAGCCGTCCAGCTGCGTGCTGCATATATCCCCGCCGATCACCCTTCCTTCATAAATCAAAAGGTTTGCGCGCACGCTTTCCTGTACGTTTTCCTGTGTCTTGGGGTAATTTGTCACAGCATAGCTGACCCGTCTGCAGCTTTTTCCTTTATATTTTGTAAGGTCCAACCCCTGCGCAAGCTGAATTGCATTATAATTCTGGTATGTTTCATTAAAGCTTTGTGGGATCAGAACATCTGTCATTTCAACCGGATCGCTTTCCACCTGCCACCCAAACTGCTCCAGAAAAGCAATCCTCTGTGCGTTGTCTTCCGCCTTCAGGCTGTAAACACCAATAGACGCCACCGCCGTATCCTGAACAGAAGAACAGGACGCTGCCCGTATAATAAAAAGTATTACGAGCAAAAGCGATATCCCTACCGTAATAACCGTAGCCTTTGAAATTTTCTTTGCAATAAACACTTTTGCTCCTCCTTATCGCAAGCGTCCTGTAAAATAAGCCACTTCATTTATATGAAAAGCAAAAGCAAAACATGTCTTTTTGGCGTTTAATCTGCAAATAAATAAAAACGAAGCCCCTCCACGTCGTCTGACAGCTTGTCAACCCCCAGATTGCGCATCTGTTCGGTTTTTCCAAAGCCATAGGTAACGCCGATAAAATCACAGCCCGTTTCCATCGCGCCCAGCGCGTCAAAGGCCGTGTCTCCAATAAGGACCATCTCTTTTGTCACTGTGCAGCCAAGCTTTTTTGCCACATAACGGATAATATCCGCCTTTTCCTTTCTAGATCCGTCCAAATTGGAACCACAGATCAGATCAAAAGCATTCGGTATGCCAATCAGCTGCAGCACCTCCTGCACAAAGCCCTCATACTTAGACGTAGCAACGCACAGTCTGGCCCCCGCCTGCCTTAAATCAGAAAGCAGTCTGTCCATCCCTTTATATAAAGCATTTTTATACTTTCCGCTTTCCTCATAAGCCTGCCGGTAAATTTCTACCGCCTGTATGGCTTCTTCACCTGAAAGGCCACATACCTTCATAAAGGTCGTAATCAACGGCGGCCCCACATAAAGGCTTGTGTCATCAAGGTTCGGTACAGGCTTCCCCATTTTTTTAAGCGTGGTTTCTATTCCGTCCCTGACTCCCTGTGCAGAGTCGCTGAGCGTGCCGTCAAGGTCAAACATGACCGTTTTGTACTTGCACCTCATTCAACATCATCCTGCCCTTCGTCGTTTGCAGCGTCCGCTTTTTGCAGCTTGGCATCGGCTTTTTTTTGAAAGCTGTCCGCCTTTACAGAAAAACGCGTATGCGTCCCCGTGGCGACGACTCCGCTTTCATCAAAAACGGTAACGGAAAAGGCAAACTCCCTTCCCTCATGCTTTAAAAGCTCCGCTTCTGCCCACACCTTTGCACCTGCCGGGGTCGGGCTGATGTGTGCAATGTGTATGTCGGTTCCCACTGTGGTGCATCCCGCGTCCACATATTCCTGTGCAAGCGTACAGGCCGCGCTTTCTGCAAGCGCCGCCACCACAGGCGTTGCAAGCACGCGCAGACTACCGCTTTTCACCGCACAGGCAAGCATGTCCTGTGTTACCGTCGTCTGTTTTGTATATCCCTTTTTTCTGTTTTGTTCCATTTACATTCTCCTTTGAAAACCATACGTTTGCCATGCAAAGATTGCAATCCACTTTATAGGATGCTATACTGGAATGCGGTATCTGCTCTTTGGCAGTTTCTATTATAAAACAAGATACATAAATTTGCAAAAAAGCTTGAAACAGGTGATGCTTTGGCTGGCTCTGTACAAACCAATCGCAAAAGGATTCATACCATGGACGAAATACGCGGTCTTGCGGTAATCGCCATGGTCGTTTACCATCTTTTTTATACAATGGGGTATGTTTACCATATACAGGCGGGTGCGGCTGCCTTTTTGTTCTTAAGGCCGTTTTCACCCATTGTTCCCATTGTATTTATTACGATTTCCGGCATTTCTTCCCAGCTGAGCCGTTCCAATATCCGGCGCGGCGCAAAATTGCTGCCCATAGCGGCAGCCGTTACGCTTGTTACCGTTTTGATCACCCCCCAAAGCGCCATTTATTTTGGAATTCTGCATTTTTTGTCGATTGCCATGCTTTTGTATGGGTTCATCAAACGATGGCTTGATCAAATTCCCCTTAAGCTTGGGCTGGTTATATTTCTTGTGTTGTACCTTATCACTTATGGAATTCCCTCCGGCGTGCTTGGGATTCCGGGAATTTTGTCTGTTAGTCTGCCCACACAGCTTTACAGCACAAATTTTTTGTTTCCCCTGGGGTTTCCAGGACCAGGCTTTACCTCTGCAGACTACTTTCCCATTTTTCCCAATCTTTTTCTGTTTCTTTTCGGCACATACCTGGGAAAATATGCCCTGCTTGGGAAATTCCCCGCTTTTCTGTACAAAAAGCGGGTTCCGTTTTTGGCCTTTACAGGCCGGCATGCACTGTGGATTTATATTTTACACCAGCCTGTGATTTTTGGAATACTGTGGCTTATTACAAGTTTTACAGCATAACGTTTGTTGCGAAAGAGACAAAGTCTAATTGAGCGCTTACTGCCTCAAAGCTTTGGCTTGCGCCGTTGTATGAAAGACTAAAAAAGAATTTCTTAAAAACGATGTTCTTCACGCCGATAAAACAACGCTTCAGGTTCTGCGAACAAAGGACAAGCCTACAGTTGACAAAAGCTACTTGTGGCTGTACAGAACAAGCGGCTGTAAAAGTGAACAGCTTAGCTTAAAACAATAGACCCGCATATACAAACACGGAAATGTAAGGCTCAATAGGCAAGCCCCAAGGCTTGCTTATCAAAATTTCGTGCTTATGTATATGCGGGTCTGCCCTTTTGTTTATTTTCTATGACGAATTGGCAGCAGGAAAATTACAGTTGAATAAAAGCTTATTTCACTACCTCAACACCGTATTCCGTAAGTCCAAAGAAAAATCTTCGCTGTATTTCATTATTGATTACTCTTACGGGCTTGAGCTGCCCAGAGGCAGCGCCCTTTGAAATCATCAAATCTCTATACAACATATACGTTTCCGGCTCCAGAAAATTGAGCTTTGTGGGGCCGCAAATTCCCTTCGCCACCTTGTCGCCCATTGACGGGTTTGCCTCGGCAAGCTTCTGCTCCAGAACAAAGCGTATTTCCTTAGGTCGCAAGCCCTCTGGCTGTTTTCCGATTTCCATAAAAAACAGATATCGGGCGGGCTTTGCGTCCAAATCCGGGTACATCGAAAAATCAATCAGCTCGAAGCCAAGCTCCTTCGCCGTATTCTCGGCGGCTGATCGCAGGGCAACCTCTGTGGTTTTCTCTCCCATAATGCTTACTGTTTGGTCAATGCGGTACAAAAACTGAATGGTCGGAGCGTTATGATGCTTTCCGGTAATGCGAACCGCATCCCTCATGCGGTAGCGATATAGCCCGGAGCAATTGGATATTATCAGCTCGTACTCCTTGCCTATCTCAACATCCGCCATGGTAACTATCTTTGAAAAATCGTCTCCCGCGTCCAAAGGAAGAAATTCATAGAATACACTGTCGGGAATGACAACGGTATCCTCGCATTCATTTTCGTATATAATTGAGAAGACTCCCTCCGAGGATACAACCCCCCATTTCATCTGCCTTATATCATTGCCCATGTAGCTTTTCAGCCTGTCGGCATAGGCTTTGAAGCCGCCGGTGCCTATTCCGCCCAAATAGCGCATTTTATGCCAGACCTTAGGCACAAACGGCTCGTCAAATCCCTGCCTAAAGATCTCGCGCAGCTGTGCCGCGCGCTCTGGCATGGGCTTTATTTTTTTCAAAAGACTCTCTCTTGCCTCGTCTGATAATTTAACAGACATATTAATTTTTCCGCTTTCGATATCGTCAACGAGCATTTGCCAATTGTTCTCAATATAACGCATCAGTTCGAGGAAGAAGCTGTAGAATGTAACGGTAGCGCCGACTAAATTCTCGTCCATAAGAGCAAACCGAGCGTGAAGATAACGGGTGTTCGTATTTGGTGCAGGGAACAACGCCTCGGCAGGGGAGGAATAAATCTGAGCTGCGGCCTTACGCAGCCGATTGATCCATATTGCTGAAACGGCGCTGTAGGTTGCGCCGCATTTGAGCCTCGGGACTGCGGCGACAGATTCGGTGATCGCCATTGTTTTTCCGCCAAGAATCACCTCGCCCAGCTTTGACCATACATAGCCGTCAAAATAGTGGGTGATATATTTCATAAAAATATCAAACGACCTGTCTGACATGGGGATTTTTTTGGGGTTACCCATGGTCCCCGAGGATTTGTTGTAATGATTTACAGGATAGGCGCAAATTAAATTGCTTTCTCCGTTTTCCGTCATACGCAGTATATACTCTGCATAATCGTCGTATCTGGTGACAGGGACTTTTTTCTGATAATCCTCTATGGAATGTATGTTGGCAAAATTGTATTTTTTGCCGTATTCGGTATCCTTATTGTCCTGAAGAAGCTGCATAAGAAAAGCTTCGTTCCTCTTTGCCGGATCGCCCTTGAGCATTTGTTCAAACTCTTTATATATAGTATAACCGTCGCTTGCTTCTTCGAGCTTGATTTTCCCGACCGGGGACAGCGCGTCTGCGTCAACATCTTTAAAATCAGTCATTTTATGCACTCCCTTCTATAGGCTTTAATGGGCAAACTGCGCCTTGTAAAGCTTCGCGTACTCACCGTCAAGCGCAAGCAGCTCCTCGTGATTGCCCTGTTCGACAATATGACCGTTGTGCATAACCAGGATAATATCCGCACCTCTGATAGTCGACAGCCTGTGTGCTATAACAAAGCTTGTTCTTCCTTCCCTCAGCCTGTTTATTGCCTCCTGAATAAGCGCCTCGGTTCTGGTGTCGACCGAGCTTGTAGCCTCATCCAGAATCAGTATGTTTGGCTTTAACAAAAATGCCCTGGCAATTGTCAGAAGCTGCTTCTCGCCCGCAGAAACGGCTGTTTGCTCATTGTTTAAGACCGTTTTGTAGCCATCTGGAAGGGTTCGCACAAAGCTGTCGACAAAGGTCGCCCTGCAGGCTTCCAAAAATTGCTCGTCGGACACCTCTCGATCCTCGGGTAAACCGTATTTTATGTTTTCCTCAATCGTTCCCTTGTAGAGCCAGGTATCCTGAAGCACCATTCCGATATTTCGTCTTAAGGCGGCGCGGCTTAGCCGGTGGATTTCAATATTGCCATCAAGTATGATCTGCCCGCTGTTAATCTCATAGAAGCGTTCGATCAAATTCACAAGCGTTGTTTTGCCCGCGCCCGTTCCGCCGACTATGGCAATCGTCTGACCCGGCTTTACGCTCAGATTCATATGCTCGATAAGCTTTTTCTCGGGAACATAGCTGAAGGATACGTCCTTGAACTCGATTTGTCCCTTAAGCTCATACCTGTCGTATGCCCCCGGCATTTCGGGGGTTTCTTCGTCGCTGTCGAGCACCTCGTAAACACGCTCGAGCGACGCCATCCCGGATTGAAGGGTGCTGAACATCTGAGCCAGCTGCGTAAACGGCTGCTGGAACTGCCGTGCGTACTGAATAAACGCCTGCACGTCGCCTATGCTCATTGCTCCGCTTATGATATTGAATGCGCCGACAAGCGCAACAATAACGTAATTTAGATTTGTGAGCAGACGCGACAGAGGCTGGATAAGATTTGATATAACGGTAGCCTGAAACGCCGATTTGTACAATTCGCCGTTTTGGCGGCGGAATTCCTCTGAAAAACGCTCCTCCTGTTTATACGCCTTGATAATATTATGGCCGTTAAAGCTTTCCTCGACGTTTGCGTTTATCTTGCCCATATACTGCCATTGCTTTGCAAATTTCGGTCTTGCCAAAGCCGTCACTTTTTTTATGATCACGCCCGACAGTGGGATAAGAATGATTGTGACAAGGGCTAACTGCCATGAAAGAGTGATCATCATCACTATCATTCCGATAAGCATCAGCAGATAATAAAAGAAGTCTCCGCTGGTTTGATTGAGCGTCATAACAATATTGTCGATATCGTTTGTGGTGCGGCTCATTATATCGCCGCGCTGGTTTGTATCGTAATAATTGAGAGGCAGCTTCCACAGCTTTTTCTCGACCGCTCCCCGAAGGTTATATGCAATTTTTGACACAATTCGCGCGGAAATTCTGCCCGCGAACCATTTTGAAAGAAATTGCAGAAGATATACCCCAACAGAAAGCCCTGCCCAGGTCAGGAACAAGCGCCAGTCTATGCCGCCGCGTTCAAGACCGCTTACAACAGAGTCGGTAGCCATACCGAGCACGCGCGGCCCCACAGACACAAACACGGCTGAAATGATAAGCATAAGGAACATGAACACGCAGTCCATTTTATGAGGGAGAAACAGCCCAATGAGCCTTTTTACGGAGCCTTTTTTCAGCTTGTTTTTTGATTTTTTCATTTGCTCGCCTCCGCTCCCTCGGACGGCTGTGTAGACGCTATTTCCTGATAGGTAGCGCAGCGTCCCAGCAGCTCTTCGTGAGTTCCTATATCTTCTATTTCACCGTTATTCATAACTATAATCTGGTCGGCGTCCATAATCGAGGTTATTCGCTGAGCTACCACTATCACCGTAGCGTCCGAGGTGATCTCCTTTAATGCGCCGCGCAGATTTTTATCCGTCGCATAATCAAGCGCTGAGAAGGAGTCGTCGAAAAGATACACCTTGGGCCGGCGCACGATCGCTCTGGCTATAGCGAGACGCTGTCGCTGTCCGCCGGAATAGTTCGAGCCGCCCTCGGACACCCGCATATATATTCCGTCCTTGCTGCTGCGTATGAAATCCTCAGCCTGAGCCACACGCAGAGCGTCCCATATTTCCTCGTCGTCTGCGTCTGCCTTGGCATAGCGCATATTTTGAGCGAGAGTTCCCGCAAACAAAAACGCCTTTTGCGGAACCATTCCTATTGCCGCATCAAGCTCGGAAATATCCATATCCCGAACGTCCTTGCCATCAAAAAGCACTGCCCCGTCTGTAGCGTCCGTAAGCCTTGGGATAAGATTTAACAGCGTGGTTTTGCCGCAGCCCGTGGAGCCGATGATGGCAGTGGTTTTGCCGGGGGAGGCGGTAAAGGTAATATTTTTGAGCACAGGCTCAACCTCGGGTTTTTCCGGTGCGTATGAATAGCTGACATTTTCAAATTTCACTTCACCGAAAGGCTTTTCTGCCAAGCGGGGATTTTTTGCTTGGTGAACGGAGGATTCTGTATTCAGCACCTCCTGGATTCTTTCCGCCGAAACGTCCGCTCTGGGCAGCATAATAAACACCATGGTTGCAGAAAGCGTAGCGGTAAGAATAAACGACAGGTATGTAATAAATGCGATGATCTGCCCGACCTGCACAACTCCGTTTTCCGCCAAAGCGCCGCCGTACCATAAGATTGCTACGGTCGCAATATTTATAATAAGCATAAATATAGGAAGCAGCAGAGCGGTCATGCGTGAAATTGACAGATTAAGCCCAAATAAATTCTTGTTTACTTCATCGAGCTTTTTTTCCTCAAAGCCTTCCTTGACGAAAGCCTTGGCTACACGTATGCCCGTAATCTGATCCCGCAGCACTCCGTTGATATTGTCAATAGCCTTTTGCTGCGCCCTGTAATACGGCACTATTTTTAATATAAAGGCTATTGAAATCCCGAGTATAACGGGAATGGTGATCCATATCACTGTGGATAAAGAGACACTCTGTGAAAGAGCCATTCCTATACCGCCCACAAACATAATGGGAGCGCTAATGATAATCGTCAGTAAAAAAGTAAGAAACTGCACAACCTGTTCAACGTCGTTTGTCGCGCGGGTAATCAAAGTGGGCGCTCCGAAGGAGCCGATTTCCTTTTGAGAATACGACAAAATGGTATGGTAAACGCCCTCGCGAAGATCGCGGCCTATGGACAAGGCTGCCTTTGCGCCGAGGATGTTCGCGCCGACGGCGCAGACAAACTGTACCACCGACAATGCGACCATCAGCACCCCTCTTTGGATAATATACTGTGTATCGGTATTTGCAACGCCGTAGTCTATAATTCCTGCGTTTATGGTGGGCAGGTACAGCGACAAAAGCGTCTGACCGATTTGAAACAGAATCACTACCAGTATTAGCTTTAAGTACGGTTTTGTGAGCCTGATGATAAATTTAAACATTTGACTCTCCTTTTAAGCTGCTGTGAAATCAGACGTTTTTTTGGAACTTTTCCTCAAAGCCCTCAAGCAGCGTTTTATAAGCGTTGTAGCTCACGTCGGGCATCATGCCCGGGAAGGCGTTTACCTCTACGACAACATATTCGCCGTCGCCGATAAGAAGATCCAGTCCTAAAAGCGGTAAATCAAACAGAGAAGCTATTTTTTTGCAATACGCCTTTGTAGCGTCGTCGATAGGAAATTCCTTTATTTCTCCCCCCTGATGCACGTTTGAGCGGAATTCGTTGGGGTTGTTGGAGTTTCTCATGGCAGAATAATACGGCTCGCCGTTAAGCATAACTACGCGGATATCCTTTCCAAAGGAGGTAGATATGTATTCCTGCGCCATATATGCAACGCCCTGAACCTGCTTTGAAAGGTAGTCGTCAAGCTCCGACTCGTTGTGTATCAGCGACACGCCGACCCCGCCGTAGCCGTTATCGGGCTTCATAACAAAAGGATAGCGCATCTGCTGCAAAATCACATTTTTATCGGGGTGGTTAAAGAATACCAGTGTTTTTGGAACGCGTATTCCGTTGCGTGCAAGTCTTTGATAGGTGGCGATCTTACTTCTGGCCACAGCTACTTCATCCAAATTGAGCGCGCATTTAACGCCTGCGTTTATCAGGAGATTTTCTACGACAAACGAATCGGTGTTGCTGATTGCCGGCCAGAACATATCCGGCAGCTCAATCTCTTTCCCTTTATAATAAACCTTTAATTCATTGCCTGTCTCCACAGATATATCAATATAATCAATGGGGATGTTTATAAGCCCTTCGTGTCTGCTTTCGAGCAAACGCTCTCCTGCAATATGCAGAAGGTCGTCTATGTTTGCTAATAAGCACCATACCTTCATCATGTCACCTCATATCAGCCTTCTTTGGCAAGTGTGCGTGCGTTTTTGACAACAATATCTGACACAAGTCCGGGGAACTCCGACTTGATTGCATCTAATTCCGCCAGCATATCCTCTTTTGTACTAAATCCGCTGAGTACAACCTCGCAGTATGTTATATAGCTTGATGATGTTACCATTATAAATTTCACGTGCTCGCGTGCATTGAGCTTTACAAGGGTTTCATCGTCGGTTTCCGGAATTTTAAAGTTGAGCGTATATTTGAGGTTTTCCCATTTGGAATAATCCTTCTCGCTTCCAAGAGCGGACTCGGCATAAATAGCAAACGGACTGCGTCCCTCTGCTGCTGCGGCGGTTGTGGTCATACCGGACCAGCGCGGATTTACTTCTATTATATACCACTTTCCGTCGCGGAATATTAAATCCACCTGAGCCGAGCCTGCAAAATGGAAGGACTCCGCTAAGCGGCGCAGTGATTCCTGAAGCTGCGGTATGTTGTACTTCTCGGCAGTAACGGGACCGAACTTTACGCTCTGCAAGGGATCTGTAATTCCCTCGTCATTCATTGAAAATTTAAACGGAGGCAGCACATGATAATGACCCTCTACGCCGTGGATTTCCGTTCCGAAGGACTCGCCCTGTATCATTTCCTCTACCATGAGGTCCGATGTGTTCTTATCAGAGGTTAGGATATTCTTTGCCTGCTCAAAATTTTCTGCTACCTGAAGCCCAAGCGAGCCTGCGCCGATGGTATCCTTAATAATTACAGGGTAGTTAAACTGGCTGACGCGATGGAGGACATACTCCTTATATACGTTGTTTGTATAAACCGGGATGGTTTTTTCCACGTTGAACTGGTCGTTGTGGATATAAATTCCCTTTGCATAGCCGAAGCCGAACTGGCGCAAAGCAATCTGAGAGCGCCATTTATCATAAAACGCTATCGCTGTAAACACCTTGTGGGATATCACCTTAATGCCTGCGTCATCAAGCTTTTCGCCGATAACTGCGTCCTTTAAGAAGTTCCAGTCAATAGGTATACTGGGGGTGGAGACAGCCACCGCGACTGCCGGCGCTTGCTTTTTAATAAGCTCGACTATCTCGTCCGGGGAGCTGTGCTGCTCGTCAATAAAAACGTATTTGATTTTATCCGATAATTTCGATGTATCTTTGTCCAGCAGATAAGATCCGGGTTGTGTTGTTATCAGAACAAATTCGTGCTGCGGGTATTTATCTGCCAATTCATCCCACTCATCGGCTCTTTTGGGAAAATAAGAGAGAGAGCTTCCGGCAGACCTTATTGACGATGTGTTGTAAAATACAATTTTCATTTTTTGCCTCCTAATACAGTATACTTATGTTTATTTTATCATGGCGGGAAATAAGGGTCAATACAAAATGGAAAAAGGACAAGGTGCCAAATGTAGAGCTACAATAGGAGTAGAACCTGCGGGGAATTAATGCTTGCTATCAAGGGAAGCGTTTGGTATAATTAGTAGTTAAAGGATTATCGAAAGGACGAGGAAAGTGAAATTAGGAATTGTAGGGTTGCCAAACGTGGGCAAAAGCACGTTATTTAACGCGATTACAAACGCCGGGGCGCAGTCTGCCAATTATCCGTTTTGTACAATAGAACCCAACATTGGCGTTGTCGCCGTGCCGGATAAACGCCTGGATGTCCTTGCCCAGATGTATGAGCCGGAAAAATACACGCCTGCAACGATAGAATTTGTCGATATCGCGGGGCTTGTCCGGGGCGCTTCCAAAGGAGAAGGGCTGGGCAATAAATTCCTGTCCAATATCCGCGAAGTCGACGCAATCGTCCACGTTGTACGCTGCTTTGATAACGACGATATCATTCATGTAGAAGGCAGCATAGATCCCAAAAGAGATATAGAAACCATCAATCTGGAACTGATCCTTTCTGATGTTGAGCTGATCCAGCGGCGTATCGATAAAACGCATAAGCTGCTGAAAGCAGACAAAAAATACCAGACAGAGCTTGACTTTTTCAACCGGGTGCTTAAAGCGCTCAACGAAGGACAAACGGCGCGCTCTATCCCCTGCACGGAAGAAGAGCAGGCCCTTTTAAGCAGCGTTGCGCTTTTGACAAATAAACCGATCATCTATGCCGCCAATATGAGCGACAGCGACTTTTCACAGGGACTGGCTTCCAACCCCTATTACCTGCAGGTCAGCGAAACGGCAAAGCTCGAGCATGCGGCCGTTTTGCCCATCTGCGCAGGCCTGGAGGCCGAAATTGCCGACATGGATCAAGAGGAAAAAGCAATGTTCCTTGCAGACGTGGGGCTTTCACAGTCCGGCCTGGACCGTTTAATCAGTGAATGCTATACTCTGCTGGGCCTGATTTCCTATCTGACCGCCGGCAAGCAGGAGGTTCGGGCATGGACGATCAAAAAGGGAACCAAAGCGCCACAGGCGGCAGGCAAAATCCATACAGATTTTGAGCGCGGCTTTATCCGCGCGGAGGTCATCGCTTTTAACGATCTTGTCGCTTGCGGCTCCATGGCGGCGGCCAAAGAAAAAGGGCTTGTCCGAAGCGAAGGCAAGGAATACGTCATGCAGGATGGCGACGTAGTCCTCTTCCGCTTTAATGTATAATCTAAGCCACATTGCGTTTTAAACGCTTGCCACCGTCTGTTTCATTGGGTACGGCTTTCTTTACAATAAAAAGCCTGTGACAAGGATTTTTACATATCCCTTTCACAGGCTTTTTACAAATTCCCACTGTTTTTAGGCAAAAAAACAACCACCCTACTGGGTGGAAGCTTTCAGGTGTCGGCATTTCCCTATTTTCCCAGGCCGTCTCCAGCCAAGTATTTTCGGCACCACTGGGCTTAACTTCCGTGTTCGGGATGGGAACGGGTGGACCCCCAGCGTCATCAACACCGACTATCATCAGGCAGCTTTCAAACTGCTTTGCTATTATAGCATTCTGTTTTTTAAATTGCAACCCTTTTTTAAAAAATTTTTCATATTTTTTTAAAACTTTGGAAAATCCCCAATATATCCGCGTTTTTTCCGCATTCTTCTATATGATTTGACCATTTTGGGGGAATCTTTTTCTGCGGTTTGACTTCATACAAAAAAAAATGTAGAATAAATAGGTTAGATGAAACACTTTGCTGTCTGCAGCAGAAGAAGGTAAGACACAGTATGACAATCACAGAAAAATATGCGCTGCTTTTGTCCTCCCTTTCCGTTTACAGGGGGGTCCTGCAGCACAGCGTACCCGGTGCATACCACAGGCTTTTATGCGCCCACAGCGCAAACCCGCACGATTTTGTAAAAGCATGGGGCCGCTTTTTTTCCCTGCTTTGCGACAAGGGCGCTGCAGACGATGTATGCGGCTGTATTACGCGCACCGTATTATTTGATGAAAACGCGTTTTCAAAGGCTGCCGTACAAAAAAAAGAACACCTGCTTCCAAAAGAGCTGCTCAACGCCGCTGCGCGCGACCTGGACAGCATTGTATGTGCAGGCTTGCTTTCGCCTGAACTGATTCTTTCCGATTATCTGTATAAGGACCAGCTTGCAGAAATTGCCGACAGCCTGCCGCGCTGGAAGCCTGGTCAGCCTGTTGCACAGCTGGCAGACAAGCCCAACCGGCTTGCCAAAACGGCTGCATTTCACTATGCAAACGGGTGCGGGCTTTTTGCGCGCTATAAGGCCTTTATTTGGCGTGACGGCGGGATCCTTCCCGTAAAGCACCCAGACAGCATAACGCTTGATGACCTCAAGGGCTATGAACACCAGCGCGGTCTTGTTTTGGACAACACCCTGGCCTTTTTAAACGGCCTGAGTGCCAATAATTGCCTGCTGTACGGCGACAAGGGAACCGGAAAATCCTCCACTGTCAAAGCAATTGTCAACCGCTATTGCACGCAGGGCTTGCGGATTGTGGAAATACCCAAAGAAGCTTTACACGATTTTCCGCTGCTGGTCGACAGGATCGCCTGTGTCCCGATGAAATTTATCATTTATATTGACGATTTATCCTTTCAAAAGCAGGATGACCGCTACGCGTCGCTCAAGGCGGTTTTGGAAGGCGGTCTTGCGGCACGTCCGAAGAACGCGTTGATTTACGCCACATCCAACCGCCGCCACCTTATAAAAGAAAGCTTTTCCGACCGCGATGGCGACGATATGCACCGCAACGATTCCATACAGGAAAGCTTGTCCCTTTCCGACCGGTTTGGTCTTTCAGTCAATTTTTCCGTCCCCGATAAACAGCGGTATCTGGATATTGTTTTGGCGCTTGCACAGCAGCGGGGGCTGCAAACAGACACACAAACGCTGCTTGCCAACGCAGAGCGCTGGGCGCTTATGCGCGGCGGACGCTCACCGCGCTGCGCCAGACAGTTTATAGACGCGCAATTTACGCACAATAACAATACGGAGGTCACAGAAAATGGTTAAAAAAATGGTAGCTATATGCCTGATCGCATGCCTGCTGCTTTCTCTTGCGGCATGCAGTACAGTCGACGGCCAAAAGGAATATCCCGTAACCATCGCCCACAGCGTAATCACACAGTCTCCTCAAAGCGTGATCACACTGTCTGACAGCATCGCCGACATGCTGATCGCATGCGGATATCAGTCCAAAATCAAGGGCCGTTCCGATGCGTGCACGCAAAGCGTGCTGGAATCTGTGCAATCCGTGGGCAGCAAGAGCGACCCGGACGCAAGCACTGTGATCCAAATAGCGCCCGATATCATCTTTGCGGACGAGACTCTCTCCGCAGAAAAGCTTTCCATATTTGAAGACGCAGGCATTACCGTCCTTCGTATGGTCTTAGCCCAGACAAGGGAAGAACTGACGTCTATGTATCAAAAGATCGGCGCCGTCATGGGCGGCAATATTACAGGCACAACGGTTGGTGAAAACGCCGCCAACGGTATTCTGACCTCCTTGGACGACAACGCGCGCCGCATACCGGAGGTCAGCGTTGTCAATACCGCCTGCTATCTGTTCAATATAGAAGGCAGCGCCGTTACCGGCGATATGTTTGCAAACGAGCTGTTCCAGGATGCGGGAGCTGTCAATATTGCTTCCGACCTGACAGGCGGCACACTGGATTTTGCCATTCTTACACAACAGGATCCCAAATATATTTTCTGCTCCGAGGGTCTGAAAGAACAGCTTGCCCAAAACGACGATTACAAAGAACTTACCGCCTATAAGCGCGGTAAGATCGTAGAAATCCCCTCGAGCCTTATAACGCGGCAGGGTTCCGGTGCGCTGGAGGCCGCAAAGCTGATGGCAGAAGCTATTTATCCCTCTTTGCGCAGCGGACAGACCAGCGCAGACGGTAGTGTAGCGGACCAGTACGGCATTACGCTGCAGGAAGGCCTGACCTTTACCCTCGGCGACGGATCAGACGATCCCGATGATAACGAAGACGGTAAGCGCGGATACGTTCTTGCCGTGCAGCAGCGCCTGGACGATCTGGACTACTGGCCGCTGGACGAAATCACCGGTTATTTTGGAGAAACCACAGAAGCCGTCGTACGGGAATTTAAAGAAAATAACGGTCTGGACGGGACAGACGGCACGGTCGATGAGCAGACCCTTCTGGTGCTCTTCTCCGACAGTGCAATTCAGCGGGAAACCCCTGCAAGGGAAAAGGACGAAGCATCCACACAAGCCGCCACAGATGCCGCTTAAACAAATCGCTTTCAAAAAGGGACGCCTGCCAGGCGTCCCTTTTTAATACCGCACAGCTGTCTTTCAAAGGCCGGCAAACCATTGCAAAATAAGCAAATCCCACGAAAACCACATGCATATTGCGAGGAAACCAAATGGAAATATATCAGATTAAACAGAACAAAAAGCAGTTTCTCAAACTGCTGCTGCTTGCCGACGAGCAGGAAAGCATGATCGACCGTTACCTGTCGCGCGGAACTTTGTATGCTTTAAATGATAAAGGCATTAAGGCTGTCTGTGTTGTCACCGACGAAGGAAACGGCATTGCAGAAATCAAAAATCTTGCGGTAGAACCCGCCTGGCAAAGAAAAGGATACGGAAAGGCTATGGTCCGCTACATTGCGCAGCGTTATAAAAAATCGTACCGCATTTTGCGGGTAGGGACCGGCGACAGCCCGCTGACTATTTCGTTTTATGAAAAATGCGGCTTTTGCAAAGCCTTTCGCGTAAAGAACTTTTTTACAGACAACTATGACCACCTTATCTTCGAAGGCGGCAGGCAGCTTGTTGATATGGTCTATCTTGAAATGAAGCTGTAAAAAAGCACAGGCCTTCCGGGCCATTTTAGATGGACAAAGATTTTGCCTGTACCCTTTCTTTCCATGTGTAAATGCAATACCTCTTTTCCATACATTACAACAATTCATCCCGTTGCAGTAACGCCAGCGTATACAGCACAGCTGCCCGCTGGTGCAAAAGCAGCCCTATTTACAGTTTCTGTCAAGTCTTTTTTTGCAGCGGTGCAGAAGACGCCTGCTGCATAAGGTCAAACACATGACGGTAGTAGGGGGCAAAAACACTTCCTTTTCGCCACAAAAAGGTAAAATCGTGCGTAACGGAAAAATCCTTTAACGGAATTTCCACCAAACGTCCCGCATCCAGCTCGGCTTGCACCACAGGCTGATAAAAAAAGGAAATCCCAACCCCTGCGCATACCATAGATTTTATGGTATTCAAACTGCCCAGCTCTGTCAGCAGCCGAAAATCTTCTACTGTCAGGTTGCGCTCCTCCAGCGCACGCTGCAGTACCTCACGCGTACCGGAACCCGGTTCCCGAACAAAAAGCCGTTGTTCCAGCAGGTCCTCAAGCTTTTGCACGGTATTGCAATGCGCATACCCGGGCGCGCAGACCGCCAAATATTTTTCTGTGCGATAAATCAGGCTTTCATACGCCTGTTTTTGGAAAAAGCCCTCCACAATTGCAAAGTCAATTTCCCCCTGATCGAGCAGCTGCAAAAGCTCCGACGTATTAGCCACCATCATACAAAGCCGGGTATCCGGCTCACGCTCCAGCAGACGGAGCAGCGGCCCCGGCATAATATATTCCCCAATTGTCAGCGTAGCCCCAAAGCATATCCGTCGGCTGGACGCAAGCTGCGCAACTGCATCCTGCAAACGCCGCGCGTCATGGTGCATTGTGGTGGCAGTCTGCAAAACCATGCGTCCCACTTCCGTCAGACAAAGCTGTTTACCCGCATATGCAAACAGCTTTGTCTTATATTGTCGTTCCAGCGCGCGTATATGCTGCGAAACGGCCGGCTGTGTAATATGCAGCCGCTTTGCTGCTTTTGTAAAATTCATGGTTCTGCATACTTCTAAAAAGGTTTCTATACGAAAATCGAGCATAAACAACCCTCCCGGTATAAGCATAACATAAAATTATGGTAAAATAAAGAATCATAATTTTACATAATGTCAAGAAAGCTGTATGATAGGGTAAAAAAGAAAAAGGAAATGCATGGAATTTTATCAGGAGGGATTGCATATGCACACCATACAAAAACTTGGCCCCGGTTTTTTGCTTTGCCTTATCATCGCCATTCCCTGTTGGCTTCTGGGTATGGTACTTCCCATTGTCGGCGGCCCGGTATTCGCGATTCTGGCCGGTATGGTTATTGCGCTGTTTTACAAGCAAAAAACAGCCACACAAGCCGGTATCACTTACACCTCAAAAAAAATTTTGCAGCTTGCCGTCATTCTGCTGGGCTTTGGTTTGAACCTTTCTGAAATCGCCCGGGTAGGAGCTTCCTCGCTTCCGATCATCATCTCTACCATCTCCACCTCCTTGCTTATGTCGTTTCTGCTTTATAAGCTTATGCGCACGTCGGCAAATATTTCCGTTTTGGTCGGCGTTGGCTCCTCTATCTGCGGCGGTTCCGCCATTGCGGCAACTGCGCCTGTCATCGGTGCAGACGACGAAGAAATTGCACAGTCCATATCGGTCATTTTTCTGTTTAACGTAATCGCAGCCTTAGTCTTTCCCACATTGGGCGGCATGTTTGGCCTTTCCAACGAAGGCTTTGGCCTGTTTGCCGGCACAGCCGTCAACGACACCTCCTCCGTTACCGCCGCCGCCTCTGCCTGGGATGGCATGCACCCCGGTGCAAACACTCTGGAGCAGGCCACAATCGTCAAACTAACCCGCACACTGGCGATAATTCCCATTACCCTTATCTTAGCGCTGTGGCGCACGGCCCAGGCAAAAAAAGCCGGGCATATGCAAAAAAACGATTTCCATTTAAAAAAGGTATTCCCCCTTTTTATTCTGTTTTTTATTTTTGCCTCTGTGATTACAACAGTCTGTATATCCGCCGGCGTCAGTGCTACTTTCTTTCAGCCGTTTAAAGAGCTGTCTAAATTTCTGATTATTATGGCGATGGCGGCAATCGGTCTGAACACCAATATTGTCAAGCTTATAAAAACCGGCGGAAAACCCATTTTTATGGGTTTTTGCTGTTGGGTTGCCATTGCGGCGGTCAGCCTTTTTATGCAGCATGCCCTTGGCATCTGGTAAGCTTTTTTCGCATAGATTTTTAAATACGCAGGCGCCTACCAAAAGGTAGGCGCCTGCGCGGTTTCTCTTTCTTTTTTAGCTGCCTGTTTTTTCATACACGGTAATCACCAAACCGCTGCCTCCGTTATATTGCGTGCGAAGCGTACCATCCCGATAGGCAAACGTTTGGGTCGCTCCATCCATTTCACAGATGATCTCTTCTCCATTTACCGTATAGGTTCCCGTTCCTGCGCTTTGCCCATGGATCAGCATGGTAAAGCTTCCATCTGCTGCAAAACGGTACGAAACACCGCTGTTTAAGGCAACCTGCGGCGCATCTTGCCCATCCACTGTAGCAGACACGGGCGACCATACGCCTGTAAGGGCCTGCTGTACCGGCGTGTTTTCCTGCTCGCTTGCAGACGCAGAAGCTTCACTCTGCGCGCCGCTGGACGGCCGGCCTTTCTCTTGGGAAATATTCTCCTACTCATGCTGCGTTTGTGCGCTCTCTTCCACAGTTGTCTGGCTGCTATGCGGCTGTACGCCGTCTTCCGTATGGCAACCTGTAAAAACCAGCGCCGCCACAAGCAACAGCAGCGCTGTCAGCCATTGCCTGATCTGAATATATTTCATTTGCATCCTCCAAATCTTAATGGTTTTCTATGGATAAGTTCTGCATGCATTACAAAAACACAACTTTCTCTCGTTTATACACCTGTCTGTCACCGCGCTGCGCACCCTTTTGGCATGTTGATACCCGCCCTACAAAAGCTGCTGCTCATTGATGACCAGCTTAAATTTCAATTGCAGCCGCTGTGCAGCTTTCCGGCAAAGTACCATGCGGTTTAAAAAAATTTCAAAATAGTTCATTACCGAACAAACCTGCGTATCAATTTTCAGGCGCAGCTCAATTTCCGTACACGCCTCGTTGATGTTGAGCCTGGATTCCACAACAGAGTAATTCACCCTGTCGTGTATGTCGAAGGTCGCAATGTCGCTGTTTCGTACACGGGAGCGGCGCACGTCACTCTTATCCGCCAAAATCAACGCTGCGCATACCGGGTTGACTGCATAAGCTGTTCCCTCGTCATGGTTGCCGATCGCCGTGATAATGGTCGCTATATCCTGCGGACTTGCGTTCATATGGTCCAAAATTCTAAAAGCCATAACAGCGCCGCTTTGCGCATGGTCCACACGGTTGACAACGTTTCCAATATCATGCAAAAAACCAGCAATCTGCGCAAGCTCGGCCTCGCGCTCCGGGTAGCCCAGTGTCAGCAGAATATAGCGTGCTGTAGCCGCCACTTTTGTTACATGGGCATAGCTGTGCTCGGTATACCCCATTGCAATCAGTGATTCGTCTGCTTTCTCAATATACGTACGGATCTCTTCGCTTTTTCGCACCTGCTCAAAGGTAATCAAATGCCTTCATCTCCATTTCCGCTTGCATCCGGCTGTTTTGGTTTCGGCCCAAATTTCCCCAGCGGTCAATACGCAAAATGCAAGCGCTGTTTCAAGTGTTACCCAGCTGGACTCACAAACAGCTCTGCCCCTTTTGGGGTTCATCATCTTTTGCCTGCATTTTCTGCGCAAAGTGTACAATGGCCGTATCATCCACCTGTACGGAAATTCCTCCCTGCAGCTTTGCAACCATCCCGGCAACCAGCCTGTCCATCCCCTTCAAACAAGCGGGCTCCAACTCGCCTCCAAAGCCGGCGCAGATAAGCGCGTGCATGCGCAGGCTTTGTGGAAAATTTGCTTTAAAATAGCTTTCCATGTTTGTCTGGTCCGTAAAAGCACTGCATAAAAACAGCCCCAACCTTTTCTGTGTAAGCGCAGCTTCGTTTGCAGCCATAAACCGGCGCAACGGCTTTTGCACACGCCCCATACGTATACTTCCGCCCAAAATCACAGTATCGTAAGCAGACAGCTCACAGCCGTGCTGAGAAAGATCTATTGCATCGGCATCAAGCAGGTCCTTAAGCCTTTGTACACACTTTTGTACCGTTCCCGTTTTTGTTGTATACAAAATTACCGCTTTCATACAGACGCCTCCTTTTATTTTTCAAAGCTATCATACCACCGCAGCCGGGCACAGGCAAGAAAAATTCTCTTTACAAACAGGCGCGCCGCACAAATATGCGGCGCGCCTATTTACATATTGCTTCTCTTTTATCCAAGCGTTCTTCTTTTGCGGTATACACCCGTAGAACGCCTGTGTTTTTTCATCATTTTTAGAATTTCGTCCACTGCTTTGATTATAAACAGAAACAGACATGCCTCCAGCATGGTTCTCCCCCCTTTACCGTTATGATAGCACATAACCTGTACTATAAAACGGTCTATAAGGAAGTCTCCTACTTATACTGCTTCATCGTCTTTTTCATCTGCTTTTTAAACTGCTTGACCACACTTTGCGGGGAAAGGATCTGCACATCCTCCCCCAGAGCAAACAGCCATGCATAAAACTGCGGGCTGGTTATAACCTTAACCTGGATCACAAAAGCGTCGTGTCCATCCTGCGTTAGAAAAACATCCCTTCCAAAGCGATCTACCACCACACCGATTTTATCATTTTTAAAACGCAGCTTGACCTGCTCTTCCTCTCCGCCAAACATGCCAAACGTCTTTTTTACATATTCCGCTATGTCAAATTTGTCAAACACGCGTTGCCCGTCGCGGTCGTCCTGCGTAATTTCAATCGACTGCATTTTGTCCACGCGGTAATGCTTCATTTTCTTTGCCGCGCTGTCATAACCTACTAAATAATAGTTTTCATCATCCCATGTTAGTGCCCATGGACTTACAATGTATTTTTCGCCGTTTTTGCGGTAACGCTTTTTCAGCTTGTCCTTGGTCGTAAACGACACAGCCCATTCAAAGTAATAAAAAGTAACCTGTTTTCCCTGTGAAATGGCCGCATGCAGCTTGTCCACATTATAGTAAATGCTTTCATTCATAGTTTTAACGCGGTTTGCCACAACAACTTGTCTTTGCAGCTGTCCTGCCTGGTACGTGCTTGCAAGGCCCTCTACCTTTTTGATCAGCTCGTTTGATTTTTTATGCGTAATAAATTTAGAGGCCTGCACAGCGTCCACCAAAAGCTTCAGCTCCGGCAGCTCAAAGGTACGGTTTGCAATATAATACGCATAGCCTTTTCCCTTGCGCATTTCCACATCTATACCGTAAACGCGCAGCGCTTCCAGGTCATCGTAAATACTTTTCCGTTCCGCCGTTATTCCGTAAGCCTGCAGCTCCTGCAAAATCTGCGCCAGTGTAATGGCGTGCTCGTCGTCGGTTCTTTCCTGCAAAATTTTCAGCAGGTATAAAAGTTTTAATTTCTGATTTGGGCTTTTTGGCATGGTGCATTCCTCCTTTTTTCCGCGTACACCGCTGTTTCTTTTTTCTTTGTCCGGGGATTCCCCTTGTCTTCCTTTCTTGTGCCGCTGCTTACATGCACAGCAGCTACCTTATTTATAACATACCCTTTTGGCAAGCGTCAACCGGACATTTTTCAACAAAAATAAAAATTATTCCTGTTTTTATAAAATAGACTTGAAAACAACAAAATATTGTTATATAATGGACTCAAAACGCAATATATTGATTTTAAAAAGAGGAGAAAAAAGTATGATTGCAGTAAACGTAACAGGCGGCGAGCTTTCGCAGAAAGAGATTGACCTGTACATTGACCACAGCCAAAAGAAATATCCCGGCAGAAAGATAGAGGCAATGGATATTCACCTGGACGGGGAATACGTCGATCTCACCTGCCATTTTGAAACGGTTCCGATTGAACGCATTCGCCGGATCACCGGCTATCTGGTCGGTACGGTAGACCGCTTTAACAACGCAAAAAGGGCGGAAGTCAACGACCGCGTAAAGCACAGCATTTGTTGTGATATATGATTAATAACCTTCCATCTCATGCTGAAAAATTGTTACAGAAACAGAAAAATTGCGATTAAACCGCCATTTGTTTGACAGAATAAAAAAAGCGGTATATAATAGCTGCGTGGTAAAGCCGCATATTAAAAAAGCTTAAATTGCGATTTTTATATTCTGAAAGAAGGTATGTTAAGATGGCACAGGCAAAGAAGACAACCCCTGCAAAGGCAACGGAGACAAAGGCCGCTGCCGCAAAAGTAACAGAAGGAAAAACAACTGCTCCAAAGGCAGCAGAAGCCCCCAAGGCTGCAGCTGCAAAAACGACGACAGCCGCTAAAAAAGCAACCGCTGCAAAGACAACGGCTACAAAAACGGCGGCCGCAAAGACAACGGCGGCAAAAAAGGCACCTGCAAAGAAGGCTGCAGAAGTTTCTTTGTTTATCGAATTCAACGGCGTTAAAGTCGCTGCGGAAGAGATTGTTAAGAACGTAGAAGCAACCTATAAGGCGCAGGGCGGCAAGGACGCTATCAAAACGCTTGAGGTTTACGTAAAGCCGGAGGAGAACGCCGCGTATTTTGTTGTAAACGGCGAACTGGAAGGCAACAGAATGGACGTTTACTTCTGCTGATCAAAAATAGTTTTAGCTCTGAGTGAATTGTCAAACTAAGTGCAACAGGAATTGAGCTCAAGTTCCCATAATTCCT
>ENA-UOIV01000083-UOIV01000083.1-human-gut-metagenome-genome-assembly--contig:-C59-NODE-83-length-110209-cov-26.059126_pt1 | contig 110209 bp, 113 predicted proteins | sample MGYA00242333_ERZ723880 | MGnify/ENA metagenome assembly ERZ723880 | reverse complement strand
TGGAAGGTTAATTATTCATTTTTGAGCCAGTGTCCAGAAAACCGGGTACATATCAATTTTTGCAGGGCGTTTTCTTTTGAAAGACTGGACGTCTTCCTATAAAGTGTGTTACAATAATATCGTATGGTGTATACTCCTATCCAGAGGGAGTTTTCCCGGAAAATAATAGTAGGAGGCCGATTTTATGGCTGAGCATCCGATTCAAGGTTTAATGAACGTCACAATGGACAAGATCCGCCAGATGGCAGATTCCAACACCATCATCGGCAAGCCCATCAAGACCGACGACGGCACCACCATCCTGCCGGTGTCCCGCATCTCGTTCGGCTTTGCTTCCGCAGGCACCGACTTCGACGGCAAGAACGCCGCCAACAAGGACCTGTTCGGCGGCGGCTCCGGCGCGGGCGTCAACATCCAGCCGGTGGCCTTTCTGGTGGTGAAGGACGGCTGCGTGCGCACCATCCAGCTGTCCGACGGCTCCAACACCGTTGACCGCGCCCTGACCATGCTGCCCGAGCTGGTGGACAAGGTCAGCGCTCTGCTGAAGAAAGAGGAGAAGAAGGACGCCGCTGCGCCTGCCGCTCCCGCAGCAGAGTAAACTTTAACCTACGCCGTAACTGCGGACTTCCGACCCGCAGTTTTGATACTGAGGCTGTACCGCAGCCCTATTTGAGCGCCGGGAGGCGCACAAGGAGATTTTATCATGGCAGAAGAACGCATTCAGAAAATCATGAGCGAGCAGGGCCTGTGCTCCCGCCGCGCCGCCGAGCAGATCATCGCCGAGGGCCGCGTGAAGGTCAACGGCCACCCCGTGAAGGTGGGCGACAAGATGGACCCCAACCGCGACGTCCTCCATGTGGACGACGAGCGCATCTATATCCAGAAGAACCAGCAGATGTACTATCTGGCTCTGTACAAGCCCCGCGGCTATGTCACCACCGCCAGCGACGAGCTGGGCCGCAAGACGGTGATGGAGCTGGTGGCCGACATCCCGGCCCGCCTGTACCCCGTGGGCCGTCTCGACAAGGACAGCGAGGGCCTGCTGCTGATGACCAACGACGGCGCTTTCGCACAGGCCGTCACCCATCCGTCCGGCGGCATCTCCAAGCTCTACCGCGTCACCGTCCAGCCCCGGGCCGATGAGGCACAGATCCTGAAGCTCAGCTCCGGCGTCGTGCTGGACGACGGCACCAAGACCATGCCCTGCGCCATCAACGTCGTCACCGACGAGCCGGGCCGCACCGTCATGGAGATGACCCTGAAAGAGGGAAAGAACCGCGAGATCCGCCGGATGTGCGAGGCCGTGGGCCTCGAGGTCATCCGTCTGAAGCGGAACGCCGAGGGCGTCGTCAAGCTGGGGATGCTCCAGCCCGGCAAGTACCGCGAGCTGACCAAGGCAGAGGTGAACGGCCTGCGCGCCGCAGCCGCCAAGGGCCGCGCCCAGACCCGCTCGGCCGCTTTGCAGTCCAGGGCTGCTGCCCGCCGTCCCCGCGGCCCTGTGGGCGGGAACAAAGCCGCTGCGGGCAAAAAGCACAAGTGAGAAATGTGTCCGAAATTTCCGCTCTTTTTTCCGAATTTGTGGCATTCCCGGAAAAAAAGGAATGGAACAAGGCTTGAGAATCTTGGGAAAATCGGGTATAATATACCTAATTTTGAAACTCACACAGATAAGCAGGAGGTCTTACCATGGCTTCAAAGAGTACCAAAGGAGAAATCCTCGCCAAGTTTTTTGATGACGGGGAATACACCGCTCTGTTTGCGGACGGTGCGGTGAGCGCTGCCAGCGGCTATGCTGCCGGTCAGCAGGCTTACGCCGTCTTCCAGAACGGCGAGGCTGTTTCCGTCAAGGACGTTGAGAAGAACATCAAGGTCCTCGAGCTGGCTGCCCAGACGGGCTGCCCGGTCGTCACCTTCTACGACTCCGTCGGCGCAAAGCTGGCCGAGGGTCTGGACGTGCTGAATGCAGCTGCAAAGCTCAACGCCGCCATCGCAAAGGTGTCCGGCGTCGTGCCTCAGGTGGCCGTCGTTCTGGGCGTCTGCGGCGGCACCAGCGCTCTGAGCGCTGCCAACGCAGATGTCTGCATCATGGCTGAGGGCGCAGAGCTGTTCTTCACCGCTCCCTTCACCGCCGCCGCCAAGGGCGACAAGGTCGCTGACGCCGGTTCTGCCGCTGCTGCCGCAAAGGCAGGCGTGGCTGCCATCGTGGCCGCTGACCCTGCCGAGGCTGCTGAGAAGGCTGCCCACATCGTGGGTCTGCTGCCTGCCAACAACCTGACCGGCCCGGCCATCTTCGAGTTCGAGCAGCCCACCGCTGTCCTGAGCGCCAACGCCGAGCCTGCAAAGGCTGCTGCTGCCCTCATCGATAAGGACAGCGCCGTGGAGATGTACGCCGGTTTCGGCAAGAACGTTTACACCGCCTTCGCTACCATCAGCGGCAACGCCGTGGGCGTCGTGGCCACCGGCAAGGAGCTGTGCCACAACTGCGTGGCCAAGGCTTCCCGCTTCGTCCGCCTGTGCGATGCTTTCAGCGTCCCCGTGCTGACCATCGTGAACACCGAGGGCTTCGTCCCCAGCACTTCCGATGACATCGCCGGCGGCATCCGCGAGGCTGCCCGTCTGGCTGCTACCTATGCCGACGCTACCACCGCCAAGGTGGCTCTCATCGCCGGCAAGGCTGTCGGCCCCGTCTACACCGCACTGGCCGCTGCTGACCTGAAGATCGCTGTCAAGGGCTGCACCATCAGCGCTCTCGAGCCTTCCGCTGCCGTCTCCGTGCTGTACAAGGAGGAGATCGACGCTTCCGACAACATCGTCGCCGCTACCAAGGCCAAGGCTGCTGCCTACGTCGCCGAGGTGTGCAGCGCTGACGCGGCTGTGGCCGCCGGTTCTGCCGACATGACCTGCGAGGCTGCCAACGCCCGCGCAAGCGTCGTGGCCGCCTTCGAGCTGCTGAGCACCAAGCGTGCTGCCCGTCTGCCCAAGAAGCACGGCAACATGGCTCTGTAAGAAAACGTACATCTAACGATATAGATTGATTCAGGAGGACTCTTCCATGAAGTACTACAATATTTCCGTCAATGGCGTTGCTTACAGCGTCTCTGTCGAGGAGACCGCTGCCGGCGCTGCACCCGTGGCTCCTGCTGCTGCACCCGCACCCAAGGCCGCTCCGGCTCCCGCTGCCGCTGCTGCTCCTGCCGCACCCGCTGCTCCTGCTGCCGCAGGCGCTGTTGAGGTCAAGGCTCCGATGCCCGGCAACATCCTGGACGTGAAGGTCGCCGCCGGCGCTTCCGTCAAGGCTGGCGACGTGCTGGTCATCCTCGAGGCCATGAAGATGGAGAACGAGATCGTTGCTCCTCAGGACGGCACCGTTGCTTCCATCAATGTCCATAAGGGCGACACCGTCAACTCCGGTGACACTCTGGTTTCCATGAACTAAGAGAGAGGTGACAACAATGGCTAAAAAGCCCATCAAGATCACGGAAGTCGTCCTGCGCGATGCCCACCAGTCCCTGCTGGCCACCCGTATGACGATGGACGAGATGCGTCCCATCCTGCCCGAGATGGACAAGATCCCTTATTTCTCCGTCGAGTGCTGGGGCGGTGCGACCTTCGACAGCTGCATCCGCTTCCTCGATGAGGACCCCTGGGAGCGTCTGCGCATCCTGCGCAAGGAGCTGCCCCACCAGAAGCTGCAGATGCTGTTCCGCGGCCAGAACATGCTGGGCTACCGCCCCTACGCGGACGACGCCGTCGAGTACTTCGTGAAGAAGTCCGTTGCAAACGGCATCGACGTCATCCGCATCTTCGACGCACTGAACGACGCCCGCAACCTGCAGACCGCCATCAAGTCTGCCAACAAGGAAGGCGCACACGTTCAGGGCTGCATCAGCTACACCCTGAGCCCTGTCCACAACAACGAGTACTACGTCAAGTACGCAAAGACTCTGGAAGAGATGGGTGCAAACTCCATCTGCATCAAGGACATGGCCGGTCTGCTGACTCCCTACACCTGCTACGAGCTGGTCAAGGAGCTGAAGAACACCCTGTCCATCCCTGTGGACATCCACAGCCACTACACTGCCGGTCTGGCTTCCATGTCCCTGCTGAAGGGCATCGAGGCCGGTGCTGACATCGTCGATACCGCCATGAGCCCCCTGAGCGGCGGCACCAGCCACATGGCTACCGAGAGCCTCGTGGCCGCCCTGCAGGGCACCGATTACGACACCGGCCTCGACCTCAAGCAGCTGAACGTCGTGCGCGCATACTTTGCAAAGCTGCGCGAGAAGTACATCGCCAACGGCCAGATCAGCCCCAAGTCTCTGGGCGTGGACGCCAACACCCTGCTGTATCAGGTGCCGGGCGGCATGTTCTCCAATATGCTCAAGCAGCTGAAGGATGCCGGCAAGGAGGACAAGCTGGACGAAGTGCTGGCTGAGATCCCCCGCGTTCGTGAGGACGCAGGCTATCCTCCGCTGGTCACCCCCACCAGCCAGATCGTCGGCACCCAGGCTGTCTTCAACGTCATCCTGGGCGAGCGCTACAAGATGGTCACCAAGGAGTTCAAGGGCCTGGTCCACGGCGACTACGGCAAGACTCCCGCTCCCATCAGCGCCGAGTTCACCAAGAAGATCCTGGGCGACGAGAAGCCCATCACCTGCCGCTTTGCCGACACCCTCGCTCCCGAGATGGACAAGCTGAAGGCTGAGGCTGCAAAGTGGGCGATTCAGGAAGAGGACGTCCTGACCTACGCCATGTTCCCGCAGGTCGCGCCCAAGTTCTTCGAGAAGCGCAACGCCAAGGCTCAGGGCGTGGATGCAGACCATGCAGATTTTGCAAACAAGTCTCACCCCGTCTGATAAAACAGCATAAGGCTTTTCAAAGCCCCCCGCAGGGATGCGGGGGGCTTTTTGCGCGCCCTCTCAGGCGCTACGCGCCAGCTCCCCCAAAGGGAGAGCCTTTGGCATGTCGGTCAGCTTTCGTCTGGACGAGCAAAGCACGATGTCTCGGGAACGGTAGTGCGCTGCTGCCAAGATTCACGGCAGCTTGACAAGGTGCGTTGTCCAGAAGCCGCTGCCCTTTGCAGCAAGGCCCACCCTCTTGCGCCATATCGGGCCTCCGGCGTCTAGTAGGAAGTGGCCCGGCCTGCCAAAGCCTCTCCCTTTGGGAGAGGTGTCACCGAAGGTGACGGAGAGGGCAAGGATACTGCCAAACAGCTCTTACACAGCGATAGTATCGCTCTAACAAAGAATCTGCTTATCGCCGCGCAGAAGCTCTTTTGTCCCGGGCTTGCCCTCTCAGTCTCACTTCGTTCGCCAGCTCTCCCAGAGGGAGAGCCTTTGGCATGTCGGTCAGGTCTATGCTGGACGAGCAAAGCACAATATCTCGGGAACAGTAGTGCGCTGCTGCCAAGATTCACGGTAGCTTGACAAGGTGCGTTGTCCAGAAGCCGCTGGCCCCGTAAGCAAGGCCCGCCCTCTTGCGCCATATCGAACCTCAGGCGTCCAGTGGAAAGTTACCCGGCCTGCCAAAGGCTCCCCCTTTGGGGCAACGGCGACGACCGCCGCCAGCGGCGGAAACAGGGAGTCGCTGTTGGGGCCGCGGCCAGCAGGATGCGAGCGGCAGCGAAGCAGACGCTGGGAGCCGCAACCCGGGCAGTGTCATTGCTTTGCAATGACTGAGAGGGCTTCCTCACTTTTTTGTCTGCTTTACTTGCAAAAAAGCGGTCATCAGAGTAGAATAATAACATATGTATCGTAACATGGGCCTGTATACCCAAACGCGGATACATATACCGTAATTTGTCCGCATATCCACCCATCAACAGAGAGGAAACGTGGAGCATATGATCCTGAGCATGACCGGTTTTGGCCGGGGGACTGCTGTATTGAATGGCCGCGAGATCACGGTCGAGCTGCGCAGCGTCAACTCCCGGTATTTCGAGTATTCGTCCCGCATCCCCCGCAGCTGCAGCTACATGGACAGCCGCCTGAAAAAGCAGCTCAACGAGCGGGTCACCCGCGGCAAGGTCGAGCTGAGCATGACCATCCAGAACGTGGAGGCCGCCGACGCAGAGGTGACCGTCAACATGGAGCTGGCCCGCAGCTACCAGAAGGCCCTGCGGAACCTTTCGGAGAAGCTCTGCATCAAGAACGACGTCACCGTCTCGACGCTGACCCGCTTCCCGGACGTGCTGGCCACCCGCCACGCCGACGTGGACGAGGAGCAGCTCTGGGCCGACGTCTCCGCCGTGACGGCTCAGGCGCTGGACAACTTCATCGCCATGCGCGCCGCCGAGGGCGCCAAGATGAAGGCCGACGTGGAGAGCCGCCTGTGCTTCCTCGAGGAGCGGGTGGGCAGGGTGGAGACCCTGAGCGCAGGCCGCGTCGAAGCCTACACCGCCCGCCTCTACGAGAAGCTCAGGACCATCCTCGAGGACCGCAGCATCGACGACGCCCGGGTCCTGACGGAAGCCGCCATCTTCGGCGACAAGACCGCCGTGGACGAGGAGACCGTCCGTCTGCGCAGCCACATCGCCCAGTACCGCTCCATTCTGGAGCTGGACGAGCCGGTGGGCCGCAAGCTGGACTTCCTGACGCAGGAGCTGAACCGTGAGACCAACACCATCGGCTCCAAGTGTCAGGACCTGGACATCACCCGCACGGTGGTGGACATGAAGGCGGAGATCGAGAAGATCCGCGAACAGATCCAGAACCTCGAATAAAAACAGTACGGAGGAGTTCAGATGAAGCTCATCAACATCGGCTTTGGCAATCTGGTCAGCGCAGGGCGGGTGGTGGCCGTCGTCAGCCCCGACTCCGCGCCGGTCAAGCGTCTGGTGAAGGAGGCGCGGGAGCGGGGGATGCTCATTGATGCGTCCTATGGCCGCAGCACCCGGGCCGTGCTCATCATGGACTCCGACCATGTAGTCCTTTCGGCCCTGACGCCTGAGACGGTGGCAGGCCGCGCTGCGGGCCAGCCGGAAGGAAAACCGACAGAGGAGCAGTAAAAAATGGAAAACGAAAAGTACCTGTTTGTCGTCTCCGGTGCCGCCGGTACCGGCAAGGATAGTGTGGTCAAGGCCCTGCGCGAGGCCCACCCCGAGATCGAAAAGACCGTCTCCGCCACCACCCGCGCACCCCGCCCCGGGGAGCAGGAGGGGGTGGACTACTACTACCGCACCCGGGAACAGTTCCAGCACCTCATCGACACCGACCAGGTGGTGGAGCACAACTTCTACAACGGCAACTACTACGGCACCCTCCGCGAAGAGGTGGATAAGCGCCTCGAGGCGGGCAAGCTGGTGGTGCTGGTCATCGACGTCCACGGCGCGGCCAATATCCGCCGGATGTTCCCGGGGGCTACCACCATCTTCCTGCTGCCGCCCTCTGTGGAGGAGCTGGAACGCCGCCTCCGGGGCCGCGGCACCGAGACGGAAGCCAGCATCCTCGAGCGCCTCGACACCGCAAAGAAGGAGCTGGCCCAGCAGGAGAAGTTCACCCTCACCCTCGTGAACGACGAGGTGGACGCCTGCGCCGAGAAGCTCTACGGCATCATCCGCCAGCGGGCCGGCCTCGATAAATAACAAGGAGCCGCGAATGCCAAAAACGGTAGGCGTTGCCGTGAGCAACGCGACCTTCCACTTCGACAAACTCTATACCTACGCCGTCATGCCCGACCAGCAGGAGGCCGTCCGCCTCGGCAGCATGGTGCTGGTGCCCTTCGGGCGGGGGAGCAAAGCCCGGATGGGCGTGGTGCTGGCCTGCGACGAAGAGCCGGAGCATGCAAAGCTCAAGTACCTCTTCGACGTAGCTCCCGCCTCGGCCTGCCTGACGCCGGAGCTGCTGCGGCTGGTGCATTTCCTCAAGGAGCGCACCTTCTGCACCTACTACGAGGCCGTCAAGGCGGTCATCCCCTATGGGGCGCAGTATAAGCCCGCCCTCGCGGCGGACGGCGTGACGCCGGTGCTCCAAAAGCAGCTCACCCGCCACACCGAGAACAGCTATAAGCTGGTGGGGGCTTTGCAGCAAAAGCCGAAGCCCACGGCCAAGCAGCTGGCGGCAGTGGCCCTGCTGAGCGGGGGAGAGCGCACCCAGAACGAGATGGAGGCCCACGGCATCACCAAAGCCGTGCTGGACAACCTCTGCGCCAAGGGCGTCGTCGAATGCAGCAAGGTGAACAAATCCATCGACCTGTATTCGTCTATCCCGCTGAAAAACGAGCCCATCACCCTGACGGCAGAGCAGCAGGCGGCCTATGACGCCCTGCTGCCCGGCCTCGAAGACACCGCCCCCCACTCGGCGCTGCTCTACGGCGTCACCGGCAGCGGCAAGACGCTGGTGTTCTTAAAGCTCATCGAGCGGTGTCTGGCGCTGGGCCGCCGCGCCCTCGTGCTGGTGCCGGAGATCAGCCTGACGCCGCAGATGATCCTCCGCCTCAAGAGCCGGTTCGGGCGGCGGGTGGCCGTCCAGCACTCGGCCCTCAATCACACCGAGCGTCTGCTCCAATGGCAGATGATACAGGACGGCGGCGCCGACATCGTGGTGGGGACGCGGAGCGCCGTCTTTGCCCCGCTGGAAAACATCGGCCTCGTCATCATCGACGAGGAGCAGGAGCACACCTACCGCTCCGAGTCTGCGCCCCGGTATGCCGCCCACGAGGTGGCCCGGCAGCGGGCGGCGGAGAACGGCTCCCTGCTCCTTCTGGCCAGCGCTACCCCCAGCACCGAGAGCTTTTACGCCGCCCAGAATGGCCGCACCCAGCTCGTCCGGCTCACCCAGCGCTACGGCGGCAACCCGCTGCCCAGCGTCCAGATCGTCGATATGCGGGCAGAGCTGGCCTCGGGCAACCCGAGGGAGATCAGCCTTGCGATGGAGGACGCCATCCGGCGCAACCTCGACGCGGGCAAGCAGACCATCCTGCTGCTCAACCGCCGCGGCTACCAGACCATGGCCCAGTGCGACGACTGCCGCGAGGTGCTGAAATGCCCCAAGTGCAGCGTCCCCATGGTCTACCACAAGGCGGGCCATAAGCTGCTCTGCCACTACTGCGGCACCCAGCTCGACCCGCCCCCCAAGACCTGCCCCGCCTGCGGCGGCAAGCTGCTCTACCGGGGCTTCGGCACCCAGAAGGCCGAGGAGGAGCTGGCCCAGCTCTTCCCGGAGGCAAGAGTGCTGCGGATGGACCAGGACTCCACCGCCGCCAAAGACGCCCACGAAAAGCTGCTGGCGAAGTTCGCCCGGCATGAGTACGACATCATGGTGGGGACGCAGATGGTGGCCAAGGGCCTCGATTTCGAGGACGTGACCCTCGTGGGCGTCCTCGGCATCGACTCGCTGCTCTTTGCGCAGGGTTTTCGGGCCTACGAGACGGTGTTCAGCCTCATCACCCAAGTGGTGGGGCGCTCCGGCCGGGCGAAAGACCCGGGCTTTGCCATCATCCAGACCACCGACCCCGACAACCCCGTCCTCAACCTCGCCGCCGCGCAGGACTACGACGCCTTCTTCGAGCAGGAGATCGCCTACCGCAAGCTGGGCCTCTACCCGCCCTTCTGCGGGCTCTGCGTCGTGGGCTTCTCCGGCCCGAAGGAGATCGAGGTGGCCCGGGCCGCCGCCCGGTTCTCGGCCCTCTTAGGCCGTCAGGCCGCGCAGCAGCCGGACCTGCCCCTCCGGGTGCTTGGCCCCACCCCCGGCAACATCGAAAAGATCAACGAGAACTACCGCTACAAGCTCACCATCAAGTGCCGCGCCGACAAACGCTTCCGCGACCTTGTCCGCCAGACCCTCGGCCTCTACGAGCAGGAAAAGCTGCCCAGCAAGGCCACCGTGGTGGTGGATATGCATTCTGACGGTGATATTTGATAAGATTATTTGGAGGTATACTTCATGGCTATCCGCAACATTGTAAAAGAGGGCGACCCCATCCTGAACAAGGTCTGCCGCCCCGTGACCAACTTCGACGACCGTCTGGCCACCCTGCTGGACGATATGCGCGAGACGATGATCGCCGCCGACGGCGTGGGCCTCGCAGGCCCGCAGGTGGGGATGCTGCGCCGCGTCTTCGTGGTGTGGGACACCACCGACGCCCCGGAAGAAATTCCCGAAAACTACGAGTACAAGTTCATCGACTTCGTCAACCCCGAAATTCTCGCCGTGTCTGAGGACGAGGAGACCGCCTACGAGGGCTGCCTGTCCTTCCCGGGCCACAACGGCGCCGTGACCCGCCCCGTGGCCGTCAAGGTCCGCGCACAGGACCGCCACGGCGAGTGGTTCGAGCTGGAAGCCGAGGGCCTGCTGGCCCGCTGCATCCAGCACGAGAACGACCATCTGGACGGCATCACCATCATGGAGTCCAGCGAGTTCTTCTATGAGGACACCGAGGAGGGCCGCGCCGCTGCCGCCAAGAAGAAGGAGAACGACTGATGCGCATTCTGTTCATGGGGACGCCGGATATTGCGGCGGACTGCCTGAAAGCCCTGTATGAGGCGGGCCACGACATCTGCGGGGTCTACACCCGGCGCGATAAGCCCGTGGGCCGCAAGCAGGTGCTCACCGCACCCCCGGTGAAGGAAGTGGCGCTGGCCCACGGCACCCCCGTCTTTCAGCCCCGCACCCTGCGGGACGGCGGCGAGGACGAGAACATCCGCGCGCTGGCTCCTGAACTCATCGTCGTGGTGGCCTACGGCTGCATCCTGCCCAAGTCGGTGCTGGAAGCGCCGAAATACGGCTGCATCAACCTCCACGTCTCCCTGCTGCCCAAATATCGCGGCAGCGCCCCCGTGCAGTGGGCGGTGCTGAACGGCGACGCCGAGACGGGCGTCTCCATCATGCAGATGGACGAGGGCCTCGACACCGGCGACGTGCTGGCCTGCGAGAGAATCAAAATCGACCCCGAGGAGACCAGCGGCCAGCTGTTCGACCGGGTCACTGCCGTGGGCGCACGGGTGCTCTGTGAGACCCTGCCTGCCATCGCAGCCGGGACGCTGAAAGCAGAGCCTCAGGCCCACGAGAACGCTTCCGTCGCCCCCATGCTGAGCAAGGAGATGGCGGAGTTCCATCTGACCGACAGCGCCGACCACATCCACAACTGGGTGCGAGGCATGAACCCGTGGCCCGGGGCATGGTTCGTGACGGCGGGCGGCAAGAAGGTCAAGGTGATGGAGTGCCGCGTCGCGGAAAGCCACGGCGAAGCCGCTGGCACTGTCCTCGCCACCAAGCCCCTGACCGTGGCCTGCGGTGAGGGCGCTATTCAGCTGCTGCACGTCGTGCCGGAGGGCAAGAAGCCCATGGACGGCACCTCCTTCGCCGCCGGTCTCCGCCTCAGGGCGGGGGATAGCCTGTGAGCGGCCCGAACCCCCGCGCGGCGGCGGTGGCGGCGCTGGTGCGGCAGGAGCAGGACGGTTTTTCGAACCTCATCCTCGACGCAGAGCTGCGCCGCCAGAAGCTGGAAGGCCGGGATAAAGCATTTGCCAGCGCGATTTTTTACACCGTGCTGGAACATCAGGGGACGCTGGACTATATCCTGAGCCGGTTTTTGCCCAAAGGGCTTGCCAAGCTCGACCCGCAGGTGCGGGAAATTCTCCGCGCCGCGCTGGCGCAGGCCCGCTATATGCAGGTGCCGGCCTCGGCGGCGGTCAATGAGGCCGTCAAGCTGACCCGCACCTTCCGGAAAGCCAGCGCCTCCGGCCTCGTGAACGCCGTGCTGCGCCGGGCCATCGGCTATGACCTCGGCTCTGCCGTCTTTGCCGACGAGGTGGAGCGGCTGATGGTGCTGGGCTCGGCGGGCCGGGACGTGGCAGCGTTCCTCCACCAACACTACCCCGACGAGGCGCTGGACATCCTGACCCACACCGCCGACGGCGGCCTGACCAGCCTCCGGGCCAACCCCCTGAAAGGGACGCCGGAAGCCCTCTGCGAAAAGCTGCTGGCCTCGGGCGCGAAGACCGCCGCCCCGGGCCTCGTGCCGGGCAGCGTCTTGGCCCGCTTCGAGGGGAGCCCGGCGGAGAGCGGGCTTTTCCGGGAGGGATATTTCCATGTGGAGGGGCAGGCCAGCCAGCTTGCCGCCCTCTGCGTGGAGGCAAAGCCCGGCGATACCGTCCTCGACCTCTGCGCTGCCCCCGGCGGCAAGAGCCTGCTCCTCATCGAGGAGATGGGGGACCAAGGGCGGCTGGTGAGCTGCGACGTCAGCGAGAACCGCGTCCAGCTCATCCGCAAGGCCGTGGAGCGGATGGGGTTTGCCCACGTGGAGCCCCGGGTCTCCGACGGCACAAAGGCCGATGCCGACCTGCCCATGGCGGATGCCATTTTGGTGGACGCCCCCTGCAGCGGCCTCGGCATCCTCGCCAAGAAGCCGGACATCCGGTACAAGACCCTCGAAAAAGCGCGTCACGATGAATTATTGGCCACCCAGTCGGCCATTCTGGATACAGCCGCCGCCCACCTGAAGGAGGGCGGGCGTCTGGTCTACTCCACCTGCACCATCGACCCTGCCGAGAACGAAGAGCAGGTGCGGGCCTTCGTGGGCCGACACCCGGAGTTCCGGGTGGTGACGCCGGACGTCCGCTTCCCGGCCGGGATGACGGTGGGGGACTGGGGTGCGCTTTCCGTCCCCACCCGCACCGGCATGGACGGCTTTTTCCTCTGCGCGATGCAGAAACGTGATTCCTGACAAAAGGAGATTTTCATGGAGATGAAACGCTGTATATCCTCCCTGACGCTGGAACAGCTGACAGCGGAGCTGAAAGCGATGGGCCAGCCCGGCTTCCGGGCAAAGCAGATCTTCCACTGGGTCCACCAGAAGCTCGTGACCGACTTTTCGGCCATGACCGACCAGCCCAAAGCTCTGCTGGCGAAGCTCGAGGAGGCATTTTACATCGCCGCGCCCATCATCGAGCGGCGGCAGGAGGCCAAGGACGGCACCGTGAAGTACCTGCTGCGGATGGCCGACGGCAACTGCATCGAGACCGTCGTCATGCGCTACCACTACGGCAACACGGTCTGCGTGTCCACCCAGGTGGGCTGCCGGATGGGCTGCCGCTTCTGCGCCTCGACCCAGGCGGGCCGGGTGCGCAACCTCGAGGCGGGCGAGATATGCTCCGAAATTTACACCGCCCAGAAGGACATCGGGGAGCGCATCTCCCACATCGTGCTGATGGGCATTGGCGAGCCGCTGGATAATTTCGACGAAGTCATGCGCTTTCTCGAGAACATCTCGTCCCCCGAGGGGGTGAACATCGGGATGCGGAACATCAGCCTCTCCACCTGCGGCCTCGTGCCGAAGATCGACCAGCTGGCCGAGAAGAAGCTCCAGCTCACCCTCTCCGTCTCTCTCCACGCCCCCAGCAACGACATCCGCAGCGGCATGATGCCCGTGAACGACGCCTACCCCGTGGAGGTGCTGATGCAGGCCGTGCGCCGGTATCAGGAGACGACGGGCCGGAGAGTGAGCTTCGAGTACTCCATGGTGCGGGGGGTCAACGACTCCGACGCCTGCGCCAAGCAGCTGGCCGACCTCATCCGGGGGATGGGCGCTCACGTCAACCTCATCCCCATCAACCCGGTGGACGGCAGCCCTTATTCGGCTACCGACGCCGCCAACGTCCGGCGCTTCCAGCAGAAGCTGGAAAGCCTCGGCGTCAACGCCACCGTCCGCCGCCGTCTGGGCAGCGAGATCAGCGCCGCCTGCGGCCAGCTCCGCCGCGACGAGATGAACGGCAAAGTTTGAGAAGGAGAATCCTATGAAACTTGCAGGAAAAACAGACGTCGGCAGCGTCCGCCCCGAGAATCAGGACGACTACCGGGCAGGGGAGCTGAACAGCGACGCAGCCTGGGGCCTCGTGTGCGACGGCATGGGCGGTGCGCGGGGAGGCCGTGAGGCTTCCGTGAGCGCCTGTGACGTCATCGAGCACAGCTTCCACGAGCAGTACGCCCAGTGCCTGCCCGGCGATGAGGAAACCTTTTTGAAGCGGGCGCTCATCAACGCCAACCGCTTCGTCTTCCAGAAAGCCTCCCGGGAGGAGGAGCTGGCGGGCATGGGCACCACGGCGGTCTGCGCCCTCGTGCGGGGCGGCAGCGCCTTTATCTGCCACGCAGGCGACTCCCGGGCCTACCTCGTCCGGGACGGTAAGCTCACCCAGCTCACCCACGACCACTCCTATGTGCAGGAGCTGGTGGACTGCGGCACCATCACCGCCGAGGAAGCCGAGCATCACCCCCAGAAGAACATCATCACCCGGGCGCTGGGCGTGGACTACCGCCTCGACCCCGAGTTCACCAGCGTGCCGGTGCAGAAGGGCGATATGCTCCTGCTCTGCACCGACGGCCTCACCAACGTCCTGCCCAAGGAAAAGATCGAGGAAATTTTCACCAAGGGCGGGTTCTACGACATTCCCGACCGGCTGGTGGACGCCGCCAACGCGGGCGGCGGCCCCGACAACATCACCGCGCTGCTGCTGGGCGTGGAGCCGCTGGAGGTGAAGCATGGATAATCTCATCGGCAAGACGCTGGATGGGCTCTACACCATTCAGGAGCTCATCGGCGCAGGCGGCATGGCCAACGTCTACAAGGCCGTGGTCTCTGCCCCCGGCGGGCCTGTGCCGGAAGGCACGGTGGTGGCCGTCAAGGTGCTGCGTCAGGAGCTGATGCATGACGCCGACCTCGTCCGCCGCTTCAAGAACGAGTCCAAGGCCATCTCCCTGCTCAACCACCCCAACATCGTCAAGGTCTACGACGTCTCCGTCAGCGAAAGCCTACAGTATATCGTCATGGAGTGCGTGGAGGGGATGACCCTCCGGGAGTACCTCAACGAGCGGGGCGGCAAAATAACCAGCCGGGAGACCGTCCACTTCATCGCCCAGATCCTCCGCGCCCTCGACCACGCCCACCGCAACGGCGTCGTCCACCGGGACATCAAGCCCCAGAACATCATGCTGCTGGACAACGGCCAGCTGCGGATGATGGACTTTGGCATCGCCCGCATCTCCCGGGCCGAGAACCAGATACAGAACGGCAAAAAGGCCATGGGCAGCGTCCACTACATCAGCCCCGAACAGGCGAAGGGGGAGGAGACCGACCCCAAGAGCGACATCTACTCCGTGGGCGTCATGATGTACGAGATGCTCTCGGGCAGGCTGCCCTTCGACGCCGACGACATGGTGGAGGTGGCCCGCAAGCAGATACGGGACACCCCGAAGCCGCTGGCAGAGCTTGCCCCGGAGGTGCCGCTGGGCCTCGTCCAGATCACGGAACGCGCCATGGCCAAGCTGCCGGTCAACCGGTATTCCGGCGCCGCAGAGATGCTGGAAGCGCTGGACGCCTACGTGCAGGACCCCTCCGTCACGTTCCAGTATCAATATGTAAAGGAAGAACCTGAAAAGGTGGTGAATGAACCCATGCCGCAGAAACGCAGCATCCGCAGACCCCCGGAGAAACCGGCGGCGAACCCCGCCCGCCCCAAGACGAAAAAGAAGAAGCGCAGCGGCTTTATGCCGGTGCTGCTGGGCATCACGACGGCCTTTGCGCTGGCCTGTGCGGCCCTGTGCTGGACCATCCTGAACGATTCCAGCAACATCATGACCGACCGCGACGACATCGTGCTGGGCGATTTCAGCGGCATGACCCAGGACGAGGTGAAGGCCTCGCAGCAGGTGGCCTCCGGTCAGGTGGTCGTCAACTGGGAAGAGGCGTACAGCAACGACTACGCCGCAGGCTATGTCTACAAGCAGTCGCCGGTGGCGGGCCGCACCGTCCGCGAGGGCCAGAGCGTGACCCTCACCGTCAGCCTCGGCATCCACTATGTCACCGTCCCCGACCTGACCAACTATGTGCAGGCCGACGGCGAACAGCAGCTGAAGGACCTGGGGGTGTCGGTGCTGGTCACTCAGGCCGTGGATGAGTCGGTGGCCGCGGGCTCCATCATCCGCACCGACCCCGCCGCAGGCAGTCAGGTGGCCGCAGGCACCACGGTGGTGATCTACGTCAGCCGCCCGCAGGTGGCCACCACCACCAAGGTCCCCAGCCTCATCGGCATGAGCGTGGACGACGCCCGCACCCTGCTGGTGCAGCGGAAGCTGGGTCTGGGCAGCCAGACGGAGCAGTACAGCGACCAGCCCGTGGGCAGCATCATCAGCCAGAACCCCGGCGAGGGCGCATCGGCCAAGCTGAACACCCGGGTCAGCGTCGTGGTCAGCGCAGGCCCCGAGCCTGCACCGGAGCCAGAAGCACCCAGCGAGAGCACCGCCAGCAGCGACGGCTCCGGCGGCTGGTTGGGCGGCCTCTTCGGGGGCAGCAGCTCTTCCAGCGAGAGCACCGGCGCCAGCTCGTCCTCTTCCACCGGCGGCGGTCTCAGCGACTGGTGGACGTCCTTGCTGGGCTGAAGGAGAAGGTATGACAGGTTATATCACAAAAGGCATCGGCGGATTTTATTACGTTAAGACGTCGGAAGGCATCGTGGAGTGCAAGCCCCGGGGCATCTTCCGCAAGCAGAAGATCACCCCCGTGGCGGGCGACGTGGTGACGCTGGAGACCGAGAAGGGCGGGGCGGTCATCGCGGCCATCGCGCCCCGGCGGAACGTCTTCGTCCGCCCGCCCATGGCGAACCTCGACGTGCTGTTCCTCGTGGCAAGCACCACCCAGCCCACCCCCAGCACCCTCGTGCTGGATAAGCTCTCGGCCATCGCGGTGGACAAGGGCGTCCAGCCCGTCATCGTCTGCACCAAAAGCGACCTCGCCGAGGCGGAGTTTCTGCGCAGCGCCTACGAAAAATCGACCCTGCCCTTCATCCGCATCGACTACGCCACCGGCGAGGGTCTGGACGACATCAAGCACTGGATCAATGGCCGTCTCTGCGCCTTCTGCGGCAACTCCGGCGTGGGCAAATCCACCCTGCTGAACGCCCTCCTGCCCGATGTGGAGCGTCAGACCGCCGCCATCAGCCAGAAGCTGGGCCGTGGCCGTCACACCACCCGGGAGGTGACCATCTTTGAAGCCTTCGGGGGCCGCATCGCCGACACCCCGGGTTTCGCCAGCCTCGAGGCCAGCCGGGCGGGCTTCATCCCGAAGGAGGCTCTGGAGCACGCCTTCCCGGAGTTCGGGCCTTACCTCGGCGCGTGCCGGTTCACCGGCTGCTCCCACCGCTCCGAGAAGGGCTGCGCCGTCCGCGCCGCCCTCGCGGAGGGCAAGCTCTCCCAGACCCGCTACGACAGCTACTGCGCCATGTACGATGAGGTCAAGGATGTGAAGGAGTGGCAACGACGAGGATGAACCTCTCCGTCACGGTGGAGCTGTCCGTAGTACAACCTCTCCGTCATCGCTGACGCGATGCCACCTCCCCTAGTAGGGGAGGCTTTGGCAGTCCCCGCAAAGTGAACGGTTTCGCCAGAGGCTCCCCTACTAGGGGAGCTGTCGAACGGAGTGAGACTGAGAGGTTGTACGAAGACGGGCCTGCCCTCTGTAGCGAGTCCAGCCCTGTAAACTTTCTGCACAGCGCTTGACTTTTGCGGGGAATCGGGTATACTAAGGTCAGGAATGCCAAAGGTCAAGTTGACCATCCCAAGAAAGAGAAAACCCCCTCCCGGAGTGCCCGCTCCGAAAGGGGGTTCTCTTTTAGTTGGGCTTACGGTCATCGTCGTAACGGTCAAGCCACTTGCAGATGATGTGTCCCACAACATCTGCCGCGACCGCTACCAGAAATGCCATTAGGTAGGCCAAGATCTCCACCCCCTCTCCCGTAAGATAGCGGGGATGAACCGCAGAACCAGTATATCATAAACTTCGGCAAAAAGATACAGAAAAAGACGCTGTGTTATCATACTTCCCAGAAAGAAGGAATCCCATGTCCCGCTGTGTTATCATTTCCGCCTGCCCGGTCAGCGCCTCGCTGGCGTCGGCCCTGCGGCCCGGCGACACCATCATTGCCTGCGACGCGGGCTACCGCAACTGCGGGCCGCTCCACTGCCGCCCCGACATCATCGTGGGCGACTTCGACACCGCGCCCTGCCCGGCGCAGGAGGGCGACGACACCATCATCCTGCCCCACGTCAAGGACGACACCGACACCGAGTACGCGGCAAAGCTGGCCTCCGAGAAGGGCTTCGACGAGGCGCTGCTGCTGGGTGTGCTGGGCGGCAGACGCCTCGAGCATACGCTGGCCAACCTCTGCACCGGTCTCGGCCTCGAACAGCGGGGCGTCCGCGCCACCCTTCTGGACGAGCGCAGCCGCATCACCTTCGTGATGCCCGGCGAGACCCGCCGCTACCCGAGGAATGAGTATTTCTACCTCTCGGTCTTCCCGATGGAGGGCAGGGCAGAGGGGGTCTCGGAGCGGGGCTCCTTCTACGAGCTGACCGACGCCGTCCTCACCGCAGGCTACCCCCTCGGCGTCAGCAACGAGTATGCCGAGGGCTCCGACTGCATCACCATCTCCACCCAAAAGGGCGCGCTGGTGGTGGTGGAGACGGTGCCGGACGGGCCGATCCTGAGCTGAACCGGAACATTCCGGGCGCAGACCGCCTATAATGGCGTATCAAGCGACGAAAGGTGGTCGGCTCTATGCAGGTGGTCGTTCTCAAAAGCCCCAAGTGCCTGAGAGGCTTGCTCCGGAGGCTGTTCGGCATCCGAAAAGAAACGCAGGACTGAAAGAAATGGAAAGCCGCTGCACGGCGGCTTCTGTAAACTTTCTGTGCAAAGCTTGACTTTTGCGGGGAATGGCATATACTAAAGATGGAATTGTGAGTATGTTCCAAACTTTTTCACCCACGGAAAGAAAAGCCCCCAAGGAGCGGCAACTCCCCGGGGGCTTTCCTTTAGTCGGGCTTACGGTTCTTGTCGAGTTTGCCAAGCCACTTGCAGATGTAATGAGAAATTACATTTGCTACGACAGACTCCAAAATTGTGAGTAAATGATTCAAACCTTTCACCCCCTCTCCCGTAAGATAGCGGGGATGAACCGCAAAACAAGTATAGCATAAACTTCGCCAAAAAGATACAATAAATACAAAGAGAAGAGTGACTGTAAACTTTCTGTGCAACGCTTGACTTTTGCAGAGAATCGCATATAATAAAAGTAGCAAAAGAAAAAGCAAATACGCCATCGGCGCACCCAAAGGAAAGACCCCCTCCCGGAGCTGCAATCTCCGAAAGGGGGTCCTTTTTAGTGCTTACGGCCTGCCAAAGCCTCTCCCTTTGGGAGAGGTGTCACCGAAGGTGACGGAGAGGGCAAGCCCGGCACGAAAGAGCATCTACACAGCGATAAGCATTGGCTTTTGATAGAGTCATCTTATCGCTGTGTTTTTGTTTTGTCTCAGCGTCCTTGCCCTCTCAGGCGCTCCGCGCCAGCTCCCCCAAAGGGGGAGCCACTGGCGTGTCGGTCAGGCTTCCACTGGACGAGCAAAGCACGATGTCTCGGAAACGGTAGTGCTCCGCTGTCTAGGCCAGCGGCAGCTTGACAAGGTGCGCTTGTCCAGAAGCGCCTGCCCTCTGTAGCGAGGCCCGCCCTTTTGCGCCCTGTCGGGCCTCAGGCGTCCAGTAGGAAGTGGCCCGGCCTGCCAAGGGCTCCCCCTCTGGGGGAGCTGGCGAGCGGAGCGAGACTGAGAGGGCAAGCCTGCATGAATCGCCCCGAAAACGACATGGAACGACCTTGCCATGAAGGGGGGGGGGGGGGTATAATAGTGGTAGAGATAACCCCAGAAAAAGGAGGAACCACCATGAAACTGAAAAAGCTTCTTGCCCTCACCCTGACAGGCGCGGTGCTGACGGCGTCCCTGACAGCCTGCACCCCGCTGGACGCAGCCGAGCTCGTGTATGATTCGATTTTTGGCGGCGGGTCGAGCAGCACCGGCAGCGGCAATAACGGCTCGACCGGCGGCAATACCGGCAGCGGCTCGACGGCGGAGGACGCCGAAAACCGCGCAGTTGCGGAGGCCTATGTGCGGTCTATGCAAAGCGGCACTCTTACCGGCCCGACTTATAAAGATATCGAACCGGTCTATGACATTCCCCACCTGGAAGATTTCGTTAAGGCGATCGATGTGCTCTGCACGGAAAAGTGCAAGACGAACGGAAAAAGCTGGGAAGAAACCGTACATAGTTTGTCCAAGGAGGAACTGAAAAAACTTGCAACAGTGCTGCATAAAGAAAACTATGGAAGCGCAGAGGCATGGTTCCAATTCGGGAACGCCTCTTCCGGAACTCCGAAAGAGCAGCTGAAGTTGCTTATCCGTACCAGTACATGGTTCTGGGACGAACAATCGACTCCCTACAAGGACAATGCATGGTTTGATTCCGTCGTGCTGACCCGCGCGGACGGCTCTACCTATCGCTTCCTGCTTTCCATCTGCCATGGTTAAAATTTTGCCCCTTCGGAGCAGCCGCCCCGAGGGGGTTTCTCTTTTTTCTGCGCCAAAATACGCGGAAAGCTTGCGTTGACTGCACAACCTTTCGTGGTTATAATTGAAGCAATAAAACAACCAATGAAAGGAGTTTTTATGCAGAAAAACATGACCGACCGCACCCCGGGCAGCTACGACGACTTCGTGGCCTACCTTGGCACGGTGCGCACCGAAGAGGAGCTGTTCTCCCGGCTGACCTACTGGTTCGCCGGGCAGAACCGCCCCGAGGACGTCCTCAGCCGCTCCGAGCTGGTGGAGGCGAGGGCGAAGGAGCTGGGCTTCTGGCAGGGCCTGACCTTCCGGATGGAGCGCTGGCTGACCGATGGCAAGAGCGAGCTGGAAGCGGTGGGCCGGGAGGAGTTCCAGAGCCGCATCGCCGAGGACTACGCCGCCTACCGGGAAAAGGCCGACGCGGCCCGGGCGCGCTTCCGGGACCGCCGCCGCGCCGCGCCCCTCAGCTTCACCCCCGACTGCCTCGAGAACGTCCCCATCCAGAACGTGAGCTGGCTGGTGGATGGGCTGCTGCCCATGGGAGAGGTGTCGCTTCTGGGTGCCGACGGCGGCACCGGCAAGGGCATCTGGCAGGCCCAGCTCATTGCCTACGTCACGGCGGGCCGGACCTCCGGCTTCTTCCCCCAGCCGCCCCAGAAGACCGGCAGTGTCCTCCTTTTTTCCGGCGAGGACGACCCCGGCAAGGTGCTCAAAGCCCGCCTGACGGCGGCAGGGGCCGACATGAGCCGGGTGATGGTGGTCACCAGCGACGCCTACTTTGCCCGCACCGGCAGCCCGCTCTGCATCCCGGACTCGAGCTTTGCAAAGTACGTGGGGAAGGCCGCGCCCGCCCTCGTCATCATCGACCCGCTGCAGAGCTTTCTGCCCGCGGGGGTGGAGATGGCCAGCCGCAACCAGATGCGCAGCGCCCTGCTGCCCCTCAAAGCCCTCTGCGCAAAGCACGGCTGCGCGGCCCTCATCTCGATGCACACCAACAAGCGCGCCAACGTCTCGGGCCGCGCCCGTCTGGCCGACAGCTCCGACATCTGGGACATCGCCCGCAGCGTCCTCATGATGGGCCGCGACAAGAACAGCGAAAAGCTCTACCTCAGCCACGAGAAGAGCAGCTACTCCGCCCCGGCCCGGACAGCCCTGCTCCACATCGAGCAGGCGCAGGTGGAGGGCGTGAAGACAGCCGTGGCCGTCTTTGACAGCCGCACCGACAAGAAGGACGCCGACTTCGTGGAGGAGCGCCGCGTCCGCACCGCCCAGACCAAGGAGGATACCGCGCAGGCCATCCTCAACGTGCTGGCCGAGAGCAAGCTGGGGAGTATGCCGAATACCCAGCTGAGGGCAGAGGTGATGAAGGAGATGGGGTGCAGCGAAGTCACCTACAACCGCGCTTACAGCAGCCTCGTAAAGAGCGGAGAGATTAAAAAGCAGCAGTTCAACCAGCAGGGAAGTATAAGAGGATGGTATACCTTTCTTGCTTACTGTAGTAAAATAAATGATAAAGTGACGAATATATAACGTATGTATGTTGCAAAACGTCACTTTATCAATTTGATAAAGTGAGGGGGCTGAGCAAGTGACTCACTTTATCAGCAGGGGTCACTTTATCACCTTGCGCAAGTGACATTTTGAACGATGTGACGACACAAAATTGTCACTTTATCAGATACCCCGCCCCTCTCGGAGCAGCAATCTCCGAAAAAGGGGGGGGGGGTTGCGCTTTCCGGCCTGCCAAAGCCTCTCCCTTTGGGAGAGGTGGCATTGCGAAGCAATGACGGAGAGGGCAAGCCCGGCACGAAAGAGCATCTACACAGCGATAAGCATTGGCTTTTGATAGAGTCATCCTATCGCTGTGTTTTTGTTTTGTCTCAGCATCCTTGCCCTCTCAGTCTCACTTCGTTCGCCAGCTCCCCCAGAGGGGGAGCCATTGGCATATCGGTCAGCTTTCGTCTGGACGAGCAAAGCACGATGTCTCGGGAACGGTAGTGCTCCGCTGTCTAGGCCAGCCGCAGCGAAGCAGACGCTGGGAGCCGCAACCCGGGCAGTGGCACCGAAGGTGACGGAGAGGGCGCTTGTAAACTTTCTGTGCAGCGCTTGACTTTTGCGGGGAATGGCATATAATAAAAGCATAAGAGATAAGAGTACTCATGGTGCTCGCCAAAGCAAAAGAAAACCCCCTCACGGAGTTGCCGCTCCGAAAGGGGGTTTCCTTATTTAGTGCTTACGGCCCGTAGACAATCCGTCAAGCCACTTGCAAACACAATGTGAAATTATGTTTACTGCGACGGACTGGATAAGAGATAAAAATAGACTCATGGTGCTCACCCCCTTCCCAATAAAATGGGCGGGCAAGGCCGCAAAACAAGTATATCATAAACTTCGCCAAAAAGATACAGGAAACGATGCGGAATGCCAAGGCCTCTCCCTTTGGGAGAGGTGGCATTGCGAAGCAATGACGGAGAGGGCAAGGACGCTGACAAACAGCTCTTACACTGCGATAGTATCGCTCTGACAAAGAGCCTGCTTATCGCTGTGCAGCGACTCTGACTCAGGCGGCTTGCCCTCTCAGTCTCACTCCGTTCGCCAGCTCCCCCAGAGGGGGAGCCCTTGGCAGGCCGGGCCACTTTCGCCTGACCGCCTGAGGCCCGACAGGGCGCAAAAGGGCGGGCCTTGCTACAGAGGGCAGCAGCTTCTGGACAACGCACCTTGTCAAGCTGTCGTGAGCCCAGACAGCGGAGCACTACCGTTCCCGAGACATCGTGCTTTGCTCGTCCAGCATGAAACCCTACCGACACGCCAGTGGCTCCCCCTTTGGGGGAGCTGTCACCGAAGGTGACTGAGAGGGCAAGCCCGCTGGCGGCAGTCGCTACCGTTGCATACCTCCTTCCCGCTCCGCATACACTCTCATCAGAGCAAGGACAGGAAAGGAGCATCACCATGGAGCTGAAAGTGTTCCGGGACGTTCTGCCTGCGGCGGGTGCGGACTGCACCGCCAAGGCGGAGCTGCCCCTCGAGACCGAACTACTGATCTCGGACTATCTGCCGCCGGTGCAGCGCATCGTCAAGTGCTTCGCAAAGCCGGTGGTGCTGCAAAAGCAGCTGGCCCCCGGGCGGCTGACGCTGGAAGGATATTTGCGCTGTACCGTGTATTATCAGGGCGAAGAGGGGGCGGGGCTGTGCCAGACCGAGCAGAAGCTGCCCTTCACCAAGGCCCTCGAGCTGCCCTCTTTCGCGGCCACGGCGTGGACAGCCTGCGTCGAGGGCCAGACCGAATACCTCAACTGCCGGGCCGTCAACCCCCGCCGCATCGAGGTGCGGGGGGCCTACGGGCTGGTGGTGAGCGTCCACGCCCAGCTGTCCACCGAGGTCATCACGGCCCTCAGCGAGGGCGGCATCGAGCAGAAGCCGGTCACGCTGGCAGGGGTGCGGCGGGCCGCCACCCTCGAAAAGCTGGTGACCATCGAGGGGGCGCTGACATTCCCGAAGCCCCCCGCCGCCATCCTCGACATCACCGGCACCGCCGAGGTGCGGGAGCTGAAGCGGATGCAGGGCAAGGCCGTGGCGAAGGGGGTCTTGCACGTCCTCTGCGGATGGCGGGCCGAAGGGGACGCCGCCCTCCGCAGCCAGACCGCCGACCTGCCCTTCAACCAGATCCTGGATGCAGACGGCCTCAGCGAGGACTGCCGCTGCCTCTGCGTGCTGGAGCCGGTGGGCTTTGCGGCGGCGGAAGGGGAGACCACCGAGGACGGCGCGGCTTCCACCACCCTCACGGCCACGGCGATGCTGCGGCTGAGCGGCTGGCGTCCCTACCAGCTCCAATGCGTGGCCGATGCCTTCTCCACCCGCTTCGAGACGACCCTCACGCCCCAGACTCTCGCCACCGAGTCGCTGCTCTGCGCGCTGGACGAGACGACAGTGCTGCGGGGTTCCGGCCCTCTGCCCGACGCAGGAGCGCATATTTTAGCCTGCTTCGCGTCCTTCGGGCCGGTGAGCCTTATTCGAGATGGGCGGCAGGAGGGGAGAGCCGTCCTGACGGCCCGGGCCGTGGTGTCGGCCTTTGCGGAAAACACCCTCGGGGAGATGGAGTGCTACGAAAAGGCGCTGGACTACGCCCTGCCTCTCCCCGCCGACCTCCCGCCCGACACCGACGCCTACCCCGAGTGCTGGCTGAGCGTTCAGGACCTGCAATGCGCCGGCGCGGGCGGCGCGCTGGATGTGTCCCTCACCGTCCGGGCCGAGGGCGCGGTGCTGGCGCGGCAGACGGCCTCTCTCGTGGGGGCGGTGGAGCTGGGCGACCCCCTAGCCCCCGCCGACCCGGAGGTGTCGCTCCGCATCTGCTACGCCCAGCCGGGGGAGGAGCTGTTCGCCATCGCCCGGCGCTACCACGTCTCGCCCGGCCAGATGCTGGCCGCCAACGACCTCCCCGACGGCACCGCCCGCCTCGATGAGGCGCGCAGACTGCTGGTGCCGGGGGGGTAGGGGGAGGCTCCCCCTTTGGGGGAGCTGTCACCGAAGGTGACTGAGAGGGCAAGGACGCTGACGAAGAATCGCAGGCGCGGCGATAGCATCGCTCTGCCAAAGAGACAGCTTATCGCTGCATGGCGGCTCCCGGGAGACGGGCTTGCCCTCTCCGTCATCGCTGCGCGATGCCACCTCTCCCAAAGGGAGAGGCTTTGGCATGTCGGGCCACTTCCTACTGGACGCCTGAGGCCCGATATGGCGCAAAAGGGCGGGCGCTGCTACAGAGGGCAGGCTTGTAAACTTTCTGCACAACGCTTGACTTTTGCGGGGAATGGCATATACTATAAATAGCAAATGTAAAAGCAAATACGCCATCGGCACACCCAAAGGAAAGACCCCCTCCCGGAGCTGCTATCTCCGAAAGGGGGTCCTTTTTAGTGCTTACGGCCCTTCAGCCATCCGTCAAGCCACTTGCAGATGTAGTAGGACGCTACATTCGCTGCGACGGACAGTACAAATGTAAAAATATACGCCATAAGGCGACACCCCCCTTCTCCCATCCTTGGTAGATTGGGCGGGACGAGCCGCAGACTCATTATATCATAAACTTCGACAAAAAGATACAATAAATATCAAGGGAAGAGTGACTGTAAACTTTCTGCACAGCGCTTGACTTTTGCGGGGAATCGGGTATACTAAAGTCAGGAATGTCAAGGGTCAAGATCGTCACCCCAAAAAGGAAAAACCCCCTCGGAGTCGCTACCTCCAAGGGGGCTTTTCATTTAGTTGGGCTTACGGTCATCGTCGTACCGGTCAAGCCACTTGCAAATAAAGCGGGACATGATGTCAGACGCCAGATTTGCCGCGACCGATACCAGGAATGTCAAAAGATAGGCCATAATGTCACCCCCTTTCCCATAAGGATAGCGGGGATAGACCGCAGATTCAGTATACCATAAACTTCGGCAAAAAGATACAGGAAGCGATGCCGCGAGCCGGACTTTCCTACAGAGGAAAGGCTCTGTCTTAGTACAACCTCTCCGTCATCGCTGACGCGATGCCACTGCCCGGGTTGCGGCTCCCAGCGTCTGCTTCGCTGCCGCTCGCATCCTGCTGGCCGCGGCCCCAACAGCTCCTCCCTGTTTCCGCCACTGGCGGCGGTCGTCGCCGTTGCTCCTTGTAGGAGAGGCCTTGGCAGTCCCCGCAAAGTGAACGGTTTCGCCAGAGGCTCCCCTACTAGGGGAGCTGTCGAACGAAGTGAGACTGAGAGGTTGTACGAAGACGGGCCTGCCCTCTGTAGCAAGGCCCGCCCTTTTACGCCACATCGGGAACGCTCCTGTTCACTGGCATGAAGAGACTTTTTCTTCCGGCGGTATCCTGCTTTCTGATGAAAACGCCACCGTGTTCTTGACTTCTTCCGATTTACAACCGGTAGCACCTACGCAAATAGCCGCGCTCAATGCAATATGCTTTTTCTTTAATCGCATAAAAATCTTCCAAGCTTCTATTCCCCAGGCCGAACGTATTAGTTACGCAGTGCTTTTTCACGCACTTCCGGTGTAACTGCTTTCAGAAGATCATAGAGGTCAATAATATCGGTGACGGCCTGTCGGTCGTCGGCAGTCCATGTGTAATCAAACTTGCTATAATCCGTTCCCTCGAAACGCATGATAACGGTATCGGCACTCAAAAGGTTTCGCAACCATTCGACTTCACTGTCTTCCATTTCAAAGGTGGCCCATGCAAACCATTTACCAAGCTCTTTGTCGTATCCATAACCGGAGTTATCATAATCGCAAATGTAAGTGTACTTATGATCTCCACCGCGCAGAATGATGTCATTGATATCCAGCTCGGAAGAGCCCATGTAAGTAAAATCTTCCCAGAAAACAATCGTGTTCCCCTTGTCCCAGATATAAAGGTTGGGGCCAATGCCACACGTCTTGCGCTTATCGATGCTGTCATCATGCGGGGTTGTAATCGCCCAGCAGTCTTCTACTGCATCGTAGTTGACATTGCACTTTGCAAGTGCATCCTGAATACCAAGAATCTGCTGTGCTTCTGCCAGCACACCAAAATTGGTGACAGCAGCTTTTCCTGCATCATCCAACTGGTTATAGGCATCCAAAGCGGCCACGATTGCCGCGCGTCTGCTGCGCGTGACAGTACCGATCTGGCTGATCAGCGCTTCTACCTGCTCCGGGGTCACAGCACGATTCTGCTGCGCGAGCACCGCAAAGGGAATGTCCCCGGCGGGGCTGGCGGCCAGCGCAGGCAACGCTGTACCCGAAATCAGCGCAGCCACAATTGCGCTTGCCACAAGAACGTTGCATTTTTCTGTAATTTTCATTCGATGTTCCTCTTTCCTCTGGATTTCAGCTTATAGCTGTTGTAACATAAAATCATAGATACAACAAAAAGCAACTCCACAATTTCCTGCATCTGTTTGTCGAGCTCGCCCATCCCGGCGGGCTCTTTTTTTGTACCCATAAGCTCTTCAACGGTAATGCCAAAGTAGTCCGCAATTTTTTTGCGGCTGGACATTCTGGGTAAAGCGCCGTTTTTCCAGCTTGTCGGCATAGAGCTTGAAAAAACAAGTTCTTCTGCAACAGCAGCAGGTTTTTCTCCCCATACCGTCCTGTTGATCAGGTGTCAATGGGCGGGCAAGGCCGCAAAACAAGTATACCATAAACTTCGGCAAAAAGATATAGGAAGCGATGCGGAATGCCAAAGCCTCTCCCTTTGGGAGAGGTGTCACCGAAGGTGACGGAGAGGGCAAGCCTGGCACGAAAGAGCCGCCGCGCAGCGATAGGCAGGCTCTTTGTCGGAGCGATACTATCGCAGTGCAGAGCTGTTTGGCAGCGGCCTTGCCCTCTCAGTCGGGCTTGCGCCCGCCAGCTCCCCCAAAGGGGGAGCCCTTGGCAGGCCGGGCAACTTCCTACTGGACGCCTGAGGCCCGATATGGCGCAAAAGGGCGGGCCTTGCTACAGAGGGCAGCAGCTTCTGAACAAGCGCACCTTGTCACGTTGCCGCTGCCCTAGACAGCGGAGCACTACCGTTCCCGAGACATCGAGCTTTGCTCGTCCAGACGAAACCTGACCGACATGCCAATGGCTCCCCCTTTGGGGGAGCTGTCACCGAAGGTGACTGAGAGGGCAAGGACGCTGACGAAGAATCGCAGGCGCGGCGATAGCATCGCTCTGCCAAAGAGACAGCTTATCGCTGCATGGCGGCTCCCGGGAGACGGGCTTGCCCTCTCCGTCATCGCTGCGCGATGCCACCTCTCCCAAAGGGAGAGGCTTTGGCTCGCGGAGGGTGTAGAAGTACGACTTATGACGAAAATATGAACAAAAACCCGAAAAAGCCCTACCGTTCCCGGTTCCGGTCTGCTATAATTTTCTATGCTTGTTACAAAAACCTGAAGTGAAGCAAAGGAGCCAGGAATATGATAAAAAGCGCTGAACTGGAAAATTCGGCATATGAGTTTGAGGCGAAAATGCCGCTGCGCCACGCGGTCCCGCTGGGCTTGCAGCATGTGTTCGCCATGTTCGTGGGCAACCTCACCCCGCTGCTCATCATCACCAGCGCCTGCGGCCTCGCGGGCGGTGAGTTCGCAGACCTGCAGGTGAGCCTGCTGCAGAACGCCATGTTCGTGGCGGGCATCGTCACGCTGGTGCAGCTGTACGGCCTCGGCCCCGTGGGCGGCAAGGTGCCCATCATCATGGGCACCAGCTCGGGCTTTCTGGGCGTGTTCAACAGCGTGGCTGCCACCATGGGCGGCGGGGTCACGGCCTACGGCGCCATGATGGGTGCATCCATTCTGGGCGGCCTCTTCGAGAGCGTGCTGGGCGTCTTTCTGAAGCCCCTGCGCAAGCTCTTCCCGCCGGTGGTCACCGGCACGGTCGTCCTGTCCATCGGCCTGTCCCTCATCTCCGTGGGCGTCAACTCCTTCGGCGGCGGCAACGCAGCCAAGGACTTCGGCTCGGTGGAGAACCTGCTGCTGGCCGTCTTTGTGCTGGTGGTCATCCTCCTCTTCAAGCACTGGACCGGGGGCTTCCTCAGCTCTTCCTCCATCCTCGTGGGCATCGTCGCGGGCTATCTGGCAGCCATCGTCATGGGCTTCGTCCTGCCCACCACCGGCGTCACCGCCGACGGCGTGGAGTTCACCAAGGCATGGGTGCTGAACTGGAACAAGGTCGCTGAGGCCAGCTGGTTCGCCATCCCGCAGCTGGTACCGGTCCGGATCGTCTTCGACCTCCGCGCCATCCTGCCCGTCATGATCATGTTCATCGTCACCGCCGTGGAGACGGTGGGCGACATCTCCGGCGTCATGGAGGGCGGCATGGGCCGCGAGGCCACCGATAAGGAGCTGAGCGGCGGCATCATCTGCGACGGCCTCGGCTCCACCGTCGCCGCCTGCTTCGGCGTCCTGCCCAACACCTCCTTCAGCCAGAACGTGGGCCTCGTGGCCATGACCAAGGTGGTCAACCGGGGCGCACTGGCCACCGGCGCCATCTTCCTGATGCTCTGCGGCCTCATCCCCAAGCTGGGCGCTCTCATCTCCATCATGCCCCAGGCCGTTCTGGGCGGCGCTGCCGTCATGATGTTCTCCTCCATCGTGGTGTCGGGCATCCAGCTCATCACCAAGGAGAAGATGACGCCCCGCACCCTGACCATCGTCTCTGTGGCGCTGGGCGTGGGCTACGGCATGGGCGCAAACGCCAGCATCCTTGTCAACACCCCCCAGTTCGTCCAGCTCATCTGCGGCGAGAGCGGCATCGTGCCGGCTGCCTTCGTGGCCATCCTGCTCAACTGCCTGCTGCCCCGCGATGAGAAGTAAGCGTTGGAGCGCTGCGGCCTCCCTGTCTTTGCAGGGAGGTCTTTTTGTGCTATAATTTCCCCAGTCTTATGAGAGGGAAGGAGGACTTCTATGGAACCGCAAACTGCCGCCCGCTATCGTCTTCTGGACGAGCTGCGGGGACTCGACCTCATCAGCATGATGCTCTACCACGGGATGTGGGACGTGGTGTTCCTCTTCGGCGTGGCCCAGAAGTGGTACACCGGACGCCCGGGCTTTGTGTGGCAGCAGAGCATCTGCTGGGTCTTTATCCTGCTTTCGGGCTTCTGCCTGCCGCTGGGGCATCATCCGTTCCGGCGGGGAGCCGTCGTCTTCGGGGCAGGGGCGCTGGTCACAGCCGTCACCCTGCTCTTCCTGCCCGAGGAGGTGGTGTGGTTCGGGGTGCTGACCCTGCTGGGCTCGGCCATGCTTCTCACCGCCGCGCTGGACCCGCTGCTCCGCCGCGTCCCGCCCGCCGTGGGCGTGGCCCTCAGCGCCCTGCTGTTCTGGGGGACCTACCCGACGATGAACGGCTTCTGGAACCTGCCGGGCGGGCGTCTGGCCCTGCCGCAGGCCCTCTACGCCAGCTACCCCACGGCCTATCTGGGCTTCATGCCCAAGAGCTTTTTCTCCACCGACTATTTCCCGCTGCTGCCCTGGCTGTTTCTGTTCTGGGCGGGGTACTTCCTCCACCACCTCCTGGGCCGCGGACGCCTCGCGCCGCTGCGCCGGTCGGTCTGCCCGCCGCTGGGCTGGATGGGCCGTCACTCGCTGGTGCTCTATCTGCTCCATCAGCCGGTCATTCTGGGGGTGCTGACGGTGGTGTTCCGGCTGGTGAGAGGGGGGTAAAGCTTCTGGAAAAGTTAGCCTCTGTGACCGCTTGACAAAGGGGCGGCGCTGTGGTATCCTATGGACAGTTAGAGAAATCTAACTGAAGAGATGCGTCTGAGCCTGCTTCCGACGCATTTTTATGGAGCAAAAAGTTAGAAGCACCTAACCCAATAAATCAAAAGTGAGGCTGAATATTATGAGCAAAGTAGCAATCGTATTCTGGAGCGCCACCGGCAACACCGAGACCATGGCAAACTGCATCGCGGAGGGTGCAGGCGCTGCCGCCACCATCGTCCCCTGCGCCGAGATGGACGCAGCAAAGCTGGGCGAGTATGACGTGGTGGCCTTCGGCTGCCCCGCCATGGGCGCTGAGCAGCTGGAGGAGAGCGAGTTCGAGCCGATGTTCGCGGGCCTCGAGGGCTCTCTGAACGGCAAGAAGGTGGCCCTGTTCGGCTCCTACGGCTGGGGCGACGGCCAGTGGATGCGCGACTGGTGCGAGCGTGTCAAGGAGGACGGCGCACAGCTGTTCAGCGACGAGGGCCTCATCTGCAACGAGACGCCCGACGACGACGCTCAGGCTGCCTGCCGCAAGCTGGGCGCTGATCTGGCCAACTGGTAAAAAATAACACCGGCCCATCCTGCATCATCCCGCGTCCTTGGGGCAACCTAGGGACAAAGAGGTGATGAATGAATGGAAAACACAGGTGTCCGCTGTGATGTCTGCGAGTGCCGCCACAACGTGGGGAGCAGCAAGTGTGACCTGCCCGAGATCACGGTGACGGAGCGCTGCACCTGCTCTTCTCAGCAGGTGGACATCCCGCACTACTGCCAGAGCTACGAGAAGAAGTAATCTGCGCAAAAAAGACCTCTGCCCGACAGCCGGGCAGGGGTCTTTTGCTGTCAGAAGCTGTTTTCATAGGCGGTGTGCAATGCTTATGAAAACGGCTTCTCTAGTGGAGGCTGACGCCGAAGGTGGGCAGGCTGCGCAGCAGGGTGCCGACGCCGTGCATCTCGTAGATGCCGAAGCCCAGAGCGCTGGCGGGCAGGAGGTTTTCGGCCCGGTCGTCGATGAAGATGCACTCATCGGCCCGGAGACGGTACTTGTCCAGCAGGGCCTGATAGATGCGGGGGTCGGGCTTGTTGACCTTCACTTCGCAGGAGGCCACGCCGCCGTCGAAGAGACCCTCGAAGTCCCGGCGCGTCAGCAGGTCCAGCACGTCCTCGGGGATGTTGCTCAGGTAGTAGACGCAGTAGCCGCGCTGCTTGAGCTGCTCCACCAGCGTCTGCATCCGGCGGCGGGGGCGGAGCATGCTCATCCAGTCGTCCAGCACGCCCTCCGCCTCGAAGCCCCGGCCCACGGCTCTGGCCCGCTTGAGCATCCGCTCGTTGGCCTCCCGGCGGGTGATGCGGCCCGCGTCCAGCAGCTGCCATTCTCTGCTGCCGAAGGTCAGGTCGTAGACCTCCTCTTCCAGCCCCCGGTTCCCGAACAGGTCGATGAGGTACTTGTGGGGGTCGAAATCCACCATGACGCCGCCGAAGTCGAACACGATATTTTTATACATCGATGATACCTCTTAAAAAAAGTTGGGATGTTCTGCGCCCAGTATAGCACATCCGGGGCAGTATTTTCCAGTCCTTTTGCATGGTCCGGCCCGCCCCGGCATAGGATGGGACTGTAAGGGGGCGGGGGAGATGACCTTTCGGGAGCTGTGCAGCAAGGAAGTCGTCCAGCTGAAGGACGGGGCCTGTCTTGGCCGGGTGGACGATCTGGAGCTGGACGCCGACACGGCCCGCATCGGGAGCTTGCTTCTGCTGGGGCGGCCCCGGCTCTTCGGGCTGCTGGGCCGGGACGAGACCCTGACCATCCCCTGGGCCGACATTGAGCGGATCGGTCTGGACGCCATCCTCGTGCGGACCGACATCCCCGCCCCGCCGCCCTCCCACGGGGGACTGCTGGATAAATTGCATCAGTGGCTGAACGGATGAAAGATTTTCACCCGTTTTTTGTCCGTCAGGGCTGGATTTTGGAGGCGGGATGATTATAATAGAGGACTGGGGCGGAGTCTGCCGCCTCAAATAATAAGAAAAACGCAGAAGTGAAAGGAACTTCTTTATGACACACCATCCGAGTGCTGCGTCCCTCCGGCTGCACGGGGCGCGGCTGCTGTTTCCGCCTGTGGCCACCCTTCTGTTCCTGCTGCTCACCGAGTACATCGCCCGCGGCGCCCTGAGCGGAGATACCCTTGTGCAGTACATCTTTCCCCACGCGGAAGCCTACCTGCTGGCGTGGGGGCTGCTCTTCCTCGTCTGGATGGCGGTGGACTGGCTCACCCGCTTCGCCCCGCTGGCCACCCTCCTGTCGGCCCTGCTGGGCTGTCTGCCCGCCACGGTGGATTTTTATATCTTGCAGCTCCGGGGCGAGCCCTTCCTCCCGTGGGACTTGATGCAGGTGTCCGAGGCGGCCGGCGTGGCCTCCGCGGCGGGCATCCACGTCCAGACGAGCATGGTCGTCTCCGGCGTCGTGGTGCTGGCTCTGACCGTTGGCTCCTTCTTCCTCTACCGGGGGCGTCAGAAGCTGCCGTGGGTGCAGCGTCTGGCGGGCTTCGCGGCCAGCACAGCGGCCACCTGCGCCCTCATCTTCGGGGTGTTTTTGCAGCCTGCCGTCACCCAGTCGCTGGGCATCCTGCCCGACGCATGGATGCAGGACCGCTACTACCGCTATTACGGCGTCATCACCAGCTTCCTCACCAACCTGACGAATCTGGAGATCGACAAGCCCGAGGATTACTCGGAGGAGGCCATCAACGCCATCCTCGACGACGTGGAGGCAGGGGAGAAGTACACCACCGGCCCGGTCTGGCCCGGCTCCTACGCCGCCCAGACCCCGGCAGACGAACAGGTGAAGCAGCCCACCATCCTCTACGTGATGGACGAGTCCTACTGGGACGTCTCGGAGCTGGAGCAGTACGGCTTCCGGTTCGACACCGACGTCTCGGCCAACCTCCACGCCCTGCAGCAGACCAGCGCCTATGGCCGGGTCTACAGCCCCAGCTTCGGCGGCGGCACCTGTGACGTGGAGTTCGAGGCCCTGACGGGCTACTCGGTGTCCTATCTGCCCAGCGGCAGCAAGCCCTACCAGCAGCATGTGACGAGGCCCATGTTCGCCCTGCCCAGCTACCTCAAGACCGAAGGGTATCAGACGGCGGCGGTCCACTGCTTCTGGGCCAGATACTGGAGCCGCGACACGGCCTACCCCAACCTCGGCCTCGACGATTTCATCAGCCTCGAGAAGATGCAGGGCGTCCAGAAGGTGCGCCGCCACTACTGGACCACCGGCCTCGTCACCGACGACTCCATGGCAGACCAGATCATCGGCCAGTACGAGACCATGAAGGCCCGGTCCGACGCCCCCGTCTTCCTCCACGCCGTCACCATGCAGAACCATACCAATTATAATAAGGATAACTACCCCGACGACCAGCGGGTGAAGGTCACCGAAGCCCCGGCGGGCCTCAAGGCCAGCACCGTGGGTGCGCTGGAAGACTTTGCCACCGGCATCCGGGACGCCGACGCCATGCTGGGCAGGCTGACGGACTACTTCTCCCAGGTGGACGAGCCGGTCATCCTCGTGTTCTGGGGCGACCACTACAACCCCATCGACTCGGGCTACGACATCTACACCCGCAGCGGCTATGCCAGCGGCTCCAGCGCCGACCCCCGCCTCCATCAGACCACCCTGCTGATCTGGTCGAACTATTCCGACCGCGCCGTAGACCTCGGCACCATCGCCGCCTACGACATCTCGCCGGTGATGATGGAGCTGTTCGGCCTCCGTCAGCCCGCCTACTTCCAGTTCCTTGGCCGTCAGCTCCGGGCCGCCTACCGGGCCAACACCCGCGGCACCATCCTGGAGAAGGACGGCACCGCCTCGAACGAGCTGACCCCCCTGCAGCAGAAGTGGAGCGATGAGCACTGGCTGCTCCAGTACGACCTCATGTTCGGCAAGGGCTATGCCCTGAGCCGGATGGGGCTCGAGGAGCTGTCCGAGGGCGCAGATTGACGAAAACCTACGATTCTTTTTTCGAAAAACCGCAAAAAACCCTTGCAACGGCCAGAGGTTTGTGCTATTATTACTTAGCATTACACACGCATCACTATGCCCTTTTGTGCTCTGATGAGTTGAGGGCAGTCCGCAGGCATCCGATATGTCAGTGGATCACGGTGTGCGGAGGCAAAACAAATTTTGGAGGTAATTTTACTATGGCAGTCGTTTCTATGAAGCAGCTTCTCGAGGCAGGCGTTCACTTTGGTCACCAGACCCGCCGCTGGAACCCCAAGATGGCGAAGTATATCTTCACCGAGCGCAACGGCATCTATATCATCGACCTGCAGAAGACCGTCAAGAAGCTGGACGAGGCTTACAACTATGTGAAGGAAGTTGCAGCTGAGGGCGGCGACATCCTGTTCGTCGGCACCAAGAAGCAGGCTCAGGAGTCCATCCGTGACGAGGCTCTGCGCTGCGGCATGCACTACGTCAACGCTCGCTGGCTGGGCGGTATGCTGACCAACTTCCGCACCATCCGCAAGCGCATCGACCGTATGGCTCAGCTGCAGAACATGAAGGACAACGGCACCTTCGAGCTGCTGCCCAAGAAGGAAGTGGCCAAGCTCGAGCTGGAGATGGAGAAGCTGGACAAGTACCTCGGCGGCGTCAAGAACATGAAGACCCTGCCCAAGGCCATGTTCATCGTTGACCCCCACAAGGAGCGCATCGCTGTTGCTGAGGCCCGCAAGCTGAACATCCCCATCGTGGCTATCGTTGATACCAACTGCAACCCCGACGAGATCGACTACGTCATCCCCGGCAACGACGACGCGATCCGCGCTGTCAAGCTGATCGCTGGCGCTATGGCTGACGCTGTGCTGGAAGGCAAGCAGGGCAACCAGGAGGCCGCTCCCGCTGAGGACGCAGCAAACGCCTGATTTCCCGAAATTCTCACAAACCAACAAATACTGTGTAAGGGAGAATACCAAAATGGCTATTACTGCAAAGGACGTTATGGAACTGCGCAAGCAGACCGACTGCGGCATGATGGAGTGCAAGAAGGCTCTGACCGAGGCTGACGGCAACTTCGAGAAGGCTGTCGAGATCCTGCGTGAGCGTGGTCTGGCTACCGCCGCCAAGAAGGCAAGCCGCGTGGCTGCCGAGGGCATGGTCTACGCCGATTACTGCCCCGCGTGCAAGGTGGGCGTCGTCATCGAGGTCAACGCCGAGACCGACTTCGTCGCCAAGAACGACAAGTTCGTCGCCTTCGTCAAGGAGGCCACCAAGGTCATCATGAAGCAGGATCCCGCTGATGTCGAGGCTCTGATGGCATGCAAGACCGAGAGCGGCGAGACCGTCGATGAGGCTCTGAAGAACCTCATCCTGGTCATCAAGGAGAACATCAAGGTCCGCCGTTTCGTCCGTTACGAGGGCGTCTGCTCTGCATACGTCCACGGCGGCGGCACCCACGGCATTCTGGTCAACTTCGAGACCACCAACGGCATCGAGGCGAAGGACGAGTTCGCTGCATACGGCAAGGATGTTGCCATGCAGGTCGCAGCTGCCAACCCCAGCTACGTCGATGAGGCTGCTGTCCCCGCTGAGGTCGTCGCCAAGGAGAAGGAGATCCTCCTCGCTCAGATGGCCAACGACCCCAAGAACGCCAACAAGCCCGACGCTGTCAAGCAGAAGATGATCGAGGGCAAGATCAAGAAGTACTTCAAGGAGAACTGCCTGGTCGATCAGGAGTTCGTCAAGGACGGCGACCTGACCGTTGGTCAGTACACTGCCAAGGTCGCGAAGGACCTGGGCGGCGACATCAAGGTCATCAAGTTCACCCACTTCGTCAAGGGCGAGGGCCTGGAGAAGCGTTCTGACGACTTCGCTGCTGAAGTCGCAAGCATGGTGAAGTAATTTTAGCTTCTACTGCTGAAGTAAACGAGAGCCGCAGTGCCTGTAACAGGGCGCTGCGGCTCTTTTTGTTTGTATTTGCGCGGCAAGTATGCTATTATAAGGGCTATATAAAAGAGGGGAGAAGAAATCATGAAGATCGAACCCAGAGAATATGAGCTGCCCAGCGGAAAAGCACTGCTCGTCCGCAGTGTAACTGCCGCAGATGCTGAGGTACACATCAAATTCAAGTGCATGACCTCCGGTGAGACACACTTTATGGCGCGTTACCCGGAGGAATGTGTTTATAGTCCAGAAACGGCAGCCAGTCTGGCAGCTTGCGAGGAGAGTCCCTTTGACTTTGAGGTCGGTGTATTCGACGGGGAAGAGCAGGTCGGGGGTGTCGGCGTTGCACAGCTGCGGCCGCATATCAAATACCGCCATCGTGCATATATGGGCATCTCGATTGAACAAAAATACTGGGGCTGCGGCCTGGGCAGCTACCTGGTGCAGCTTGCCATCGACCAGGCCCGGGCCAACGGCTTCGAGCAGTTGGAGCTGGGGGTGTACAGCGATAACAGCCGCGCCATCCATCTCTATGAAAAATTCGGCTTTGAGCGCTATGGCATCCAGCCCCGGGCCTTTAAGCTAAAGGACGGCACCTACCGGGATGAGATCATCATGGTGAAGATGCTGTAACAGGAACAGAACAAAAACGCCGCTGACGGTTCAGAAGCCGTCAGCGGCGTTTTGCTTATTCAATTAACAGCAGGGAGTCTGATCAGGCCCTGGCCTCGCTGTTGTGCTCTGCCTTCTTGTAGGCGGAGAAGGAGTGGAACACGATGTTCAGGCCCAGAACGATCAGCAGCACAGCCAGGATGAGCTGCAGGCCGTTGGCGATGAACACAGCGCCCCAGGTGGTCTCACCGGCAGGGATGGTGACAGCAGCGGCATTGCTGATGGCCTTGACCATAGCCATGAGACGCTGCACCAGAGCGGTGAAGGTGACGCAGAGCATGATGATCAGCGGGGGGAAGAGCATCCTGTTGCTGCGGCCGGTGACCTTCAGGAAGACGCACAGGGTAGACAGGACCAGAGCGCTCAGCAGCTGGTTTGCAGAGCCGAACAGGGGCCAGATGTTGGCGTAGCCGATCTTGGTCAGGATGAAGCCGAACACCAGAGTGATGAAGGTGGAGAAGTAGACGTTGCAGAGCAGCTTGCGCCAGCCCTCAGCGTGCTCCATGTCGTCCACGCTGAACAGCTCCTGGAAGCTCATGCGGCCGATACGGGCCACGGCATCCAGACTGGTCAGAGCCAGTGCGGAAACGCACATGGTCATAAAGACGGTGGCGGCATAGGCGGGGACACCGAACATCTCAAAGAAGCCGGCGACGCCGCGGCTGAAGATCTGGAAGGGAGTGCCGGCGGCGGGGGTGCCGTCGGCAGCGGCAGCAGCACCGGCGACGCAGAGGGCCAGAACAGCCAGCAGGCTCTCGAGGATCATGGCGCCATAGCCGACCTTCAGCATATCCTTCTCGTTCTCGACGGTCTTGGAGGAGGTGCCGGAGGAGACGAGGCCGTGGAAGCCGGAGACAGCACCGCAGGCCACGGTGACGAACAGGATGGGGAACATGGTACCCAGCTTCTCGTTGGTGAAGCCGGTGAAGAGGGGCAGGTTCATGGTGGGATGAGCGACCAGCAGGCCGACCACAGCGCCGGCGATCATGGCCACGAACATGAAGGTGGTCATGTGGTCACGGGGCTGCTTCAGCAGCCACATGGGCAGAACGGCGGCAAAGAAGATGTAGACGAAGGTGATGTAGCTCCATGCGGCCTTGCCCAGAATGAGGGGCAGGTTCGCACCGATGACGAAGGACAGCACGATGAAAACGATGCTGATGACGCTCTCCTTCCAGCCGGAGAAGTTGAACTTCTTCTGGATGAGGCCGAAGACGACAGCAAAGACCATGAACATGATGGAGACCATACCGGCAGCGCCGTTGGTCTGGGCAGCCTCCGCCAGAGCGCCGTCTGCGCCGAAGGCGTTGAAGGTTCCGGCCACCATGTCCGCAAACGCTGCAATGACGATGCCGCAGAACAGCCAGCAGAACAGCAGGAACAGCTTGCGGCCGGTCTTGCCGATGTACTTCTCGATGAGCATGCCCATGCTCTTGCCGTCGTTCTTGACGGAAGCGTACAGAGCGCCGAAGTCGGTGACAGCGCCGAAGAAGATGCCGCCCAGCAGCACCCACAGCAGGACAGGCAGCCAGCCGAAAGCAGCAGCCTGGATTGCACCGGTGACAGGGCCTGCACCGGCAATGGAGCTGAACTGGTGGGCAAACACGGTCCAGCCGTTGGTGGGGACATAGTCACGGCCATCCTCGTGGACGACTGCGGGGGTCTTGGCGGTGGGGTCGATGCCCCATTTGTTGGCCAGCCAGCGGCCATACAGCGTATAAGCGCCGAACAGACACACGGCTGCGATCAAAACGATGACCAGCGTATTCATTTCTTTTACCTCTTTCCTTTCTTTCACACCGGCAATGGCCGAAGCAGGACGGCTGTGCCCAAAAGCAGGGCAGGCGAAACGGCCCGGAGGGGTGAAAAAAGCCTCCGTCCTCATGAAAGACAGAGACACAAAAATGCATCCCATCTTCCTCGAAGACGAAGGCCAAACGGTGCATCTGCACCGGTCGTTCTCCGCGGTACCACTTCGTTTGCTGCTTTCGGGAGCAGCCGCTTGCGCGTACAGGCGTTCCTGCCGCCGATACGCCGCCCTGTAACGTGGGCTGAACGGCCATGCACTACTGCCGCAAGCGGGTTCGCACAGGCTGCTCGCAGGTGAGGGCTGATCGCACTGTGCTGCCGTCTTGCACCGGAATGGCGGCTCTCTGAGCGCAGGGAATGCGAAAAGTCATGTCCTGTTCATTGCATTTGCCGAATGATTGTGTATACTTTAGTCCCGATTTCATAATTTGTCAATATATTTTGGGCAAGTTAGGAGACTCTGCCATTTTTGCGGGGGAGAGATTAAGAAAATTTAGGCGATTTTTGTTCAGATGTGAGATGAATAAAACTGAATGCCTCCACAGGTGAAATCTGCTAAACTCCCGGAAAGAAAGACCGGACACTTGACTTTTACACTTTCGAGTGCTAAAGTAACAGAGTAATCGAAAGACCCCTGCCGCACCCCGCGGCACTTTGCCCTGAAGGAGGCAGCTATGGCGGACAAGAACCCCAGAAGAAACCCCACCACCGACGCACTGTTCGACGCGATCCTGAGTCTTGAGACGAGGGAAGAATGCTACAACTTCTTCGAAGACCTCTGCACGGTCAAGGAGATCTCCGATATGGCCCAGCGTCTGGAAGCGGCCAAGCTCCTGCTCGGCGGCAGCACCTACGACCAGATCGTAAAGGCCGTGGAGATCAGCACCGCCACCATCAGCCGCATCAACCGCTGCATCCAGTACGGCTCCGGCGGCTACCGCGACACCATCGAGAAGGTACACAGGAGCGCAAAGCCGGAGTGACATCCGGGCGGCGAGGCACATAGGATGGACTGCGCCCGATCCCTATTATAGAAAGGAAGGTCCTTCTTATGGCTGATACCACCAACTGCACCCCCTGCGTTTCCTGCGGCTGCCCCGCGCTGCCGAGAGTTTCCCTCGACCAGGCCGTCATCGACCTGATGGAGAGCATCGCTCTGCAGGAGTCGGCCCTGAGCCACATCCTCTGCGCCGAGACCCAGAAGATGAAAGCCGCCCTCAGCATGGAGGAGCTGGACCTGTGCAAGCTGCTGGAGGTCAACGACTCCGCCACCAACATGGTCCACGCCGTGGCGAACCTTGAGCTGGTTCTGAAAGAGAAGCTGGAGTTCATCGCCAACAACCTCTATTACCCCTCGACGGGGAACGGCACCACCACCGAGAGCTGATGTCAAAATGCGACTGCCCGCCCGCAATGGGTGGGCGGTTTTTCCTTTCCGGGGCGGGGCTGCCTAAAAATATGTATAAAAGTCGGAAAAGTGTTTTGTTGGAATTGCTGAATATCGAAATCTGTGCTATACTATATAATGTTTATCCAAAGAGAAAGGGGAACCTGACCTTGCTGCACTACGATGCGATCCTGTTTGACGTGGACGGTACGCTCATCGATTCCGCCCCCGGCATTCTCAATACACTGGAAGAGGTTTTCAGCTCCATGGGCGTTGACGTCGCCCGGAGCGACCTTGGCCGCTACATCGGCCCGCCTCTCCGCAAGAGCTTCGGCGAGCATTTCTCCGACCCTGCAAAAATCGAGGAGGCCATGAGGCGCTACCGCGTGAGCTACGCCGCCAAGGGCTGCCACGAGGGCGATGTCTACCCCGGCGGGGTGGAGATGCTGGGCCGTCTCAAGGCTGCGGGCCTGACCCTCTGCACGGCCACCTGCAAGCCCACCGACGTTGTGAGGCCCATCCTCGAGGAGCAGGGCCTTGCGCCTTACTTCTCCTTCGTGGGCGGCGCGTCCATGGATGAGAGCCGCGACAACAAGACCGACGTCATCCGCCACGTCCTCGCCCAGCCCGTCATGCAGGGCAAGCGGGTGCTGATGGTGGGCGACCGCCGGGACGATATGCAGGGCGCTGTGAACTGCGGTCTGGACGCCGCCGCTGTGCTCTACGGCTACGGCGGCAGGGAAGAGGTCGCCCCCTTTGCGCCGGTCTTCATGGCCGCCGACTGCAAAGAGCTGACGGACTGGGCTCTCCGCCCGGTGGACGAGCCTTTCCATTCCTGAAACGAGAGGGACTGAATCTATGAGTCAAAAAAGACAACAACAAAACGAAACCATGACTCCCATGCAGCATCGGGCCGTTCTGGTCTGCGTCCTCTGCGTGCTGGCGGTGCTGCTGACCTTCGGCATCACCACCACCCTCCTCAAAAAGGAGGAGTCTGCTCCCTCCGTCCCGGAGTCCGTGGCAGACCCCACCCCCGGCAAAGACCTGTCGGGCCACTACCAGATCGACAACACCTCCGCCGCTCTGCTGACGGAGACCGCCGACGCCGGCACGGACTATCTGAACAACACCCTCTTTCTGGGCGACTCCAACACCGTCCGCCTCTACAACAACGGCCTCATCTCCCTGCAGCAGTTCTGCGCCAAAGAGGGCATCGGCACCCAGGTGGCGCTCAGCGAGGGCATCGTTACCTTTAAGAAGGACCCCAACCACTACACCATCCCTCAGGCGGTGGCCATGATGAAGCCCCGCCGTGTGGTCATGACCTTCGGCACCAACGACACCGGGATGGAAGTCCCGGACTTCATCGCCCACTACACGGCCCTCATTCAGGCCATCCAGCAGAGCTACCCCTACACCGACATCATCGTCAACACGGTGCCGCCGGTCCCGGCTGACCACTCCAACTACCCCCACATGGACCAGACCAAGATCGACGACTTCAACATGGCCCTTCTGGCTCTCTGCGAGCAGCTGGGCGTCCGCTTCCTCAACTCCGCCGAGGCCCTCAAGGGCAGCGACGGCTACGGCATCGCGGACTACTACACCAGCGGCGACATCCACCTCAAGAGCGCCGGCCTCAAGGCCGTGCTGAACTATCTCCGCACCCACGCCCTGCAGACCGAGGACCGCCGCCCCGACACCAACAACATCCCCACCCGCACCATGGAGTATGTCTCCAACCCCAGCTCCGCCGTGGCTGCTCCCAGCTCGGAGGCTGTCAGCTCCAGCGAGAGTCAGGCCGAGAGCGCCAGCAGCCCGGAGAGCTCCTCCAGCGAGAGCACCGGCGAGAACAAAAAGTTCGAGGCCCGCTACCGTGTGGACAAGAACGGCGGCGGCACCCTGAGCGTCGGCAATGACACCGGCAATAGCTCTGTGACCTACACCGTCACCGACCCCGACAAATCCATCACCGTGACCGCTGTCCCGGCGGAGGGCCACGTCTTTGTCAAGTGGAGCGACGGCCTCACCAGCAAGACCCGCACCGACACCGGCTTCAAGCAGAATCTGGACGTCACGGCAGTCTTCGGCACGGCCTCCGTCCAGATCACCAGCGAGGGCAAGGGCGCTGTGGGCAGCTCCTACACCTTCAAGGCTGCCTTGAGCGGCAAGTACGCCAAGACCGAGAACCTGCGCTGGTACGCCAACGGTCAGGAGGTCACGCAGGCCGCCGGCAAGTCCAGCATCACCGTGGTGGTGGACAGCTCCATGGCCAACGCTTCTTATAAGATCCACGCCGTCGTCACCTACAACGACTGCAAGGTGAGCAGCAACACCCTGACCATCACCATCGGCAGCGGTGTGACCGGCGAGTCCGGCTCCACCAGCAGCTCGTCCTCGTCCCATGCCGGTTCTTCCGGCAGTACATCCTCTTCGTCTTCGTCTGCAAGCTCGGGCAGTTCTTCGAGCAGCACCAGCAGCTCGTCGCCGGCATCGTCCGGCACGTCGTCCGGCAGCTCCAAGGCAGAGCCGGAGTCCGAGTCCAAGCCCGAGTCCAAGCCCGAGTCCAAGTCGGAAGCTGCCTCGGAGCCCAAGGCCGAAAGCAAGTCGGAAGTCTCCGCCAGTAAGGAAGCCGAAAGCAAGGCAGAATGACGCCCGCACCTTCCTCTGCGAAGCCGCATAGACTGAGCCGAGAGGAGGCGAGGGGATGCTCCGTGAAGAAATGCAAGTCCTCGGCCTGCCCGGCGCAGAAGATGTGACCGACGGCAGCGTGGACTACTACGACATGGATTGGGAAAACGTCGAGAACGGCGTGACGGAGGAGCAGATGGCAAAGTGCATCGCAAAAGCGTGCGCCTGCACGCCGCGCTGTAAGTGCAGCGGGAATCTGCCGGACCAGTCCGACGAGGGCGCCTATGAAATGACGTTGGAAGGATAAAAAATACGAGAAGCCAGCTCTGCCGGGCGGGGCTGGCTTCTCGCTGTTCTCAAACCGCACCCCAGCCGCGCCCGCTCAAGGCGGCAGGCGGCCCGAAACATGAGCCCGAAACATGATAGAGAAGGGAAAGAAAGATGGCAAAATATTATTGCATCCTCTTCGATGCAGACAATACGCTTCTGGACTTTGATGCCGCCGAGAACAAGGCGCTGGCTGAGACGCTGGTGGAATACGGCATCGAGCCGGACGCCGGGACGGTGCAGACCTACCGGGACATCAACTCGGAGCTCTGGCGTCAGCTGGAAAAGGGCCAGATACGCCGCGACAAGCTGATGGGGGAGCGCTTCACCCGCTTCCTCAAGGCCATCGACGCAGCCGGTGACGGCGTGGAGATGAACCGCTGCTACCTCGACCACCTGTCCTCCCACCCCGACCTGATGACCCCCAATGTGCCGGACGTCCTCGGGGAGCTTTCCGAGGTGGCGACGCTGGCCGTCGTGACCAACGGCTTCCAGAAGGTGCAGAGCCGCCGGGTGGCAGAATCCGGCATCGGGGCCTACCTTGAGGACGTCTTCGTCTCCGAGAAGCTGGACAGCGAGAAGCCCAGCCGCCGCATCTTCGACTATGCTCTCCGCGCTCTGGGCGTGGAGAACCGGGAGCACGTCCTGGTGGTGGGCGACAGCCTCACCAGCGACATTCAGGGCGGCGTGAACGCGGGCCTCGACACCTGCTGGTTCAACCCCGGCCACGCCGAGAACCCGGGCAAGGTGAGCCCCACCTACGAGATCGCCTCGCTGGAAGAACTCTACCCGCTGGTGATGGAGCCGGAAGAGCTGGCGAACCTCGGCCTCAAGCACCGCCGGCATCAGCTGTAACGGCGGGAATGTCTCGATCCACCCTACTGGAAAAGAACACGGAAGAACGATATGCTGATTCATTTGGAAAAACTCGGAAAGAGCTTTGGCGAGAAAGTCGTCCTGCACGACGTGAGCGCCAGCGTGGAAAAAGAAGACCGCATCGGCATCGTGGGCCAGAACGGCGCAGGCAAGACGACCCTGCTCAAGATCCTGACCGGCGTCTACACCGACTATGACGGCGAGTTCAGCGTGACCCACGGCGTGACGCTGGGCTATCTGGAGCAGAACGCAAAGCTCGATGTCACGCTGGATATTTATGGGGAGATGCGCTCCTCCTTCGCCCCTGTGCTGGACGCCATGGCCCAGATGCAGATTTTGGAAAAGAAGATGGCGGCCTCTCCCGACGACGCCGCCCTTCTCGAAACGCACGACGAGCTGCAGAGCATCATCGACGCCGCCGACGGCTACAACATGGACGTCAACATCAAGAAGGTGCTGTCCGGCATGGGCTTTGCGCAGGATACCTGGAGCAAGAACGTGGGGGTCCTCTCCGGCGGTGAGCTGACCCGTCTCCGTCTGGCCAAGCTCCTCCTCGAGAAGCCGGACGTCCTCATTCTGGACGAGCCCACCAACCATCTGGACTTCGCCACCATGGAGTGGCTGGAAAACTACCTCAAGGGCTACTCCGGTGCCGTTCTGGTGGTCAGCCACGACCGCTATTTCCTCGACAACGTCTGTACCAAGATCTGGGAAGTCTCCTTCCAGACCATGACCACCTATAAGGGCAACTTCTCGGCCTATCTGCCCCAGAAGGAAGCCGCCGACGCCCTGCGCCAGAAGCAGCACGACGCCGACGTGGCGCTGGCCGAAAAATTACAGGACTACATCGACCGCAACCTCGTCCGCGCCTCCACCACCAAGATGGCCCAGAGCCGCCGCAGGCAGCTGGAAAAGCTGGAGATCACCGAGGCCCCTCAGGACGAGACCAACCAGCTCAAGTTCCGCTTCGAATACGATGTGGAGCCGTGGAATGAGCTGGTGCTGCTCAAGAACCTGACCATTAAAATCGGCGACCGCACCCTGCTGGAGCCCTTCACCTATACGGTCTGCCGCGGCCAGCGGCTCATCATCGCCGGCCCCAACGGCGCAGGCAAATCCACCCTGATGCAGGTGCTGGACGGCAAGCGCCGCCCCTCCGGCGGCATGGTCCGCCTTGGCACCGGCGCACGGCCCAGCATCTTCGCCCAGCAGCAAAACCGCATCGGCGCGGGCCGCGTCATCGACGTCATCTGGAACAAGTACCCCCGGATGACCGAGCTGGAGGTCCGCAGCCATCTGGCAAAGCTGGGCTTCCGGGGCGAGACGGTCTTCAAGCCCTGCGAGGCCCTGTCCGGCGGCGAGCTGGCCCGGCTGCGCTTTGCAGAGATCGTGCTGGAGCGCCCGAACCTGCTGTTCCTGGACGAGCCTACCAACCATCTGGACATCTACACCCGCGAGAACCTGACCGAGGCGCTGATGGCCTACACCGGCACCCTGCTCCTCGTCACCCATGACCGCCACCTGATGAACAGTCTGGCCTGCCCCATCCTCTACCTCGAGGACGGCAAGGCGGTCATCTACCCCAGCTATGACGCCCTGATGGGCCGCGCCGCTCCCGCCCCCGTGGCCGAGAAGAGCAGCGAACCCGCCAAGGCGGGCTACGGCAAAGAGCAGCGCCGCCGCCGGGCCGAGCTGCGCGCCAAGATCAAAGCCTGCGAGGACGAGATGGAAGCCTGCGGCGCCCGCGAGGTGGAGCTGGAAAACGAGATAAACTCGCCGGAGGTCTACAACGACCCCCAGCTTTTGCGGGAAAAGAGCGACGAGCTCAGCGACCTGCGCTTCCATCAGGACGAGCTTTTTGCCGCATGGGAGGCCGCTGTGGAGGAGCAGGAGCAGTACGAGCAGACCGCCGGCGGCGAAGAATGACCGATGCAGCAAAGGGGGAGAGCCGATGGCAAACCGAAACCATGACCCGAAGAAAACACACGAGATCGCACTTTCCGGCCTGCTGTTCGCGCTGGCGATGGCTCTTTCCTTCATCGAAGGCACACTGGTCATCCCGGGCCTTGCGCCGGGCATGAAGCTGGGCCTTGCGAATATCGTAGTGATGTATGCACTGTTCTTCATGGGGGCGCGGCAGGCGCTCTATCTCGACCTGCTCAAGGCGCTGTTCGTCTTTCTCGTCTCCGGCTGGACGGCAGGCTTCCTCTCGCTCTGCGGCGGACTGCTGTCCCTGCTGGTGATGTGGGTGCTCTACTATAAGCTCCCGTTCCGGCCCACATGGTTCATCCTGTCGGTCTGCGGCGCACTGTCCCACAACATCGGCCAGCTCCTTGGCGCGGGGCTCATCCTGTCCTCGGCCATGTCGCTGTACTATGCGCCGGTGATGCTGGTGCTGGGCCTCGTCATGGGCGCCCTCACCTCCCTGACCCTCCGGGCCATCCTGCCCGCACTGGGCAGACTGGGCTACAACACCCGGGAAAAGCGCTGAACGGTTGCATCTGCAAACATTTTTCGCTATAATAAAATGATAGATTTGATATGACCCTACAAAAAAGCCGCCCTTATGGATGACTCGCATCCGAGGGACGGCTGGGAGGTTTTGTACTATGTCTGAAAAAGTTACGGTCAAGGTGGAGCGGAGCGTCCTCCACCTTCCGGCCATCGCCCTGCGCGGGCTGGTGGTCTTCCCCAACAATCTGCTCCACTTCGAGGTGGGCCGCGAGAAGAGCATCGCCGCCGTGGAGTGGGCCGTCAGCAACAACTCTGACGTCTTCCTCGTGGCACAGAAGGAGATGAAGGTCGAGGACCCCAAGGCCGCCGACCTCTATACTTACGGCGTCGTGGCCGAGGTCAAGCAGGTGATGCGGGTGTCGGACGACCTCGTCCGCATCCTGGTCGAAGGCAAATACCGCGCCAGACTCTCCGAGATGGAGGGCGACGGCAGCTTCCTGCTGGCCACCGTCCGCCCGGCCCCGGTGAAGATGGCGAAGCCCGAGGAGCTGCCGGAGGCGGACGTCCTCGTCCGCAACGTCAAAAAGAGCTTTGACGACCTGCTGGCTCTGAACCCCCACATCGGCAAGGACGTGGTGTTTGCCATCACCACTAGCACCGACGCCGCTTTCCTGTCCGAGTACATCCCGGCCAACCTCCTGTTCCGCTTCGAGGATAAGCAGGCCATTCTGGACGAAGGCACCCTGATGGGCCGTCTGCATCTGCTCATCGAGAAGATGCACCGGGAGCGCCGGATGCTCGAGATCGATAAGGAGATCGCCCAGAAGGTAGACGAGGCGATGGACAAGAACCAGCGCGACTACTACCTCCACGAGCAGCTCCACATGATCAGCGAGGAGCTGGGCGAGGACGACGATACCACCGCCGAGACCGAGGAGTACCGCCGGAGGATCACGGCCCTCCATCTGGACGAGGACCGGGAAAAGAAGCTTCTCAAAGAGGTGGACCGCCTCTCCAGGATGCAGAGCAGCAATCAGGAGGGCACGGTCATCCGCACCTATCTGGACACCTGCCTCGACCTGCCCTGGAACACCTTTACCGAGGACGATCTGGACATCGCCAAGGCCCAGCGGGTGCTGGACCGGGACCACTACGGCCTGAAGAAGGTCAAGGACCGCATCCTCGAGGTGCTGGCCGTCCGCAAGCTGGCCCCCGACGTGAAGGGCCAGATCATCTGCCTCGTCGGCCCTCCGGGTGTCGGCAAGACCAGCATCGCCCGCTCCATCGCCGAGAGCCTGAACCGCAAGTATGTCCGCATCAGCCTCGGCGGCGTGCGGGATGAGGCCGAGATCCGCGGCCACCGCCGCACCTACATCGGCGCGATGCCCGGCAAGATCATCAACGCCATGATCTCTGCCAAGAGCGCGAACCCCCTGATGCTTCTGGACGAGATCGACAAGCTGGCAGGCGACTTCCGGGGCGACCCGGCGGCCGCTCTGCTGGAAGCCCTCGACCCCGAGCAGAACAGCACCTTCAACGACCATTTCATCGATATGCCCTTTGATTTGAGCCATGTGCTCTTCATCACCACGGCCAACGACCTCAGCGCCATCCCCGGCCCGCTGCGGGACCGCATGGACGTCATCGAGCTGCCCAGCTACACCCGGGTGGAAAAGTACAACATCGCCCGGAAGCATCTGGTCCCCAAGCAGCTGGATGCCTGCGGCCTGACCGGCAAGGTTACCTTCTCCCAGAGCGCCCTCTACGGCATCATCGACGGCTACACCCGCGAGGCCGGCGTCCGCAATCTGGAGCGCACCATCACCAGCGTCCTGCGCAAGTGCGCCCGGAAAATCGCTTCCGGCGAGGCGGAGAATGTCTCCGTCACCGGCACCGGCCTCGAAAAGCTGCTGGGACCCCGGATGGTCAAGCCCGAGTTCCTCAACCGCACCAACGCCATCGGCATCGCCAACGGTCTGGCATGGACCAGCATCGGCGGCGAGACCCTGCCCATCGAGGTGCAGGTCATCGACAACGGCAGCGGCAAGATCACCGTCACCGGTTCTCTGGGCGACGTGATGAAGGAGAGCGCCCAGCTGGCCATCACCTATGCCCGCGTCCATGCCGCAGAGTACGGCATCGACTCCGAGCGCCTCAAGAAGTGCGACCTGCACATCCACGCCCCGGAGGGTGCAGTCCCCAAGGACGGCCCCTCTGCCGGCGTCACCCTGACCACGGCCCTCATCTCCTGCCTGTCCGGCATCCCGGTGCGGGGCGATGTGGCCATGACCGGCGAGATCACCCTCCACGGCAATGTGCTGCCCATCGGCGGCCTCCGCGAGAAGAGCATGGCCGCTTACCGCGAGGGGATGAAGACCGTCCTCATCCCGAAGGACAACCTGTCCGATCTGTACGAGGTGGACGACGAGGTCAAGAAGAATATCGAGTTCCTGCCCATGCAGAGCCTGTCGCAGGTCCTCGCCGCAGCCCTCCTCAAGCCCAGGACGGTGTCTGCGGGCCACCCCCGCACCAGGAAGGTAAAGCCCGCTGAGGCTGCGGCCCTGCCGCAGACGGCGGAAAAGCCGCAGCCGGGCGCGGTCTGCTGAGACGAAAGGAGCGAAGCTATGAACTATAACAAAGCGGATTTCATTGCGAGCTACGGCATTTCCAGCCAGCTGCCCGAGAGCGACCGCCCGGAGCTGAGCTTCTCCGGCCGCTCCAATGTGGGCAAATCCAGCCTCATCAATAAGCTCTGCAACCGCAAGAATCTCGCCCGCGTGTCCAGCACGCCGGGCAAGACGGCTACCATCAACTTCTACGCGGTGGATGACTGCTACTTCGTGGACCTGCCCGGCTACGGCTATGCCAAGGTGAGCAACGCCGACCGTGAGCGCTGGGACGACCTCATCAACAGCTACTTCGAGGCTCAGCGCCGCCACACCCTGCTGGTCCAGCTCATCGACTGCCGTCACGCCCCCAGCGCCGACGACATCCAGATGCTGCAGTATCTCCACTACCACAACATCCCCTTCGTCGTGGCCCTGACCAAGGCCGACAAGCTCAAGAAGAGCCAGCTGGCCCAGACGCAGGAGGAGTTCGAAAAGCTCTGCCTGCCCTACGGCTGCCAGAAGGTGGTGCTGACCAGCGGCGAGAGCGGCTGCGGCATCCCGGAGCTGCAGGCTGTGCTGAACGCAGCCGTCGCCGCCGAGTACGAGGCAAACGCAGAGGACGCGGAGTAACGCAATGGCTTACAACGAATTTGCTTATTTTTACGATGAGTTCAACGGCGAGGCCGACTACGAGGCCCTGTATGCCCACATCAAAAAAGAGCTGGAGGCCCACGGCATCCATGACGGCATCCTCGCCGACCTGGGCTGCGGGACGGGGGAGCTGACCCTGATGCTCACCCAGGCGGGCTACGATATGATCGGCATCGACCAGTCGGAGGAGATGCTCTGCGTCGTCCGGGACAAGGCCGAGCAGCTGGGCCTTTCCGGCGGCATGCTTCTTTTGCGGCAGGACCTGCTCAAGCTGGACCTCTACGGCACCATCCGGGGTGCAGTGTCCACCTTCGACACCTTCAACCACATCCCGGACCTGGACAAAGCCATCGCCAACGCCGGTTTCTTTATGGAAAAAGGCGGTGTGCTCCTGTTCGATATGAACACGCCCTATAAGCACCGGAACGTGCTGGGCGAAAACGTCTTTACGTTTGAAGAAGAGGATGCCTCCTGCGTCTGGCGCAACCATTACAGCGCCGCCGACCGCCGGGTGGAGATCCGCGTGGACATCGACTACCGCGAGACGGGGGAGCACTTCCACGAGCAGTTCTACGAGTACACCTACGACCTCGACACCATCCGCGCCGCTCTGGAAAAGCACGGCTTCGCGCTGGAAAGTGTCTGCGACGGCGAGAGCTTTGGCCCTCTGACCGACGAGAGCGAGCGCTATTTCTTCTGCGCAGTCAAACAGTATACCCAACTGGAGGAACAATAATATGTCGAATCTTATCCGCGGCATTTCGGAAAACGGCGGTGTCGTGTTCTGCGGCGTGGACTCCACTGAGATCGTCCGCACGGCAGAAAAGCTGCATACCACCAGCGCCACCTGCAGCGCAGCCCTTGGCCGTCTGCTCACCGGTGTCTCCCTGATGGGCGCGATGCTCAAGGATGATGGCGACTCCATCACCCTGCGGGTGTCCGGCGGCGGCCCGGCCGGCGTCGTCATCGCCTGCACCGACGCACACGGCAGCGTCAAGGGCTGCATCGACCACCCGCTGGTGGAGCTTCCCGCAAAGGAGAACGGCCATCTGGACGTGGGCGGCGCAGTCGGCAAAGACGGCGTTCTGACCGTCATCCGGGACAACAAGCTCCAGAAGGAGCCGACGGTGGGTCAGGTGCCGCTGGTGTCCGGTGAGATCGCCGAGGACATCACCAGCTACTACGCCTACAGCGAGCAGATCCCCACGGTCTGTGCGCTGGGCGTTCTGGTGGACAAGGACCTGTCCATCGCCTGCGCCGGCGGCTATCTGCTGCAGCTCCTGCCGGGCGCGACCGATGCCGAGATCACCCGTCTGGAGCAGAACATCGCCGCCATGCCTTCCGTCACCGAGCTGCTTCGGGCGGGGAAGACCCCGCAGGATATGATGGAGCTGGCAATGGCGGGCTTCGACCCGCAGGTCCTCGATACCCGCGAGGTGAAGTATCAGTGCGACTGCAGCAAGGAGCGCACGAAGGAAATGCTCCTCAGCCTTGGCCGAAAAGAGCTGGTAAAGCTCCGGGACGAAGACCCGAAGTGTGAGGTGGTCTGCCACTTCTGCCACACGAAGTATGAGTTCGACCTGAACGAGCTTCTGGCCGAGACGACCCCGGAAGAGAAGTAACAAAAATCCATCATCATAAATCGCCGCATGGCCGGGGCAGAGGTGCTCGGGGCTGTGCGGCGTTTTCATTTGCAGATGTCGGCGGTGATGGTGTAGACGACCCGGTAGTGGAGGATGTTTTCTTCGACAGAGACGTCCTCTTTGCGGGCCAGAAGCTCAAAATCAGGCCAATTCTTCTGTAAAGCTTGTTTACTTTGCAGCCTTGCAAGGGCCAGAGCCTGCTCTTCGGTCCGCTCCAAATCGGTGGAAGCTTTGTAATAATATGTCGTTTCTTCGATAAAAACAGGAACGGGAAGCCCGAAGGCTTCTGACTGGTAGTGCCGGACGACGGCTGCGGCCTCTGCCTTGTCCGGAGCAGGATGAAGGGAGGGCAGAGCGACAGCATGGCCGTCCCAGAAGAGCGTCCGATGCACGGCCTGCTGCCCTGTGAGCTGCTCAATGGGCAGCATCAGGGCAGTATCCTGCTCGTTTTCCCACTCGAACTGCGCCCGGACGCTGCCTGCCGCAGGCTGAAAGATGAGCGTTCCGTCCCGTTCGGCGCGGGCTGTCCCGATGAGGCCCTGACCGGCTTCTACGGCCTGGCCGGGGACGACGAGCATCGTCCCGCTGACGAGGTTGGTGCGAACGACCGTGCCGGACACCCTGGCCCGGAGGCCGTGGAGCGTCCCGGCCGCGATGTCCGGCACCGGTTTCGCCGCAGCCGCCTCCGCCACCAGCTTTCCCTTCATAAAGTTGAGGCTGGCCCAGGAAAATTCACCGCTCTGGAGCAGGGCGTATTCTCCGGCGGCGAGCTTTTCCTGTGTGACGGCATTCCCCGGGAAAAGCCCTGCCTCCCACAGGACGACGGCGGCCCGCGCCTGCTGGCCGGGCGTCAGGCCCACCGGTTCGACGAACCAGACAAAGCCCTGCAGCCAGAGCAGCAGAGGGAGAAAGACAAGGCATCCGGCCCAGAGCCCCCGCCGCCGGAGAAGGGGACGGACGCAAAAGAAAAGACCCTGCCGTTTTTGGATGCGCAGCCGCACCCGCCGTCTGCGGGCCAGAGCGGCCAGCTTCCGATAATGCCATGCGGCGCACCGGGCCGAGAACCCGCCGGGCCGGGGAACGATGTCGGAGAGGTGCAGCCCGCCTGCGGCCGCAGCAGTCAGCAGACCTTCGGCATCGCCGTTCTGCGCCGCAAAGGTGACGCCTGCCCAGAGCTGAGTCCATTCCATGGTAGAAAGCTCCTATTCCTTTGAAAAATCGGTCCGCAGAATCTGCCCCCGCAGGGTGAGCCTCCGGGCGGAGAGTGTCTCTATCTTCAAATCGTCGCCGTAGACCGTCAGAGTGCCGCACCCCAGCTCGAGACAGAGCTTGCCTTCTTCGTAGGAGCGGATGCGCCGGAACTGCTCGATCTCCATCCTTCTGCCGCTCAGGTAGACCGAAGCCCGTCCGTAGAAGTCCCCGGGCGGCTGACGGAACATCCGCCGGAACCAGCCGCGCAGGGAATGCGTTTGCTTTCGTTTCCTTCCCACGCTGCTCCCTCCCGCCATGCAAACCGCTGCCAATTACCACATATATATGGAAATGGAGGGTGCGCGTATGATTCAGAAAGAGAAAATCCGGGGCGTGGGGTATTTTTTGATGGCGCTGGCCGCGGGTCTGCTGCCGTTTGCCGCGCCGGATGCCTGCGCACAGGCCCTGCGGGAGGGGCTGGCGCTCTGCGGCGGCCCGCTGCTGCTCTCGCTGTTCCCGTTCCTCATCGTGTCCACACTGCTCATCCAATGCCCGGCGGCGGATGTGCTGGGGCTGCCCTTCTGCCCGGTTGCAAGACTCATCGGGGTCCGCGCTCCGGCGGCTGGGCGGGTGCTGCTCATCGGCTCTCTGGGCGGCTTTGCCCCCGCAGCAAGTGCCGCCGCCGGGGCCGTCCGCTCCGGGCAGCTCACCGCGCAGGAGGCCGATGCGCTCCTTCCGGCCTGTGTCTGTTCCGGCCCGTCCTTTGTGATACTGGCTGTCGGGCAGTCCATGCTGGGCAGTGCAGAGCTGGGCGTCCTGCTGTTCCTTGCACAGGTGGCGGCGGGCTATCTGTCCGCCGCGCTTCTGGCGCGGCTGGGAGGGACGCTTGGGTCAATGGCGCACCCCGCTGTCCCGACCGCTTCGCAGCCTCTCCGGCTGGACGGCATCATCGCGCAGGCGTCCCAGACCTACCTCAAGCTCTGCGGCTTCGTCCTGTTTTTCCGGATGCTGGCCGCAGGAGCGGGGGAAGTGCTGCCCTCGGGTGCAGGCCTTTTCTGCGCGATGCTTTTGGAGGTCTGCTCCGGCTGTGACCTGGCTGCAAAAAGCGGCCGGTTCGCCAGTATGCTGTGCTGCGCGGCGCTGAGCGTGCAGGGGCTTTCTGTTCTGATGCAGGTGCGGACCATCTGCCCGCCCGAGATGACCCTCCGTCCGCTCTACCGCGCCCGGCTGCTCCATCTGCCGCTTTCGCTGCTGGTATTCTATCTTCTCCTTCCTCAGCGGGCGCAGGAGACGTTCAGCAGCCTGTGCGGCCGCGTGACCATGATGCGCCGCCTCCCGCCCGACTGTGCGCTGCTGGTGTTTCTCGGCTGCTGCTTTGCGGTCTGTGAGCTGAGCCGCGTCCTTGTAAAGGAGCCGGATCAAACACAGAGGGATAAAGTTGCGAATCAATCTTGACAGCTCCCGGCTTTTATGGTAGAATATCACACGTTGCAGAGATTGCAATGTGCTACTGTGGCTCAGCCGGTAGAGCAGCTCACTCGTAATGAGCAGGTCGTCCGTTCGAATCGGATCAGTAGCTCCAGAAATCCTACAAATCAGCGTCAAAATTTGACTGATTTGTAGGATTTTTTCTTATTTGAGCTGACGCATACGAAGAAAACCGCAACAAAAACCGCAACATGAGGTGGCTCAAAATCGAGAATTGAGGCTTTTTGACAAAATTTTCAATGAATTAAGTGATAGATAATTGTTGTGAAATCGGTTTGAGAAAAAGGGCGGAACGGTGGATGTATGAACTTTCCGGAAGAACAGCTGGGTTGTGTTGGACAAAAATTCTCGGATATAGGGCGAAAAATCGAATATATCAAGACACTTGATTTGGTCAGCTGCGTCGCAGAGGTCGAACAGCTCTGCGGCGAGATTCAAGCTGCAACGGAAGAAATGCGGCTCATACTTGCCATGATGAAAGAATAAATAAAGAGCCCCTGCTTCGGATGTTCTCCGAGGCGGGGGCATTGTCATGCTATGCAGTTAGGGGCGACAGCTCAATGTATGCTCTTCTTCATCCTCGCCATGAATGCATCCGCCTCGATGGCCTCAGGGGTGAAGCTGTTGTTCTTCCACCATGCGGCTAGCGCAGCACCGATGGTAACCCCAGTAGAAATCATCTGCTCGAGCTGGGTGCTCTCGATGGGAAGCAAAGGCTTACCCGTTGCGCTGAGCAGCTGATTCGCCAGGGCGAGGCCCAGCACAGCAGTGCGGGTCAAAGTACCGGTGGAGATTTTCTTTTTCATGTCAGTCCTTGCCTTTCTCGGGCGTCTCGGCCCGCTGTTTGAGGATGTCGATGGCCTTGGTGATTGCTGCGGGGATGGGCAGTCCCATCAGGCCAGCGTTCTCGACGATGGAGATGGCCTCGTTGGCCGAAAAGCCGATGATCGCCGCGTCGCGGACGAAGCTGCCGCCGATGACGGTATCCAGCTGGCAGGCCACCAGCACGATGAGCAGCGTCTCGCCCTTGCGGATGAGGCCCTTCCAGCCAGCCTTGCTTTCCAGCGCGCCGGTCTTGGTCTTGGGGCTGGCGTGGAACACGCCCGCCACCACCAGACCGGTGATGTAGTCGATGGCCATAAAGATGACCAGCGTCTGCAGGGCAGTGTCCCAGCCGCCAAACAGCGAGGCGATAACCCCGCCGATGATGCCGATCGCGGTGCAAATGGTATCCTTCATTTTCTTCACTCCTTACAGTGTCCACCGGCTCTTATTCGCCCGGGTATCGATATGCACCCAGCCGGTCTTGCGGGTGGGGTGCTTTGCATCCTTCGGGTAGCGCCCGATGCCGCCCCGGGAGGGCAGCAGGGTCTCGGCGTAGGCGGCGACCGTGGCCACGTCCACGCCCTCAACGGAGAAGTCTGCTGCCCGGCCCAGCAGGTGCTGGCTGGACTTGCTGCCGCCGACAGCGGCGTTGTGGGCAGCAGTGCGGTAGCCGCTGGTGATATGCACCGGCTTTCCGAAGTGCTCCCGGATGCACTGCAGCAGCACCACCAGCTCGTCGTCGATGAGGACGATGTCGCTGCCCTTGCAGCCGAACTCCCGCACCCGGAAGCTGGGCGAGAGCTGCCGGGCGGAGTCCCGGGACAGGGAATATTCTTTGATAGCGATAGAGAACACGACCTTTCTTTTTAACTTTTTCTTGACAATAGAGAATATATCCACTATAATGTTTATAGGATAAATCCTCTATGAAAGGATGCGAAGATGTGCAGGAGTATGAAATTGAGTTCTATAACCGGCCTGATGGAACAGAACCGGCTAAGGATTTCATCTTGAACCTCGACAAAAAGATGCAAGCCAAGGTCTTGCGCACTGTGTCACTTCTCGGCGCAGAAGGGCCTTTTCTGAGAGAGCCATACTCCAAGGCGCTGGACGATGGGATTTTTGAGATACGCACCAAATTTGGCTCTGACATTACCCGAGTCCTCTACTTCTTTGTGGTCGGCAAAAAGGTCATTCTGACCAACGGTTTTGTAAAGAAGACTCAGAAAACACCGCCAGCCGAGATCGAGCTGGCAAAAATGTACCGTGCCGATTACCTCACCCGAAAGGAGAAACACAGATGAGCAATTTCAATGAATTTCTTGCCGAACAGATGAAAGACCCCGAGTTTAAGGCAGAATGGGATGCCCTCGACCCCGAATTTACAGTCATCGAGGCCATCCTGAAGGCTCGGAAGGAGAGTGGTCTGACTCAGAAGCAGCTCTCTGAGCGTACAGGCATAGCACAGACCGACATCAGTAAGCTGGAGCGGGGCAACGCAAACCCTTCGCTCCGTACTCTCCAGCGCCTTGCAGCGGGAATGGGAATGAAAATAAAACTGGAGTTTGTTCCTGTGTCAGCAAAGTAAATATGGTTTCTCCCAGCAGCCCCCACCCCGGGGCTGCTTTTTGTTTTGTCAGTAGTAGTGGTAGCCCTCGACGTTGAGAGTCATATAGGTGCCGTCGTTTGGCCGGTAGCCGCCTGCGGATAAGGTATTAGAAGAAAAGCTTATCGTGGTTTCCGAAGTGACACTCAGATAACCGTCAGGGTGTCCGCTGGCTTTACCGGACCCGCCCCGCGTCAGCTTTATGCCGCCCACGACAACATAGTCCACCTCCTCCGGTATGGAGAGGGAGTCTCCGTATTTCCATTGCACGCTGAGTCTTCCGGTAAATACCAGCTTTCCTTCACTGTACATCGCCCGCTTGAGCATCTTCTCCACCTCAGCACGGGTATAGGGGACGATGCTTACGATACCCAGCGCCATTTACAGCACCCCCTCGTCTGCGTCTGCGGCCTCAGTGGCGTCAGCGTCCGGCTCGGCCACGCCCCACTCCTCCCGCAGGGCAGAGAGGGCGGCGTCTTTGTCGTGGGCCGTGCCGGCCAACAGGGAGAGCAGCAGGGCCTTGGCGTTGTCACTCAGGCCCTCGCCGGGGTCGCCCTGCGGGCCGGGGTCGCCGCGCGGCAGAGTCAGGCAGAGCTTGCCGTCCCGGATGCCGGCGGCGGGTGTGTCGCCGGTGGTCACGCTGCCGATGCCCTCCACCGCCGCGGCGCAGGCGGCTGCGATGCCGGCCTCCATCCGGTTGAGCACGTCGGGCAGGCTGACTTTCATGCCGGTGACGAAATGCTGTTTCACATACTTCATGGTGTACCTCCGTTACAAAGTCGTGTCATCCAAAACGGTGTCGCCCAGGGTGTCCTCTCCGGTGTCAGCGGTCGAGGCCGAGGGTCCCAGCAGCTCCACCTGCATCTGGATGCCGCCCTCGGGGACGTTCTCGGCCCAGAAGGTGATGGTGCCGCCGCCGGTCTCGCAGACGCCTGCAAGCCCCGCCGTGACGGCCACGGTATAGGTCTCGGGGCTTGGCGCCGCCGAGGGGACGGTGGCCGCCCTCGCGGCCCGCAACTCTGCCGTCTGCTTGTAGGCGTAGCCGGGTACGTCGGTGCATTCGGCCCAGCCGTCCGCCGTCAGGGTCACGGGCCAGATGCCGAGATAGCCGCCGCTGTAGCTGGCCAGCAGGCTGTCGCAGAGAGCCGCCGTCTCTTTGGCTTTCGTCAGCGCCTGCCGGCCCAGCTCGTCCATGGGGATGCCGGTGACGCCGTCCCGCATGAGGCCGCAGAGGGCTTCGTCGGTGCGGGTGTCGGTGAGGTTGGCGGTGGTCAGGGCCGTCTGGCCCGCCGGGCGGGAGACCTCGGCGAGGCAGAGGTCATAGACCATCTCGGTGCGGGAGATGGCCGGGGCAGCGGGTTCGCTGGACGGGGTGCCTTGCAGCACCTCCAGCGTGGTGGTGCGGCTGGTAGCGTCGTACCGGAGCACGACGCGGTCGATGCGGGGCAGAGCGCTGTCCGCGAGGGGCAGCGTGAGGGTCTGGGCCTCCCGCATGGTGACGCTGAGGCCCACCCACCGGCTGACGTGCATCCACGCCTGCCCGGCGCTGACGGTGAGGTCGGTACTGCCATCGGCGGCAGCAGCCACCGCGAAATCGATGCCGGTGCTGTAAACGCCGCTGGTGCGCCCGGCAAAGTAGGCCGCAGCATCCTCGGCGTCATAGGTGATGCCGCCCAGCGGGTAGGTAATAATTCCGGGGGAGCTCAAGCTATCGCCTCCTAGATCTTATGCCAGACGGGCGTACCCAGCCGCGCGGTGCGGGTGGTGCCGTCGGTCTGGCTCTGAATGATGATGTCGGCCACCCGGACGGTGGCCTTGTAGCCGAGATCCGGCAGAGAGCAGAAACAGACGTCGCCCGGCTCGAGGCCGTCGGCGTCCAGCGTCATCTCGATGCTGCCGGTGCGGAGCTGTTCGAGGAGCTTCGACGCGCCCCGATCAGCCAGCTTCTTGAGGTAGCTGTCGCTTTTGACGGTCTCGCCGTCCTCGGGCTGGATGTCCCGGGCGTCCACGATCATCTCCCGGCGCTGGGCCCCTTCGGCCTCGGTGTCGCCCGCCCAGACCATGGCCCGGTCTTTGCCCTCGCCCGCCCCCAGCACGAGGGCCACGTTGGCATAGCTGCCGTCGCCGAAGGCCCAGGCGGCCTCCCGCAGGCTGCCCCACCAGGTCGAAAAGCGGTTGTTGGGGTCGGCAGTAGGCCGCCAGACCTCGAACATGAGTTTTTTCGCGCTGTTTTTACCAGTGAGCACCACCCGGAAGCCGAGGTCGCAGGCAGAACCCACCGTTTTGAAGTAGTCGAAGAGGGTATTCCCCGAGGTCTGCTGTTCAAAGGTGGTGTCAAAGCCCTTGGCCTCGGCCACCTCCAGCTTGGGCCACGGAGCCGCTGCCTTGGCGAGGGCCAGCATGGCGGCCTCGGCGTTCTCGTTCTTGATGGCCGACGCGGAGACCCGCTTGGTGTAGATCCACGTGGCCGGGTAGCCGGTGACGACGAGGTTCGCGTCCTCGTTCTCATTGCTCCGGTGACAGATGCGCATGGGTACACGGGTCGCGGCGTCGGTGCGGACGAGCCAGCGGCCATCCCGCAGGAGCGAGAGGTTCTCCTCGGTGGGGCGGACTTCCAGAGTGAAGCTGCCCTCGGAGTTGTAGGGCTCATCCCAGTACACCGACACCCATACGTCGATGTTCCCGAGGCGGGCGAGGGTGGTCTCGTCCAGTACGTCAAAGGTCATTTCATCACCTCCGGGAGAATGCCCACCGCCAGTGGGTAAAAGGAGATGGACGCCTGCAAGCCCTCCCTGCCGCTGGCGGCGTCGGCGGTGAGGACGTTATCGCCGGGGTGCAGCTCCATGAGGTCGCTGTCCTCGTCCAGCAGGGCGAAGGCGTTGGTCTCCACGCCGCCGGAGATGAGCTTGACGGCCAGACGGTCGGTGGTGGTGCGGTAGATCTCCAGCACATCCCCCTTGTTCAGGGTGGTGTCAAAGCCGATGTGCTCCCCGGTGGTGCTGTTGCGGATGGCGGGATCGACCACGATACCCGAGGAGCGGAGTATCGCGGTGAAAGGAACCGGCAGCGCACCGGGGTTCCTGACGTTGAGGAAGTAGCTCTGCCGCCACTCGCTGTACTGGTGGCTGTCGTAGCAGACCGGGAAGCGGAACTGGGGTACGAAGCCGCCCATGACGGCGTTCTGGCTCTCGAGGCTGTACCAGTAGGGCTTGGGGCGGTAGAGGAGAAAGTCCAGCCGGGGATAAGGGTGGAGCTGGACGGTGTAGGGCGTCTTTTGGAGGAAGAAGCGGGAAAAATACTTGTCGCCGAAGTAGGCGGTGCCGGAGGTGAAGAAGGGCAGCTTTTGCAAAAACAGATTTGCCTGCCGCTCGCCATCCGGCCCCCAGAAATCTGCGATGATCTCGTGAGGCACCCCCTCCACGCTCTGGCCCTCTACCGTCACACCCTGCTGATTGACGCCCTGCGCCGTTTTGAGGGTGACGTCCACGCCCGAGAGGCCATCCATCTGGTAAGGGATGCCGTAGTCCCACCCGAGGTCGAGGGATGCCCCGGCGTCTGTCACGAGGCGGAGATGGTCATTGCGCATGGTTGGCCTCCTTTCAGTGTTTTTGGGCCTTGGCGCGGTCGGCCTCCCAGCGCGCTTCGCGCTGGAGGTCGGCGGCGGTGTGGGCCTTGGAGTAGATGTTCTGGGTGATGTTGGTGTCGCCCTCGCGGTAGCTGCTGGCAGCGGCGGCGATCTGCGCCGTGCCGGAGGCTGCCACCCGGCTGCTCACGGCCATGTTGTCGCTGAGGACAAGGGCGTTTGCGCTCTTGACCAGCTTGGCGAGGGACTTGTTGATTTCGGTGAGCTTCGCGGTGTTGGCGTCGATGGTGTCCGTCAGCTTGTTCGACCCGTCGGTGATGCTGGGGGTGTCGAGGTCGAGACCGGAGCTTCCGCCCCCGCCCCCGCCGCTGCCGCCAGAACCGCCGGAACTGCTGTGGCTCCCGCCCAGCTTGGACACGATGGCCGCGATGGCGACGCCCAGAGCGACGGCGGCAGCGGCCACCACGAGGCCTGCCGGGATGCCGAAGAGGGTGGAGGTGAGGGCCGCGCTGATGGCGGCCAGCATCCCTTCGACGGCTGCGCCGATGGTGCCGATCATGCCGGCGAAGCCCGCATAGATGGCGGGAAACATACTCAGGAGGCCGCCGGAGAGGCCGGCGCTGATGGCTTTGGCCGCAGCGGCCAGCGGGACCTTGAGTGCGCCGAACACGCTTTTCAGGGTGCCGCCCATCTTGACGGCCATGGAGGAGATGTCGCCGAACTTGCCGGTGATACCCTCGAAGAGCGTCTGCCCGATGCTCCACGCCGCCTGCGCCAGACTGCCCGCCGCGTCCCCGAGAACGCCGTTCAGGCCGTCCACCATCTTCATGGCGAAATCCCATATCTGCTGCTTCTGGTTGGCGGTGAGGCCCGAGTAGAGGGCGGATGCCGCCCACTTGCCGATGCCCACCCAGTCTCCGCTCTTTACCGCGTCCCACAGGGTGTCCACCGTGCCGAGGACGCCCTCGTTGGCCCGGTCTTTGAGGGCAGACCAGAGGCCGTCCAGTGTCTTGGCGGCGCTGTCCTTGATGGTCTCGGCCACCTGCTCGGTGCCGTCGGCGGCAATGGTCTTGACGGTCTCCACTGTGCGGAGCGCCCCGTCGATGACCTTGTCCTGCGTCTGGGTGATAACGCGCTGCTGCTCGGTGGTGCCGTCCGCGAGGGTCTTGGTCACGGTCTGGGTGGTGGTCTTGATGCCGTCCACAATAGCCGTGGTGGTGGCCGTCACGGTGTTCACCACGTCTCGCACGGTCTCCATGGTCTGGCTGACCGTCCGCTTGCCGTCCGCCGCGATGGTTTCCACGGTCTTGATGTCCTTGAGGACGCCGTCCACCATCTGGCGGCTGGTGGAGGTGATGACCTGCTTCTGCTGGGTCGTGCCGTTGGACAGCGTTTCGGTGACGGTCTCGGTCGTGGTGGTCACGCCGTCCTTGACTGCGGTGGTGGTGTCACTGATGGACTTGACGATGTCCGCCGTGGCCTGTTTTGTGCTCTTGGCGGCAGAGGTGGCCGCAGCGGCCGCAGCGGTGGCAGATGCCGCCGCGCCGGAAGAGCCGGAACTGCGGGCCGCGTCAGCCTGAGACTGTGCGACTCGCTCATTGTGCTTGTCGAGGCGGCTCTGGCTTGCCTTATCTCTTTTCGACTGCTGATAGCTGCCGATAGAGTCGGAATAAGCCTCGTTGTAGGCATCTTTTGCTGCACCGAGGCCGTTTTTCAGAGAGCCCAGCGCGGCGGCTGCACCCTTGATGCGGGCCACTAGCTCATTGATCCAGTCCACCACCGAACCGATGACATTCGAGGCGGTCTTTTGAATGGCCGAAAATGCTGAATCGACAGCAGAGCGGAAGGTCTCGCTGGTGTGATAGGCGGTCACCAGCCCCGCCGCCAGAGCGGCCAGAGCGGCCACCACAAGCCCGATGGGATTGGCCGAAAGCACGGTATTCAATGCCGCCTGTGCCACTTGCAGACCGGTAGCTCCTGCGGCGGCAGCTTTATGGGCCGCAGCCATCGCGGTGGTGGCAGCGGTATGCAGCGCCGTGATAGCTGTAGCTGCTGCCACGGAGGCTTTATAGCTCAGGACTGCCGCCGTGACGGCTACGACTGCCGCCGTCAGGACGCCGATGGTCTCCTTGAGCGCGGCCATTTTGGCGTCGTCCTCGGTGATGGAGACGACCAGCTCGTTTGCCTTGACGATGATGTCCCCGAGAGCCGAGAACAGCCCGCTGGTCAGTTCACCGGTCAGCGCGGCCACATTGTCCTTCAGGGTAGACAGCCTGCCGTTGAAGGTCTGGCTGGCTTCCAGCATACCGTTGTAGAACTGCCCGCCCTCACTGGTGGCAGCAGCCACGGCGGCTTCCAGCTCATTGAAGCTGACCTTGCCGTCCGAGATGCGCTTGTAGAGGGCGCTCATGCTCTCGCCGGTGGCGTCGCAGATCTGATTGAGCGGGTTGAAGCCCGCGTCGATCATCATGTTGACGTTTTCCAGCGTAACCTTCTGGGCGCTGGACATCTTGCCATAGGCCCGCACGAGGGTCTGGAGCTTGTCCGCGTTGCCCAGCGAAATATCGCCTAGTTGCTTGAGCACACCGGTGGTGTCGTCCGCCGCGATGCCGAACTGCAAGAGGGTCTGGGTCCCCTCGGTCAGGTCGGACAGGGAGAAGGGCGTGCTTGCGGCCATCCGGCGTATCTCTTCCAGCTTCTCGGCAGCAAGCTGTTCGTTGCCCAGCATGACCTTGAAGTTGGTCAGATAGCTTTCCATCTGGGCGTTGTAGTCCAGACCGGATTTGACCACGCTTTTCAGGCTGGATGCAGCTTTCTTGGCAAAGTCCGCGATGAGCTGGCCTGCGGCCACGGTCCACTTGCTCGTGGCTTCCTCAGCCGGGTCACTGTTGAGCTTTACTTCGCCGGTGATGGAAAAATCTGCGGCCACGGTGTCCACCTCTTTCTGTGAAAAAGAGCGCAGGCACAGTGGCACAGGCTTAGAGTTTTATTTCGATTTCTTTGCGGCAGGCCGGGTTCTTGCATTTGACCCAGACGCCCTGGGCGCTGGCTTCCGGGATGGCCCAGACCGGCAGAGGCCGACCACACAGGGGGCAGAGCACCGGGGCGCGGTCAGCGCCGGAAGCGGGCCGCAAAGGCTTCGTTGCGGTCTTGCAGGGTGACAATGCGACCGCCTCCTTTCCGCAGGGCAGCGGGCAGCGCGAAGCGTTCCTTCAGCTCGGCACGCCGCTCCCGCTCTTCGCCCTGAAACTGCGCAGGGTCAGCCGTCCGGAACCCGATGATCTTCACCAGCTGGGTCTCCTCGGGCAGGTTCGACATGAGGGCCTTGAACCGCCACCAGTGGAGCTTCGCGGTAGTGAGGTCGATGCAGTAAGCCTGCTGGAACGCGGCCACGATGGCGGGGCCGTCGGTGACGTAGTCCAGCGCCAGCTCCTCGGTGCGGCTGCTGCCGGGGCGGTCGGCCACCTCCTGCGGGCCTGCGGTGTAGAACTCCACCAGAGCCTTGAAAGCGTCCACCTCTTCCTCCGGCGGGACGGCCACGCGGTAAAACCGGCGCATGGTTTCCCGGGCCAGCTCAGGCAGGCCCTTTTCGTCCTCCGGAAGGCGGAGATACTGCCCGTTGAACCAGACCATAGGCCGAAAATCCCAGTCGATGGGCCTGCCTGCCCACATGCGGGGCAGTTTGTCCAGCAGGATGTCAGCCATTTTCCAAAGCGGCCAGTTCATCCAGAAGCTGCTTGCGGCGTGCGGCCTTGTCCACCCGCTCCACCATCTGGGCGGCGGCAGGCTGGGCCGGATAGCTCACGGGCGGCTTGTGCTTCTTATTCTTCTGGCGCTTCTCAGCCCGGCGCTGGGCGCGGTTCTGGGGGACGGCCGCCGGGCGGGAATAACGAGCCTTCTCAGCAGCGGCTGCCTGCGTGATCTCGTCGAGGACGTCGTACAGACGGCTGACATCGTTTTCGTTCAGCCCCAGACGGGCGGATGCCCCTGCGCCCAAAATCTTGTCGAGGCCGCGCATGGAAACGCGGGCCTGTGCGCGGAGACGGTCGCCCAGGCGGACATTCTCCCGTTCGCACCGGGCTGTCTCGGCCTCGCCCTCCCGGGTCATCTCGTCCAGTGCATCCTCCAGACGGTCGAGGTCGTTGGCGTTCAGAAGCGAAAAATCAAATTCCTGTCCATGGATCAGCATTTATCGGTACTCCTTTCTCTCAGCCCGCGACGGCGGTGTTATAGTCGAACTCAGCCGGGGTGCCGATGCCCTTGAAATCGGCGGCAAAGGTGGCATTCGCGCCGGCGCTGCCGCCCACATCGCTGGTCAGGATGAGCGCGCCTTCGCCCTTCTCGCCCTTGCCGGTGCGGAGAGAGAAGTAAACATAAGGCACCACCACGCTCTGGCCGGAGCCGAACGCGATCTTGTGGGAGAGCAGAAAGTCCTGAAACGCATCGCCCACGTAGCGGTCGCCCTGAATGGAGAGGGTGCGCTGGACACTGCCCTTGGTGGTGACAGGGCCGGTGCGGATGTAGGTGTTGTCCGTGGTGGAGGCGTTCAGTGCGCCGCTGTGCTCCCGCACGTGGTCGGCACAGACCACCCAGCTTTTCACGTCGGTCTGGCTGGCCTCGGTCTGGACGGCCAGCAGGAAGTCGTCGGTGGTCTCCACGCCGGTATAGTCGGTGCTGGGGGTCAGGCCCGACAGCTTGACGGCTTCGGTAACAGTCATAGGAAAAAACTCCTTTCGTTTCAGCCCTTGGGCTGGTAATATTCGAGCCGCAGCTGCATCTGCATCTTACAGCTGTCCGCGCTGGCCGTGACGATGTAGCCGCTGGACATCACCGAAACGCGCAGCGGCTCTTTGCGGCCGCCCAGCCGGGGCAGGTGATGCCGGTCGTTCTGGGCCAGCACCCACTCGGTCAGCTGCTCAAAAAAGCCGCTGTTTGCGATCTGGACGCTCTGGGCCTCGCTGTAGTCGCGGCGGCTGACGAAGATGTAGCTCTTGGCGAGGTTGCGGCCGGAAAAGAAAACAGCCGTCACCGGGTCGGTGGGGCTGTCCTCGATGGAAAACTCGGCCACAGGCTCCGGTGAGAGGCCGGAAATGCGGAAAGCTGCGCCGTTTTCGCTCTGCTCCTCGGCGATGAGGGGGCAGGTCTTGAGCCACTCCCGCATGGCCGTGATGGTGGCTTTCTCGCTCATAAGTGTCCCATCCCTCCCCAGAAGGTCGTGACGGCCTTGGCCCCGAAGAGGGCCAGATGTTCGCCCACATCGGCAAGTGCCCGCTGGCCCCAGTAGGAGCCGCGCAGACCCTTGTACTTGTCGGCTTCCTGCCCGCGTTCTTTGTTGCCCATGAAGGTGTGCAGGTCGGTGCCCTCGGCATGGAGGTAATACTGCTTTCGGGCGTAAGGGGTGTTGTACACCAAAAGGCCCTCGTCGTACTTGGAAGCGGTCTGGACGCCGTTTTTCAGCTGGCCGGTGTCGAAGGGAACGTAGCTGTCGATGAGCCGCGCGGCCTCCTGCGCAAGGGCGAACTGGGCCTTTTGCAGGGCAGCGGTCTTTTCTGCGCCGAAGTCGGGGCGCCAGCTCAGCTCCATCCGGATGCCGTCCACCTGATATTTCAGGCCGTAGGGCTGGTCAAAAATGGGCTTGGACATGAGGTGTCAGCTCCCTTCCACATGAAAATGCGGCAGCGGGACGCCCCGGTTGTCCGAGACATCCGCCACCGTACAGCAGATGTGCGTTTTTTCGAGGGCGGCATATTCGGCCTCGGTCAGGCTGCGGACAGCGCCGCAGAGGAGCTTGCTGCCCCGCTTGAGCGTCCAGTGTGCGGCTTTCTCTGCCGGTGTCAGGCGCGCCCACTGGGGATAGGGCAGATAGCCCGGCGCAGGCGGGAGGCGGATATGCACCACCCTCTGGGGGTCGCCGGAGGCCGAGGTGCGGCGCGTCTCCCGCCTGCTGCACCCCGTGAGCACCTTGCAGACCGGCCGGTCTGTTTCGGTGGCAATGTCATGCAGCAGCATGACGACGGTGACGGGCGTCTGCATCAGAAACACCCCCGATACAGCAGATTGTGCGGGTCGCTGCCCAGTGTGTTGGCGAGGATGTACGCCGCCTCTGCCACCAGCCGTGCGGCCAGTGCGCCGGAGGTGAAGGTCATGGACACGCCATCGTTGGAGACGCTGGACGCGCCGGGCGGCGTGCAGGCGCTCTGCACGGCGTTCGCTGCGTCGATGATCTGGATGCAGGCATCCGCCAGCGCCTCTGCACAGCCTTCGCACACGGCTGCGTGACGCTCTGCCCGGCCAAAGGTCATCCGGTCGATGAGCCAGGACGCCCGTGCGGCCAGAGGGGCAAAGGCAGCTTCGTCCAGCGTGCCGCCGGCGGCTGCATACTGGTCATAGGTGCAGTAATTCAAAAAAATCAGCTCCTTTCAGGCTCCCCTGTCAGGGGAGCTGGCTGCCGCAGGCAGACTGAGAGGTTCGGTCACGCCTTCTTCTTGATGAGGATGGTCTGGGGCTTGGTGACTTTGAAGGCGTAGACCTTGCGGCCTTTGACTGCGGACGCGCCGATGTACTTGCTGGAACCATTGAGGTCCTGCACATGGACGGGAACAGCCCACTCGTCGATGAATGCAAACCAGTTGGGATGACCGGCAATGTACTCCACGTTCTCGCCGAGGGTAGAATCCTCGAAGACGGTAAAGCCTGCGATTCTGCCCACAGCGCCGGTCTGGACGACAGCATCGCCAAGGTCAGATGCCTTGATGAACTCGGGACTCTTCAGCAGCAGACATAGATTTCGGGGGAGACCAGCAGCCAGCGGCCCTCGGTGGGGACATGGACGGTGGAGAGCTTGGTGCGGGCGTCCACGACGTTGCCATAGATGGTCTTCTCGGTCAGGGCGGTGGTGGTGCCGAAGGCCGTGCCTGCGGTGGTCAGCTCCACAGAGCCGTCGGAATCCACCTGCAGCGCCAGAGAATAACCGGCACTGTCCAGACGGTCGGCCACCAGATCATCGGGAACACTGACGGCGTCGAAGCCGTCGATGATCTCATTGACGGCCTTGTCCTTGTCGATGTTGACGGTGAGATAGGTGGTGTCGCCGCCGGTCAGCTCTGCGCCGGTCTGCTTGTTGTAGTCGTTCACAGCGACTTCAGTGTCACGGACGGGGACTTTGACGGAACCGGCCTTGGGGCTGCCCTCATAGCGGCTGTTGCAGATGACGCCGACCTTCTTGACCAGCGTCGCCCGGAGCTTGAGGTCAACCAGCTTGGAATAACGAACCTGTGCTTCGTGTGCCATAATGTTTCCTTTCTATCAGTCGATCTTGATGCCGGGGTTCATTGCCTTGAATGCTGCGGTGACAGCATCAGTGTCGCCGGTGGGCGGAGTGCCGTGTTCTGCACCGCTGGAAACGCGGACGCCGCCCTCTGCGGCCTCGCCGAAAGCCCAGGGGTTGGCCTTCGCGGCCTCTTCCAGCGCCTTGTCGATGTCGGCGGTGCGGTCTTTGGAGGATTTGAGGGCCTCCATGTTCAGCAGGGCGCGGACAGCCTTGACGCTGCGGCCCTTTTTGCCCATGATGGCGGTGTTCAGGGCAGAGTCGAAGGCGAAGCCGTCTGCCTGCGCCTGCATATCGCCCCGGAGCTTGGTCAGCTCGGCCTCATACTCCTCCGGGGACTTCTTGCCCTCAAAGGCTTTCAGGCCGTCCTGCGCGGTCTTGAGCTGTGCCTGAGCGCTTCCCAGCTGGGTCTTGAACTGCTCGGCGGCGGTCTTCTCGCGGTTGATGTCTGCGCCGTTTTCGCTCATCAGCCAGTTGAGCTGTTCGTCGGTGATGCCGGGAATCTTTGCCTTTACGTCTTCACGCTTCATAAGTAAACCCCTTTCTTTGGGTGAAACTACGGTTTGTTGACGCGGTTCGCCTTCCGCATGTTACTGGGCAGGGTACGCGCTGCCCGCCGCGATGGTGCCGTCTGCCGGAATCGAACCGGCGGCCCGCTGCTTGCGAGGCAGCTGCTCTGACCAATATGAGCGAAAACGGCATGAAAAAAGCGCCCCTGCCCGGATGGGCAAAGACGCTCGCGGTATTTGGTTGTTAGTCCCAGTCAGCATAGTGCTGACACTTGAGGCAGCTTTTGTGGGCTTCATCCCAGCTGCAAGGCGGCTTATCGTCGCCCTTCAGGCAAAGAATATCATCGCCGATGTTGGAAATGTCGAAGCACAAGCCGCAGTCGATTTTTCGGTTGTAAATGGGACAAAACCATTCTTCAAGCTTCACATCATCACGAATGCGGAATTCCATGCTTTTTGACCACCTCCATCAATTTCTTTCCGCCCTCATCCAGCGGGCCGATGCTGGATACATTGCCATCTTGTCCGATGGCGACAAAGCCCAGCTCAGAGTAATAACAGGTCTGTGTACCGTTTCGCTGGGACATTGCGACCTTAGAGGAACGGATGATGCGTTCGGCATCCATTGGCCCCATACCGCGTTCAGCCCAGCGCTGCAAGACGTGGTCGCTTGCAAAATTTATCTCATTTGGAGCAGACGGGGATTCAATGAGCCGACCTTTCGCCTTTATTGTACCAGCTTCCCGCATTTGCTGCAACTCAGTATTTGCAGCATTGAACCGCTCCTGTTTCCGGGCTGCATAGCTGGCCCTGCTTGCCTCACTCCGCCCAAACCCATGCACGCTTGTCCGGGCGCTGTCCACTCTGCCGCCGGTGGCCCGAGTGAAGTCTGCAAGGCTCTGCCGGGCCTGACTCAGCTTCACGGCGCTGGCGGTGGTGTCAGCCCCGGCGGCGTCCTCGGCCAGATACCGGCGTTTCCACTTGCGGACGGCCCGCTCCCGGGCGCGCTGCATCTGGCTGATCTCGTAGCGGGTGTAGAGCCTGCCTTCATACTCGATGTCCCGGGCATTGAGGGCCTCGAGGCTCTCCTGCGTCCATGCGGGCGGGCTGCCCAGCTCCGGGAACACCACGAAGAAGGTGTGATGGCAGTTCCAGCCGCAAAGCCCCGCGCCGGTGCCGTAGCCGGTGGCCGACTCGAAATCCTCATAGTGCTGGCCCAAGTAGTCCACAGCCCCGCCCCGGTGGTAGCGCTTGCCCTGCCACACGGCATGACTGGGGCGTGCCCCGCCGTGAGCCGTCACCTCGACAAAAGAGGCCCCCATCTCGTCCATCCGGGCCTCCTGAAGCTTCGCGCCGGTCTGGTTCACGCCGGTGAGCACGGCCCGGCGGCAGGCCACCTCCAGCGTGTCCCTGTGGCCGCTGGGGTAGGTGACGTAGGGCATGGAGTCGGCAAGGCCGTCCACAGCACGCTTGACGGCGGTCTTGTAGTCGAACGCGCCGCTGCTCACTTGGAGCCATGCCCTGTCCAGTGCCTGCTCAAAAGCCCCGGAGACGGTGTTTGCCGTGGTGGCGGTAAGGTTGGAGAAGCTGCCTGCCGTCTGCCGATAGCCCGCGTTGAGCAGATTCTGCAAGGGCGCTGACTCCTCGAAGGGCGTCGGCTCCTTGCCGTAGTGGAAGTAGATCGCATCCTCGGCTTCCAGTGCAGCGATCGCGGCCTCCTGCATCAGACGGCGTATCTCGGCCTCGCTCTTGCCGGTATACCGGGCCAACAGCTTCACCACATCCTTGCGGACGGCCTCGGTCTGCTGGTAGCGCCAGAGCTGCCAGTTCACCGTCGGTGTCAGGGTGTCCATCTTGCCGATGCGCCGGGCCACGTCCCGCAGGATGTCGTCCTCGGCCTGCTGCCAGAGCAGGATGAGCCGGTCGGGGGCGTGGTCGAGGTAGTCCGGGGCCAGCATCAGGCACCCCCGCCGAAGGTCAGCTCAGGCTGGCGGTTCTCGGCGGCGGCTTCCTGCGCCAGTCTGCGGGCATCCTCTTCGGAGATGCCGTACCGGGCCGAGAGATACTTGTAGCGGGGCAGCAAGCCGCTGAGGGCATCATCTCTCATCTGGGTCATACGGGTCTCGGCATCGGTGATATAGCTGTCGTCCCAGTTCACCGAGATGGGAGTGTCGGGGACGACTGTAGCCTTCTGCAAGTCTTTTGCAGCCCAGAGGATGGCCCGGATGATGGAGATCAGAGCGCCCTCGATGGGTATCTGGTTCTTGTTGGCGCTGGCTACGAGATCCTGTCGGCTTCCGTTGTACTCGGTGGCCGTGGTGACTTTGCCATTCTCGAAATCGTACCGGTGACAGCCCAGCCCGCACTTGAAGGAGAACAGGTTCAGCATATCCTGCACGGACCGGTGATTCTGCTCCACGCGGAGGTCGGGGTTGTACTCGTGGTACTCGCTGTGCTGGTCGAGGCTGCTTTCCTTGCCGGGCAGATGCACAAACTGGCTCACGACATCGTCGTCCGGCGGGATGGAGTGCTCCACTCCCTTATCGTCCACCACCTTGCGGCAGATGTCGGAACTGTAGAATATTTTCTTGTGGCCGAGGCGGATGTCCTCGCGGTAGTTGTCAAAGGCAAGGTCCACGCCCTGCGCCTCTTCCAGCGCCTCTGCAAAGACGCTCATGCCCAGCCCGCTGCCGCCGTCGAGGTTCTTGACAGCACCCGGGCTGAACAGCGCAAACCAGGGCGGGGAGCCCTCTACCGTGACGCTTTCCACCGTGCCTTCCGGGGGCTTCTCGACCGGAGAAAACACCGGCGTGCCGGACGTGGAGTCGGTGACGCGGAACCATTCGTTGCGGATGGTGCGCTTCTTTTTGTTTCCGGTGTGAGTCTGCAAGTAAATGGCAGGCTTGCCGTCCATCAGACACTCGGAGACAAAGGCCGCTTCGGTCACGATGCCCCGCTCCAACCGCAGGGGGAGAATGCAGGGGGCCGGGTCGTAGTCCAGCCGGAGCCGGACGTCCGGGCTGGGGACTGCCTTGCCGTTTACGACGGTCATATTCTCGACGCTCAAAACAAAAGCGCCTGTGCCGGACCAGAATGCTTTCTCGACCAGCGCGTTGGCGTTCGTCCAGAAATTCAGGTCGCGGAGCAGTCCGCCCACCTGCTGCTCATCGTCGCCCAGAAGATACCGGGCGGTGACTGCGTCCGCGATTTGAAACGTGGTGCGGTCGTTCAGCAGCAGATTTGCCCAGTCCTCACAGACCCGCTTGGGCATCCGCAGGGAGGCGATGGTGCGCTTTTTGGTACCGTCGGCATACTTGGCGGCGCGGGTATGAACGCCGGGTACGTTGCCTTTCCACCATTGCCGCCATATCTCGATCTGGCTGTAGTAATCGGCATCCAGCTGCCACCCGCGCGTCTTATGCAGATGATCCAGAAAATCGGTGATGTTCATGTGTTCGTCAACCTCTTGAAATCGCGCTCGATGGTGTACTCATAGGCGTCCAGTGTGTCGATGTCGGTGCTGCCGTCGTCGAGGCGCTCATCTACGCCGGGATGTTTGCCGCTGTAAAGGGCCGTAGCGAGGGCATCCCGCAGGGTGGCAGCTTCCGGCATGAGCCAGAAGCGTCCGCCGCCCATCAGGATGCAGGTGAGCCGGATGCGGTCGGTGATTTTTATCTTAGCGCTGTTCTCCACCCGGTCAGCAAGCCAGCTCAGCTTGCAGCGGCGCAGGCGGGCGCGGATATGGTTTATCAGGGTCTGCTCGGCGCTGTCGCAGAAGATGTACTGGATCTCGCCCCAGCGGGCAAAGACCGCGATACAGAACTCGATGAGCTTGTCGGCCAGAAAGTCGGCATCCTGCGCCACCGGGTCGATGCGCTGGGACGCCAGCCCCACAACGCCGGACCAGCCCGGCAGAATGGCGGTCGCCACGAAGGCGTGCTTCGAGCCGTTGCCGCCGAAGTCCACGCCAATACGGATCCGCCACGGGTGCAGCTGTTTCTCGGCGGGCCAGAAAAAACGCCCATCCCCGGCGGCGAGGCTGTCGGCCAACAGGCGGTAGATAACGCCGTTGGCTGCCATCCACTGCCCGAGGATGAAGCGGTTATAGTAGACGGTGCCGGTATACTCTTTTTTCAGGTCGGCCACGAACTGGGCCGGAAGAGTCGGATTGTCGTCGATGGTGTACGCCTGGCAGTAGATGTCCGCGTCGCTGTCGAGGAATTTCTTGAACCAGTGGGAGGGGCTTTCCGGATTGCAGGTTCCGTCGAAGTGGCTGTGGGGGCAGGACAGGCGGCTCTTGAGCATCTGGAACACGCCCTCGTCCCAGGTGGTGATCTCGTCGCCATAGGCGTACTCGAAGGCTGCGCCCTGGATGCGGGCAATGTGCTTTTTGTTGTCGGCGCCGAGGACATAGACCTTGTGACCGAAGAGCTGCACGATGTTGCCGGAGGCCGAGGTGCGGACGACGCCCACCAGCTCCGGCCCCCAGAGGCCGCGCATAGGCTCCAGCACGTTGCGTTCCAGCGTGCCGAGGGTGTTGCCCAGCATGACCAGCAGGCCCTCGCCACGGGCCGCACAGATGCGCTTCGGGATGGTGACGGCGCAGTCAAGATAGGTCTTGCCGGAGCGGGTCGCCCCGGTCTTGACATTCCAACGGTGATTGCAGTTGCGCAGATATTCCTGCTGAAATTCAGTCAATGGCACTGTCCACGCCTCCCAGAAGTTCCTTCGCCTTTGCCAGTGCATCGGCGGCGGGGTCTTTCTCGGAAGTGTCTTTGTACATCCCGAGGTGCTTGCCCAGCAGGTCGAGCGCCCGAAGCTTGTCGGCCAGCTTCACCTCCTGCTCAAGACCGTCCTCCCCGAAGGTCTTGACCTTGACCGACTGCACAGCGGCCAGATCATCCGGGGCAGCATCGCTTTTCAGGGAGGCCGTCCGTGCATCGATGAGGTCGCCCGCATTGACGAAGGCCACCTTCGCCAGCTCTCGCACCACCCGGTCGGCAGACACGCCGGTGCGGCGGCTCTGCTCAGCCTGAAGCTGGGCGATGAGCTTCTGAACTCCAACATTCTCCAACAATCGCGGCCCCACGGTCTTGGCACTTGCTGGGGAGTATCCGGCGCGGATGGCCGCCTGGGTCGCGTTCAGGTCTATCATGTATTCCTCGCAGAAACGCTCCTGCTTGTCGGTCATCCTCACCACCTCTCCTGTGTGTAAAAATGGAGCAGCCGGGAGGGTGCGGCCCTCCGTCCGTCTGGTCACGCCAGCGCTCTTGCGGCTGAGCTACGGCTGCATAAAAAATCCCCGCACATTTCTGTGCAGGGAAGAAAAGCTTTGAAGCAGCCTCAGAAAGCTCAAGAAGGAGAAAAAATGCCTGTCAAGCAGCAAAAAGTCCAAAGGAGCAATTCATCATGATGAAGGAAAAGTTTCGGAGGCTGCGTATGCAAAACCCGCAGGATGATAAATTTGTCCTGCGGGTTTTGACAATAATATTGTAGCATGAAATTTTGGCTTTTTAATGCAAGGGTTTGAAATTTTTTATATTGCTAGACAGCGAAATTTTACCGACCGCGCATTGATTGAGAGAAAATTCGCTATGAAGAGTGTTGTTGAGAACTTTGATATGCAAATTTGATGGAACATTTTGAAGCGCACACGGTGCATAAAGTGTGTTGTATAAATCGTCTATTTGCCTGTTTAACTCGGCATCCATGACAAAACCTCCTAATTGGATTATATGCTCAAGATTGAAAACGGTTGATGACAGCCTTCCCATTTTGAGATTCAATGATTTTGACAGAATCAGAATTAGAAAGAGATAAAAGATATGCATGATGGACACTCAAAATTTTATCTTGCAAGCAATCGTCTGACTCCATTTCTTCGATTTTTAAGCCAATGCTACGGCAAAAATCAATATTAAAGTGTCGGTCATGGGTTTTAGAATGATCATGCTCATTTAGCTGCTGGGCGATGTTATTGACGATAGCTGCTTCAGCAGGAATGTTGCTGTCATACATACAGCTACCAAGCCAAACTTTTATTAAATCACTTGAAAGATTAATGGCATCCAACGCGGTCTTTAAGAATGCGGCAGGATATTGCTGCAATTTTATTGCCCAATATTGGGCATTTTCAGGGTGCAAGGCTAAATCTGCTTTGGCTTCTTCGAATTCAGCCTTAATATTATATGCAGGAATTCCATTAAATTGGGGATCTATTGGACCAAGGCTAGATTGCTTTCCCATAATAATAATTTTAGCAGCGCAGGCAAGCATCGTGCCGGCAGACATGGAAATTTGAGGAACGATGGCACGAATATCATTATAAAATTTGCTACGAAGATAATTGACAATAGCTTCTGCCGCAACAGGAGAGCCTCCGGGAGTGTGTAGAATCAAATCTAACCCTTTTGAACAGTCCATTCCCTTTAATGCGTTCATAAAGCCTGTCATGTCTGAATCGTTTATATCAGTGCCGACAGCTTGACGGGTTAAAAAAGCGGAATAATATGCAATAGTATTTCGACCAGTGTAGTCGGAAAGAGATTTTAAGTATTGGCGACGAACAATATCGACTGGAGAAGGGGTATCGCCTAATTCTCGCAAAATGTCATCCCATCCGGCCATAATCAACATCCTTTCAACATATAATTCCGAGTCAATAATACCATCAGATTGAAGATACTGCAATACTTGAAATGAAATTGTTTTATAATAAACCAAAATGATGAGCGGTCAACCGTATAAAATCTCCATGCCATTGGACGACAATTCGTTCACTATAGCCTAATTTTGTGGCAGCGCCCGATACCGTATACGATTTTTCCCAGAATACCATCCGAATCATTTGCATCTGTTCTTTACTATTTTTCAGTGTGCGCGTGTCTGCGATAGCATGTTGTACAGCATCCATTTCACGGAGATTGATAGCCGGAAGTTCTCGAAGGGCAGCGTTAGAAGTGGGGTCGGAATGATTTCCATTGACATGAGATGCGATGCTTAGACAGGGGGAAAGGCTTACTTCATGTAATTCTTTTTGCTTTGCACAGAGAAGCGGGTAGCGCCGAATCATTCCTTTGACGTATCCCCACCAATCATAACGGGGTTGACTCATTTATTTCACCTTTCTTCAAATTTAGTTTAAGACTATGTAGTTCAGTTATCTTTTGGAAAGTCTCCTTTCTTTTTCAACGGTCGCCTCCGCCCAGCATTCTTGAGAAAATCGTTCCCGCTCGGCTCGGTACGGTCAACACGGAGATTCCGTCCGCTGCTGATGGGGTGAAGCCTGCGGTACTCTTCCACGGACCTGCACCCCTGCGCCTCGGTCTCTTCCAGTGCTTTACGGACATACACCCAGCTGTAGGCACCGAGGTCGGCACACCTGCTGATGATGGCCAGCACCAGCTCTTCTCCCAGCCGGTCAGCATATCCGGTCAGTTGGGCTTTCCCTTGGGTGCTCAGCTTGCAGATACGCTGCTCGAACTCCATGACTACGGGGGATGTCGTCTTCGTCGGAGTCGGCTCGGGCGTCGCGCACGCAGACGACGACTGTCTTGTTTTCTTTGTTATCTTTGTTAAGTCTTGGTTAGGAGTTGGTTGATTGCTGGTTGATTGCTTGGTTGAGCCAATAATTTCAGTGTAATTATTTATCGTGATAACGCTGTATCTTGGCCCTGCTTTGCTGGTTATACAGTTGGTTGACTGCAAATGCATAAGTGCCGTCCGAACGGATTGTTCAGACATTCTGAGCTGTTTTGCCAGCTTTGCGCGGCTCGTGACCAGCTCACCAGGGTGGATGGTGATGCCCTGCCACTGCTTTTCCTGCCAGTTTGAGGTGAGCAGCAGGTGGATGAACAGCCGGGCAGTGTTGGGCTCCGAATACCATTCCCAGTCGGTCAGGCCGCGCGGGATGGCAACGAAGCCGCGAGAAGGGTCAATGCCCACGGTCTGACCTCCTTTCGAATGGAATGCCCGTATCGCCAGATAGCACAGCGGCAGCGGTTAGAAGGGGAGGTCGTCACTGTCATCAATGATGGAAAAGCCATCAGAATCGTGTGCTTCTGCGTCGGGGACAGCGACCGGCTGACCATCGGGTAATTTGCGTTCGGCGCGATAGCTCTGGCTGGCAAAACTGGTCTGTTGGGCCTGCGGAGCGCTCTGTGCGGCCTTTGCTTCCTGAACATGATTTGCTGTCTGCTGGTCAAAATCCTTCACGACAGCCCGCTCTGCGGCCTTACTGCCGCAGAAGCTCACGTTACTGGCGACGACCTCAACTTTGGTGCGGTTGTTTCCGTTCTTGTCCTGGTACTGACGGGTCTGCAAGCTGCCTTCGACTGCGATCATGCCGCCCTTCTGGAAATACTTACAGACGAACTCAGCGGTCTGCCGCCACGCGGTGACGTCGATAAAATCGGCCTTGCGCTCTTCGCCCTGCCGGGCAAAGCTGCGGTCAACCGCGATGCGGAAGCTGCACACGCTGGTGCCGGACTGAGTGGTCTTAAGCTCTGGGTCGTAGACCAGACGGCCCATCAGCGCAACAACATTAAGCATGGGCCGCACCCTCTTCCTCGGCGTCGCCAGCGCCTACCTCGTAGTCGATGTTGGCGCCCATCAGGACCTCCGGACACTCGGCGCGGGCAAAGTAAGCGGCGGCGCGGTACTTGAGCATCATTTCGGTCATCTTGGGCCAGTAGCTGCCATTCTTGTCCCACCACCCGGCATCCTTTGCCATCTTGACCGTGACTTTCGGGCCTTCGACCTTTTCGCCGGTGAGCTTGTCCACGCCGATCAGGCGGCAGCCCCAGTTGTCGGTGCCTTCTTCGCCCTCCATGCGGTAGCGGGTGCGGCCTGCAAACTGGCCGCTGTTGTCGATGAGGGCTTAGTGGCTTATACTTGCCGCCGATCAAAGAAAGGGTTGCCTCCACGGGGCAGTTAAACTGATTTGTTTGACATTTCATAGAATGGTTCTCCTTTCCCGCATGGTGCTATCTTTTTGGGAAGTATCTTCCAAAAAAGTGCATTCTTGCGGTTTGGTTTTCTGGTGCTAAAATTAAGTCAATGGTTGATTTGATAGGTTCATAATAAAAATACAGAAAGGATCTTGTACTATGGATTTTATTACGATTACAAAGCAGCGTATGTCTGTACGCAGCTATAAGGAAACAAAGGTGGAACCGGAGAAGCTGAAAAAGATTCTGGAAGCTGCTCATGTGGCCCCCACCGCTGCCAACCTCCAGCCGGTTCACCTGATTGCTGTTCAGAGCGAGGAAGGTCTTGCAAAGATCGGCAAGGCGGCCGACATATACGGTGCGCCCCTGGCCATTATCGTCTGCGCCGATCACGATAAGGCGTGGGTGCGGCCTTTTGACCAGAAGCAGACCGGCGACATTGATGCCTCTATCCTGACCGACCACATGATGCTCCAGGCCACGGAGCTGGGCCTTGGAACGGTATGGGTATGCTACTTCGATCCCGATGTTCTGCGTCAGGAATTTGACCTCCCGGCCAACCTGGAACCGGTCAACATCCTGGTTGTCGGCTACTCCAGTGAGAAGCCCGCTGACACCAACCGCTTTGATAAAAAGCGCATTCCAATGAGCCAGTTGGTTTCCTACGAAACTCTGTAATGGAATACCCGGCACAGCCCCTGCGAACGTACAGGGGCTGTGTTTTTTATCTTTCTGAAATATGGGCGTAGGTTTCTTCCAGAATCCACCGGATATGTTCATCCTGCAAGGAATAGATCACGTTTTTCCCAGCCTTGCGTGATTGCACTAACCGGACAATCCGAAGCGCACGAAGCTGGTGGGATATGGCCGATTCTGTGACCTCCATCTTTTGTGCCAATTCGCTGACGCAAGAATCTTTCTGCATCAGATACCAAAGTATCTGCATCCGTGTGTAATCGCCCATCGCTTTGTGAAGCTCGGTTAATTGTTCCAATTCGCCGGGGCTTGGAACGGAAAAGGTTGTTTTCTCTGTTTCGTTCATGTATTTTTCTCCAATCTATAATGAAGCTGTTTGACAGACAAGAATTATGTCAGTATCATAGTCACAGGAAGGAGCTGATTTTTATGCCGCATTACAATCTACCCCACAACCACGGACAGAATATTGAAAAAGTCTTAAATAAGATGCCCTCTGCGGAAGGATTTAAGGATATATCGTTTTTATTTCAGCAGCTTGGCGATCCGACCCGGCTGCGGATTCTGTGGCTACTGTGCCATTGTGAAGAATGTGTATGCAATCTCGCGGCGGCTGTGGATATGAGCGCCCCTGCTGTGTCACATCATCTGCGGATATTAAAAAAGAGTGGGATCATTTCAAGTCGCAGGGACGGAAAAGAAGTCTATTATTCGCTGTCGGACACGCCGCAGGCAAAGCTCCTGCATCATGCCATAGATGCGTTGTTTGAATTATCATGCCCGACTGAACAATAAGGAAATGCGCCGCAGCGTGTAAAAGTTGCGGCGCATTTCTATTGCGCTTAATCCTGATTTGTGCTGCCCGCTGGCATATCCGGCAGCTTGACCCGCATGGCGCGGATGGCATTGAGAATTGCAATAATGGAAACGCCTACATCCGCGAACACCGCCGCCCACATATTCGCATAACCCAACGCGCCTAAAATCAGAACCAGGAATTTCACGCCCAGAGCAAACACAATGTTCTGATTTGCGATGCGAATCGTCTTACGGGCGATCTTCATAACAGCGGCAATTTTGGACGGTTCATCCGTCATAAGAACAACATCAGCAGCTTCAATGGCCGCATCGGAACCCAAGCCGCCCATAGCAATACCGACATCGGCCCGCGCCAGTACGGGAGCGTCATTGATACCATCCCCAACAAAGGCCAACATACCTTTTTCGCTTTTCTGCTTCAGCAGGCTTTCCACGCGGTCAACCTTATCAGCGGGCAGCAGTTCAGTATAAACCTGATCCAGATGAAGCTGCCCTGCGACTTTCTTTCCAACGGCATCTGCATCGCCGGTCAGCATGACCGTTTTGCGGATACCGGCAGATTTCAGTAGCTTGATTGCGGCTGGAGCATCGGCCTTGATCTCGTCCTCAATGATGATACATCCAGCGTATTTCCCGTCACAGGCCAGATAGACCACGGTGCCGACAGCTGAGGATGGCGTGTACTTAATATGCGCTCTCTCCATCAGCTTGGTGTTTCCTGCCAGAATCGTTTTCCCATCAATCACGGCCTGTACGCCGTGACCGGCAATTTCCTGGACATCGGAAACTCGGCTGTTGTCGATTTTCTGTCCATAGGCGTTTTTAATAGAAAGAGAAATCGGGTGGTTGGAGTAGTCCTCAGCGTATGCGGCCAGCTCCAAAAGCTGCGCTTCCTTCATGCCGACAGGGTGGATCTCGCTGACCGCAAAGGAGCCTTTTGTCAGTGTGCCGGTCTTATCAAAGACCACGACCTCGGTATTTGCCAGGGCCTCCAGATAGTTGCTGCCCTTTACCAGAACGCCGATCTTGGACGCGCCGCCGATGCCTCCGAAGAAACTAAGCGGAATGGAGATGACCAGCGCACAGGGGCAGGAAATCACCAGGAAGGTCAAGGCCCGGTAAATCCAGGTGCTGAATGGCTGCTGGGTAATCAGCGGCGGCAGGATTGCCAGCGCCAGAGCAGCAAATACCACTACCGGGGTATAATACCTGGCAAAGCGCGTGATGAAATTCTCAATACGGCCCTTCTTATCGCTTGCGTTTTCTACAAGGTCAAGGATTTTGGCTACGGTGGATTCCCCAAATTCCTTTGTGGTCTGGATGTTCAGGATACCGGTCTGGTTGATACAACCGCTGATGACCTCCATTCCCGGCTCCACCTCGCGGGGCATGGATTCTCCGGTCAGGGCCGAAGTGTCCAAGGTGGAAAAGCCTTTGAGAATCGTACCGTCCAGCGGGATGCGCTCTCCCGGTTTCACAACAATGGTTTCTCCGATCTGAACCTCATCCGGGTCAACCTGAACCAGCTTTCCGTCCCTTTCGATGTTGGCATAGTCCGGGCGAATATCCATCAGGCTTGCGATAGATTTTCTGGACTTGGACACCGCATAGGACTGGAACCATTCGCCCACCTGATAAAACAGCATAACGGCAACGCCCTCGGAATGTTCGCCCAAAATGAGTGCGCCGATGGTGGCAATCGTCATCAGGAAATTTTCGTCAAACACCTGTCCATGCAGGATGTTCGTGATTGCCTTCCAGACAATATCCCAGCCGACAACCACATAGCAGACGAGAAAGACCGCCATCTCCGCCAATTCAGGGAGATGGAGCAAGCTGCCTGCAAGAAACAGCACCGCCGCCACGATAATGCGTGTGAGCAAGTGCCTTTGTTTTCGTGTCATAGTGTATTCTCCTTTCGTTGCAGCATAAAGCGTGTCACGCTTTTTCTGTCTATTGATGAAAAACACCGGCTACCTTGTGGCAGCCGGTGTCCAGCTTTTCATTACGCCTTAACAGTCACATCCGGCTCGATCTGCTTAATCAGCGTCTTTGCTTCGGCCAGAACAGCGTCAAACTGATCGTCCGGCGCTTCCAGAACCATCTTCTGACCCAGGAAGTTGACGGATACGCTGGTCACACCATCAATCTTCTTCACGGCGTTCTGGATTTTGTCAGCACAATGGCCGCAGTCCAGGTCAAGCAGTTTAATGGTCTTTTTCATTGAGAAAGCCCCCTTTCATTTTGGTATTTGGTTGGCTTGATATGGCTGAACAATTAAAAGATTGTTTAATCGTTCATGCTGCCAGTATATTCACGAAAACCCTCAAAGTCAATGGATTTGGGAGCGGTTCTGCCCTTTGGATTGGAAAACCTGCCGATTGGATTTCCAGCAAAAAACCTCATTTCTCTTTGGATAAAAAAAGCTCCACTTTGGAGCAGACAAAGGAGAAGCAGGATAAGTATAATGAAAAACGGTCAAAGACCTTGTGCGTAAACTTTATGTTCGGGGCTTTAGCATCTTTCCCCCAAGATGCCAAACGCCCCTTTTCATAACGGTATTTAGTTCCCTACGGGGGAGGGGTACTCGCACAAATCTTTATAAGAAAGAAGGGATGATTTTGCAAAAGGAGCAATTTGACATTACGGGTATGACTTGCTCGGCCTGCTCTACCAGAGTGGAAAAGAGCGTGGCAAAGCTACCTGGCATCAAAGAAGTGTCCGTCAACCTGTTAAAAAACAGCATGGTTGCTTCTTATGATGAATCCGTTTTGGATACGGCGGGAATCGTCCAGGCCGTTGAAAAGGCCGGTTATGGCGCGATTCCCAAAGCCTCCGCACAAAACAAGAGCCGCACGACCACACCGGCAGCAAAACCGGAGGTCAGTACGGCGCAGGTAGAATACAAGCAGATGAAACAGCGGCTGCTGCTTTCTGCCCTTTTTACGATCCCACTGTTTTATATTTCTATGGGTCACATGATGGGGTGGCCGCTCCCCAGCTCCTTGCTGGGGATGGAAAATGCAATCAGCTTTGCATTTACCCAATTCCTGCTGCTGATCCCGGTGGTGTTCATCAACTTCAAATATTACCGGATGGGCTTCAAGACCCTGTTCCACGGCTCGCCTAATATGGATTCGCTGATTGCGATAGGCTCCAGCGCCGCAATCGTTTATGGCATTTACGCCATTTACAAAATCGGCATCGGATTCGGTCATGGGGATATGGCTACGGTTCACAGCTTTATGATGGATTTGTATTTTGAATCCGCAGGCATGATTCTGACCCTTATCACCTTGGGCAAAACCCTGGAGGCCCGCGCAAAGGGTAAGACTTCGGATGCAATTACAAAGCTGATGAATCTGGCTCCCAAAACAGCTACCGTGGAGCGGGATGGAAAAGAGCTTCAGGTGCCTGTGGAAGAAGTGCAGTTGGGCGAAACCCTGATTGTCAAGGCCGGTGAGTCTGTGCCGGTGGATGGTATTGTCATCGAGGGCTTTTCCTCCGTTGATGAATCTGCCCTGACCGGCGAGAGCATCCCCGTGGAGAAGCATATCGGGGACAAAGTGATCGGCGCGACCACAAGTAAGTCCGGCTATTTCAAGATGCAGGCCACCAAGGTGGGCGATGATACCACGCTGGCACAGATCGTCCGGCTGGTGGATGAAGCGACCAGCTCCAAGGCCCCTATTGCGAAACTGGCTGATAAGGTCAGCGGCGTGTTTGTTCCGGTGGTTATCAGCATCGCGCTGATTGCAGTCATTGTCTGGCTGCTGTTGGGATATGGCTTTGAATTTGCCCTATCTATCGGCATTTCTGTCCTGGTCATTTCCTGTCCCTGTGCGCTGGGCCTTGCAACGCCTACGGCCATTATGGTCGGAACCGGCAAGGGCGCAAGCAACGGTATCCTGATTAAATCGGCGGAGGCCCTGGAAACGGCCCATAACATTGATACGGTTGTGCTGGATAAAACCGGCACGATTACCCAGGGTACGCCCGTGGTGACAAATATGCTCTGCAAAGAGGGTGTTCCACAAAAGGAGATGCTGCAAATCGCTGCTTCGCTGGAAAAGCTGTCCGAGCATCCGCTGGCGGACGCGATTGTGGCAGAGGCCGAAAAAGCACAACTTTCCTTCCTCCCGGTGGATGATTTCAAGCAGATTCCCGGTCAGGGCCTTGTGGGTCAGATCGGAAACGAAACGTGCCTTGCCGGAAACCGCCGACTGATGGCGGCAAATGGCATCAATGGCGGCGCACTCCTTCAGTTGGGCGAGGAAATGGCCGTTGACGGGAAAACACCTCTGTTCTTTGCCCGTGGCGGTCAGCTTATTGGTGTCATTGCCGTGGCGGATGTAGTTAAGCCCACCAGCAAGCAGGCCATAGCGGAATTGACCGGCATGGGCATTGAGGTGGTCATGCTGACCGGCGACAATACAAAGACCGCAGAAGCGATTCGGCGTCAGGTCGGCGTGGATCGTGTCGTGGCAGAGGTATTCCCCCAGGATAAGGAGAAGGAAATCCGCCGTTTGCAGAGCGTCGGTAAGAAGGTGGCGATGGTCGGTGACGGTATCAACGATGCTCCGGCCCTTGCCAGAGCGGATGTTGGTATCGCTATCGGGGCCGGAACGGATGTGGCGATTGAGTCAGCGGACATTGTTTTGATGAAAAGCGATCTGCTGGATGTGTCCACGGCAATCCAGCTTAGTAAGGCGGTTATCCGCAACATCAAGCAAAATCTGTTCTGGGCGTTTATCTACAACATCATCGGTATTCCGGTGGCGGCAGGCGTATTCTATCTTCCCTTTGCATGGAAGCTGAACCCCATGATCGGCGCTTTTGCTATGAGTTTCAGTTCGGTATTCGTGGTGTCCAATGCCCTGCGTCTGCGGTGGTTCAAGGCGAAGCATCAGGCCAATACAGAACGGGATTCAGTCCCTATGCATGAACAAACAACGATTAAACAAGAACGAAAAGGAGCAATTCACATGGAAAAAGTATTGAACATCGAAGGAATGGTTTGCGGAATGTGTGTAAAACACGTTGATAAGGCGCTGCGGGACATCCAGGGCATCAAGGATGTGGATGTTTCCCTGGAGAGTAAGTCGGCCCAGGTGCAGCTTGACCAGGATGTGCCGGATGCTGTGCTGAAAGCTGCTATCGAGGACGCTGGCTATCAGCTCGTTAGTATCCAGTAACGGGCCGTTTATGAAGGCCAAGAAAGGCGATATTGTTCACAAGCTAAAAATCGCCAGAGGACAGTTAGACGGTATCCTGCAAATGGTTGAGGAAAATCGCTATTGCGTGGATATTTCCAATCAGCTTCTTGCTACGCAGGCGTTATTAAAAAGCGCCAATCAGCAGATTTTGCAAGCCCATATACGAAGCTGCGTCCGGGATGCCCTGCAAACGGACGCTGTAAATCCAAAACTGGAAGAAGCCCTGAAATTACTGGAAAAAATGATACAGTAACAACGGGAGCGGGAAGGGCCTTATGTCCTTTCCGCTCCTAAATTCGTTTCAGATTGGATTGTAAATCCTGCGGTTGGGAGCGTACAAAGAAGCCCGGTTTTTATATACTTTAAGTGGTTAGTTAGATATGGTTAATCCAGTGAGGCGCGTCACTGGCGCGTTTTACTGGATACCTTGTAATTAAAATAGACCAGGAGGAATAGAGTGATGAAACAGGCACTTGACACAAGAACAAAGCTCTTAACAAAAAATCCCTGGCCGCTGATGATTGAACTTAGCATCCCTGCGGTTCTTGGCATGGTGGTCGTTGGGCTTTATAACATGATGGATTCCATCTTTGTCGGCCAGATGGTTGGTGACGTGCAGATGGGAGCCATATCGGTATCCTATCCTTTAACCCTTATCAATGCCGGTTCAGCGGCAATGCTGGGCGTGGGTTCTGCATCGGTACTGTCCCGCGCTATCGGTAAGAAGGACGAGAACACAATTAAGAAGATCATGGGCAACTTGGTTGCGATGGTTCTTCTGTTGTCCGTCATCTACACTGTTGTGGGTATGGTTTTCACCCGCCAGCTTCTGTCCCTGACCGGAGCCAGCGATAACATTCTGAATTACGCTGAGAAATATCTGCGGATCGTATTCGCCGGTTCTCTGTTCGTAAACTTCTTCCAGAGCGCCAACATGGTCATCCGTGGAGAAGGCCAGCTCAAAAGGGCAATGACCATTATTGCCAGCGGCGCTATTTTGAACATTATCCTTGACCCCATTTTTATCAGCATCCTCAACCCCTACGGCATGGGCATTGAAGCGGCTGCTTATGCAACGATTTTCTCCCAGTTTGTCCAGGCTGCGATTACCCTGTGGTATTTCAAGAAGAAAAGCCCCCATGTGAAGATCGGGCGTATCCGCATTGATGGTGAGCTGCTTCCCCAGGTTCTTTCTGTCGGCATCTCTGCTCTGTTAATGCAGATTCTGACCCTGGTGCAGCAGACAGTGATTTATCGTGTGGCATCGAACTATGGCGGTGAAACCTCCCAGCTCCTTTTAGCGGCGGCGCTCCGGTTCTGGAATTTCTCCTTTGTACCTCTATGGGGTATCAGCCAGGGATTCCAGCCTGCCGCTGGTACAAACTACGGTGCGAAAGACTATGACCGGGTAAAGACGCTGACCAGAGTTTTCATTATCGCCGCAACGCTGCTGTCGCTGGTGTTCTATATCCCCGCCGAGCTGTTCCCAGAAAAGATTTTGTCCATGTTCCTGACAACGCCGGGTATCGCCGCATCAGGTGCGACAAACTTCCGTATCATGTTCAGCACCTATATCCTGCAAGGCAGCTTTATGATCGCCGTGACCCTGTTTCAGTCTTTGGGTAAAGCGAAAAAGGCCACATGGCTTGTGCTGTTCCGTCAGATTATTCTCTTTATCCCGCTTTGTGTGGTTCTGCCAATGATCGGCGGCATGGGTATTCGCGGCGTGTGGCTGGCGATTGCGCTGACCGATGCGATTCTGGTGGCTATTATCGCGTTCATGGTGGCTTATGAGTTCCGCAAACTGCCTGCGACTTCTTCCGTGAATCGGTAAGGAGGATTGCTTATGACGCTTAAAAAGTTTTTTGGTTCAGCGGCCATTATTTCAATAATCGGCGTTGCACTTTGGATATGCAAAAAATTGAAAACTTGCCGTCAATGATCTGTGCGGAATAAAGACATTGCAGCAAATCACCCCAACATAAGGCCGGTGCTTTTCCATTTGGAGAGCATCGGCCTTTTCTCCGTTTGCACAGTTGTCAGGGATGTAATATAATCTAATTTGACTTCTGATTGGATTGCAAATCCTGCCGATTGGAGCGACATAAAATGAGGAAAGACTATATAATAAAAGATGCCAGGAGAATTCTGGCAGAACAAATACGAGATAACGGAAGGAATACTATGAACGAAAACCCTATTACCAACGCTACGGGGTTGTCTGCGGTTATTCCAAAAGATAATGACGGATACTGTACCGTCTATAAATTGGACTGTGCGGATGGCCTGGGCCTTATGACAGTCTATCAGGTCTACCCTGGGATTCAGCTTATTTACAATGATTTCGAGGCAACGAGCTGTTATTGGGACGGAAATATTGGCAAGAACGTCCTGGAGATCAATCATTGCCGGGAGGGACGGGAAGGGAGCGTATTGCAAAGCGGCTCCTGCCTGTATCTCGGAGAAGGCGATCTCTCCATTCATACAATGGATAACTGTGCGTCTGAAATGTCTTTCCCGTTGAAACATTACCGTGGGATCTCGGTGGTGCTTGACCTGGAACTGGTTTCTGAAAATCCGCCGGGAATCCTCACGGAAAGCGGTATTGATATTGCAGATTTCAAAAACAAATTCTGTGTCGATGGCTCATGTTTTGTCATGCGGGCAAAAGACGATATTGAACATATCTTTTCTGAACTTTATTCCGTACCGGATCGCTTTCAAAAGCCATACTTCATGCTGAAGGTGCAGGAGTTACTCTTGTTTTTGTGCATGGTGAATGTAAAGCAGGAAAAGCAGCGGGAGTTATATACTTCTCCCCAGGTGGAGATTGTGCGCCAAATTCATAAGCGGCTAATCTCTAATTTGCATGAGCGGCTGACGATTGAGGAGCTTTCCAAAGAATATCATATCAATACAGCCACGCTAAAAGATACATTCAAGGGGGTCTATGGTCAGCCCATTGGAACCTATATGAAAACGTATCGCATGAAACAGGCCGCTGCTCTGCTTCGCCAGACACAGGCAACCATCGCTGAAATTGCCAATCAGGTCGGATACGAAAATCAGAGTAAGTTTGCAACGGCTTTTCGGGATGTCTTTAAGATTGCACCGGCTGAATACCGGAAACAGAATAGTGGCGACTGATTGCCCAAGAAGAAATGCTTATACCTATTGCCATAGGTTAAAATAAAACCAGCAGAAACAAGTTCCCTCTTGTCCTGCTGGTTTATTCATAATCTTGCGGATCAGAGGCTTTGTAGTGCCGGCTGATAAACTGCTCTGCCATACAATCCAGCGTTTTTAAGATGATTTGTCGTTCTTCCTCGGTGCAGGCCAGGAATTTTCCCATAAAATGCTGTACCTGCTTTTCCTGTTCCGAAGCGCCAGGATAAAACAACTCATCAGCGGAAATGCCTAATCGCCTGATAAAGGATGCCAATACATCGAAAGACGGATTTTTCCGGCCCTTTTCAATGTCCTGGAGATGGCGAAGCCCTCTGCCGGTCTGATCCGCAAGCTCTTGTTGGGTCAGCCCACATTTTTCTCTTGCTTCTTTAATCCGCGGTCCCAGATGTAAAAATATATCCTCCGGCATGATTGCTCACCTCAACTACATTCTATCGCGCGTAGCAGAAATGATTGTGGGATTTCCCGGCTTTGAGATTTCCTTAGCTCTAAAAGCAGCCTTGCAGATTACTGCGGTTAATTTCTTTTTATATCTTGCGGTTCTGCCGATTATCGCTCTTACTTGTCGGAGGGCAGGCAGCTTTTTAGTCGGTGTAATCAGTGCTTTTGTCTATGGATATGGAGGGATGTTTGCCGCAGGAAATATGACATTAGCAAACATTTATCCGATTACCGCAAGTCTTGGAATGGTAGGCTACCGTAGCTATGATACCGCAGTCAACTGGAATATCGGAACCTGTTCTTGCAGTCTTGCGATTGCTGTCGTTATTTCTGCCATCTTGATTTTGTGCATGAAAGAGCGAGAAGCAACCCAAACAAAGAAAAAGGCCAAAAAGGTAGCTCCAAAGAAAGGCTGGTGATGATTTTATGAAGAAAATAGTTTTAGCATTGGCATTTGTCCTTTTGGGAAGTTTTATGCTTTCTGGCTGTTCAAAAGATGAAATTCTCGATCATTATAATAATATCGTTCAGTCGGCTGGAGCCATAGAGCTTACAGGAAAGTCATCTTTGGAAGGAACAAAAGAAAAAGGGATCGATGATTATACGGGAACTTATACGGCTGATTATGAGAATTTTTCAGATATAGAGTATTTGTTCGGAGGAACTTCCATAAAAAGAGAAGCCGGTAAGGAGCTGTCTATTGACTGCACTTTGGAGGTTACGGAAGGTACTGCAAAAGTATTTTGGATTTCTGGAGCTGATGAAGCAGTCACTTTGATTGAAACAACCGGAACTTATAGTGACACAATTACACTTCCTGATGGTGGAAATTATATCGGAATTGAATGCGAGAGTTTCACAGGAAGCATTGAATTAAATATTGAATAACATTCTGCCGGACGATGGCAAAAGAAAAAAAGCCGTCGTATGGCGGAAAACAATATTCCCTACAAGGTGCGGGCGGCACTGCTTCCGGTTCCGCTGAATACACCAATGCCTACCGGAGCAATGTCTCAATCCCTGTGGTACATTGCAGTTCGTTCCGGGGATGTCCACCGGGTGCAGCACTATCTTCGCACAGAAAGGGGTACCTAAGATGGAGCAGTTATCGGTACATCTGCTGTTAATGGCTGGCATCCTACTGCTGGTCGCAGGAGTGATTTTCGCCATTCTCCAAGGATGGCTCTATACCGGCCTTCTCTGGGCGGGTGCGTTTGGATGCCTGATGGCAGCTCTGAACTTTCGGGATTCCAAAAACGACGGCGGCTAAAGCACACGGCATCGTAGTGCACGGTCAATGCGGAAATACGAGCTACACCCGATTTTCCATATCGAGTGATATAGATTTGGCTTTGGGGGAGGATTGTCTATTGTATGCAAAAAATTGAAGTTGTTGTTCGCATCACGAAGGATCACTGCCCACCGCAAGAGCAGACGATTTTTGAATGGTTCGATTTGATGCGGAATCCCACAGACGCTCTGAGCCGTCCCGATCTGGAAATCAACTTGGAACACCACCGTGTTTTCAAACACGGAACGGAGGTGTACATGAGTCGTTATGAATACGGTGTTTTGAGTTTGATGGCACAGCATCCGGGCAACTGTTTACAAAGGAGCAGATCTTTGAAGCAGTCTGGCATAAGGACAGCGAAAGCTATTTGAGAGCCGTCACCAGCACGATCGGTCGAATCCGTCAGAAAATAGAGGATGACAAAGATCACCCCCGTTATATTAAAACGGTTTCCAACATTGGATATCAATTTGTCCCATCATCGGAATTGGTGCGATCGAATCGCAATCTGTAATAAAAGCCATACCGTAAGATCCTAGTAGGATTCTTCGGTATGGCTTTATCGTTTTCTACGCTGTACGAAATCGGCATCCTTGCATAGATGACCAAGAATATTCTAAAATAGAGATAACTTAATTCAGGAGGTCGAACCATGCGAACATTTGAAGAAGTATTGACCCAATTCCATAGCTTTTTAGAGTCTGCGACCTATTTGGACGTTGTTCCATGCCGCTGGGGATATGTAAGACTTTTTAATGAAGGCAATCCCAGCAATTTCAATGCAATTCTTTGCCGTACACCACAAGAACTATATACGGCATTGGCAAATGATTTGGAAACAGAGATTCAGGTCAGCTTGGGAATCGACTGAATTGGTATAAAATTGGTTTGCTTTTGGGTTCGTTTTGGTATAGTGACTTTGAAAAATATGCTATACTGTACCACAAGCAAAGCATTTTCAGGGATTTTCAATTTTACTGTAAAACTCCGTCAGATGCTTTGCCAGTGTGCGGGTCGAGTCCATTAAGGTTTCCTGCACTGCTTCTGGACAGGAAAGATAGATTCGATTGAACTCTTTTAATTCTATTTCCGTCTTGTCCATCCCCGGAGTAATCAGTGCGTCAAGTGAAATCGGCAGAACACGAGCAATCGCCAAAAGAATTTCGTAAGACGGATTCATGCTGCCTTTTTCAATGCTGGCAATATGCTTCGTTGAAACATGGCAGCGTTCAGCAAGCTGTTCTTGGGTCAAACCTGCCAGCTTGCGCTCCTTGCGAACCTTTTCTCCAAGTACTTTCAAGTCAGAATTCGGCATCATCGTTCACCTCAATAGTATTGTATCGTTCGGGTGAATGACGCGGTATAACCTTGTATTTCCTGTGAGCAGGAAGTATAGTGCCGATTTTTGCGTTTCCCGGTCGAGTTATAAAAAAACGGTAACTCGTCCGGGCGATTTCACGCGCTATTCGATCACAGTTGCCGTTTGTGGAGGTAACTGTGATTTTTTATTGGGGTAACGCATCAAAAAAAGCCTGTCTGCTACCGTAGACCAGACCGCCCCAAAACAGGCACAATCGTTCCATTCCGCCACCCACAATCGTGCTGATATGCTGTACTGCGCCAGCTTCCCTCAATGGGAGGCTGGCGTTTTCGCGCTTTCAAGGGCAAGGTGTCGTGGGCCACCACGATCCTTTTTGTCCGAATGCTCACATTCCGTAAAATAACTGGAGGATTATTGATAATGAAATCGACCTATTTGCTTCCGTGGTTCAAGATGACCACATGGTACTTCCGACTGTCTCGATTGCTGGAAGTTTCCAACGTCAAAAAGCGCACCAAAAATCATAGTGCTGATGCCGACCGTATTTTCATGTTGGTGAAAAATCATGTGCTGGCCGTATCCGGCATGGGAGATGAAGCTCCGCCCACTCCCGGCGGAAGAAACGGAGGGAGTGATGTATTATGATCCTGCTGCAACGGGTGAACGAATCCAAAACCTCCGAAAAGACCGTGAAGTGACACAAGAACAGCTTGCCATCGACCTGAACATCAGTGACCGCTACATGAGAAATCTGGAGAAGGGTGAGAAAGTTCCGTCTGTCGACCTCTTTGTGGAGCTGCGGGAGCGATTTGGCTCCTCGCTGGACTACATCGTCTTAGGTGTGTCTGCGTCCCAGCGGGAGCAGGAACTGCAAGATCAGCTGCAAATGCTCCGCAAAGAACTGAAAGAAATGCAGCGGCGGATTCTTGTTATGCTGGAAATTCTGGGCGAATCCGCTTGATTAAACGCTTTACTGTTGTAAACCGGAACGATTGGTTCCGGTGAAAATGGCAAAACCGGAACTACTGGTTCCTAACGAGAACTTCAGTTTTCAAGTACACTATGGTCACAGCAAGGGCAGCCCCCCTAACAGGGGACGACAAACCCGAAACTGTACCGTGTACCTTGAAAATTGAAGAAGCAGCTTTTCGGTACTTCCAGACAATGATACTTCCGTAATTCGCGGCCCGGTCAGAAAGCAGACGGGGTGGCTGAGATGCCAATGGAGCGGTGCAAATCCGCCGCCGAAAAGTTCCCACCTCCGGGGTGTCGAGGACAAATAGGAGAAAAACAGTATTTTTCAAACCACCAGTTGAGGATTTCTCGGCTGGTGGTTTTACATTTTCCATCAAAATACCGATATGGAGGAAATCTATATGAGTCGATTTCATAACAAAAGCGTAGATGAAGCCAATCTGACCACCCTCTGCCCGATTTGTCTGGATTCCTTTCAGGGGGCAAAGGGCGTTCGTGTCCGGCGCGCAGACCCTAAGCAGAAGATCAAGGATGTCTGCACCTACTGCCAGATTCGCTATGGTTTCGATTATTATGTACAGCCCGACAAGAACGCTGGGCAGTATAAGCTCAAAATCCTCAATGCTCATGCTCCCGTCAAATACATAGGGGTTAAAATCCTCTCCGTCCCGGTAGGGCTTTTCGGAAAAGGGAAGCCCCGCTTCATGGGCGGCTGCCCTCGCTTCCTCGATAACCTCCGGGGGAAGCCTGTCGTCATGCGCCCCGATAAAACCGTCAATGTCGTTCATGCTGTTTTCGTAGTGGTAGCGCACTCCGGCGGTCAGCTCGTCAAGGCTCATGTCCTCGCCTAAATGCCCGCAGTAATAGCCGTTTAGGATAACGGCGGCGGGGTCGGTGCTTTTGATTTCCTCTAACCGGCTCCTGTCCTCCGGGTAGAGGGTGTCGTCCATATCAAGATGAAAATATTCCGCGTTCCATGAACGCCCCTGTTTCCAGAACGCCACCCATGCGATACCGTCCCTAAGCTCGTCTTGATAGTCCTTTACGGTGTCCCGTAAACTTGCCATAGTGAAAAACCTCCTTTCTTTGGGGCAGCGTCACAAGCTGCATTTTTGGGCTGCATGGTCTACTACGGGTACGCCCGCATTTCTGCCAAAGATTTCTCAAAAATTTTTAGAGGGTGAAGCCCTCCGCAAAAGAGGGTTTGGGAAACTTCCCAACAAGCAAAATCCCCGTCCGGCGCGTCAGCGTCGCAACGGGGATTTACGGAAGTGGGTACCCGCTTCCTATGCTTGCTATTCAAGTTTTTAGTTCTTCTGTACTTCGATACGGTAGTTGACGTATTTCCCGCCAGTGTCAGCCAGAACGATAGTTCCGTCATAGGTCTTGCCTGTTTTCGGGGAATAGAGCTTCTTCACATTCACTTTGCCGGATTTAAGGAGCGCGGCGGCAATCTTCGCGGAAAAAGCGGTCTTGCGTTCCTCGAAAAAGCGGTCATTCTTCCACATGACAAAGGCACATTCTTTGTTGCTGCAATAATAGTTTTTCTTCCCCTCATGGACGGGGGAACCGCAACGGGGGCATTTGCCGACAGAGGGCTTTTCCTCCCGGAACAAATCCTTTTTCCCGTCCAGTGCTGCGGCGTGTGTCTGCACAAGCTCCCGCGCCATAGCTTCAATGCCGGACAGAAATTCGCCGGGGTCTGCGGCTCCCTTTGCTATCTGCGTCAGATTGTTTTCCCATTCTGCGGTAAGCTGCGGGGAAGTGAGCATATCCGGCAAGACTGATATAAGGGCGGCTCCGTTCTGCGTGGGGATAAGCTGCTTCCCCTTGCGCTCTGCAAAGCCGCCCTTTACCAGTTTTTCAATGACGGCGGCGCGGGTGGCGGGAGTGCCAAGCCCCCGGCGTTCCGCGTCCGGGTCGGTGTCCCCGTTCCCGGCTCGCTCCATAGCAGAGAGAAGCGACGCTTCGCTGTGGGGCTTCGGCGGCGTTGTGGTATGCTCCGTTACTTTTGCGGCGGGGTTAGGAAAGTTCTGTCCCTCGGAAAGCTCCGGCAGCGTCACGCCCTCATTTTCCCCGTCCTCTGCTTCGGGCTTATCTTTCAGCGTCGCCCGGTATCTGCGTTCAAGCTCTTTCCAACCCTCCGCAAGTACGGTCTTTCCCCTTGCGGTGAAGTCTGTCCCGGCGCATGAGAAAACCGCCGTAACCGCTTCATAAATATGCGGCTCGGCGGTGGCAAAAAGCAGACGCGCCCCCGCAAGGGTAAGGATATTCTTCTCGCTTTCCGGCAGCGCGTCCGGGTCAGCCTTTGCAAGCTCCATAGTGGGAATGATTGCGTGGTGGTCTGATACTTTCTTGCTGTCTAATACCTTTGCAATCTCCGGCGTGAAGTCCGCGCCCGCCATAAAGGGGAGCTTTTCGCAAAGCAGCGCGATAATGTCCGCTGCGGTGCCGCCCATGTCGTCAGTAAGAAAGCTGCTGTCCGTCCTCGGATAAGTAAGGAGCCGCTTTTCATAAAGGGATTGTGCAAGGTCAAGGGTCTGCTTTGCGGTGTAACCGAAAATGCGGTTCGTTTCCCGCTGCAAAGAGGTAAGGTCAAAGAGCTTTGGCGGGGCTGCGGTTTTCTTCTCTCTGGTAAGGGAAACGCATACCGCCTTTCCCGCTTCGCAAGCCCCTTTCAGCGCGTCGGCTTCTGCCTTGTCCGAAATCCTTTCGCTTGCCGCGTCCGCGCCGGATAAATCAAGGCGAACATGATAATATTTTTCTTTCTGGAAATGGGAGATAGCCGCGTCCCGGTCGGTGAGCATTTTTAAGGTCGGGGTCTGGACGCGCCCCACGTTCAAGGTCTTTCCATACAGGCAGGAGAAAAGCCGGGTGGCGTTAATGCCGATAAGCCAGTCAGCCTTTGCGCGGCAGAGGGCGGACGCAAAGAGCGCGCCATAGTCCCGCCCGTCTTTGAGGGAAGCAAAGCCCGCCTTAATCGCCCCGTCCTCCATTGAAGAAATCCACAAGCGGCGCATGGGCTTCTTGCAGCCCGCCACTTCGTAGACAAAGCGGAAAATCAATTCACCCTCGCGCCCCGCGTCACACGCATTTACCACTTCGGAAACGTCGGCGCGGTGCATAAGCTCTTTAATGGTTTTGAATTGCTTCCCCTTGTCCGGGTCAACGGCGTACTGCCATTCCTCCGGCAGAATGGGTAAGCTGTCAAAACTCCATTTTTTATATTGCTCCCCGTAGGCGGCAGCTTCCGCAAGCTGTACCAAATGCCCGACGCACCATGAAATGAGGTAGCCGCCGCCCTCGATATACCCGTCCTGTTTCCCCTTAATGCCAAGCGCGGCGGCGATAGTCTGCGCCATGCTCGGCTTTTCTGCAATCACAAGTCTAAATGCCATGAAAAAATCCTCCTTTCAGCGTTCCGGCGCGGTGTGCTTCTTCTCCTGTGCCTGTTTCAGACAATAGCCGATACAGGGGGATTGCGCCTTATAAGGGCAACGCATACACGCCGGGGATTTTGGAACGGGCGGCGCACTGTCACGCCGCCCGGTGGGTCTTTGTACCATCATTTTTTCTAAAGGGTTTTCGGTGAAAAGCGTCATGCTTCCTCGTCCTCCTGTTCTTCATCAGAAAGCCCGTCCCCCTCGTCCTCGTCGTAATCGTCAAAATCGAAATCTTCAAGGTCGGTGTCGCCCTTGACGTTCTGCTTTGGCTTCATAAACTTAAAATAATAGAACGCGCCCCCGCCGCCAAGAAGTGCCACGACAAGGAAAAGCACAAGCCCGCCTGTATTGCCTTTCTCTTTGGGCTGCTCTGTTGGTTTCTCGGTTTCCGGCTCCGCTTCCTTGCCGCTGCAAGCGGTCATGTTGTCCTTGCAGACAGGGCAGCTCACATTTACCTTTCCGGCTTCGCATTTATCGGTGCAACTGCAAACGGCGGGCGGGGCTGCTTCGGTGCTTCCGTCCTCCATAAGTGCTAAGAGGTCGGCTTCGTCCACTTGATTAAGGAAATGTACGGTGTCCTCGCCCTCGTCGTCCCGGTCAATGAGGATATAAAAGTAATTGCCGTTTTTGGTCGTTACGGTGATAAGCTGCTTGTTGCCGCCGAAATCGTCTACAAGGGTCGCGTTCCCGTCCGGGGTAAGGGGTTCTTCCTTTTGGGGTTCCTCGTAGACAACGCCGCTGTCGTTGGTGTCGTCCTCTCCCTCCGGGGTCTGTGCAAAAGCGGTGACGGAAAAGCCGCCCATAAGTACAAGGGCGGCGCAAAGTGCGGTCAAGGTTCTAAGGATTTTCTTATTCATTCTCGGTGTCCTCCATTTCTTCGGTGTCATGGTCTGCGGGTTCTGCGGGGTAGCCCGGCGCGGCTTCCATACCCGGAATACCGCCCCCGGAAAGCATAGCGGAAAGCTCATGCGGGGAAAGGCGCATGGAGCGCACAAGCTGTACGATTTGCAGGTTTTCCGCTTCGGTTTTCTGCGCTTCAAGCCCCCTTAATCTGTTCTGGTACTCGGTGATTTTCTCGCGGGTCTTTGCAATCTCTTTGTCGATACGTTCAATTTTGTTCATAGCCATCAATAAATTTCTCCTTTCAGATTTTCATTTTTTTGTTGTCAGTTCCAATTCATTAAGCCGTAGCCCTTGATACAGGAGTAATTGACGGGGTAGCTCTTTATCTTGCAGGCGTCGCCGGAATTGCCCTCGACGGTATAGACGCGCTCCCCGTCCGTTCCGATAACAAGCCCCACATGGTCTGCGCTCCCGTCCCCGTCCCAGTCGAAAAAGATAGCGTCGCCGGGGGCGATATTCTCATAGCCCCTCGCGCCCCATTGCCCGCGTGACTGGAACCAGGGTACGCCCTGTGACTGGCACCCGGCAAAGCGCGGCTCGCTCTTTCCGGCTTGATTGTAGCACCATGAAACGAAACAGGCGCACCATTCCACGCGGCTGTTAAATCCGTACCAGCTCCAAAAGGGTCGCCCGCCCACGTTGCCGACTTGCCGCTTCGCAAGGTCTACAACGGCGGTGTTGCCGGGGCGTGTGCCGTTTACAAGCTGTACGCCGCTTAAATCCTCGGACGCGCCCATATCGGGGGAGCCGCCGCCGAAAATCAGCGGTTTGTTTCCGCTTGTTTCCAGATAGACGCGGTACATTTCAAGCTGCTGTGGCGTTAGAAGTTCCTCCGCAATCTCGGAAATGGGCTTGTTCGTCAGCTTCACGTTGAGGATATGGTACTCGTAGGGTACTTCCTCGGTGGTCGTTTCCCCTGTTTCCGGGTCTGTGCTTGTTTCTGTGCGGTAGCGGATTTCCGTTTCTTCTGTCAGCGTCAAAGTGTACTGCATGGCAAAGACGCGATTTAGCTCTGCCTGTGCGCTCTGCGGGGTGTAGGTCTGCAAAAGGGCGGTGAGGTAGGACGCTAACTCATGGGGGTTATGCCCGATACTGTCAAGGTCATAGCGGTATTCGTCATAGCCGGGGTGGGTGCTTTCGATATTGTCAATCTGCTGCTGAAGCTCGTTTTCCTTTGCGGCGTAATTGTTCTCCGTCGCCACAAGGTCGCTGTCCTCCGACGTGTAGGAAGTCCCAAGTATGCCGTTCATCAAGCCGGAGAACATGGAACCGCAAGAGGAAAGCCCCGCCGATACCATGATGAATAAGAGCAGCGCGGCAACGGCGATACATACGCCCGCCGGGTGCCGCCCTACAAAAGCGATTGCCTTTTTTGTTTCCTCGGCGGTCTTTTTTGCCGCCTTGCGGGTGTTCTCTGCGGCTTTCTGCGCCGTTTTTGCGCCGCCTTTCCTTGCCGACTTTGCATACTGCCGCTTGATTTGCTGCTTCTGCATGAAGCGGGAAAGGGGATTGCCCGCAATCTGCGGATTGTCATGCAGGGCTTTATGGTACTGGAAATCCACATTCGCCTTGAACGCCGCTTTCTCTGCCTTTGCCGCCGCCCGGTAGGGTTTGAGCTTGTGGCTGTGGTAGCCCTCCTTGACTTTCCGCGCCCCGTACTTTGCGCCGCGCTCTGCCAGTTCTTCGGATTTGTGCGCCCCCTCAACGCCGGAATTGTCCTTTTCAACGGAATGTATCTTGTTGTGGACGAAAATACCCGCTTCCTGTGCGGGGCGGGATAGCGGGTTATTGTGGGGCTTATTCTTTCCTATGGGCTTTTCCTGTTCCTCAAAATGTAGGCGGGTCTTGCCTTTCCCGGTGGCTTCATCAAAGGTGCGCTCCCGTACAAGTTTCTTTTCTTTGGGGATAGCCGCCTTTGCCGCGTCCAGACGGTCGGCTGCTTTGTCCGATTTTCGGATATACCTTTCAAGCTCCGGCGTTGCCCGTTCCTCGTCGGTAAACTGCAAGCGGGAAGATTTTTCTTTTGCTGTGGCTTCTGCCTGTGCTTTCCTCGCCGCCTTTTTGCTCGCCTTTCTGGTACGCGCCCCGTCGATACGTTCCAAGACGCGCTCGGCTGCTGCGGTGTCCTGTTCCCGTTCTGCCCCCGGCGCATGGGGAAGCGGCGGCGTGTCGGTTAAGGGCGGGGAAGTTGCGCCGCCCGGTAGGGGCTGCGCTGCCTGTTCCGGCTGCGGTGGGGCTTCGGTCTTTGCAAAGTCCGCGTCCCTTATCCGCTTGCTGATACGTTTCTTTTTCCCGGTAGCGGCGTTTACCTCGACAGCCCCCTCGCGGGTCATTTTCTGCGTGACTTTTTCACGCGCCTTATATTGTTTTATGTGTCTGTCCCTCCAATCCGCGCCCTTGCAAGGGCGCAATACTCGGCGTTTATCTCAATGCCTATATAATGCCTGTCAAGCTGCTTTGCGGCTGCCCCCGTCGTGCCGCTGCCGAAAAAGGGGTCAAGCACAACGCCGCCTTTCGGACAGCCCGCCTTGATACAGGTTTCGGCAAGTTTTGGCGGGAACGCGGCGAAATGCCCGCCCTTGTAGGGAACGGTATTGATAAGCCACACGTCCCGCCTGTTCCGCATGGTCGGCATGAGGGCTTCGTCGTAGTAGCTGCCGCTTCGCGCCCGGTTAAGCCCCTGTACGTTCCCCTGTCCGGGTACTTCGTCCGCATATTTCTGTCCCGCGCTGCGCCCGGTGCGGTACCGCGCCGCCGTTGTGGGGGCTAACGGCTCGGCTATGGCGGCTGCGTCATAAAAATACTTCTTTGACTTCGTAAGCAGAAAGATATGTTCATAGCAGCGGGTAGGGCGGTCTTTCACGCTCTCCGGCATGGGGTTTTCTTTCTGCCAGATAATGTCGCTCCTTAAATACCACCCGTCAGCGCGTAGGGCAAAAGCTAAAAGCCAGGGAATACCGATTAAGTCCTTTTGTTTGCAGCCGGAAACGCGGTTGTTTCTTGCAATCTGCTGTCCGTTTCTCCCTTTCGGGTTCTTCGGGTCTGCATGGTAGCCTTTATTTCCTGTGCCGCAGTAGGTGTCCGCGATATTCAGCCAGAGCGTACCGTCAGAACGCAGTACCCGGCGCAGTTCGCGGAAAACCTCGGTCAGCCTGTCAATGTACTGCTCCGGCGTGTCCTCCCGCCCAATCTGCATATCAAGCCCGTAATCCCTAAGCGCATAGTAGGGCGGGCTTGTGACGCAACAGTGTACGCTTTCCTCTGGAAGCTCCCGCAAGGCATAGAGCGCGTCCCGGTTGATAATGGTGTCTGTCCTTAATTTTGTCATGCTTCGCCCACTTCCTCCGGCTTCGTCGTCATTACCCGGTAAAGCTCGGTGTCTTTCGGGAAGCGGTCTACAAAGGGCAGCACCACGTTCCCGTAGAAGATAAGCCCCTCGCCCGCTTCGGTGTGGGTGACATACTTCATCTGCTGCGGGGAGATGTTGAGCTGCTTTGCAAGGATAGCCCGGTCGCCCGCCGCCTGATTGAGCATGAGGACAAAATCAGAGTTTTCAAAGATATTCTCCACTTCGCGGGAAGCAAGCAAATCCTTGACGTTCTGCGTAATGGCTGTGGGTATGCCGCCCCATTTTCTGAAACGCTTCCAGATTTCAACGGAATAGGCGGCGGTCTGTTCCTCTTTCAAGAGAAGATGAAATTCGTCCATAAAATACCGGGTGGATTTCCTTTCTGCCCGGTTGACGGTGACGCGGTTCCATACCTGGTCCTGCACAATGAGCATACCTAACTTTTTGAGCTGCTTCCCAAGCTGCTTGATGTCAAAGCAGACAAGGCGGTTAGAAAGTTCCACGTTGGTACGGTGGTTAAAGACGTTCAAGCTGCCGGAAACGTAAAGCTCCAATGCCGCCGCGATACGCGCCGCTTCCGGCTCCGGCTGCTTCAAAAGCTCGTCGTAGAGGTCGCCCAAGATAGGCATTTTCTCCGGGTCGGGGTCTGCAAGGAAAGGGCGGTACACGTTCCTAACGGCGCGGTCAATGACGGTCTTATCGACGGGCTGCAAGCCCTCCTTGCCGCCGATTACAAGCTCGCAGAGGGAGAGGATAAAGTCGGATTTCAGCGCAAGGGGGCTGTCGTCCTCGCTGTAATTGAGGTTAATATCCATAGGGTTCACATACTGGGGCTTCCCGTCAATGCCCTTGCCCGTAGGCGATAACCGTATCACTTGCCCGTCAAGCCGCTGCACAAGGGAAAAATACTCTGCTTCCGGGTCGCAGATAATTATGTCGTCGTCGGTAATGAGGAAAGCGTTTGTCATTTCCCGTTTGGCGGCAAAGGATTTCCCGCTTCCCGGCGTACCCAAGATTAAGCCGTTGGGGTTCTTTAGCTGCTTGCGGTCGCAGAGTATCATGTTGTTAGACAGGGCGTTTAAGCCGTAGTACAAAGCCGCGCCCGTCTGGAAAAGCTCCTGTGTGATAAAGGGGATAAAGATAGCGGTGCTTGACGTGGTAAGCCCTCTTTGAATGGGGATAAGGTTCTCCCCAAGCGGTACAGAGGACATAAGCCCCGCTTCCTGTTGGTAGTCAAGGCGGGTCAAGGCGCAGTTGTTCTTCTGTGCAATGCCCGCCGCCGCGAATACGTCATTTTCCAGTTTCCGCTTCGTGTCCGCCATGTTCACCACAAGGAACGTCAAGAGGAACATTCTTTCATTCCGGCTCTGCAAGTCCTGTAAGAGGTTCTTCGCTTCGCTGCCGAACGTGGCAAGGTCGGACGGGATTATATCCATGTCGTAGCCGCTGCGTACCGCTTTTTTCTGTTCCTCGATTTTCATTTTGTCAAGGTCGGTGATTTTCCGCTTGATTGTCTTTATGGCTTCGGTCTGGTCGATACTGTGGATATGCAGATTGACGATAACGCCCGTTTCCAAGTCCAGAATATCCGATAAGATACGGTCGTTTAATTCCGGCGCAAGGATTTCAAGGAATGAAACCGCGCCGATTTTGCGCCCCATGCGGAAATAACGCCCCTCGCCAAAACGGAAAGAGGATGGGGCGATAAAGTCCTTTGTGGAAAGCCCGGACGGGGCAAGCCATGAAAAATCAAAGGCAAACTGCCCGCCCTCCGGGTGGAAAATGCCATGCAGCATTTTAAGGCGTTCATAGCCTGTCATGGGGCGGGCAGACACGCCCAAGAGCTTAAAGTTGTTGAGTACGTCCGTTTCGATACGGGCAAGGCGGGATTTCGCCGCGCCCAGACTGTCGGCTTCAATGGCAAAGGTGATATATTTTGCTTTGACAAGCCCGTTGTTTCCCTTTGCAAGCTGGTTTTTCAGCATATTCCGGTATTCTGTGCGGATAGAGTTGAAAGCGTCCTCCTGTGCCGGGATATTGACCGCCTTTTCCGCTTCGCCCCGCTGCGTCCCCTGATTGATGAAAGAGAGCTGCACCGAAACGGAAGCGTCAAAGTAGTTGAGGAAGTCGCACCAGTTCTCAAAAATGGCGGTCTTGTCGTCTGCCTGTGCAAGCTGATAGTTAATATCTTCAAAGGCGACGGTCTTTGAGTATTTCCGTCCCGTAACCTTGCAGATACCGTCCGGGTACATCTGGATATAGGGGATTGTCTGCTGTGCGGTGTGGGCTTTCCCGTCGCCCTTTGCCTGTCTGATGATTTCCGCAATCTGCTTTTTCTCGGCGCGGGTGAGCTTGCGGGGCGGGTTAGGCTTTGCGCTTCCCGCCGCGCTGTTTCTTCGTGTTTCCTTTTGCAATCGCTGATACCTCCTTTTCAAGTTTTCTCTGCCGTTCTAAGACGGAATAAAAGTTGTCTGTCCTGTATGGTCGTTCTTTGGGGGCTATGAATTTCGTCCGTATGATGTTCTTCACCACCACTTCAAGGGGCTGTCCATGCTTTTCATACATGGCGAACAGGAAACAGGGCAGCATGACGGCAATCATAGCCATAGACGCAAGGCTTGTGCCTGTGCTGTCTTTGAGCAGAAAGAAAAGCGGAAGCCCTAACAGGAGAGCTACCGCAAAACATACAATCTGCCGTTTGGTAAGGTTGAAAGCTACTTTTGTCTTGACTTTGGATAAGTCTTTGGGTACGGGTACATACGCCAAGTGGAAACCTCCTTTCTCTGGGTTTTTTGCTGCTGTAAGTTCCCATAGGGGTAATCAAGGCAAAGGTCAATTTCTGCCCTTTGCCCGTCCCTATTCTATGGGGTTTTCCCGCGTCAAGGTCGGGTAGTATTTTCGCCGCTTTGCTCTGAAAATCTCCACCCTACCCTTGACACGCCGCTAATGCGCGGAGAAAATCGACTTCGCCAGTGCGCCGGATTTGAACAGGGAGAAACAGAGGATAACGGTATAGGCTGCAAGGGAAAAAATCGCGCTGTGCAGGTTGTCCGCTATTATCATGTTGTTCACCAAAACCGCGTAAATGCCGACGCATATCATTATGAGGAAGCCTTGAAAGCCAAGCGCGAACAGGGATTTTAGGTAGTTGTTCCCTATCTGTCCCCATTCCCGATTAGTCATTGTTGCGAACGGGATAGGCGATACCGAACAGTAAAGGTAAATTTCTATCATTCTGCCGTAGAGGATAACGGTTATCAGTACGGACATGATTTTCATGCACAAGCTCACAAGGCTTGTTTCCATGACAAGTAAGAGCAGTTCGGGGATTTCCATAGCGTCAAGCCCGCTTTGCATGGAAGCAAGGGCGGCGGCAACATCAATCTCTGTGCTGCCGCCGATTACCCCCGCCGCGCCGGAAACAACGTGCTGCGCCATATCGAACACCGCCATAGTGATGTCAAAGGTGTGCGTCACAAGGTAGACTGCCACAAACGCCTTGAACACCCACTTGAAGAACATGGAAGTGTCAACGTCGTGCATATTGTTCTTTTCCGTTACCATGCTGATAAGCTCATAGCATAGGACGTAGGTAATGACAAGCCCCGCAATGGGTACGATTACATTCTCACTAAGCGTCTGTATCATGGAGAATATATTTGCGTTCCACCCTTGCGGGGTCTGCCCTACCTCTGCGGCGATAGTGCCGACTTTCTCGTTTACGTCCCCGAACATAGTTGACAGATTACCGTTTATGGCTCCTATGAGGATTTCCTTTATCCATTCGTTAATCGCGTCAAGTATGCTCTGCATAAGCCTTTACCCGCGCTTCTTAACCGAACAAGCCGGAAAGCAGCGGTACAAGGGTCATGCCGATAAGGGCAACGCCGCCGCCCGCCATAAGCTGCTTCATGCCCTGGCTTTTCGCGCCCGGATTGTCGTTGCCGTAGCCTTCCATGAGGTTAATCACGCCCCAGATACCAAGCCCGGCTCCAAGTGCTACAACAAGGGTCTGCAAAACGTCTACTGCGCTATTGAAAAATGCCATAAATATATCCTTTCTGCCGCGTCTGCGGCTGTCCGGCAAGCGGACAAAAGGCGGTCAGCGTATGGTCGCCGCCGCATAAAAAAACCGCCCTCTGGTAAAGGCGGCTGTCCCCGCGCTGCGTAAGTCCTGCGGCGCGGCGGTATTCAGTTGTAAGGGGTGCGGCTCCTGCCGCTGTGTACTGCGCCGGAAAGTGGGGGCGCGTATCATGTAGCCGGTATGGATAGATGTGATTGCTTCAATCGCTCCTTTCTGTGTCCCGCTGTGCTGCCGGACGTTTTTTTCAGACTTGCGGGAAGTGAATAGCTTGCGTAGCAAGGTGTTCGCTTCCCGCAAGTTCACAAAGGGGTAGCTGCCGCAAGGCAGCGTAGGGGAAGTGTAGCTTCCCCTGTCCCCCGGCGGTCTGCCATGCTGTCACTGTTGCGGGATAAGCCCCCGGCGCGTGACATACTCCGTTGCAAAACGGCGGTGTTCCGCTTCCTTTTCCCGCCAATACTCCCATAATGCAGCGTCGGCGGCTTCCGCAACATTCATTAAAAACCGTTCAAGCTGCTTTTGTTTTTCCTCTGCGCTACGTTTCCTCATGGTCTGCGTCCTCCTGTAAGTCTGCTGCGTCAATCTCGTAATAGTCAAAAACCTCGTCGGGCTTGACAATGGCGGGGCGGCGTTTAAGGTGCTTTTCCATGTCAAAGGCGTTCTTCGGGTCTGCGTCGGATAGGTACTTGTATTTCGGGTGTTTCGTTATGTCGAATTTGTCCGAAAAGAACGGGCGCACCCCGCGTAGCTGCAAGATACATTTCCCTCCGTCCATGACTGCGATTTCATCTTCCGTCATAAGCTGCTTTCCCAATTTCTGATAGTTCAGCCCATGCGAAAGCTCCCGCCCTCTGGTTTCGGAAGTGTTGAAGCTGTCTATCGTTTCCTTGCCTAAAATCTCCGATATTTCTTTGAGGGTGGTTTTCTCCTTGCCGCCCAAGAAAAGCGTGGTGTCGCAGTTGCCGACTATGGTATCGGCGTTGTCCTTGTAGATTGCCTTTAGCTGTGACTGGCTCTGCAAGATGATTGACGCGGAGATTTCCCGGCTCCGTATCGTTGCAATGAGCTTTTCAAACTTTGGTATCTGCCCGATATTCGCAAATTCATCAAGTAAGCACCTAACATGGACGGGAAGCCGCCCGCCATATTCATCATCTGCTTTGTCGCATAAAAGGTTGAATAACTGTGTGTAGAGAATACTCACGACAAAGTTAAAGGTGTCGTCGGTGTCGCTGATAATCACGAAAAGGGCTGTCTTTCTGTCGCCTATGGTGTCAAGCTCCATTTCGTCGGTTTCCATAAGCTCCCGCAGCTCCTTAAATAGCGATAGGTAATCCTTTGATGTTATCTCCGGATTTTCCCCCGCCCTAAACCGGGCATGAACCTTTCAGCTCACCCGGCTTGCCATCAGGAACAAAATTTTATTTCATCTCAATAACTTTCAACATGGACAAGGCTTCTTAACTTATTGAGTTTTTCTTTCTGCTTTTGGTCAAGGTTGAGGATTTCCATATATTTTCTGATAGTATCAGGGTTTGTGGCATGAATCAGATGATGTACATCTTCACATACCAACACCAGATTTTGATAATTGTCCTTGCCGCCTAAATACCGTGACACTTTGTGATGGCAATGAATATCGCCAATAGACAACACTCTGCCTGATACAGCACATTTTCCCATTTGAGCCGAATATAATGAAAGCCTGTTATCGTTGTATTCGATAGAACAGTACAGAACCGGATTCCTCATTAAATAATGAAGAACTGTCATGTCGATTCTGTCCAGATTCTTGTGGATTTCAACTCTGCCCTCCGGCGTATAGGAATTGATTTTGCGGTTCATGGACTTTGGGGGCTTATGCCGTATGTAACCTATTGGGACAACTGCGTGTCCGGCTACATATCGGAGCTGTTTGCTTTTCCCATATTTTTCCCTGATAACTTTCGGTACTTCACACGGAAGTTTCCTTTTCCTGACCTGTTTTGCAGTTTTAACCCGCTTTTTCAGTCTTGCCCGTAGGCTCTTGTGGACAGATAAGGCGAATGGCGTAAGGTCGTCACAGACCTTTGTGGCTAATCGGTAATAATCATGGATTCCCATTACATAGACGTTGTATCTGCAAATTGCCTGATATTCAGTGCGTCTGCCTTGTGACGGAAATTCAATATCATAAATCAGCCGTTTTAAGTTTGGTTTTATTTTGGCAATAGATTTCTCTCTGATGTGGCTCTCGACTACATATTTTGTCTGTCCGTTGCTCCGCTTGCCACGGGGAATGACCTTTAGCTTGAAACCAAGGAACTCTGAATACTGTTCTTTCAGGTTAATCACCTTTGATTTTTCAGGACTGATTTCAAGGGACAGCCTTTTGTACAGCCAGCTTTTGGTTGCGTGGAACAGCTTCACCGCATTTTGATAGCTGTTTGTGAATATCTTAAAATCATCAGCATACCGGACGCAGGTGACTTCTTTGAGCTTTGACCTCCGCAATGCGGAGAACTTATGGCTTTTACTCACGCTTCCATTTGGATTGACTGTTTCCTTATAAGGGAACTCTGTCGGTATTTCTTCCCATTGGCTGGCAAGCCACCAGTCCAGTTCATTCAGGACTACATTGGAGAGCAGGGGGGATATAATGCCGCCCTGCGGCGTTCCAACTTCTGGGAACCCGATTCCTGCCACCTCCGCTTTTAACATAGCCGATAAAATACTAAGCAGCTTTTTATCCCGGATTCCCATTGTCCAGAGCTGTTTCAGCAGTTTTCCGTGGTTCACGTTGTCGAAGAACCCTTTAATGTCTATATCTACAACGTAGTAAAGGTTGCTTCTCTGCATGTTTTTGTGAACCTGGGCGATTGCGTGCTGTTGATTCCTGTTAGGGCGGAATCCATAGCTGTGGTCGTGAAATTTAGCCTCGCATATCGGCTCCATAACCTGCAATACACACTGTTGTATCAGCCTGTCCATAATTGTCGGTATTCCAAGCGGGCGTTTCTTTGACGGGTCATTTCCTTTCGGTATCTCTACCCGCCGGACGCTTTGCGGAACATACCAACTCAGCTTGCGCTGTACCGCAGAGATTAACTGTTCGTCAGAGAGTGCCGCTAATTCTGTAATTGTTTTTCCATCTGTGCCGGGCGTCATGCTCCCGTGGTTCTTCTTGATGTTGCGGTATGCCAGACGGATATTTTCGGGCAGTGCAATGATTTCAACCAGATGCTTGAATATTTTGCCCTTGTTGCTGTCTGCATACAGCCTGTCTTGAATTTCCTGGAAGCCGTAATATTCGGCGTGCCTTAATTTATCTTTCTTCTTTGCCTTTCCTGTTGCCATAGTCGGTTACTTGTCCCCACTTTCGTTTAGATTTTCGCCTTTCTTAGTCCTACTCGAACCTATGATTGTTTATTGATTATGACTTTACTTTTGTTCCTGACTACAGCCCGTCCCTCCACCGCTTACTTTGTTCACGGCTTCACAGGTAGCATGGCTGCTCTTTCACCCCGGATTAAGAACGGTTATACCGCACCTCCCATATGGGCGACGCGATTTTCCCGCTCATTGCTTCACTGTGCGTATCCACTCCACATCCGGGGCTTTCCACGTTCCGATATTCCTATCTGTGCATATATACCCTTAGCCCTGCCCTTTAGGCCTGTATGCTTGATGATGCCTGTAACACCATAGGGAATTTCATATCGACAAATCTTACTTTACCCCACATACGCCGTTTTCACGGCTATGGCATTTCTGCCATATCCCGTTATAGACCTGTACATCCGGGCTTTTGTCAGCGGTAGTCAGCCGCATTCTGGACATAGGTATTTTATAGACCTCCGGCCTAACACCCCCGGCCACCTCTGGCTCGGTTTTGCTTTATCCCAAAGGGGACAGTCGCAGGTGCAGACAGCCGACTTCAGCGTGCTGTGTCAGTTGCGGGAAATACGTCCCGTTTCCTCCAACGCAGTATCAAGGGAAGCGTTTCAGGGCGTTACCCCGTCATTCCACTTCTTGGAATATCAGTTAGAAAAGCCGTAGCCTTTCCGTCACTTTTACCTCTTTGCAGGAGAATCCCACTCAGAGTTTATATGCGACAACGTGTCGCTGCACTGTCGAATGGGGCTAACCTCGCGCCGCATGAGATAAGTATGCTTTTTGCGGTCTTGCCCGCCGCAAGTTTGTATTTTTTGTACTGCTTGACTGCAAAATGCTCCGGGTCTTTTTCTTCCAGACGTTCAAACATGAGGTCAACCGGGTTCTGGAAGTCCTCGTCGTCCTCGCGGGCTTCCGACGCATTTATCATTTCAAGCAGCGTCGTGAAGTTCTTCTCGTCCTCCGGGGCTTCATACCAGATATAGCCGATTAGCGCGGTGTAGTAGAGCTTTTCCGCTTTCACCCAGAAATCCTCGCCGGATTTTTCCCCGTCGCCTTTGGTGTTGGCGATAATGGTATTGACTAACTTCAAAATGTCCTTTTCGCTCCGCAGATAGGCAAAGGGATTGTATTTCATGGATTTTTTGAAGTTAATCGTATTTAGCACTTTGATACGGTATTTGTACCGCTGTAACATTTTCCCGGTTTCCAAAATCAGTGTTCCTTTCGGGTCAGTGACGATATACGACGTTGGAAAATCCTTTGACGTACATTGCATGAGCGACGGTTTCACAAAGAACCGGGTCTTGCCGCTGCCGGAACCGCCGATTACAAGGATATTTTTGTTTCTTGCGTATTTCGGCTGCTTCGGGCGGCTGTTCATGGTAAGCCGTTCCGTCTGCGTTAGGGGGATATTGTTCTCAAATACCGGGTCGGTGTACGGCTTTATGTCGTCAGCCCCGCCCCAACGCGCCGAACCGTATTCTGTCCCGCGGCGGTATTTCTTCGCGTTCTTGCCTTTGGTGTAGATAATCAGCCGGACAATGACCGCCCCCGCAATGCCTAAAGCTAAGTCTGCCGGGTGGAAGCTCGGCGCGATACTGGAAAAGGCGGCGGTAAAACCGTCCCCAAGATGTAGCAGCTTTGCGCTCGCGTCCGCGCCGGGGGAGAGCCGGACAGCCGCGCCCACTTTATCAAAGAGCCAGACAAAGAGCAGATACGGGAGATTTAGGATAAGCAGCTTCTTGATTTCCGGCTTCATAGCGATACCTCCCTGTCCTTGTTCTTGACCTTTGCCCGTTCCGCGTTCTTGCCCTGTGCAGCTTCTTTGAGGGTAGAGAGCAGCTTTCGGATTGAGGGCTTTTTCTCCTGTGTCAGCTTTTTTGCGGAAAATTCCTTAAAGGCGGCGGTCAGCACGTCCGCGTCCCGCCCCTTGAAGAAAACCAGATAGCGGGGCGGGCTTTCCGTCGCGTCCTTTTTCAGCGCAAAGTCGATACCGTACTTTTTCGCCGTACTCTCAAAGGCTTTGATATTGCCCTCGGTAATCTCAATGTTGGAAACGCCCGCGTTCTGCTTCATAAGCTGCTTTAAGCTCTGCTTGCCCTGTGGCGGTTTTGCAAGCTGCTTTTTGCCCTTTGACAGTATGGCTTTCATTGCCTTTTGGAGCGTCTGCGCGGTCAGCTTCCCGGTCTTGATGTAAAGGGCTATGGTCTTTTCGTTTACTTCGTCCTGCAATTTGTCGCGTCCTCCTTTCGCGTTTCTTTATGGGGCGGCGGTCAGATACGCACCCGCAGCCCGTTCAAGTCCTCGGCTCTGATACCCACAAGATACCAGTTGTCGCCGTACTCAATCCGGGTCGGCTTCCACTTGCCCCGCACGAATACGTCAAAGCACTCGCCGCAATGCAAGCCCCCGTAGTAGCTGTTTAAGTCAAAGCGGATGTCGTAACGGTCGGTGCGCTCGTCAAATACCAATGCTCCTGTCATTTTCTGTGCCATAATAAAATCCTCCTTTTGTGGTTGTGGGTGGTTACAGGCTTTCGCCCTCGTTGCATGAATAATAGTCCGGGTCGCCGTACTGCGGCTTTTTCGGTGACAGTGCGCCGCTTGCCATGTCATGGGCGACAAGGGAAGTGTAATAATTGCCGATAGTGGACGGGGCGTTGAAAAGGGCTGCTTTCAGATATTGCTTGATGTTGCGGATTTTCGTTGTGTTCTCCCGCATACAGTCAAGCACAAAGCGGATATGCTCGCCGTCCAGTTTCATAAACTTAGATTTCACAAGCTCTGCCGGGTAGTCGTCCCCCGCAATCCGTACCCGCTTTCTGGCGGTGCATACGGTTTCAAGCATGAGGTCTACAATCTCGTCAAGCCTGTCACTGTCAAACTTCATGTCCTGTTTGAGAATGTCGTAGTCGATATTGTCCTTGATGATTTCCCGGTATATATCAACTGCGCTCTGTGCTGTCGCTTCCGTTCCTTTCCGTTCCGGCGGCGTAGCCGCTTCTCTGCAAGGAGAGGGGTTAGGGGAAAGGATAGGAATGGAATGGGTACTTGATAAATCCGTATTTGATTTTTCTTTTTTTGGTAAGTCAGTTCTTTGTATATCTTTATTTAATTGCGTTGGATTTTCCAACGTAGGTTTTTCCAATGTTGGTTTTTCCTGTGTTGGATTATCCAATGTTGGATTTTCCAATGTTGGTAAATCCGGCGTAGGCGGCTGCGGCTGCTCGAATATCACATAGTCCGCGCCCCGCAAGCGTCCTTTCTCGTCGCGCTCCCTTGAACGGACGATATACCCGGCGCGTTCAAGCTCCTTAATGGCTTCGCGGATAGCGTCTATCTTCTCCCGGTTGATAAGGGATAAGCCTTTCAAGGTGTAGTCCCAATCTTCGGGGAGTGACAGCATTTGCGACAACAGCCCCTTTGCCTTTAAGGAAAGCTCCTTGTTGCGTAGGTGGTGGTTGCTCATTACGGTGTAGCCCTTGTTCCGTTCCACTCTGAAAACTGCCATAGTTCATAGCTCCTTTGCTTTGGATTTGTTACGCAGTAGAAGCGCGGTTTCGGGGAATAAGGTATAAATCCCTTGCCGCGCCAGATACACACCCGCAAAACCGCTTGTAGCAAGGCTTTTTCTGCCCCTACTGCGTAACAAAGGGCATGAAAAAAGCGGCGTTCCTGTTCTCCCATGTAGAGAGTAAGAAACGCCGCTTCTGCGTCGTATTCAGTTTTTAGTACAATACCCTGCTTGTCCGTCGCTCGAAAAACCTTGATTTTCCAGTGTTTTCAAAAGTATCGTTATCTAACGTCAGCTTTCAATCGTCCGGCGTTCCAGCGGATGATTGCCGACATCGAAGCCGGGAAAATCGACTGTGTTATCACGAAAGATTATTGTGCGATAATAGGACTAAATCAGAAAGACCTTGAAAACCAAGGCATTCTGGCTTAGTCCCTTCTTTTTTTGACCGAAAACAAAGGACTTTCACAATAATCAAGCAAGCCGGAGGGTGGGTCCCGTCAAGATTTATGCGCAAATTTATTTGCAGGCTCCGGCTGAGTGAAGT
>ENA-UOIV01000078-UOIV01000078.1-human-gut-metagenome-genome-assembly--contig:-C59-NODE-78-length-111551-cov-15.740717_pt1 | contig 111551 bp, 68 predicted proteins | sample MGYA00242333_ERZ723880 | MGnify/ENA metagenome assembly ERZ723880 | reverse complement strand
TGTTCCTATCTCTTAGTGCATTCGCACAACAGATTTCAATAAAAGGACATGTAGTGGATGCTGCGGGTGAGCCGGTGATCGGTGCCAGTGTAGTAGAAGAAAGTACGACGAACGGTACGATTACCGATATAGACGGTAACTTCTCCCTGAAAGTGTCCCCTAAAAGTATGCTAACCGTTTCTTTTATCGGATATGCCACTCAGACGGTTCCGGTGAATGGCAAAACGTCCCTGACTATTACTTTGAAAGAAGATACCGAAGTGCTCGATGAAGTCGTTGTCATCGGTTACGGTACGATGAAGAAGAGTGACTTGACTGGGGCTATCTCTTCCGTTTCTTCCAAAGATCTGATGAAACAACCCTCTCCTAGTTTGGGAGCTGCTTTACAAGGACGTGCAACCGGGCTTCAAGTCATTTCCAGTGGTGCGCCGGGCGATAATGTGTCAATGAAGATACGTGGTATCGGCTCCATCAACAATAGTGATCCGTTGCTTGTCATCGACGGGGTGCCGACGGATGTTCCTTTGAACATGATTAATATGGATGATGTGGAGACGGTAGACGTGTTGAAAGACGCTTCCGCTACTGCTATTTACGGTTCGCGAGGAGCTTACGGGGTCATTATTATTACCACAAAGAAAGGGAAATCGGACGCCGCCCACTTTAACTTTAAGGCTTCTTACGGTATCGAAAAGGCTATCCGTACACTTGATTTGCTGGATGCTACTCAATTTGCTTCCCTCCATAATGAAATGATGACAGCTAACGGTCAACCGCAGAATCCTCTGTTTGAAGATCCTGCTTCATTGGGCAGAGGGACAAACTGGACAGATGAATTGTTTCAGACTGCCGCTACCCAGAACTATTCACTGAACTATTCCGGTGGAAATGATAAAACGACTTATTATGTATCTGCCGCTTATTTCAACCAGGAAGGTATCGTACGTACCACTCAATATGAGCGCTATACGGTGCAATTCAATATGGATACGCAGATGAACAATTGGTTGAAGATGGGAAACAAACTTTCGCTGAATCATGATATTAAAAAGAAGGGCGAATATAGTATTAAAAATACCATGTTGGCACTGCCTACACAGGCTATCAAGAATGACGATGGTTCTTGGGCAGGTCCTGTAGGGCTTCCGATGTATGTAGGAGATATTGCTAATCCTATCGGCAAGATGATGACCAACTCTACTGCTACTAAAGGTTTCAATATATTGGGTAATATCTACGCCGAAGTAAAACCGTGGGAATGGCTGACTTTCAAAACTATTGTTGGAGTACAGGCACTCTTTTGGGATGATAAAGGCTGGTCGCCCAAGTATGACTGGCAGCCGATTTCCCAACCGGAATCGTATGCTTCCCGGAAGTATAACAAAAGCCTTACTTTATTGTGGGATAATACGCTGACTTTTAATAAGACGTTTGCAGAGAAACATCAACTGACTGTGATGGTAGGTTCTTCTGCACAGAGTAACACGTATGAGTATTTGGGCGGTTCCATTATGGGGTTCATCAGTCCTACTGCGCAGCAATTGGATAATGGTACGCTCGAACCGACTGTGAACGGAAACGGAAGTGACTGGGCATTGCTCTCTTATTTAGGGCGTATCAATTATACATACGATAATAAATACCTGTTGACAGCTACGATCCGGCGTGACGGTTCTTCCCGTTTCAGCAAAAAGAACCGGTGGTCTAATTTCCCGTCCGTATCTCTTGCCTGGAGGCTTTCTGAGGAACCTTTCTTTAAAAAGAGTTTCTGGTTGAGTGATGTGAAACTCCGTGCAGGATATGGATTGACCGGTAATCAGGCGAGTGTGGGCAATTATGCGTATGCCTCCACCATTCAGACTATTCAGTATAACTTTAATGGTACGCAAGTGAATGCCATTGCCCCGTCGGTAATGCCAAACCCGAATGTTCGCTGGGAAGAGGTGGAGCAATATAATGTCGGTGCCGACCTGACAATGATTGACGGTCGGATCAATCTTAGTCTGGATGCTTATATCAAGAATACGAACGATATGCTGGTAGATATGGTAGTGCCTATCTCTACCGGGTATTCGGATATCAATGTTCCTAAGATCAATGCGGGTAAGATGCGGAATAAGGGATTTGAGGTTTCTGTCAGTTCCCGTAATCTGGTGGGTGAATTTTCGTGGAATACGTCTCTCAATGCTTCTTACAACAAGAATGAAATTATCCGCTTGAATGGGGATGTCCCGATGTATTTCGATAATAATATTCATGCAGTCGGTCATCCGGTCAGTTCTTTCTACGGTTATGTGACGAACGGTATTTTCCAGACACAGGAGGAAGTAGACCGCTACGCCATTCAGACGCAAGGCAATGACCCTTACAACCGTACTTCTGCCGGTGATATTAAGTTTAAGGACCTGAATAACGACGGAATCATCAATGATAAAGACCGTACTTATCTCGGCAGTCCCACTCCGACATGGATTTTCTCAATGAACAATTCATTTGCTTGGAAAGGTTTCGATCTGGAAATCTTCCTGCAAGGGGCGGCGGGAAACAAGATATACAATGCAAACCGGGCCTCTTTGGAAGCCATGTCCGTAGCACAGAACCAGATGACGACCGTTCTCGATCGTTGGCGTGGCGAAGGAACAAGCAACAGTATGCCGCGTGCTGTATTCGGTGACCCGAATAAGAACGGGCGTGTTTCAAATCGTTTTATAGAAGACGGTAAATACTTGCGTCTGAAGAATGTGACATTGGGCTACACCTTACCGGCCGCATGGAGCAAGAAGGCGGCGATGTCTTCTGTGCGCTTCTTCGTTTCGGGGCAGAATCTACTGACATTAACCCGTTATACGGGGCTTGATCCGGAAATTTCCGGATCGGGAAATGACAATAACGTGTATCCCGTAGCCCGTAACATCACGTTCGGCGCATCTGTTTCTTTCTAACTACTTTTATATAGAACCTTTAATTGATTGACAAATATGAAAAAGTTCAGATATATACTTCCTTGTTTCCTGTTGGGCTTGACATTGAGCAGCTGTAATGGTTTCCTTGATAAAGAACCGTGGGACTCTATCGATACTTCCAAGAGTTTTCAGGCAGCGGAAGATGCGATAGCTGCCGTAAATGGTGCTTATCAACCGCTTCAATGGCCCAAATTATATAATATGCGTATGTGGACACTGGATATCGTGGCCGGTAACAGTATTGTCGGTGCAGGTGGAGGTACGGATGGCATAGAGACTACCGATATGGCTAACTTCATAACCACCACCGATAATGCCGGTGTGCTTGATGTATGGCGCGGTCCGTCTCCGGGTATTCTCCGTTGCAACTTCGTTATTAAGAACGTTCCGGGTATGAATATTGATCAAAGTTTGAAAAACCGTTGTTTGGGAGAAGCTAAATTCTTGCGTGCCCATTATTATTTTATTCTGGTTCGTCTTTTTGGAGGAGTACCTTTACTGACGGAACCGCAGACTTCGGAAGATGATTTGAAACCTTTCCGTGCTTCAAAAGAAGAGATTTATAAGTTGATAGAAGATGATTTGAAAGAAGCGATCAACTTACTACCGGATAAATCTTCTTATTCCGCTTCCGATTTGGGACGTGCTTCTAAAGGCGCAGCGATGGGGTTGCTAGCCAAAGTGTATCTGACCCAAAGAAAGGAGTATGCGGAGATTGTACGTCTTTGTGAGGAAATACAGAAATTGGGTTATCGTTTGAATGATGATTATAGTGATAACTTTAATCCGAATAAGAAAAACGGACCTGAATCACTGTTTGAGGTACAGTATTATGGTAAGACCAATTATGATTTCTGGAGTAATGAAAACCAATCTTCTTGGTTGAGTGCGTTTACCGGGCCTCGTAATTCGGATATGGTGGCGGGCGGCTACGGATGGAACCAGCCGACTGCTGAGTTTGTCAGCCAGTACGAAGAAGGGGATAATCGTAAAGATAAGACTATTCTTTATTTGGGATGTCCTGACTTTGACGGAAAGCAATATCAGTCTTCTTATTCTACAACGGGATACAATTTGCGTAAGTTTCTGGTTCCGAAATCCATCTCTATGGATTACAATACCAGTCCGGCCAACTTTGTGGTACTCCGTTATGCGGATGTGCTACTGATGAAAGCGGAAGCGTTGAATGAACAAGCTTTGACAACTGATGCGGAAGCCCCTTTGTACGAGGTTAGAAAACGGGCAGGACTGACTAATCGGGCGGATATCGAAGGATTGACACAGGATCAGATGCGGGAGAAAATTATTCAGGAACGTCGTATGGAGTTGGCGTTTGAAGGAGACCGTTGGTTTGATTTGGTTCGCCTGAAAGACAACTATGCTCTGAAATTCCTTCACTCTATCGGAAAAACCAATGCGGCGGAAAAACATTTGTTAATGCCTATACCGTTGAAAGAGATTGAGGCGAATGGAAACTTGAAACAGAATCCGGGATATTAATAGTAAAAAAGAAAGATTATGAAAACAAAGATATATATTGTTCTGACGGCTTTATTGGCGGGCTTTGTATTTAATTCGTGTACCTCTGATGAGATGGAGGCAGATAAAGGAAGTGAGTCTTTGGTATTGTCTGTATCGTCCGAAGTAGTGGAACTGGACCAGTTGATGAGTGATAGGGAAGCTTTTCATTTTGCTTGGACTGCTGGTAGTAACTATGGAACAGATTCCCGTATCAGCTATGTTCTTGAAATGGATTTGAAAGGTAACAATTTCGCAGGAGGACTGAAAAAGGATATGGGTGCAACGGATTCCCGTATTCTGGCATTTAACCATAAAGAAATGAATGACTTGTTGGCAGAAGTGTGGAATAGTTCTTTGGATGAAACATTGGAGTTTGAAGCTCGTGTGACTGCTGCTGTATTGGGGCATGAAGAGTTTACTCAGGTTTCTCCTGTCGTTACATTCAAACTGACACCTTATATAGAACGTTATCTGAATCTGTGGATGATTGGTGGAGCAACTGTAGGCGGATGGAGTCTGGATAATGCTACTCCGATGGAATCAATTGAGGATGAACCGAACGGATTTGTTTGGGAAGGTGTGCTTCTTTCAGGAGAACTGAAATTCGTCTTACAGAAAACTTCTTTTGTCCCTTCTTTTAATAAGGATGGTGAAGATGAGAATAAACTTGTATATAGGGAAAGTGATGACGAACCGGATGAGAAGTTTATGATAAGCACTCCGGGTAACTATCGGATAAAGCTGAATCTGAGCACATTGGATATTGAGATTACGGATTTGGGCGGAGAGATGGTTTATCCTAATCTTTGGATGATTGGTTCGGCTACTACGGGCGGTTGGTCATTGGACGATGCAACGAAGATGACTCCGATAGCTGATGAACGGAATGGCTTTGTTTGGGAAGGAGAACTTGAAACAGGACAACTTAAATTTGTGACCCAACAGAGTAATTTTTATCCTTCGTTTGGTAAAGACGGAAATGCTGAAAATAAATTGATTCTTATAAATGAAGGAGAACATGATGGGGATGAAAATAAGTTCAATATCAAGCGTGGAGCTAATTACCGGATAAAACTAAATCTAAGTACATTGGATATTGAATTTACTAATTTAGACGGTGAAGAACCGGATAATAGCGAGTTCTGGATGATTGGAACTGCAGCGGGAGATACACCGATAGCCATGTCGAAAGATGTTTCAAATCCTGATGTTTTTACTTATAATGGAGAATTGCAGGACGGTACTTTCCGGATTTCGAGAGACAAAGAGGGGATTGAAGCAGTGACGGAAGAGAAACAAACGTATCAGAGTAAATATGCTATAACATTTGATGCCGGTAGCCAGGATTTGGCTATGGAACAAATTGTAGTTTACGAAAAAGTCTGGGCAATGGGACAAGCTATATCTGGTGACTTTGCTTGGGATAAAGTGAAAGAGCTGACTCAAAGCAGTTCTAATAAGAATGAGTTTGTATATGAAGGAGAATTGGGAACGGGACAAATAAAGTTCCCACTCCAATTCGGTGATTATAATGGCTTATTTTTCGTCCCAGAAGTAGATAACAAAGGAGTGTATGATGAATTTATGGATTCATGTTATCTTCGTTCCGAGAAAGGTGATAATAAATGGTATATGAATAATCCGGGAATCTTTAAGATTACCATCAACACCTACAAAAAGGAAATTCATTTTCAAAAGCAATAACGATTAATACAGATTGAATTATGAAATTAACGAAATATATAATGGTTTGTGTTCTGACTTTTTCATTGGCCGGTTGTATTGACGATGAGCCTTCGCACAATCCTATTACTTATGGTGACGGGTATATCACCGTATTGTTGTCTACTGACAAAGCCGCCTATCAGCCGGGAGAACCGGTACAACTTTCTTTGAACAATCTTCCCGAAGGGCAGGTGACCATTCGCTATAAGCATCTCAATAAGGTGCTTTCCGAAACTCCCCTCACCGGAAAGTCATGGAGTTGGAATCCGCCGGCAGATGACTTTAAAGGTTATATGGTCGACTTATATACAGTAGAGAATGGTGAAGAGGTCATTTTGAGCAGTGTTGCCGTTGATGTGTCTTCCGACCCTGCACGTTTTCCGCGCAACGGATTTCTCTCCGAATATGGCAAAATGAGCGAAAAGGAGATTAACAAGGTAATGGATAACCTGAATCGTCATCATATCAACTATGTGCAGTATCAGGACTGGCATTACAAACACCATAAGCCATTAGCAGGTTCGCCTTCTGCTCCGATGGATGTATGGAAAGATATTATCAATCGCGATTGTTATCGTTCTACTGTGCAGGGATACATTGACGCTGGGCATAAGCGGGGGATGAAATCTCTTTTCTACAATCTTGCTTATGGAGCTTTGAGCGATGCGGCCGATGATGGCGTGAAAGAAACTTGGTACCTGTTTAAGGACAAGAAGCATGGAAACAAGGATTATCATCCGCTAGGTTCTCCTTTCAAAAGTAATATCTATCTGACGAATCCGGCATTGCAGGAATGGAGAGATTATATAGCTCAGCAGAATAACGACGTATATGAAGTTTTTGATTTTGACGGCTATCAGATTGACCAGTTAGGTGGTCGGGGAGAATTATATGATTATAATGGAAACTCTGTTGATCTCGCAGCTACTTTCCCGGTATTTATAAAGGCGATGAAAGAGGCTCAACCGGAAAAGTCGTTGGTGATGAATGCTGTGGGACAATATGGTCAAGAAAACTTGATTGCGAACTCTCCGGTAGATTTCCTTTATACTGAAGTGTGGGAAAAGCCGACCGATAACGGCTTTAGCGTCCTTTCAAATATTATCACAAACAATGACCGATGGTCGAACGGAAAGAAAACTGTATTGGCTGCTTATATGAATTATAAGCTTGGCGGTGAAGGGCGTGGCTATTTCAATACCCCTGGTGTATTAATGGCAAATGCCGCTATTCATGCATGGGGTGGTGCGCATCTGGAATTAGGAGAACATATGTTGACTACCGAGTATTTCCCTAACAGCAACTTGGCAATGAAAGGGGAACTAAAGAAAGCAATGGTGACTTATTATGATTTTATCACCGGGTATGAGAATCTCTTACGTGATGGTGGAGAGTTTTATGGAGTTACAGCTTCTTCTACAGATGGGAAGATGACCGTCAATCGATGGCCCCCTGTCCGTAATCAGATTGCCACTATCGGGAAACGCTTTGATCGTAGGGACGTGATTCACTTCCTTAATTATACCAATGCTGTACATTTGGATTGGTGTGACTCTAATGGGACGCAGATTGAACCCTCTTTGATTGAATCGGCCCAAACAAAGGTAAGCGTAAAGGGGACGGTAAAAACAGTCTGGGCAGCCTCTCCGGATGCACGTTTCGGAGTCTCTCAAGAGCTGGATTTCGTTCAGGAAGGAAATGAGATAAAGGTAATACTTCCGTCATTGAAATATTGGACAATGTTGGTAGTAGAGTATGAATGAGGCTGATAGATACGGAATAAATAAGAGGATAGTGCGAATATGAATAGAATAATAGGATGGATGATAGCTTGTTTGTTACCTATCTCTGTGCTTTGTGCTACAGATAACGCAAAGGTATGCACTTCTTTTACACAGCAAGGGCGTCAGGTGACTTTTCACCTGACGGACAGTGCTGCGTTGCAGTTACAGCTTTGTAGTCCTTCGGTAGTCAAAGTTTGGTTTTCGCCCGATGGACAGCTGCAACGGAAGAATGCCTCTTTTGCAGTGATTAATGAAGAGTTGGAAGATGTAGGAACCGTTCATGTGGACGAACAGGCAGCCTGTTATGAGATCTTTACTCCGAAATTGCGTATTCGGGTAAATAAATCTCCGTTGAGTCTTCAGATATTTGATAAGTATCAGAAACTCCTGTTTAGTGATTATGCCGACAAGGGGCATGTGAGTGAAGGGACAAAGAAGACGGAATATAAAGTGCTCCGTCGTGACGAGCATTTTTTCGGACTGGGAGAAAAGACTGGAAAAATGGACCGTCGTGGCGAATCTTATAAGATGTGGAATAGTGACAAACCCTGTTACAGTATAGTGGAAGATCCGCTCTACAAGAGTATTCCTTTCTTTATGAGCAGTTATCGGTATGGTATTTTTCTTGATAATACGTACAAAACGGAATTCAAGTTCGGTACGGAAAGTCGCGACTATTACAGCTTTGAAGCTCCGAACGGTGAAATGATCTACTATTTTATTTTCGGCAAAGACTATAAGGAAATTATCGGCCAATACGTCGGACTGACGGGCAAACCTATTATGCCGCCGAAATGGGCGCTGGGTTTTGCTCAATGCCGTGGCCTGCTGACAAGCGAAAAACTAAGCCGCGAAATAGCCGAGGGTTACCGGAAACGTGGAATTCCTTGTGATATTATCTATCAGGACATCGGCTGGACGGAATATCTGCAGGATTTCGAATGGCGCAAAGGAAACTATGAGAATCCGAAGAAGATGCTTTCGGATTTGAAAGGGATGGGTTTTAAGGTAGTAGTATCTCAAGATCCGGTAATTGCACAAGCCAACAAAAAGCAATGGGAAGAAGCAGATCGTTTGGGTTATTTTGTAAAGGACAGTACGAACGGTAAAAGCTATGATATGCCCTGGCCTTGGGGTGGTAACTGTGGAGTGGTGGATTTTACCCTGCCTGCCGTAGCCGACTGGTGGGGAACCTATCAGCAGAAACCGATTGACGACGGTATCTCCGGCTTCTGGACGGACATGGGCGAACCTGCCTGGAGTAACGAAGAGCAGACGGAACGTCTCGTCATGAAACACCATCTGGGTATGCACGATGAAATCCATAATGTCTATGGATTGACTTGGGATAAAGTGGTGAAAGAACAATTTGAAAAGAGGAATCCGGACCGGCGTGTGTTCCAAATGACCCGTGCTGCTTATGCGGGGCTGCAACGCTATACGTTCGGTTGGACGGGTGATAGCGGAAATGGAGATGATGTATTGCAAGGTTGGGGACAGTTAGCCAATCAGATTCCCGTAATGCTTTCCGCCGGTTTAGGACTGATACCGTTTTCTTCTTGTGACATTACCGGTTACTGTGGAGATATTGAAGATTATCCGGCTATGGCCGAACTCTATACCCGTTGGATACAGTTCGGGGCATTCAATCCTTTGAGCCGTATCCACCACGAGGGAGATAATCCGGTGGAACCGTGGCTTTTCGGTCCCGAAGCAGAAAAGAACGCAAAGGCGGCTATCGAGTTGAAATATCGTTTATTGCCCTATATCTATACTTATGCCCGCGAAGCTTATGATACAGGATTGCCTATCATGCGCCCTCTGTTTCTCGAATATCCAATGGATATGGAAACATTTTCTACGGATGCCCAATTTATGTTCGGCCGTGAATTGCTGGTAGCTCCTGTGGTGAAGAAAGGCGCTCGTACCAAAAATGTCTATCTGCCCGAAGGTACATGGATTGACTATAATAACAAGAAGACGGTTTACACCGGAGAGCAATGGACTACGGTTGACGCTCCCTTGTCTTCCGTTCCTATGTTTGTGAAGCAAGGTTCTATCATCCCCACCATGCCGGTGATGAACTATACCCATGAGAAACCGGTATATCCACTAACTTTTGAAGTTTTCCCTGCACAGGAGGGTGCACAGGCTACCTTTACTCTCTACGAAGATGAAGGAGAAGACTTAGGATATCAGCGCGATGAATTTGTCAAAACGCCGATTGTTTGTAATACTTTGGCGAATGGATATGAATTGACTGTTTCTGCCCGTGAAGGAAAAGGTTACACTGTCCCCGGTCCGAGAAATCTATTATTCCGTATTTATTCTGCGAAAGCTCCGAAAGAGGTAACTGCCAAAGGAAAGAAAATAAAGAAAGCTAAGACGGAACGCTTGGAAGATAATTTAGAGAATGACACGGAATCTGTATTATGGAATTGGGATAAAGAAACCGGTGTATGTAGTGTGCGAATGCCTGATAAGGGTATTGATGAGCAGATTATGATTATTTTCAAATAGTTATTCTTATCTTTACCCCGTATTTAATGTGGTAAATCAACATAGAAAAACATGAGAAAACTAAATTTACTGATTCTGGTATTGATAAGCTCTTTTACGGCCATGCGTGCCGTTACTTCCGAGAAAGACTTGTGGCAACTTCATACTTCAGATATTCATGCTGATTACGTAGGAGCTCCTATGGCTAATGGTGGCATTGGCCTTCTCCCCTGGAAAGAGCCTTTTTCCATTCAACATGTTATTCTCAATCATGTATTCGATACAGACGGTCCTAAAGGTGTGAGCCGGGTACTGAAAGGAATCAATCCTTTTCTGTTGACATTGGAGCTGGACGGAAAGAAGATTGATGCAAATAGTCTGTCTGACTGGAAGCAAACGATTGATATGAAAGAAGCTACCCACAATACTTCTTTTCTGGCAGATAAAAAAGCGAAAGTCACCTATAGTATCTGTGCCTTGCGTAATATGCCTTATGCAGGATTGATCCGCGTGGAGGTAAAAGCCCTCTCATCACTGACTATGAAAGTCATGAACCGGATGGATGTTCCCGATGAATATGTCAATCCCGAATCCCGTTTTCGCACTCTATTTGAATCGAACCTCCGTATGGATGTGTTTCAAACCAGTGCCCTTTCCAGACACCGGCAAGTAGAAGTCGCTGCTTCTTCCGCTTTCTTATTTCAAGACCGTAAGAATTTTGCTCCGACATACGATGAAACTTCCAAGCAATTATCTTTTACCGTATCTCTGAAAAAAGGAGAAACCTATTCTTTTGCATTGGCAGGTGCCATCTGTTCCAAGCGTGACTTCGTAGATCCTTACAATGAGTCTGAACGTCAAATCACTTACGCTATCCACGAGGGTGCCGACCGTCTGATGGCTTTCCATTGCCAACTATGGAATGAACTCTGGCAAGGTGATATTCGTATTGAGGGTGATGATGATGCTCAACGTGCAGTGCGTTTCGCCCTGTTCAACCTCTATTCTTTCGGAAGAGAGGGTACCGGATTGAGTATTTCTCCCATGGGGTTATCTTCACAGGGGTACAACGGGCATATCTTTTGGGATACGGAACTTTGGATGTATCCTCCTATATTATTGCTCAATCAAGGCATTGCCGAATCTATGGTGAACTATCGTACCAACCGTCTTGCAGCTGCTTGCAAACGTGCTATCACTCATGGTTACCGGGGTGCCATGTTTCCTTGGGAAAGTGACGATGCTGGTGAGGAATCTACTCCGACTTTTGCCTTGACCGGACCTCTCGAACATCACATTACAGCAGATATTGCCATTGCCTGTTGGAACTATTATTGTGTCACTCATGACCTGCATTGGCTGCGTTCTCACGGTTATCCACTGATGAAAGCAGTTGCCGATTTCTGGGTAAGTCGTGCCGAACGGAATGAGGATGGTTCTTATTCCATTCGCAGTGTGGTGGGAGCCGATGAGTACGCTATTGGGGTCGATGATAATGCTTTCACCAATGGTGCTGCCATTCGTGCTTTGGAATATGCTTGTAAGGCAGCTGAGGCTTGTGGATACCTGATACCCGACCAATGGAGAGAGGTCGGGAAGAATATCCGTATTCTTTCTTTTGCCAACGGAGTGACGCGTGAACATGCCACCTATAACGGAGAGATGATAAAACAATCCGATGCTAACCTGTTAGCCTATCCGCTGGGAATCATCACAGACCCGAAAATCTGGGAAAAGGATATGGAATATTATACCGACCGGATTGATCCGAAAGATGGTCCTGCCATGTCCTACTCCGTATTTTGTGTGCAATATGCCCGAATGGGAGATGCGAAGAAGGCTTATGAGATGTTTCGTCGTTGCTATGAGCCCAACTTACGCGCACCTTTCGGTGTGATAGCCGAAACAGCAACCAGCAATAACCCCTATTTTGCTACCGGTGCAGGCGGGCTGCTTCAAGCGGTAATCAATGGATTTTGCGGCTTACAGATTACGGATGAGGGTATTGTACAGGTTTCTTCCGTATTGCCCAAACATTGGAAAAAGGTGACAGTGACGGGAGTAGGACCAGAGAAAAAAACGTTTGAGAGGGGCGGGTAAAACACTTCTACCATTCACGATTTTTTCTAATTAGTGTTTTTTCTGAAATTTCAGAACTGCTTTTACCGGGAAATGATCCGAAGGAATATGAGATTCATACTTTCCAGTAGTTTCGTTCTTGGTGCGATAAGTATCTGTTAATACACCGTATTTCTCTACAGTAAAATTGGGGGTTACGAAGATATGGTCAATACGGTTCGGAGTATATGTATTCGGATTCCAGCCTGTACATGTCCCATTAGTCGCATATCTCATTTGAGCTACCTCGTAAGAATCTGATAATATTCCGGATTCATGAAGAACCTGATAACTTTCACTGGTTTGGTCTACATTGAAATCACCTGTCAGTATAACGGGATCTTTGCCGCACATTTCCTTAATTTTGCTAATAACCAGTTTGGCACTTTCTCGGCGGGCTACCACTCCGATATGATCCATGTGCAGATTAAAGAACCAGAATTTGAACTTACCGGTTTTGTCTTTGAATTTTCCCCACGTGCAGATGCGGGTATAAGCAGCATCCCATCCTTTATTTGGCTTTGTAGTGTCTTCCGACAACCAGAAGTTGCCGGACTTGAGTAGCTTGAATTTATCTTTCCGATAGAAAATAGGAGCATATTCTCCTTTTGTCTTGCCGTCATCCCGTCCTACACCTATGTAGTTGTACGCAGGCAGAGCGTTGAGCATGTCTTCCAGTTGATTATGTTTCACTTCCTGTGCTCCAAAAATATCGAAGTCATGGAAAGTGATTAACTGGGTAAGTACCGGGCAGCGTTGTTCCCAGCCATTTCCCGCTTTGGCATCGTTGGGATTACTGTTTCGTACGTTGTAGGAGGCTACATTTAGTTGCTGCGCATTCAGTATTGACACACCACAGAGCGCCAATACAATCAAAAGTTTTCTCATTGTCTTTTTATTGTTAAATGGTTATTTAGTATCTTTTTCTTCTGTTTGTTCGCTTCTGTATTCTTTGGGAGATGTATTGTACAATTTCGCAAACTCCCGGTAGAAATAAGACTTGTTCGAGAAGCCTGATTTATACATAATTTCGGTAACGGTGAGCTTAGTTGTTTTTAGCAGGCTAGCGGCATACTCCAAACGAATGGTACGGACAAACTCGCTTGGTGTTTTTTCAGTCAATTCTTTGAGTTTGCGGTACAATCCTGCTTTACTTACTCCTATAAAGTCTGCAAGAGAATCCGGATTCATGGATTCATCGTCGATATTATCTTCAATGAACTTGATAATCTTGTTCAGTAATAATTCATCCTCTTTGTGCATGGTGATCCCATCCCTTACAATAAGAGAGGAACGGCCGGATTTGAAATACTCTTTCATCAGAGAGTATTTATTAATCATATTCTCTACCGCACTCAACACATGTCTTGGATGGAAAGGTTTAGGGATATACAAATCTGTTCCGTGATTATAGGCATTGATCTGGTCTTCAATAGAGTTTTTGGCAGAAATATGAATAACCGGAATATGCGCTGTCCGTTCATTAGACTTCAATATATCTGTCAGTGTAATGCCATCTAGTTTGGGCATTAATACATCACTGATAATGATGTCCGGTTGCTTTTGTTCTACTTCTTTCAGCGCCTCTTCTCCATCGGCAGCTTCGCGAACCTGATAGTAGGGAAGCAGAATATCTTTCAACAGTTCCCGGATATTCTTTTCGTCTTCTACAATCAGTATGGTAATTTCTTTCTGCTTAGGAATGAAAAGCATTTCACTGACCTCTGTCTCTTCTTCTGTAGGCTGACTTTCTTTTTCGGAATTCACGTGCATAGGAGGCAGGGATACATTGAATTCTACATATTCTTCCAAAGTACTTTCTATAGTGATTTCTCCACCTAATAATTCAGTCAGGCTTTTGGTTAGGTTCAGACCCACTCCGGTACTTCCGGCGTGCTTCAGGTTACTGCTCTCGAAAATCTTAAAGCGACTGAATATTTCGCTCGTTTGCTTTTCAGTCAATCCCTTACCAGAGTTGCGTATACGGAAATGTAATGTTCCGGTAGTGGCATTCTGTCTTATTTCAGCCCGGATATATCCTCCGGACGGTGTATACTTGAAGGCGTTAGATAATAAGTTGAATATAATTTTCTCCAGTGCATTCCGGTCTGTAGTAAAAGACGACACTTCTTTACTTTTGAAACTAAAGTCTATTTTATTCTCTTCAGCAATTTCAGTATAGTTGTCTGACACATAATCAACGAGTAGCTGGATATCTACTTTCTCTGCATATATAGCCGTATGTCCCGATTCTGCTTTCCGAAACTCCATTAGTTCGTTGATGAGTTTCTGCATCCGGTCGGCATTGTTCTTGATGATGTAGATATACCTTTTCGTATAACTGTCAAGGTCTGCTTTTTCCAGCAGATGCTGTGCCGGACCATATATCAGTGTTAGCGGAGTGAAGAACTCATGTGCCACGTTCGTAAAGAAGTTCAACTTCGATTCATGAATACGTTGTTGATTTTGCTTTTCAATATGTTCTAGTAAAATCTGGCGATTCAGTCGGATACGATTCTTGATGACAGACTGTGTTATATAAATAGCAATAGCAATTAAAATAAAATAGATAATAAAGGCAGTAGTACTTAGCCACCAGGGATAGGCGACATCCAGATGAAGAGAGTAGATCTGATTGCTCCATACACGGTCACCATTGGTACATTTTACTTCCAGTTTATATTTCCCCGGAGGAAGTTTGGTGATGACGATATTGGGGTTGTTTTCGTTGTAAATCCATTCATCGGCGAAGTCAATAATCCGATAACTAAATTCGCAGTTCTCGTTGTTGATAAAGTCGTGTGCTGTGAACCCTAATGTAATGTAAGGTTCGTCATAGTCGAGCCGGAGCGTATGATTAAAAATACGCTCGTAAATGTTTTGGCTGGTATTATTAATTTTTAGACTATTCAAACTTAGAGTAGCAATATGGTCCCGTAAACGTATTTTGTTCTCATCGAAATAATTCAGCCCACTGACTCCTCCGAAATACAACCATCCTGCTTTATCCTTAAAAATCGCTCCATCGGAAAATTCATCATTTTGTAATCCGTTTCTGGAAGAATAGTTAGTAATCTTTCCCGAAGATAGATTAATAAAAGAGATACCTTGATTGGTACTTGCCCAGATATTACCGTTTTCATCTTTCAGAATACCGTGAATCGTATTGTTGGGTAGTCCGTTGTGATCCGTATATTCCATAATAGATGGCGGAATGTCTGCCGGAAATAATCGATTGAGGCCGTAACTGGTGCCTATCCAAATGCTGGCAGAATCTCCTTTGGTCAGATAGAGTATATCATTGTTGGTTAGGGATAAAGTAGAGTCTATCTCATGAATTTGTTGGAAGCATTCGGATGCGATATCGAACTTATTGATTCCGCCGCCTCGTGTGCCTAGCCAAAGTTCATTTTCATTATACCCGGCAATGACCGAATAAATGATGTTATTACTTGGTGAGGAAGGTCCGGGAGATTTATATTGTTTCATTTCTGTCACTTTATAACTTTTTCCTTCCCTTTGCAAGGTTAGTTTGATAAGTCCATAGCCGGAAGTGCCCAACCATAATAGTGAGTCGTTATGAGTGAACAGAATGCTGTATACAGCTTTGAAAGTCGGATATTCAGCAGGAATGCTTAACTTCTTTACCTGACTGCTATTAAGTGGAATATAATTGATGCCCGTTCCCTCGGTTCCGATAAATATGTCTCCGGACATATTTTTTCGGATAGTATAGACAGAATTGGAAATCAATCCGTTGCCGGTTGACAGATAAGGTTCGACCTGCCGTTCCTGTTTGTCAAGCAGCAGAATTCCTTCTCCTTTGGTTCCCACGAGTATATTACCATTATCTTCTTCGCAAAAACAACGTACGGGATAATCAGTTTTTACGGTGTGGAATGGAGAACTGTGTTCATAGACTTCCAATACTCCTTGCCCGTCGGTGCCTACCCAGAGTATATTCTGCGAACCGATGTAGATGGTGAAAATGGATGCTTTCGCTGGTAATTGAGGTAATTCCATTGAAGCATTATCTTCCAGATTATACCTGATACATCCCCCTTCGATAAAGCTGATGAGAAGATACTCTTTGTGGCAGATAACTTGCGAAACCGTTTTATTTTCTGGAATATCTATGCTATTCAGTATGCGGTTGTCCAAAGAAACAGTTAATGCCCGGTCATCGTTAATGATAAGATAATCTTGAGAAAGATAAATGCCGGAAATGGAAGCAGGTTGTTTGATTTCTTTTTTGAACGAGAGTTCGGGATTAGAGCTATGGACAGATAGTTGATAATGTAATAACTGTCCATGTCCTGTGAGGAAGAATACTTGGTCTTTGGAATCAATAACGAAGTTTTTGATGTCATCTGGAAGATTATTCTTCAATGGAACAAAGTCCTGTTTCCGGTCGTCAAAATAGAATAAACCTTGTTCCTTTACATAGCAGATAATGTATTTGCCGGAAGTGATACCCAGCAGGAATGATTTCTCTTGTTTGGGCGGATTGTTCTGCGTACCTAAATAATAAGGAGTAAATTGCTGTGTGGAACGTTTCCACCGGTTGACACCATAGTCGGTAGATACCCACAAGACAGAGTCATTTTGCTCGATAATTTGCCAGATTACATTATTACTGATAGATCCTGCATTTTTTTTATTATAAGAATAGGTTTTAAAGCTACGTCCGTTGTAGGCATTCAGCCCGTCCCATGTTCCTACCCAGAGAGTATGTTCCGAATCTTCCAGAAAACAATTCACTGAATTATTGGATAACCCGTCTGCATTCGAAATCTGTTTCACTACATTCTGGGAATGTAATAAAACAGGCATCAGGCATGAATAAATAAGGATGCAGATGTAGCGGAAATATGAGTGTTTTCGTAGAATCATGTCGCAAAGATAGAGAGGAAAAATAAGAAAACAAAGATAAAAATATGCTGTACAACACCTGTATACCCTTTTGAGAATATAGTACACCTTTTCCGTTGTTGTGCAGGGTAGCTTTGTCACCAGAAATAAAAACAACACATATTTAATAATCTGAAAATGGATATTGCAAAACGATTTCATCAAAACCCATTGTTGAACCCCTCCGACTTACAACCAGGAATAGAAGGTATGGAAATCACCTGTTTCCTGAATCCCGGCGTGTTCCGTTTCGACGGAAAAATTTGGTTATTACTGCGAGTGGCCGAACGGCCTGTGCAGAAACAGGGAGTTATTAGTTTTCCCGTATATAATAAAGATGAAAAAATAGAAGTGCTCTCTTTCGATGAGAATGACCCGAAACTGGATGCTTCTGATCCTCGTGTGATAGGATATGCAGGGCAGAATTATCTGACTACCATGTCTTATCTCCGACTGGTGTCGAGTGAAGACGGAATTCACTTCAAGGAAGAGCCGGATTATCCTCCTATTTTTGGTAAAGGAGCATTAGAGGCTTTTGGCATTGAAGATTGCCGGGTGGCCACTACTGCCGATGGTTATTATCTTACGTTTACGGAAGTCTCTTCTGTAGCTGTTGGTGTAGGGCTGATTCATACTTATGACTGGAAAAACTATACTCGTTATGGCATGATTTTCCCTCCTCATAATAAAGATTGCGCGCTGTTTGAAGAGAAAGTGAACGGAAAATATCTTGCACTGCATCGTCCGAGTAGCCCAGAGTTGGGTGGCAACTATATTTGGCTTGCCGAATCACTCGACCGACTGCATTGGGGCAACCACTGTTGCATTGCAACTACCCGTCCTGATAGTTGGGACTGTGCCCGCGTGGGTGCAGGAGCGGCACCTATTCGTACAGAGGAAGGGTGGTTGGAAATTTATCATGGTGCGGACTATCAAAACCGTTATTGTCTGGGAGCTCTTCTACTTGATTTAAATGATCCTTCAAAGGTAATTGCCCGAAGTAAAGAACCTATCATGGAGCCTGTTGCTCCTTACGAACAAACCGGATTTTTCGGGAATGTAGTTTTCACCAACGGACATTTGGTAGAGGGAGATAAGATAAGGCTTTATTATGGTGCCAGTGATGAAGTAATCTGTGGGGCGGAGTTGTCTATTGCAGAGATTCTCCGTTCATTAAAGTCGTAATATAAATAAGATAGATAATGAATAAACTAAAAAGAGAGTATCAGTTCTTCAAACAGCAAACTTCTAATGTACGGGTCTTGCTGATGACTAATCTTCTTTATGCGCTGGTGCTTCCTGTAGTTGAGATTTTCGTGGGCGCTTATGTGATGCGCCATACCAGTGAACCGGTTTCGGTGGCTTTTTATCAGCTTTTCATGTACATTGGCATCATCACTACCTCATTTGTGAATGGTTTCTTGTTACGACATGTGAGTGTGAAGATGCTGTATGCAGGAGGGATATTAGTTAGTGGATTGTCGATGTTTGCCATGATGCTGGTAAAGTCATTAGGCTTTGTGGAATTGGGTATAGCCGGATTTGTACTTGGAGCTGCATCGGGCTTCTTCTGGACCAATCGCTATCTGCTGACTCTGAATAACACGACAGATGATAGTCGTAACTACTTCTTCGGGCTGGAGTCTTTTTTCTTTTCCATTACTTCGATTACTGTACCTTTATTGATTGGAGCATTTATCAGTCAGATAGATGGCAGGGAAATAATGGGATGCCTGATTGATATTAATGGAGCCTATCGGTTGGTGACGGTTGGAGTAGTCATAGTGACCCTGTTTGCTGTAGCCGTTTTATGGCGTGGTAAGTTCGCCAATCCGGTGCAGAAGAATTTTCTGTATTTCCGGTTTTGTACACTTTGGAAAAAAATGTTGTTGCTGGCTTCCCTGAAAGGAATGGTACAGGGATTTTTGGTGACCGCTCCTGCTATTCTGGTTCTGAAGTTAGTAGGTGATGAAGGCGTATTGGGGCTAATACAGGGAATCAGTGGTACACTGACAGCTGTTTTGGTTTATGTATTGGGACGAATAACCAAACCTGAAGACCGGTCGAAGGTATTTGTAGCCGGGCTACTTGTCTTTTTTATCGGTACTCTGTTCAACGGAATCTTGTTTTCAGCCACCGGAGTGATTATCTTTGTCCTCTGTAAGGTGATCTTTCAGCCATTGTTTGACTTGCCTTATTACCCTATTATGATGCAAACCATCGATGCAGTAGTAAAAATCGAAAAAAGAAATGAATATACCTATATTTTAAGCCATGAGTTCGGACTATTTCTGGGACGTGCTTTCGGACTAATACTTTTTATGGTACTCGCATTTGTCATATCACAGGATTTTGCATTGAAGTACGCATTGATCCTAGTGGGAGCTTTGCAGTTGATTGCCTATCCATTAGCCCGGAACATCATCAGGCAGAATCAAGCTATTCGCTAATATTTCAAAATCGTTAAATCGTCGTTGCAAACGAATGAATTATTATGTTGTACAGCACCTATATACCCTTTTGAGAATATAGTACACTCAATTTTTGTGGAGCGAGGGTAGTTTTGCTGACAGAAAAACAAGGAACGACTGATTCGGAAAAACTAAAAAAAATGACGTATGATAAAACTAAAATCTGTAATCTATTTAATTAGTATGATGACACTTGCCGGATGCTTGGGTCAGAAGCAAACATCTGCTGTTGTTGAAGAGCAGAACGAGCATTGGATAATAGGTCCTTTCGTTCGTCCGGAAGGAGTGAATCCGGTGATTTCTCCACAACCGACTACTTTTCAATGCCCGATGCGCAAGCAGTTGGTAAAATGGGAGGAGAGTGATACTTTCAATCCGGCAGCCACCGTTAAAGATGGAAAGATTGTAGTACTCTATCGGGCAGAAGATAATTCAGCGCAAGGTATAGGAAAGAGAACATCCCGCATTGGCTATGCAGAAAGTACGGATGGAGTGACGATGAAACAATCGGATGCCCCTGTATTATTCCCTTCCGAAGACGATTATAAAGAAATAGAATGGGAAGGAGGTTGCGAAGACCCGCGTGTGGCAATGACGGAGGATGGATTATATGTAATGCTCTATACAGCTTGGAATCGTCATCTCCCCCGTCTGGCAGTTGCTACTTCCACCGACCTGAAGAACTGGACAAAGCATGGACTTGCTTTTGCAAAAGCGTATAACGGACGTTTTGCTAATATAGCGAGCAAATCTGCTTCTATTGTTACCGGGGTGAAGGATGGAAAACTTGTCATTGAGAAAGTGAATGGCAAATATTTTATGTATTGGGGGGAAAATGCCGTATGTGCAGCAACTTCCGACAATCTGACAGACTGGACACCGGTATTGAACGAGAATAATGAATTGAGAGAAATTGCCAAACCCCGCAGCGGCTATTTTGATAGTCGTTTGACTGAGTGCGGTCCTCCTGCCATAAAAACAACAGATGGTATTGTCCTACTGTATAATGGTAAGAACGGATATAAAGAAGAAAGAGATCCGGAATATCCGGCTGGAGCTTATTGTGCAGGGCAGTTTTTGTTCGATGCCGATGATCCTTATCAAGTACTGGGTCGTTTGGATAAACCATTCTTTGTGCCTGAGGCTGCTTTTGAGAAGAGTGGTCAATATAAAGACGGAACAGTATTTATAGAAGGATTGGCTTACTTCAAAAATAAACTATATCTCTATTATGGCTGCGCTGATTCGCAGGTTGCAGTAGCGATATGTGATAATAATATGGATTTAAAACTCAAAACACATAACTAATTTAATCTATGAAACATGGTTGTAAAATGAACACGGTTGTCTCAAAGTCGTTCAATGACCGGCTGAAGATAGCTACTGTTTCAGCTTTAATGGCAGGGACGTTCTTGTGTCTACCTTTCACGGTATATGCAGAAAATCCTTTGATATCAGATGTTGAACAGACGGTACGGAATATCTCGGTAAAGGGTGTGGTGGTTGATGCCAATGGAGAACCTGTTATCGGAGCTTCGGTACAGTTGAAGGGGAGTACCGGTATAGGAACGATTACTGATTTGGATGGTAAGTTCACTTTGTCAGTTCCGGCTAACGGAGTGTTGCAAATATCCTATATCGGATATAAAACGGCTGAAGTGAAAGTAAACGGACAAGCCGGATTGAAAGTAACTTTGCAGGAAGATACGGAAACGTTGGATGAAGTGGTAGTAGTAGGTTATGGTATTCAGAAGAAAGCTTCTGTGACTGGATCGGTAGCTGCCATCTCTTCGGATAAGTTGATGGAGGTAAAAGCTCCCAGTGTGACAAATATGCTTGCCGGACGTTTGCCGGGGCTGCGTGCCGTGCAACGTAGTGGTAGTCCTGGCGATGACGGAGCTTCTGTTGATATTCGCGGATATGGAAGTATGTTGGTGATTGTGGATGGTATTGAGCGTGATTATACCCAATTAGACCCGAATGACATCGAATCAATTTCCATACTGAAGGATGCCGCCGCAGCTGTTTACGGTTTTAAAGGTTCTAATGGAGTTTTATTGGTGACTACTAAAAAAGGAACGGAGCAAAAGGCAAAGATAGAATATAATGGTTACGTAGGTTTTCAGAAAGTGACCCGCTATCCGGAAATGATGAATGCCTATGAGTATGCTTCACTTTACAATGAAGCGATTCATAATGCGAATCCGTGGCGCGGAGCTTCTGCTTACTCGCAAGAGCAGCTGGAAGCTTACCGGAATGGTACGGCAGGTACGGATTGGTGGAATGAAACCATGCGTAGCTCAGCTCCTCAAACTTCACACAATTTGAGCATGACGGGAGGTACGGAGAAGGTGAAATATTATATGTCTATCGGATATATGGATCAGGGCGGCATCATCCGTTCGGGCGACTGGAACTACCAACGTTACAATGTACGTTCAAACCTAAGTGTAGAAGTTGCTAAAGGGGTGAACGTAGAGTTGCGTTTGAGCGGACGGTTTGATAACCGCAAGAAGCCTTATAACGGCGATAATCTGTTCCGTTCGGCACAAATGGCAATCCCGACTTATTCCATGTATGCCAATGATAATCCGGATTATTGGGGAGCGGTAGGTGATATGGCCAATCCTGTACATGTATCCAGTTCGGATGACAGCGGATATGAAGATCGTCTGCGTCGTGAATTTAACAGCTCATTGGCTATTACCTGGAAACTTCCCTGGGTGAAAGGACTGATGGCAAAAGCATTGGTTGCTTATGATTATACAAATAAGGAATGGAAAACGTGGAGGAAAGATTTGTCGGAATATACTTATGATTATGCCAATGAAGAGTATATAGAGAAGGTGATTAATACCGCACATCTGGAATCGAAACTGGAAAATTATGATAAACCGACTTATCAGTTCTCAATGAACTATAATAATACGTTTGCCAAGAAGCACAATATTGGTGCTATGCTGGTATGGGAAATGTATAATGACAAAAGAAGTTGGGTGACCGGAACACGTGATTTTGCTATCGGACTCATTCCTGACTTGGATTATGGAGATAAAACCAATCAGGAAGCCTCCGGTAAAACACAGGAAACGGCACATGCCGGTCTGGTGGGGCGTTTGAATTATGATTTTTCCAATCGTTATCTTGTTGAGTTCAATTTCCGCTACGATGGAACCTATAAATTCCGTGAAGGTAATCGTTGGGGATTTTTTCCAGGTGTGTCTTTAGGGTGGCGTGTTTCCGAAGAGGCCTTTTTCAAGAAACTGTTGCCTGATATGGACAACCTGAAAATCCGTGCTTCGTATGCCAAAGTGGGAGATGAAGGAGATTTCGACGCTTTTCAATATCTGGATGGATATACATCTCATGGGAGCTATATTATGGGCAGCAACGGAGTGACTTCCGGTATGACTACGGTAGGTATGGCCAATCCGTGGCTGACCTGGTATGAATCAAAGATTATGAATATTGGCTTTGAAGCCTCTTATCATAGAGGATTGATTTCCGTAGAATTCGATTGGTTCCGTAGAAACCGTTCGGGACTTCCTGCTACTCGTGTAGGGTCATTACCTACTATTTTCGGAGAATCAATGCCGCAGGAGAATCTGAATTCTGATATTAATACGGGATTTGAGATCGTAGTTGGACATAAGAATCGGATTGGTAACTTCAATTATAATGTGTCGGCTAATTTCTCTACTACCCGGATTAAGTATGATTATGTAGAGAGAGCTGCTTCTACCAATATGTATGATGATTGGCGTAATAACACGAACGGTCGTTATAAAGATATTCGTTGGGGAAAGAAAGTTATCGGACAGTTCTCCAGTTTCGAGGAAATCTTGAATTCACCGGTTCAGGATAAAGACGGTAACCGTTCATTAATGCCAGGTGATCTGAAATTTGAAGACTATAATGGGGATGGCATTATTGATGATAACGATACGCAGCCACTCGGACATGGTGCTACTCCACGTATGTATTATGGATTGAATATGTCCGGAGAATATAAAGGATTCGACCTGACGGTATTCTTTCAGGGGGCGGCAGGTCATGATATTTATGTCAGTGGGGATATTCTGGACCCATTTATCCAGCAGGGTTTGGGTAATGGACTGGCCATCATGACCGACCGTTGGCATCGGGAAGACCCGACCGATCCTTATAGTAAGTGGATTTCCGGGTATATGCCTGCCGCTCGTGTAGCGGGTGTTGCGGATAATCGTTCCGGTAATTCATGGTCACTGCACAATGCAAGTTATCTGCGTCTGAAAACATTGGAGCTAGGGTACACACTACCTAAAGCATTGACGAAGAAAGCAGCTATCGACCGTGTGCGTTTTTACATCAACTGCAACAATCTGCTGACTTTCACTAATCGTGATGGATTGATGAAGAATGTTGACCCGGAAAGCAACTCTAGCGGAGTGCGCTATTACCCGCAAATGAAGACATATAACTTTGGTGTGAATGTAACCTTCTAAAATCTATAAAGACAATGAATAGAAATTATTTGAAATATATATGGATAGCCGGAGTATCTATCCTCGGATTGACGGGATGTGATGATTACCTGAATCGTGAAAGTACCAGTGGGGTTAACACTCCGGATCTAATTTGGCAGAATCCGAAAGCAATTACAGCCGTTTTGGCGGATATGTATGATTCCGGATTAAAGCTGGATGAGTTTGATGATTGGTATGGAAGCAAGAAAGCGAATTTGGCGAATCAGACCAGTCTTTCGGATGAGGCTACGGCCAGTTATCAGAAAGAGAGTGCATTTGATAAATCAAATTCTACTTATTCTTATGGCGATTATGTATTTAATGACGATATGGTGACTCGTTATAAACAGATCCGTATCGTAAATAACTTCCTGCTGAATATCGAAAAGACTTCAGTGCTGAGTGAGGATGAAAAAGAAGAGATTGGAGCAGAAGCTCGCTTTATCCGTGCAATGCAGTATTTTGGGTTGGTGAAACGTTACGGAGGTGTGCCTTTGCAAACTATTCCTCAAGAATACACCGCCGGAAATACGCAAGCGCTGTATCAGGCTCGTGATACGGAAGCAGCTACGTATGATTTTATAATCAAAGAGTGTAAAGCCATCTATGGATCATTGCCGGAAGTGCGCAACAGCGATGCCAAATATCGGGCCAATCGTGGGGCGGTATTGGCTTTGTGGTCTCGTGCAGCATTGTATGCCGGCACTATTGCCAAATACTCTAAAACACTTACCTTGACGGGGGAAGCCGTTTCCAAAGGCTATGTTTATATTCCAGAGACAGAAGCGGAGCGTTACTTTGACGAATGTTATACAGCTTCATCAAAGATTTTGGATGAGATGGTTCCTCGTGTATATAGCTTGTACAAGTCGACAAGTACGGATCCGGAAGAGCTGGCACAGAACTTTTATAATCTTTTTTCTAAGACAGTGAACGGAGATAATGGAGAGTATATTTTTCAGAAACAGTATAATGTAGCTGCCGGAAAAGGGCATATGTGGGATAAACTGAACGTTCCTTTCTCATATCGTGGTGATGGTTGGGGATGTGGTATGTCTCCGGTTCTGGAAATGGTTGAGGAATTTGAATATATCGACGGCACAGAAGGTAAACTAAAAATGAAGGATAGCGGTGGAAAGGCGATTAGCTACGATAGTTCGTATGACATCTTTAAAAATAAAGATCCTCGTTTATTAGGTTCCGTTTACTTGCCTGGCGCTGATTATAAAGGATATGGCGGTGGTAAAATAGAGTGGATGCGCGGAGTAATCAACGGACAGGATGGAATAGGAACCAAATATGAAGCTTCCGCTCAACCGGATAAGGAGAATAAGGTAGTTATCGACGGACAGACTTACAATACTTCCGGGAAAGACGGTGGTTCATTAAGTGTAGGTGACGCCAGCAAAACAGGTTTCTATCAGCGTAAGTTTTTGGACGAAAGTCTGACGGATTATACGGATATTGATGCAAAACGTTCTTCTACTCCTTGGGTTGTGTTCCGTCTGGCAGAAATCTACCTGAATCGTGCAGAGGCTTGTATGGAGTTGAATCAGCATTTGGATGTGGCTTTGAAAGATATCAATGAGATCCGTGGCAGGGCAGGTATCAAGCTGTTGACTGCCGGCGATCTGACTCTTGACAAGGTTCGCCATGAACGAAAAGTGGAACTTGCTTTTGAGAAGCATCGTTACTGGGATTTGAAACGTTGGCGTCTGGCCCATTTGGATGTCAGCAAAGGTGGCTTGACTAATTTCCGTGGTACAGCTCTTTGTCCATATTACAATGTCAAGAGTGGAAAATACACATTTGAAACTGGGGTACCTGAAAAGAGAAAACGTCTTTTCCTCGAAAAGAACTATTATACGGTTTTCCGTGCGGAAGATTTGAGTACAAATCCGTTGATGACGCAGAATCCGGGTTACGGCAACTGATATGTTCAATTATAAGTTAAAGAAAAACCGATATGAATAAAATAATAAATATAGGATTGACTGCATTATTCGCCTGCTTCATGGTAGCATGCGAAAATGACATCGACAATTATGATGCGCCGAATGGCGGTGTGCATGGCACCATTTATGACAAGGAAACGAATGAGCCGATTCCCATGCCTGTGCCGGGAAGTAGTGGGGTGATGATGAGTTTGTATGAGCAGAACACCGGAGCTACTGCTTCGGTCGATTTCCGGGCCCGGCAGGATGGGACATTTGAGCATACCAAAGTATTTAATGGTAATTACCGCATTCAGGCAAAGGACGGCCCTTTTGTTGGAGTGTGTGAGGGATATGTCACCGTGAACGGACAAACGCAGGTTGACTTATATACCATTCCATTTTCGCGTATTAGTCTTGATGTTACTGTATCCGCAGATAATAAACTGACACTTACCTACGATGCAAAGACATCGAACGAAACATTGCAACTGACAGATGTTTCCGTTATCTGGAATTATGCTCCGGGAGTAGACGTGAACAATGCTAATCATGCTACTCTTTCTTCATTGGGAACAAAGGCCAGTGGTACGCATGTCATTGACTTGATGAGTGATACCGAATTTATTGAGAATCACTATAAGATTGTTTCCAATAAGAATCGGGTATACGTGCGTGTTGCGGCTACGGTAACGGCGGAAAGCAAACCGTATGTGAACTATAGCCGGGTGGTGGAAGTAACTGTGAATGATATCAGATAAGGTAAACGATAAAAAAAGAATGTAACAATGAAACATAAATTCTATTTATTACTGGTACTGTTGATAAGCGGTTTGTTTATCGGCTGCAGTTCGGATGATGATGGTGTAACTCCTCCTGACGATAAGGATGGAGTACTGGTAAAAGTCATGTCCTACAATATATACAGCGGCCAGAAAGTTTATTCTGGAAAGAAAGGAATGGAGGCTATTGCTCAAGTGATTAAAAAGATAAATCCGGATCTGGCTGGTTTACAGGAGTTTGAAACGAAAACCAATAAGGTGGAGAATGCGGATATTATTGCTTTGATGAAGGAGGTGACGGGAATGCAATATGCTTTCTTCGTTAAAACCCGTGATGTGGATGGTGGAGAATACGGTAATCTGATTCTCTCAAAATATCCGATAAGCGACGAGGTGAATTATGATTTACCGAGAATAGAGACCGTGGAAGATGTTTATCCACGCTCTATGGGAGTCGTGAAAACAGAAAAAGAGGGGAAGAACTTCTATTTCGGAGTAACTCATTTGTCTCATGTCGGTAATGAAACCAACCGTATCAATCAGACTTCAACTATTCTGGAAAAAACGAAGGGGATGGATGCCCCGATGATATTGACCGGCGACTTTAATGCGTTGGCTGATTCGGGTCCGATGAAGATATTGTATGAGCGTTTTGATATTGGTTGCCTGAACGGGAACTATGGATTGACGACCGGAACTCCCGTTCCGGTAAAGGCTATTGACTTCGTGTTGTATACCCCGGATAAAGGAATGGCTCCGAAGGCTTATGATGTGTATTATGATGCTTATGTAGAATCAGACCATTTTCCGGTAGTAGCTACATTCAGTATAAACGATTAATCTAAAAAGATAGAAACATGAAAACATTGATTCATCATTTGAAACGATTTTCTATATATACACTATTGCTTGGGGCAGTAGGTTTTGCTGGTTGCGAAGATGAGAATCGGCAGGATATGACGCCTGAAATCGGAGAAGGTGAAGTTACTCCTAAGATTACGATGTATACTCCGACGGCAGGTGGAAAGTCTACTAGCCTGACTTTATATGGTACTCATTTGGGTACGGATTTGGATAATATCCGAGTGACGGTCAACGGAGTAGATGCAGAGGTGACAGGTGCTTTGGGGAATATTATTACTGCCAATGTGCAGAGAGGTTCTGGCTCCGGTCCGGTGAAAATATATATCGGTCAGGGGGAAAATATTCAGGAACTGACTTATAAAACAGAATTTGAATATTCTCAGTCTCCTATTGTAAGCTCGTATATCGGCAGCTATGTTCCTGCTGCCAAAACAGAGAAAAAAGAGGGTTCCTTGATGGAAGCAGTCCTTTGGGAACCGGGTTCTATAGCCTTTGATAAGGAAGGCACTTTGTATATTGTGGAAGACGATGACCGTGATATTCGTATTGCAAAAGATAATCAAGTAACTACTTTTCTTCGTGGGGACGTAACGGGTGGAGTTGCATTTAGAATGATGAATATCGCTTTCTCACTGGATGGCAACACTTTGTTCTTGTCTAATGATGCGAATGGTTCCGGAAGCGCACATATCGCCACTATGTCATGGAGTAATGATGCGCATCAGTATGATACTGGAAGTCTTGCTGCAATATGGTCGATAACTTCGTCTTTAGGTAACGGTGTTACCAATGTAGGCGTACATCCTGTTACGGGAGAAGTTTTTTCCGTAGCTCATGGAAATGCCATGATTTACAAATATGATCCGGAGCAGAATACGATGGTGGCTACCGGACAACAACTTCCCGATGCGGACGGAAAGAATGCATCGAAAGTGAAGATCCGTTGTATCCTTTTCGATAAGGCAGGAACTACAGTGTATATGAGTTCACAGGAGAAGGATGTGATTTATAAAGGGGATTATGATATGGTGACCGGATTATTTTCTAATCTTCATATTTGGATTGGACAGTATGATAAAACAGGCTTTGTAGAAGGGCAAGGAAACGATGCCAGACTCGAGGAGCCTTGTCAGATGGATTTGGATGAAGAAGGTAATATTTATGTGGCAGTCCGTAAAAAGCATCGTATCGCGAAAATTACATCTGATGGAGTAGTGACAAGTTATACAGGTACAGGTACTTCCGGTACTACGGATGGGCCATTGGATAAGGCACAATTCAATCATCCGGAAGGACTGCAATTCGGGCCCGACGGTGCATTGTATGTTTCAGATTATTGGAATCATAAGATTCGCAAGATAGAAAAGGATTAATAGGGTATTAGGTAAAAAAATTGTTTTGAAGGATAACATTCACTCACTAATTGACGATATATGAATTTCAGAATATGCATTTCGTTATTTCTGATATGCTGTCTGTTGTCCCCTGTGATGGCGCAGAGAGACAAAAATAAGCAGAAAGAAGTTACAGTAAAAGCGATGACTTATAATACTTACAGTGGACGCAAACAAGGTATTGATAAAATAGCCGAGGTTATAAAACTGGAAGATCCGGACATTGTTTCACTTCAGGAAATAGAAAGAAATACAGAGATTAATCCCTGGGATACTCCTGAAAGATTATCGGTACTGACAGGCATGAAGTATTATTATTTTGCCCACGCACTTGATATTCCTACCGGAGGAGACTATGGAAATGTAATTCTTTCCAAGTTTCCGATTTCGGAAGAGAAAAGCTTTAAATTGAGTGTATTGAAGGAAAACGACTACGTTCGTTCGTTTGGTTATGTAAAAGTGATGAAAGAGGGCAAAGAATTTTATTTTGCTACGACACATCTGGACCATAAGTACGAAGATGCTGCCCGTCTGAAACAGATTGATGAGATTCTTGCTTGTATGGAACAACTGGACAAACCAATCATCCTCGGTGGGGATTTGAACTCCCGTCGTGGTTCTGCTACCATGGCTGTTTTTCAAAAGTATTTCACAGTAAACTGTTTGAGTGATGCTGCTCCGTGGACGGTGCCCGTTCCAAGTCCGACTTATACCTGCGACTGGCTGATTTATGCTCCGAATGAAGCCTTTACAGTAAAGGCGTACAATGTTTGTTATTGGGCAGATAAAGAATCGGATCATTATCCGGTAGTGGCTACTTATCTTATCAAATAAGATTAACCTTCCAGTTGAGGTTGTTTTCCAATGGAAAGAAGATCGTGCTGGTGGCTTACACGAATATTTGTCTAAAAGGACTATTTTAGATTAACGAGTAGTTAAGCACCATTAAAGCACTTCGACGGTTTTTTCCTGCTGTATCTTTGCATCGTGATCACAAAACAACATTTTTATGAAATAATTTAAAACTTAAAATTATGGGATTACGGTATGTAGTAAAAGAAAGGGTCTTTAATTTCGATGAAACCAAAACTAAGAAGTATGTTGCTGCTCCGGTGAGTGACGGAGTGATTGATTTCTCGAAATTGTGTAAAAATGTATCATTGATTTGTAGCACTCATTGTGGTCAGGTTAAATTAGTCTTAGATGGTCTGCTTGATTCATTGGAAGGATATATGGATGAGGGAAAAACGGTGAAGTTAGGTGAGTTCGGTACACTTCGTCCTACTTTTAACGCTAAAAGTGGTATAGAAGCTAAGGATGTCGATAGTAGCAATATCATAGTGAGAGAAATAGTTTTTACTCCGGGAACTCAGTTAAAAACGATGTTGAATAAGATGAGTATCTCAAAATATGTACCATTGGATGTTGTGGCAACAAGTGGCAGTAATAGTGGCTCTGATCTTGGCAATGGCGAAAATCCGGGCGGCAATCAAGGGGAAGCTCCCGATCCGGCAGCTTAATTGAAAGAGTGGCTGTTATAATATTAAATAATAGAGGAGAACAAATGTCTTCCTCTATTATTTTTTATTGCTTTCTTTTGCTTTTTAGATATGCCCGTATTCGAATTCAGGGATCTCTCCTTTAGCTGATAATTTGGCAAAATCAATCAGGTTGGACAAGTGGCGAAGTACCAGCTCTTTCATCCCGTCCTTGTCTTTATCTTTTATCTTTTGCAACATCTCTCTATGTTCTGCATGAACTGTTTTTTGTGGAACAGCGCAGACTTTATATTTTTGATAATATTTTAATATATCAGGAGTAATGATAAGCAAGAGTGAACTAATTACTGGGTTGTGTCCACCTTGTGCAATTGCTTGATGAAACGCAAAATCTTTCTCAACACGAAGCTCTGTGTCGAACTTTTCTTCCAATTCGATAAGTGTTTTTTCAATATTCTCCAAATCCTCTTCTGTACGGTTTGATGCACACAGTTTACAGACCTCGATCTCTAACAGAACGCGTACATATACCAAACTGGAAAAGTCATATTTGCTTATCTTTAAAGCATCGGTAATCATGGTATCCAATTGATCTTTGGAGAACTCGGAAACCACTGTTCCACTTTGAGGATATGTTTTTACAATACCATACAACTCCATCTTTTGCAAAGCTTCACGAACATGGGAACGGCTAACCTTCAGCAGTTCCGATAATTTCCGTTCAGACGGTAGACGTTCACCAGGCAGAATTTGACGTTCTGCGATTTGTTTTTTTATGTGCTCGATGACAAGTTTAACTGGTTGCGAATTTACTTCGTCCTTCATAAGATATAAAAATTTTAAAAGGTTTTCTTTCTTAATTCGGGTGTAAAAGTACGAATATTATCTTTCAAAGTAAAGCTTTATAGCAAAAATATTCTTTTCCCTTTTTATAAAGAGGTACGCATAAAGTACTGTTTATGAGATGTTTATTTAGTATTGTTAATAAATAATAATTGGTAGACCAAAATTTTGGTTTACCAATTTTAATCGTTACGTTTGTCACAGAAATTAAAACGCTAATCTATGAACAAACTTCTGCATTTTAAAAAAGTCGTATTGGTGCTCTTGTTGTTAGTTGGAGCATTGAACGTTTACTCCCAGCATGTAGTTACTGGTAAGGTGATAGATGAACAAGGTCCGTTAATCGGGGCTTCAGTGACAATTAAAGATGCTGCTGTTCCTACAGGTACTGTGACAGACGCTGAAGGTAAATACTCCATTAAAGTTCCTAATTCAAAGACCATTTTGGTTTATTCGTATATCGGTTACGTTGATAAGGCAGAGGCGGTAGGCAAACGCACCGTTGTCAATGTGACGTTGGAAGAAGATTCGAAGATGTTGGATGATGTGGTGGTAATCGGTTACGGTACACAGGCTAAGTCTCACTTAACGGGTTCGATTTCCAAATTGGAAGGTGAGAAACTGATTAATGCTCCTGTGAGTGATATGACTACTGCTTTGCAAGGTTCTATGAGCGGACTTACCGTTTCTAATGAAACGTCTGAAGTCGGTGTGACACCGTCTATCCGTGTCCGTGGAACAGGTTCCATCTCGGCTGAAAGTGAGCCGTTGGTGATTATTGATGGCTTTCCGGTAGCCGGTGGACTTTCATCTATCAATGCGGCAGATGTGAAGTCTATTGAAATATTGAAAGATGCGGCTTCTGCCGCTATTTATGGGTCACGTGCGGCAAATGGTGTTATCATGGTAACCACCAAAAGCGGTACTCCCGATAAACCGAAATATTCGTTCAAGTTCTATCAGGGATTTAAGTATGCTTATCAGTTGCACGATATGATGACTTCTTCCGAGTGGTTGAATCTGTTGACGCAGGAAGCAGAAATGGGAGGTCCGTCTGTACCGGCGGCAGCTCGTGGAGCTGCTTATCTGGAAAGTCAGATGGGGACTACCGACTGGCAGAAAGAGGGATTGCGCGATATGGCAGGTATTACCAATGTGCAGATGAGCGTTTCCGGTGGACGTAAAGAAACGAAGTACTTTATTTCGGCTGCCTATACCAAAGATGAGGGTGTGATGTTGCAGAACTCATTGGATAAATTGAATTTCCGTACGAAATTGGATGCCAAACTCTCGAATATTGTTAGTGTAGGGGTCAACTTATCCGGGACTTATACCAAAACAGAACGTCCGAAAAATAATTTTATAGATTTCTATCGTACTCCGTCTTTTCTTCCTGTTTATCATAATGATTGGAGTACTGAAATGACAGGGTATTCAGGTTTTGCAAGAGGTAGTCATTTCAATAATATCATGACTCCTACCGGTACACCAGATGCGGAGGGAAATCCGACGCTGGAGAAATCATCTCCTTTCTCATCAGCCAATAATAATCCCCGTAGTGTGATGGCCAATACTTCTCGTTGGAGTGAGTCCATGCAGGGTTTGGCAAGTATGTATCTGACTATTGATCTTTGTAAAGGGTTGCAATTCAAGACGTCCAATGGTTTGAATGTCCGTTTTAGCCCGTCTTACTATTATGGTAATAAAGACGCGACAAAAGATAAAGAAGAGAGCAGAGCTACTTATTTTAGCACACTCTATGTGGATTTGTTGAGCGAGAATACATTGAATTATCACATTGATTTCGGAAGAAATAATGCTCATAGCATTGATGCTTTGTTGGGTTATACTGTGGAGTCCACTCGTAACCAGCGAGTAGCCATGACTGCAACAGGATTTGCTACTGATGATGTTCATACGCTGAATGCGGCAACTGTTTATTCATTGGCAAGTAAAGGGAATGGGAATACTGATGGTACGGGAACTTTCCGTTATCCGGATGTGGTATTGGAGTCTTATTTGGGACGCATCAATTACAGTTATTTGGGTCGTTATCTCTTGTCTACTTCTTTACGTCTGGACCGTTCTTCCTTGTTCTCGAAAGGAAATCGCAATGCCTGGTTCCCTTCTGTATCGTTGGGCTGGCGTGTGAATGAGGAGAAGTTTATGAAGAATATCGAAGTTATTTCTAATTTGAAACTCCGTGCTTCTTACGGTGTGACGGGAAATAACCGTATCAGTTATGATGCAGCTCTTGAAGTATTGAACAGTGCGAACTATGTGACAGGTACTGGTAATGGACAACTGGTTAATGGTTCGGCAAATATATCTTCTTCGCTTGCTAATCCTCACATTACATGGGAGAAGACAGATGAATTCAACTATGGTCTGGATCTGGGATTCTTCAAGAACCGGATTAATCTCTCGATAGATGCTTATTACTCTGTGACTCGTGCTCTGTTGTTTGAGCAGCCTACACAGTCATTCACCGGATATAGTTATTATTGGAATAATATTGGAAAGGTACGTAATTCGGGTGTGGAAATACAGATCGATACGCACAATATCAAGAATCGTAAGTTTTCATGGGATACAAATATAAATTTCTCCTTGTCGCGCAATAAATTGCTGGAGCTGGGAGGTGAACAACAGGTTATCAATCAGGGGGAAAGAAGCGAGTGTTACATTGCTAAAGTTGGCTCACCGTTGATTCAATTTTATGGATATAAAACGAATGGTGTATGGAATAGTGTGGAGGAAATCAATGCGAATCCTCACTTCTCGAATGACGTACCGGGTGGATTGCGTATCGTAGATACCAACAATGACGGTTCGTTGACTCCTGAAGACCGTGTTCCTTTGGGTAATCCGTATCCGGATTTTACATGGGGAATCACGAACACATTCCAGATTAAGAATTTTGATATTTCGTTCCTGATTCAGGGAGTACAGGGAATTGACGTTTACAATGGTGACGTTTATTACAATGAGACAGTGAAATGGAACAAAGCTTACACCAAGGATCGTTGGGTAAGTGCAGAAAATCCGGGTAACGGAAAAGTGCCTTATCTGAAGTTGGGATATGATATCTGTTTGACTGATTATCCTTTGCAGGATGCTTCTTATGCATGTTTGAGAAACTTCACATTGGGATATACATTGCCAAGTACGGCTGCGCGTAAGTTGAAACTGTCGGGTGTACGTTTCTATGTGTCCGGTAGTAACTTGCTCTACATTTGGGGAAGCAGTTATAAGGGTATCAATCCGGAATCCCGCCTGACTTCTTCTCAATACTCAAGCTCTATGATTTCGGGATATCAGCGCGGTGGATTCCCATTGACCAGTACTATCTCCGCAGGTTTTGATATTAACTTTTAATGGAAAGTGAACGATGAAAAAGGTAAATTATATAGGATTACTGTTAGTAACGTTACTGTTTGCATCTTGTGATTTGGACAAGTATCCCTATTCGGAAGTTGCTGCGGATGAATATGTGAAAAATGCTTCTTCAGTGAATAATCTGGTACTTGGTTGCTATAATTCTCTTCATGACGTGATGTATTATGAATGGGCAATGACTGAATTACGTTCGGATAATGGACGTATGTATGCTACTGGTTCTTCCGCCAGCACTACGAAACTGGTTGAACAGCTTGACCAGGGAACTATCGTGGCAGAGCACCAATGGGTGGAAGAGTATTGGAATTCTTGTTATGCAACGATTGCCCGTGTCAATAATGCGATTTCATACCTTGATGTGGTAGAAGATGAAACTACCCGGAATCAATATGAGGGAGAGGTTTTGTTTCTCCGTTCTTTAGAATATTTTAATCTTGTTCGTTTATGGGGTCCTGTGTTTATAGTTACTTCCAAGGTTCCGTCAGATGTAGCCCGTGATATGCAGCGTTCTACGGTAGAAGAGGTTTATGCACTGATTGAGGGTGATCTGGAACGGATTCTTGATAATGGAATGTTACCTGAACGAATGGCGGATGCAGATATGGGGCGTGCGGACAGAAATGCTGCTAAAGCATTGTTGGCAAAAGTGTATGCGACTCATTATAAATCGGGAGACGCCAAGTATGCCCGTGCCGCACAGTTATGCAAGGAAGTACTTGAAAGTGCTGCCGTAGGTAATCCGCAGACAGGTGCTGATCTGGTAGCATATAATAAGATATTCGACATCACAAATGAGATGAACAAGGAAATCATTTTTGCAGCCCGTTATCTTTCGGGTAATGTAGGACTCGGTTCTCCATTCGGTAATATGTTTGCTCCGGTCAATAATGGTGCAAATGTGATTATAGGAACTTCTTCCGGCTATAATACTCCAAGTGATAATATCATTACTGCCTATACAATGAGAGGCGCAACAGACAAACGCCTGGATGTAAATATTGCCCAGAAGTACTTTAACTCGACTACTCAAGAATGGGTGACTACGGGTAACTGCCGTTATTGCAAGAAGTACACAAATCCTGTGTCTACGCAGTATGATGGTGAGAGTGACTGGCCGATTATCCGTGTAGGCGATATCGCATTGTTGTACGCAGAACTGACGAATGAAATATCGGGTCCGTCTGCTGATAACTTGAAATATCTGAATATGATTTGCGAACGTGCCGGTGTTTCAACTTATACGTTGGCCGATCTTTCTAACCGTTACGACTTCAGAGAAGCCGTACGTAATGAACGAAGACTGGAACTTGCTTTTGAAAACCAGCGTTGGTTCGATATGCTCCGTTGGGGTACGGCTGCTCAAACAGTGAATAATTATTTCAAAAGTGAGACTTTCTATTCGGAATATACCTATGTTGTGAATGATATTGCTGATTGGCAGACATTCCTCCCGATTCCGGTAAGTGTAATCAACATCAATCCGGATATTGCACAGAATACGGGTTATTAATCTCTTAAAATGAATACGAATATGAAACAATATAGAAAATGGAGCCTTGCATCCTTATTTGCATGTGTTATCTTTTGGACCAGTTGTGATTCTATATCCATGAAAGACGTTGTGGTCAGTGCGCCACAAATCGTATCTTTCTCACCGGAGAGTGGAAGTATCGGAAGTGAAATCGTAGTTACCGGAGAGTATCTGGACGATGTGGTCAGTGCGACGATTGGAGGAGAAAAAGTCACGATACTTCAAAAAGTGTCCAATGAGCGTTTATCACTCAAAGTGAGCGGTAATGCAAAGAGCGGAAAAATTGTATTAAGTAATTCAGTTGGCGAAGGAGTTTCAGAAGGCAATTTTACCATTGAATATCCGGCTCCCACTATTTCCTCAACGGGAATGCCTACCGAGGTAGAGATGGGTAATAAACTGTTGATTTCAGGTTCCCATATGAACGTAATCAGTGCTGTGCTTTTTACAGCTGAAGGACATACTACTGGAAACGAGGCTAGCATACTTTCGCAGAATGAGGATGAAATCTTAGTGAAGATTCCTTATGTAGAAAGTGATAAAGCTGCTATTACATTCAGATATTTCAATGGTACGTCACAGGTGGAAACTCCGATTGAATCTGCACCGCAGATGACCGTGGCACGTTATGAACCGAATGTTACTACTTCTTCTTTTGAACCTGCAAACATAGGAGATATAGTCGTTCTGAATGGTACTTATTTGAATAAGATTGATAAAGTAATATTGGGAACCATTGAATGTAATATTGCTCTTCAAACAGAGAATGAACTGAAATTTGCCGTACCTTCGTCGGAAAACTATGTGGATGGAGATAATACGATGGCATTGAAGATTTCTTATTTTGACGGACGTGAGGTGCATACTCTGACAGATGCATTTGTAGTCAAAGTGCCTTTCGTTTATTTCTGGGAGAACAAGAAAGTATATGCACAAGGCCGTGACGTAGAAGAATTATCTTCATTCTTCTCTCCGGAAACAGGATTGGTGTATGCAAATGCGGATTGGAGAACAAAAGTAGATCCAATATCTTACCAATACAAGGCTGCAACTTGTTCTGCAAATAATAAACCGGCTGTCTCTGAAAGTGAATATAATTCTGTGAATCCTTATTTCTTCTTCTCGGGTGTTAATGCAGGAACATTGCAAATCAATAGCCCGGCGGGTTCTAATGGACAGTTGAAGAATTTTTATATGATAAATAATTCGGCAGATGAGAATAGGGTGCCAGGAATCAATGGAAACTGTTATGGTACTCCGGTATTGACTTTCTTATACTTAGACCCAACTAAGTCTGGTTATAAAGCATTGATAGATGAAGTGAAAAACGGTACGTTGGATAATATTGATGAAACTACCTTCCCGATAGATGTTGAAGCTAAAACTTGTCGTGGATTTAGCATTTCGAGCATGAAAACATCAATAAACACAGATGTATGGGCACCTGGTATTTTTGAAGTGGGAAAAGAGCAAAAAGTGAATGTAGGTGCCGTCTTGCTTATATTATATTATAATGTAAATGGTTCGACGTCTAATGTCGCTGATAACGTGAAACGTATTGGACTACTGCATATAAAGACGATTGACTTTAAAATGTACAATAACACCAATGCTCCTTCATCCAGTTCCATTGAATTTGATATGTACTGGCAGAAGAAAGACTACGATTACTCAAAAGTTCAATAACCAATGATGACACGAAAGATACATAAAGCGATTATAGCCTCCTTACTTATCGGGCTTCCCTTCACCTCTTTTGCAAAGAGATATGATGTGACACTTCCCGAAGTAGCTTCCTGCTTGAAGACTGCACAACCGGGTGACCAGATTTATATCAAAGACGGTCAGTATAAAGACATGCAGTTGAAGTGGACAGGTAAGGGAACCGAGAAAGCTCCTATCAAGATAGAAGCCTTGAATCCTGGAAAAGTAAAAATTGAGGGAGGCTCTACTTTGCGGATAGCAGGAGAGTGGATGTCTGTCGGTGGATTACATTTTACAGATGGATACGCTCCCAAAGGTTCTGTGATAGAATTCCGCAACGGACAGGAACTGGCCAATCACTGCCGCCTGACAAATTGTGTGATAGACGGATTCAATCCGTCCCGTCGGGACCAGGCTTACAGCTATATCTTGCTTTATGGTCGTCATAACCGTGTAGATCATTGCTCATTGACAGGAAAACTTAATTTGGGGGTGACCTTGATTGTCATCCTCAACGATGAACGTTGTCTGGAAAATCATCATCAGATAGACCATAATTATTTCGGAGAGAGGCCGGTGTACGGTTCGAACGGTGCGGAAACCATGCGTGTGGGAACTTCCCAACAGGCATACAGTTCCTCGAACACAATAATTGAAAATAACCTGTTCGAACGCTGTTCCGGCGAAGTGGAAGTAATCTCTATAAAATCCAGCGATAATGTGATTCGGAACAATATCTTGCTAGAATGCGAGGGAGTAGTAGCACTGCGACACGGTGACCGTAACACGGTTAATAATAACCTGTTTATTGGCAACGGGCTCCGTAACACAGGCGGTATTCGCGTGGTCAATGCCGGACATCAGATTTATGACAATACCTTGGTCGGTCTGGCAGGAACCCGTTTCTTCTCTGCTTTGGGAGTGATGGATGCCGTACCTAATTCGTTGCCTAACCGTTATTGCCAGGTAGTTGACGTGAAGATGTACCGTAATACTTTCGTAGACTGTACAAATATCGAATTCGGCACAGGCAAAGACATGGAACGTACCCTTGCACCGGACAATGTGAGCTTTACGGATAATATCATAATAAATAAGGAACTGTCTCAACCTTACATAGCCGTTGATGATGTATCAGGTATTCAGTTCAAAGGCAATAAAGTGCAACTGGCAAAGAACTATTCGGCTCCGGGATTTACTACGGAGAAACTAAAGGTTCCCCAGTTGCCGGATCAGGTCGCAATACGTAAGGATAAAGGTGCTTCCTGGTTTGAAAACCGGGTAGCGCAACCATCTGCAAAGACTCATAAGGAATACAACGCAGCTCCGGGAACTGATCTTTCTGAAATCATTCGTTCAGCAGAACCGGGTGGGATTATTGTTCTGGTTGAGGGTACCTATCCTATCCAAAGCGCCATGTTCATCGATAAACCGCTGACAATTCGCGCTGCCAACGCAGCCAATAAACCGTTGGTTCGTTTCAACGGAGAGAAACCGGATAACATGGTAACCATCGCCGATGGTGGTGAACTGATTATTGAGAATATCGCATTTGACGGAGTACTGGAACCCGGTAAAGCCTTGGCTAAAGCGGGAATTTCTACAGCCACCGATATGATACAACCTTATACACTGACAGTAGACGGTTGCGAATTTCAGAACTTCGGAGAGGGCGGCTTCTTTGCCATCAAAGGAACGAAAGCCACTTTCGCCAAGAGTGTGACAATCAAAAACTGCTTTTTCCGCGACTTATCTGGAGATGCCATCAACTATGCCGCCGAGAAAGACGATATCGGTCGTTACAATGCGGATGATATGCTGATTGAAAACTGTTCTTTCTATCGTTTGCTGGGTTTACCTATTAATATTTATCGTGGAGGAAGTGATGAAAGTACGGCTGGCCCTTATATCACTATCAGACATTGTAATTTCGCAGACTGTTGTAACAAAGAGCGTGGAAGCGTGATGCGCCTGATTGGTCCACAAGTACTGACAGTAGAGAATTGTAATTTTGACAACAGCGGACGCGGAGGAGCAACCATCCGTTTGGATGAGGCCACCTGGGAAAAAGTTCGCATAGCCAACTGTAACCTGTGGAACTCCGGCAGAATGGTAACTACCACTTCCCAAGCTATACAAGGAAAAATGTATAATATCCGTCCCGCATATATCAATGCCGACGCATACAATTATACTCCAGTGCCGGGCAGCGAATTGGAAAAACTCTCTATTGGTTTGAAAAAGAATTCGCTTCCGCAATAACCGTAATCGTAAGTGGAACAAGAAAATAATGATTAGATGAGAAAACTTATTATTTGTATATTCATGGTCTTGGGAGGATGTCTCCTTTCGTTTGCCCAACATCCGTCTCTTCTTTTCACACAGGAAGAAGTGAACGAGATGAGGGAAGGAAAGGGAACCGTACCTGCATTCGATAAAACGCTCTCGGAAGTATTGAGCGCAGCCGACGCAGCGTTGAATTCTCCTATCTCCGTTCCCGTTCCGACAGATGGCGGTGGCGGGGTGGTACACGAACAGCATAAGTCGAACTATTATGCCATGTTTCATTGCGGAGTTGCCTATCAGCTGACCGGTGACAAGAAATACGCTCGTTACGTAGCAGATATGCTGGAAGCCTATGCAAAGCTCTATCCTACACTGAGTTTCCATCCCGTATCACTTTCCCCTGTTCCCGGACGCCTGTTCTGGCAGACACTGAATGAAAGTGTATGGCTGGTACATACAGCAGTAGCATACGATTGCATCTATCATACACTCTCGGCCAAGCAGCGCACCACCATCGAAAAGAATCTGTTTGCCCCAATGGCGGACTTCATCATGGATGGTATGGGCGATAACCATGCAAACAATAAGACTTTCAACAAGATGCATAATCATGCCACCTGGGCTACGGCTGCCGTAGGTATGATTGGTTTCGCCATGAATCGTGAAGATTACGTGAAGAAAGCCCTTTATGGCTCCGACGAAACAGGCAAACACGGAGGATTCATCCGTCAAATGGATTATCTATTCTCTCCCGATGGCTATTTCACAGAGGGGGCCTACTATCAACGTTATGCCATCTGGCCTTTCGTCATCTTCGCCCAATGCATTGAAAATAAACTGCCGGAGCTGAAAATCTTCAGCTATCGCGACAGCATACTCTCAAAAGCACTTTCCACGTTGATACAGCTATCTTATGAGGGAGAATTCTTCCACATCAACGATGCCCTGCTGAAAGGACTTTCTGCACAGGAACTGGTTTACGCTGCAGATATTCTATACAATGTCCATCCGTCGGATAAATCATTGCTCTCCGTAGCGAACGAATACCAGCATACTTATCTGCCTACAATCGGTGGTTTCCGGGTAGCCCGTGATATTGTCCGTGGCGAAGCTGCTCCAATCGTATATCGCAGCAGTGTGTTCCGCGACGGACGCAAAGGAGACGAGGGAGGCATTGCCGTGATTCGCTCGACAGACCCGAAACTGAATAGTGCCCTGACCCTGAAAGCCACTTCTCATGGCCTTAGCCACGGACATTACGATAAACTCACAATGGCCTATTACGATAATGGAAACGAGATTCTGACAGATTACGGAGCTTCCCGTTTTCTCAATATCGAAGCCAAGAATAAGGGACATTACACACGTGAGAACGAATCGTTTGCCAAACAGACCATTGCACACAACACACTGGTGGTCGATGAAACGTCTAATTTCGGTGGCGATATAAAAGTGTCTTCCCGTTATCATTCGGACATCATTTACAGTGATTTCAACGGAGATCATTTCCAAGTGATGGTAGCCAAAGAAACCAATGCATATTCCGGAGTGGAAATGAAACGTACATTGGTGTATGTGACTACTCCTTTCCTGCAATTTCCGCTGATACTGGACGTGTTGCAGGCCAACTCCGACAAGGAACACCAATACGACTATCCGCTATGGTATAACGGGCACTTCGTTTCTTTGAATTTCCCATATACCAAAGCAAGCAACGGATTGCAAACCCTCGGAACAAAGAACGGTTATCAGCATCTGTGGCTGGAAGCCTGGGGACAGAATGAGAAAACGAACACCTCCAGTTTCACTTTTGTCAAGGACAACCGCCTCTATACCATTAGTGCGGCCACCACTCCCCAGACAGAGCTAAAGATGCTTCGCCTGGGAGCCAATGATCCGGATTTCAATTTGCGAAACGAGACAGCGTTTCTAATCAGAGAAAAGGAACAGAAGAATCACACGTTTGCTACTTCCATCGAAACGCATGGAGATTATGACGTAGTGATGGAGACTTCCAACAATCTGACATCCTCCTGCGAGGAAGTGAAAGTGGTGATGGATACGGCCGAATACACCGTTATCAAAGCTATATATAAAGGTGGACATTCCGTAACACTCTGTCTGGCCAACGCAGAAGAAAGCAAAGAGAATAAACATCACTTGTCCGTCGAAGGAAAGAATTACGACTGGAACGGTCGTTGCGGAGTTTTTGCCAAATGAGAACAAACCATTAATAGATAGAAAGTATGAAAACATGTAGTGAAACTTTTCAGTTTGAGAAAGATTTGAAGTGGGAAAACCCCGCTCCGGGTGTCAATCGTCAGATTATGGCGTATGACGGACAGTTGATGATGGTCAAAGTGAAATTTGATAAAGGTGCGGTAGGAACCATGCACGAGCATTATCACAGCCAGGCCACTTACGTGGTGAGCGGCAAATTCGAACTCACCATCGGCGATAAGAAAGAGATTCTTTCTGCCGGAGATGGTTATTACGTAGCACCGGATGAATGGCACGGATGCGTTTGCCTGGAAGCCGGTATTCTGATTGATACTTTTAGTCCCGTGCGTGCAGACTTCTTAAACCTCTAGGCGCATGAAAGTAAAAGGACTTAGATGGGTGGTTATCGGATTAATCATGTTGATAACCATCATCAATTATCTGGATAGAGGCACGCTCAACTATATGTGGGTGGCTAATATCGACTATCGTCTTCTGCCCGAGGCAGAGGCGTTGAGCGATAAAGGCAACCACGCCGCATTGGTGGGCGACCAGTATATCCTGACAGCCGCCAACGGAAACCGCGATTCGGTTAGCGTAGCCAATGTGCAGATGAAAGAGAAGAACGGAGTCACCTTTGTCACCAATCGCGAGGGTATCGCCATCGATCTCGGTCTGATAGACCGTAACGATCCCGATGCGTCGCAGAAAGCGAAAGACATTCTCGGCCTGATTACGATTTTCTTTATGATTGCATACGGCATCAGCCAACTTGTCTCCGGCAAGTTGTACGATAAAATCGGATGCCGGAAAGGTTTCTTCTGGAGTGTGCTGGTATGGGGAGCGGCGGATGCGCTGGCCTCTCTTTCCAGAGGAATCTTCTCACTGACCTTTTTCCGGATGATGTTGGGCTTGGGTGAAGCCGGCCCATGGCCGGGCACTACGAAAAGTAATGCCGAATGGTTCCCGCAGAAAGAACGTGCTTTTGCACAGGGATTGTTTGGAGCGGCAGCTTCCATCGGTTCCATTCTTGCTCCGATTATCATTCTGATGCTGTTCATCGCCTTTGGCTGGAAACTGACTTTCATTGTAGTCGGTGGATTGGGATTGATTTGGCTGATTCCCTGGTTGATAATCAATAAGGCAACTCCGAAAGAGCATCCCTGGATTACGGAAGAAGAGCGTACTTATATTCTAAGCGGTCAGCCCGAAAAGGAGATAAAGACAGAAGATAAAGGAAAGAGCTGGGGCGAACTGTTGCGTGTGAAAAAGAACTGGTCTGTCATTCTCGGCCGATTCTTCCTCGACCCTATCTGGTGGATGTTTGTAACCTTCCTGCCGCTTTATCTTGCTGACGTATTCCATCTGAATATAAAAGAGGTGGCGTTCTCTGCCTGGGTGCCTTATGTGGGCGCGGCTTTGGGAAGTGTTGCCGGGGGCTGGTATTCCGGTTGGCTGATAAACCGTGGAAAGACTGTGAACTATGCCCGCAAAGCAGCCATGCTGATTGGTGGATTTATAATCATTCCGTCCATTCTGGCAGCTATCATGTCTACCACAGCTCCGGTTGCCATTCTCTTTATGGCACTGGTATTGGGAGGCTTCCAGTTCTTCATGACGAACTTGCAGACCATTCCGAGCGATTTGCATAGCGGCAAGTCCGTAGGTTCTCTAGCAGGTCTGGGAGGTGCTTCGGCCGTGTTGGGTACAATTCTGGCTATTCTTTTTGCCAGCTATATTACAAACTGGATTTTATTATTCAGCCTGTTGGGAGCTTTGGTACCACTATCGTTGTGCTCCATCTTCCTGACAGTAGGAGAGATTAAACAAATCAATAAATAAACGTATTTAAAAAAAGACAATTATGAAATTAGAAGGAAAAGTTGCTATTGTAACTGGTGGTGCACGTGACCTGGGTCGCGCAATATCTGTAAAATTAGCTGCGGAAGGCGCTAAAGTTTGTTTGAACTATTTTGATAATGAAGCCGATGCACAGGAAACACTGGCATTGATTAAAAACGTGGGTGGTGAAGCAATCGCTGTTCAGGGTGATATGACGAAAGCTGCTGCGGTGAAGAATCTTTTTGCAGAGTGCAACAAGGCTTTTGGCGACAAGGTAGATGTATTGGTAAATGTAGTAGGCGGAATCGTAGGCCGTAAAAAAATCACCGAACAGGATGAAGACTGGTATGACTTCCTGATGGATGTCAATATGCGTTCCGTATTCCTTTGTACCCGTGAGGTAGTTCCGATGATGCCGGAGGGTGGTTCTATCGTAAACTTCTCTTCATTGGCTGCCCGCGACGGCGGTGGCAACGGAGCTTCCATGTATGCAACTGCCAAAGGTGCCGTAATGACATTCACCCGCTCTATGGCCAAAGAACTCGGTCCTCAAGGAATCCGCTGCAACGCTATCTGTCCGGGTACGATTGCTACTTCGTTCCACGACCGCTTCAATACACCGGAGAATCGTGAACGTATGAAAGGCTCTTACGCATTGCGTCGTGAGGGAACTGCTGATGAAGTTGCCGACCTGGTTTGCTTCCTGGCTTGCTCCGAATCTTCTTACCTGACAGGTACGAATATTGATATTAACGGTGGTTGTTTCTTCTCTTAAAGAAGAATCACCGAATCTGGAGCTAGTATAAGTAGTAAAGATTTAGCAATCAAGTAGTGAGTAGTTAAGTAGCAAATATTTTATAATCAACTACTTACTGCTTGGTTGCTTATTTCCTGATTACCTGCTTTTTGCTAACTTACCTCTTACTTGCTTCACTATTAATCTTACCATTACACATCTTATCTTAACCACTCATCTCCACTACTCTAAAAGAATACATTTATGAGACGAATCTTTGCTATATGGGCTCTATGCCTTTGTTGGGGAGTACTGAACGCGGCACCGTTGGGACCGTTTAATGCGACATTGCTCGAGAAGCTGAAGACCGATTATCAGAAAGGCGATAAAGAGGTGACCCAGTACATCGAATTACAGGAAAAGGCGGCAGAGAAATATATAAAGATGTCTCCTCTGTCGGTAACAGCTAAAAAGAAATTACCTCCCAGCAAGGACCCCCGGGATTATATGACTCTATCCCCATACTGGTGGCCGGACTCCACGAAGACAGATGGGCTTCCCTATATCCGTAAGGATGGCGAACGCAACCCGGAAGTTTATGAATACCCTGAACGTGAGAATGCCAACCGTTTTGGCGACGCTGCCTACTGTTTGGGCGTACTCTATTACATCACCGGAAAAGAAGTCTACGCCAAAGCCTGTGCCGGTCATTTACGAACATGGTTTACCGACCCGAAATTGGGTATGAACCCCAATATGACTTATGCACAATCCGTTCCGGGAATGAAAAATATGCGTGGTTCGGGCTTCATTGACTCCCGCCGTTTCAGTCGTGCACTGGGAGTTGCCAAATTGATAGAAAGCTCGAAAAGCTGGACTGCCTCGGACAGGAAAAAGCTCGATGACTGGGCTACCGCTTTCTGTTATTGGATGGAGAACAGCACACAGGGACAAAGAGAATCTCATGCTGCCAACAATCATGGCCTGTGGTACGAAGCCATTCACCTGATGGTACTCGCCTATCTGGACCGCACCGACCGCATCCGTGAAGTAGCCGAGCAAAGCATCCTCCCCAAAATGGGTGCACAGATTGCCGATGACGGCTCACTACCCCAAGAACTGGAACGGACGCTCTCCCTGCATTATTCAACTTTCGCTCTCGAAGCTCTGATGGAAGCCAATCAGATTACCAGCCAGATAGGTATCAACTTGTGGAATACTCCGGCCGCCAACGGCAAAGTGGCTTCGCAGGCAGTAGACTATCTGTATCCTTATTATATGAACCCCGAAAGCTGGAAGTTCAAGCAGATTAAACCATTCGACCAGTCGCGTGCCGCCATTCTTCTTTATGAAGCAGGAACGGCATTGGGCAATCAGAAGTACATAGATACGGCAAAGCGCATCGGACTGAAATACAGTACGTCGGATGTAGAAACGATACCGTATCTAATTTTAAAGAAGAAATAAGATTATCCCACCTAATGAAGTGATATCATGAAATTGAAACTGATTTTATGTTTGTGTATGCTGCCGCTTTTTTGCCTTGCCCAGGAAGCGCAACCGCAGCAATTTTCCAATCGCTATGGCATGAAGATGACGCAGAATGAGGACGGCTCCTATGCGCTGCTGTATGCAAAGAAATATGCGAAGTTTATCGATGTGAATACCATTCCCGATGTGATGGTGCCTTATACCTATCAGCCGGACCGCCTGAAAAGCAAGGACTATAAGGGAGTGACTACCAAAGACATTGTGTATAAGAAACATAAGGATTATGAACTGATACTTACAGTAGACTTTGCAGAGACTGACAAACCCGCTCCGTTCGTGGTCTACATCCACGGAGGTGGATGGGCACGTGGAGATAATGGTTCGTCCAGATCTCTGTCTCAATACCTGGCAAAGCAAAAGGGTATTACAGGTGTACGTGTCTCTTATACACTGGCACCGCAATCCGACGCAACCGTGAAAGTCTCCATTCAAGATATTCTGGATGCTGTGAAATACGTGCAGGAGCATGCTGCCGAATTGAATGTAAATCCTGCCTGTGTCGGCTTCCTGGGCACTTCTGCAGGTGCACACCTGGCGGCAGTTGCTGCCATGACTGTTCCCGGAACGAAAGCACTTGTCGGCTATTCCGGTATCTATGATCTGGAAAAGGCTGCCATCACCATGAAGACAAAAGATGCTCAACGCATCGCTTATTTCTGTGACCGGAACCCGAAAGTCCTGCGCGAAGCATCTCCTATCAATCTCATTCCAAAGAAGAATATCCCTGCTTCCATGCTGGTATGTGGCACGTGTGATGTGACGGTAGAGTGTGAGCAAAGTGAAATGTTTGCATCGGCACTAAAGAAAAAAGGAGGCGTCTGCAACCTGCTGACGTATAAGTATTATGACCACAACGTAAGTTCAAAGACTTCTGATAAGATGGAAGAGATTTTCTTCAAGTCTGTCGATTTCCTGACCACCTATATGAAATAAACGTATGAAAACAGGAATCTTATTCTTAGCCCTCTTTGCCTTTATTGCCTGCTCCAATAGTTCATCCGAAGTGATAGACGACAAGGAACAGCCGAAGCCCGGACAACCGGAACAGCAAGTGGACGGTTCATTAATAGCCGATGGCAACAGCGCGAAAACGTACGACTTGATAAAGCGCTCGGGCTACAACCACGAGGCTCCCGATTCTTCGCGCGAGCATAAAACGGAGCATTTCCAGCATATTCAGCAGGTGCGTGACAATCAGTTGAACAAATATGTATTCGCATTATTTATTCATGCTGCGATAGACGACGACCGCGGTCTGCCGAATATCACAGACCGTCAGCGGAATGAAATAAAAACAGATAATAAATCTCCGCAAAGCCTTGTTGGCCAGCAAGGAGAGACAATGGTGTTCCGTTGGAAATTCTGTTTGCCGGCAGGATTTCGTACAACTACCAAATTCTCCCATCTTCACCAGTTGAAAGGTATCGACAACACATCCGGTACGGCAGACGTCAGCTCTCCGCTCATTACACTGACTGCTTATTCGAATAGTAAGGGCGGACAACAGTTACGTGTGCGCTATGACAAGCGTGGCGAGAGTACTACGACTATTGCCAGCACGGATTTGGCCGACTTCCTCGGTAACTGGGTAGAGGTGGAAGAGAAAGCCCGTTTCGGTGAGGATGGTTCTTATGAAGTAACCATCATGCGCGTGAAAGACGGGAAAGTTCTCTTGAAACTCGATCCCAAAAAGATGGATATGTGGCGCACCGATTGTGCGGGACTTCGCCCCAAATGGGGTATCTACCGCTATTTGGGCGAGAACCGTAGCTGGCAAGACCAGTTGCGCGATGAAGAAATCCGTTTCGCCGATTTCTCCATCAAGAAACTTTAGAGAGGGACTTTGTTGTCTATAATGGTGGATCTCCTGTCTGGAAATGTGTTTTCGGGTACATATTCGGGCGGGAGATTGTCGTTTATCTATAGAAATTTACGGTTGATTATTTGCGTGATACAAAAGATGTACATAATTTTGTCTACATCTTAATATGTTAATTATATGAGAACTCGAATTCTTCTTCTGTTATTAGCCTGTGTTGTGTCATTATCAGCACAAACTATTTATAAAGACAAGAAAGATATTTCTTATCTTTTGGAAAATGAAACAGATGCTTATCGTCTGGAACGTTGTAAACTCGATATTTACTACCCGGAGGGTATCAAGGACTTTCCAACTGTTGTCTGGTTTCATGGTGGTGGTCTGACGGGCGGGAGTAAACATATTCCAAGAGAACTGACAGAACAAGGATTTGCAGTAGTAACGGTCAATTATCGGTTAAGTCCGCGTGCTACCAATCCGGCTTACATCGAAGATGCTGCCGAAGCGGTAGCCTGGACATTCAAGCATATCAGCCAATATGGAGGAAATCCGGATAAGATCTATGTATCCGGTCATTCTGCCGGTGGATATCTGACTTTGATGTTGGCACTCGATAAAAGTTATCTGCAAAAATATCAGGTAGATGCTGATAAAGTGGCCGCCTGGTTCCCACTTAGCGGACAGACAGTAACACATTTCACGATTCGGAGTGAACGGAAATTGAAAGACGGCATACCTGTTATCGACGAGTTTGCTCCATTATATCATGCGCACTCGGGAACACCACCGATCTATTTAATAACTGGCGACCGGAATCAGGAACTGGCAGCCCGCTATGAGGAAAATGCCCATTTGTATGCTGTGCTTCGCAGCCTGGGTAACGACCAAGTTTTCTTGCATGAGTTGCAGGGCTTCAATCATGGAAATATGTATGCGCCCGGTTGTTTGTTCATGGTCGATTACATCAAGAAGCAAAAACGCACTTTATAAATAATAAGTTCAGGAAAATAGTCGGCCCAAGTCTACGATAGTTAGCGTAGGCTTGGGCTAGTTTGATTATAAATGATTGGTTATCACTTGTAAATTACTATGAGATATTTTTCTTATCATGTACTTTTCTGATTCAACTATTCTTTTGTTCATGGCAAAAAATATATGGGAAACGTTCTCTAAATAATATATTTAAGTAACTTTGCTCCATCTCGAACTCACGTTGAACTTTAAGTTGTTATACTATTGGAATGGGAAAAAGTGCGGATTGGATAAAGGAAGAGAAGTTTAAATCCTTTTTTACTCAATACTACAAAGAACTCTATTATTTTGCTTGTGGATATGTGAAAGATACATGCATTGTAGAAGATATCGTTAGCGAGTCTTTCGTCAAGTTGTGGGCGAATATGGAGAATATTCAGGAACTTGCGATGAGAAGATACCTGCTGCAAACTGTGAAAAATGCCTGTATTGATTATCTGCGGGTCCAGAAAGATTTTTTTCCGGTGGAAGAATGCCATACGCTGGCTGATTTGGATGAGAATCCATTAGAATATCTTATCTCTCAAGAAGATGAATCTCGCATTACTGCTGCAATAAGTGAACTTCCACAACGTTATCAGGAGACTTTAAAACTTAGAAGTTTCGAAAAACTCAAATATAGCGAGATTGCTCAAAAGATGGATATTTCTGTAAATACAGTAAAATCTAATCTGCGTGAAGCGATTCTTATTTTAAGAAAAAAACTGGGAATCTTACTAATCTTTATTTTTTTTCAGATTTAGAACCACCCTTTTTCTAACTTACATCGTCTTTAATATATATGCAAGAAAATAATAACATAGATAGAATAAATGAACTGGTATCTTCTTTTTTCGAGAAAGGATTATCAGAAGAGGAACGGACTGAACTGAAAAAACTGCTGGAAACTCCGGACAATAAACGTTATTTCAGAGAAGTCTACACAGTTGAATTGGTTGCCCGAAACATGAAACCTGATAATTATCTGGAGTCTGCCTACGATAGAGTCATGGGCACTATTAAGGAACAATCTCACAACCAGCCTGTGCAGAAGAAAAGATATCTGATGATGTGGAAAAATGTAGCAGCGATCGCCCTCCTTATTCTGTCCTGTTGGGCTGCTTATGAATGGGGAAGTTATAATGACAGTCTTGTTGTAGATGGGATTACGATGGTAAATGCTCCTTTAGGCTCTAAATCTGTCTTAAGTCTGCCGGATGGTTCTGTTGTAACATTAAATTCCGGGAGTAGTATTACATACACAAAATCTTTTGGGAACGAGGAGCGAAAGATTGAACTACACGGAGAAGCCTTTTTGGAAGTGCAGAAAGATAAGAAGCCATTTATTGTTTCTGCCAAAGGAACAGAAATAACAGTGTTGGGAACCAGTTTTAATGTGAAAGCCTACGATGATGAGGATATTGTGGAAACGACCTTAGTCAGAGGTTCCGTAAAAGTGAAACCCGATGCAGGGCAGGACATTCCCGAAGTTTATCTAAAACCAAATGAAACTGTTTTGATTTGTAAGAAAAATAAGGAAGATATACAGGTCGAATTCCGAAAGGATGTGAATACTCTCTTATATACATCATGGAAAGATCCTAAGTGGATTATCCAAAAAGAGACAATGGAGAGTATAGTAAAGAAACTTGAACGTAAATATAAAGTACAGATAAGTATCGAAGACGAACTGTTGAAACACTACAAGTTTACAGGAATCCTGATGGACGAAACGATACAACAAACGCTTGACTTAATGAGAGACACTGCACCTATTGACTATGCATGGGAACAGGGAATCATTAAAATCAGAGTGGACAAGAAACGAAGCAAAGACTTTGAAAAGATAATGAACGATTGACCTTAAAATGTTTAACTTTATAAATTAATATGACGCCTATGAGACACATCTGACTAGAAAAAATGTAAGGCCGAAGAAAAGGGCAATTCCTTCGACCTTAATTAAATTGTCCTAATCACTAATTATTAAAAACAATTTATTCACAAAGATATGAAAAAATATCTGAAAGTAAAATTCTTGGGTTCAAGAATTACAGGCTTCCTATGTCTATTTTGTTGCCTTATAATGTTCGCTTTTGAATGTTATGGACAACAGACAAAACGGGAAAAAATTACCTTGAGTGTTGTTAACCTCCCTGTTAGAGAAGTAATCAGAAACATCGAAAAGCAGACTGATTATCGTTTCTTCTATTCGGAGAATCTGAAAGATCTGGATAAACCGGTTTCTATCAAATGTGAGAATGTAGGAATAGAATCCGCCATGCAGAAGATTTTATCCGGCACCTCTTTAGATTATAAGATAAATGAAAACCGGGTTGTTTCAATTGTTCCTAAAACTCAATCAAAAGAAAGACCAGAACGATTGACCGGTTCTATCGTTGACGAAAAAGGAATTCCTTTGATTGGTGTGTCTGTACTAATAAAAGGCTCTTCACAAGGCACTATCACTGATATTGACGGAAAATTTCATCTTGACAATGTAGATCCTTCTTCAACGGTTGTCTTTTCGTATATAGGTTATGAAACAATTGAAAAACCTGTAAACGGGAAAAGAGAATTAGCCGTTATCCTGAAGGAAAATTCTCATTTACTGAAAGAAGTAGTAGTTGTTGGTTATGGTGCACAGCGAAAAGTAAACTTATCGGGAGCGGTATCAATGGTATCCGTTGATGAGCAACTATCCGGCAGGTCTATTTCAAGCACTTCTACTGCATTAAGTGGATTGGTACCGGGATTGATGGTGCAGCAGTCCAGCGGTATGGCAGGTAAGGATGGGGCTACTTTGAGAGTACGCGGACTAGGAACTGTCAACAATTCTGTTCCTCTGATTGTAGTTGACGGTATCCCTGACATAGAGATAGACCGGATTGATATGAATGACATAGAAAGTATTTCTGTATTGAAAGACGCTTCCTCGTCAGCAGTATATGGTTCCAGAGCAGCCAATGGCGTTATTTTGATTACAACCAAAAAAGGGAAATCAGGGCGGGTAAACGTGAATTATTCAGGTAATTTCTCCGTTGGAAAAGCGACCGGTTTCTATGATTTTTTAGCAGACTATCCAAGGGCACTGACGTTGCATAACCAAGCAGCGACAAATGGTAATAGTGGAGCTATTTATAAAGATGGAACAATTGATGAATGGATGGCGAAGGGAATGGTCGATCCGCTGTTGTATCCTAATACTGATTGGTGGGATGTCATCTTCCGCTCTCCTTTTACACAGAATCACAGTTTGTCTGCTACGGGTGGAAATGATAAGGGAACTTATTATCTGTCTATCGGTTTATTAGATCAGGAAGGATTGATGATTAATAACGATTACAGACGCTATTCTTTCCGTGTTAATGTAGATCAGAAAATTGGCAACCATTTTAAAGTAGGTCTGAATGCCGCAGGGCAATGGTCGGATCAGGTATATCCACTAGATGAAGGATTACTTTCTTACGGGAATGCTTCAACATGGGAAATGGTCAGAACAGTGGCAGGTATCTTACCGCAACATCCGGTGACAGGGGAGTATGGTGGGGCTATGGCCTATGGTGAAGATATTTTGGCCAGTAACCTTTTGGCAAAATATAGTATAAACAACAATAAGCTGGAACGCAAAGACTTTAATGGTATGGCTTTTTTGGAGTGGAAACCTGTATCGTTTCTCCAGTTTAGGGCAGATTATGGTTTGACTTACCGGAATGACTTTACAAAATCATGGAGTATGCCTACTATCTTACAGAACTTTCAAACAGGCTTAGCTGGTTATGAAACTGTAACTAAGAGTACCGGCATCACAGATTACACACGCGAACGTACGAAGACAATCCTGAACCTGCATGCTATCTACAATCAGGAAATTTTCAGCGGGCATAATCTGCGCTTCCAGTTTATATATTCTGAAGAATATTGGCATGAAAGATCACAAAGTAGTTCCCGTAATGACAGGTTTCACCCGAATCTGACTGAAATAGACGGTGCGGGAGTGACCACTCAATCTACAGGCGGTTCGTCTAGCAAAGAGGGGTTACGTTCTATTGTGACTAAATTGAACTACGATATACTCGATAAGTATATGCTACAGGCATTGATACGTTGGGATGCATCGTCCAAGTTCTCCAAAGGTCACCAATGGGGAACATTCCCTTCTGTATCTGCTGCGTGGCGTTTCTCGGAAGAAGGATTTTTTGAACCTTTAAAGGATATTGTATCTAACGGAAAAATCAGAATGTCTTGGGGGAAAGTCGGAAATAATTCAGGGGTAGACCGTTATTATCAGAAAGATACATATAGTTCTTACCCATATACGTTCGGAAATAACGTATTGGTGGAAGGTTATGCTCCTTATAAATTGATTGACCCCAATTTTACCTGGGAATCTACTGCTATGACAAATCTGGGATTGGAACTTTCTTTCTTCAACAATCGCTTGAAGATGGAACTGGACTTATATAATAAACTGACTACAAGTATGATTCGTCCGGGACAAGTATCCAGGTTATTGTCGGGGCTGGAAGCACCCGACAGGAATATCGGAGAGATGAGAAACAGGGGAGCGGAGATTTCTCTTTCCTGGCAAGATCAGATTGCTGATTTCTCTTATGGTGTTGGTATCAACTATTCATATAATAAGAATAAACTGCTTAAATGGAATGAACGATTGGGACGCGGAGATAAGTTCCTGGGTTATCCTTACGAGATGGTCTATACCTACAAAGCGATCGGAATTGTACAAACGTGGGAAGAGGTGGCCAATGCTCCTTACCAAAGTGATAACTTAGCTCCGGGAGATCTTTTGATGGAAGACATCAATGGTGACGGAATGATTGACAGTAATGATAAAGTGGCTATGCCCAATAGTATGCGCTACATTCCGACAAGTGACTTTAGTATAAGTTTCAATGCAGATTGGAAAGGATTCGATTTGAGTATGCTTTTCCAGGGAAATGCGGGACGAAAGAATTTCTGGCTGGATAATTTCAATAATGTAAATGTATATACTTCTCGTTATGCTTTTCAGGAGCATCATTTGGATACTTGGTCACCTGATAACCGGGGAGCGAAATTTCCACGTCTGACATCGGGGAGTAATGGTGGATTTAATCAGGAACAATCTACGTTCTGGTTATACTCATGTGACTATATCCGATTGAAGAATATCCAGTTAGGATATAGAATACCGTCAAAGATTCTCAAAAATATAGGTGTAAACTCCGTGCGCATACATGTATCAGCAGAGAATCTGTTTACGATAACCAAATGGCCGGGATTGGATCCGGAGAAACTTCCTAAAAGTGGTTCGGAGATTCCTTACCCGCTTATGAAAAACTATTCTTTAGGTATAAATATAACGCTTTAAAACGATATAGTATGAAAAGAGCTATGAGAGATATATTATTGCTGGTTGTCTTGTTGGTACAGACAAGCTGCATTGATAATCTGCTGGATTATCCGGCTACTACCAAGATCAGTGCAGATACATTTTGGGAGACTACCGAGGATGCGGAGAAAGGGGTAAATGCTGTTTATAATGCCATGCGTAATGCATTTGGATTATTTTATAGACTGGATTGTTATCCGAATGCTGACCTGGTTTATTTTCAAAATGCAAATAGCCAGTCAATCACTTCTGATTATTGGAATAAATGCTATGCTTCTGTCAACCGGGCTAATAATGCTATCATGCAATTACGCAGAATGCAGGGAGAAGCTGTGACTGATAAAGAACTTAATCTTTTGAGACGTTATGAAGGAGAAGTCCGCTTTATCCGTGCCCTTCATTATGCATTGATGATTGATTTGTATGGTGATATACAATATTTGGACCATGTGCCTACACAAGAAGAAGCCTATTCTATTGCTAGAACGCCTATTGTGCAGGTGAAAGATTTGATTTTCGAAGACTATGACTATGCTATATCGGTACTTCCGGTTTCGTATGAATCGAGTGAAGACCAGGGGCGGGCAACCAAAATAGCCGCTTATGCTTTTAAGGGGAAGTTAGAACTGTTTTGGGCTAGCTGGAAAAAGAACGGACGTCCGGAAGTCGACAATTTCCAGCAAAGTGAGTCGGAAGCCAATGAATATTATGAAAAGGCTATCGGTAATTTCAAGGAGGTAATGAAACCTGCCTACAATCTTCAATTATTTAAGGATGGTGCTCCCGGAGAGTATGTGAATCCCAACTATCTTCAACTCTTTACACTGGAAAATGAAAAATGCTCGGAAGTCATCTTCTCTCTTCAGTACGGAGGACCCAATATCGGGCAGGGAGAAGAGTTTGTCAAAATCTTCGGAAACCGCAGTGTACTCAATGGATGGGCAAACATGCAGCCGACAAATTATTTGGTAAATTTATATCAGAGTACCAAAACAGGTGATTATGTTGACCCTATAATTCTGAACAAAAACCAGAATCTGGCAAATGGATCAGCTAACCCTAAAACATATGAAGGACGTGATTACCGGATGCGCAGTACTATTGTATGGAACGGGCAGAAGATGCGTACAATCACTCCTGACGGAATGACTATTGGAGACAGCCTGGCTTTTATGTTTGGTAATAAGAATGGGTATCTGGATTATAATGATAGTAGGACGGGATATATGTTCCGCAAGTTTGTCAGACAGTATGCGGGCTATTCAAGATCTAACGGACCGCAGGATTTTTATCTGATGCGTTTGCCGGATGTCTGGTTGATGTATTGTGAAGCAATGAATGAACTTCATGGCCCGTCGGATGAATTGTACAACCTGATTGACAAGATCAGGGGACGGGGAAAACTCCCTGCACTGGATCGTAATAAATTTAAGACGAAGGATACTTTTTTTGATGCGATCAAACAGGAAAGAGCTATCGAATTTGTGGCAGAGGGGCAACGGTTCTTTGACCTTAGGAGGTGGCGCCTTGCAGAAACAGTTTGGGATTACCCCAATGGCCGGGAACTACGCAGCACTTTGAATGACTTTATTCAAGATCAGTATAAGAATGCAACAGACCGTACTTTCCCAAGATATTACATTTACAATATACCGGAGGATGAGCGGGTACTGAATCCTAATCTGACTCAAAATAAACCATGGTTGTAATTAAAACATAGATAAATGAAAACACATATCATATTAATGGTAAAAGTATTATTCCTTGCCATCGTTATGGGAGCTTGTGATACCGATGAAGAAGTGTATCAGGTAACGGACCGGACGGATGCTTATATAAGTTCTGTGCAATTATATACGGCAGATAATCGCAATGTTGCTACACAAGTGACGATTGATGATGTAAATGGGATTATTAATGTGGAAGTCAAGAATGGAGTGAATTTAGCCCATCTAAAACCTCGTTGTTCTTTGGCTCCCGAGGCAACTATCACTCCTAAAATGGGAGTATGGACTAACTTTAGCGCACCTGTGAAGTATACCGTTATTTCTGGAAGTGGAGAGGTATATAAGGAATATGAGATTATTGTTGTTGAAAAGGAATAAGGAAAGATATGAAAAAGATAATTTGGTTTTCGCTGTATTTACTGCTGTATACTGTTACAGTGGTGTTCTATTCGTCTTGTTCTGACGATGAAAGCCCTTTGAGAAATGATCTCTTACGGAAAGATGCAGGCCCGGTTCTGGTGGGAAATACATTAGAGTTTGCCTATGCGATAGGGTCTACTGACGGTACTTCGATAAAGGCTGTAGAGATAACAGCATCCTTTCCGGGTGCCGAAGGAACGGGAATTGCCATGAATAGCAGATATACCAATCCTAATAACGGAGAAGAAGAGGAAGTGCGTATTGCTACAGAAACAAGTACCGAAGGAACAGTCTCCAAGGCTTATATTGTTGATACGATCGCTGCAACTATACGCTATTTTTATGTAGTGCCTAAAGAAGCCAGAGGAAATAAGATAAGGTTTCATTTTCGTAGTATAACCGAAGGTGGTGAGGCTACTATTCAGTCTCCTGAATATACAGTGAGTAGTGTGGAAATCTTTAAGAATTTGTCATTGTCGTCCGGTGAGAGGAACTGTTTTTCTTTGGAGACAATGCAATCTTATTCCGTGGCTCAAGTAGAGGAATTGGGTATTGCCGACAAGATTGATTTTATATATACGTTTAAATCGACGATGGGTTCCGGATGGTCATTTGCTCATGGACTGGTGGCCCCGTCCAATGAGAAAGGATATTTATATCCTGTTGAAATCCCGTCGGGAGCAACCAACCGCACTTTGATGGAGAAAAGATATTGGCCTGATGGTCAACTAAAGACTAGTGGCGTGCCTACGATATACGTCGATGAGATTGATCTGCGCCAGGCGGCGTTGGATGGAGTTACTACACATGCTTATGAGTTAGGACAAGATCAGGGAGTGCTGATAAAGAGTCATGATCAGAAGTATATCGCCTATTTGTATATCAACGAGACAAGCAGTAACCTGCAACGTATGAATTTTGCGATAAAGCGTTTAACTTTAAAATAGTCTGATATGAAAAACTATATAAAAGATATATATCTGTTAATCATCTTTCTTTTTGCTGCGATGGCTTGCAGTGACAATGAAGAGTTGATAAAGAAAGATGAACCGGGAGAAGTGATACCGCCGGTCGTGGTAGAGCCCGTAACCGTACTGGATGAGCATTTTGATGATAAAAATAAGTATTTGACATCCGGTGGACAGCCGTTTCCTTCTTTTTTCTCTAATGGTTATTTTGAGAGAGTCGTATCCGATGAGGTTATTCAGGATTTGAGTTTGAAGGTGTTTTTGACACAATGTCAGTTGGAACCGGATGCCCCTGGTGTTTCAGTGAATGGCACTACGACCTCGGACGGACGTATTTTGCTGGATGCCAATACCGGAGCTATAGAGACAGGATTGCTAGGCAGTGTTTCAAAAGTATCATTGGTAGCGGCTAACGCTTCGGCTAATAATACGGGAACTAAAGTCGTATTAATGATTAAGGCCAAAGGAGGAAATTGGGAAGTTTATGCTAAAAGCCCGGTTCTTTCAGGCACCAATGCTTATGAATGGGTATTGGATAGGAAAATAATGAAATATCCTATTTATGTGAAGGTTGTTGCAGATGAGGCAGCTTTTTCAACTGCCTTGGCAATCTATGATTTTAGTCTGGAAGGAACTTTGTGTGAATCTCCTGTTGACCCGGGGCCATCTCCGGAAAACACATTGTTCAACGAAGGATTTTATAATGATGGTGAAGGTATAAAAATCTTTAAGGCTAGTGACGGCTCGGCTTTCCCCGGAGGAACTTGGAATACTAAAGACGGGCACTTTGAGAGAACGATAGGAGAACAAACATTGAAAGTACAACTGCATGGATGTCGTATTGACTATACAGAGAACAGAATTTCAATCTATGGAGAGAGTACCTCTAAAGGACGTTTGCAGATAGGAACAGGGGGCGGATATATTGAATTTCCTGTACTGGGTTCTATTAGTAAAATCTCTTTGGCCCTTTCTGCCGGAACTGCCGGAGATGTTGCTACCCGTGCTTTGATACAATACCGGGATAAGGGAACTACTGACTGGAAAGACCTTGCCATGAGTGAAGATATTACAGCAAATTCGCCTATGAAGTGGGTACTGAACGATGTTTCTGCCAATCCGGTAGCTATTCGCATCATGCAAGATCCGGCTATTACTAAGGGAAATTCGTTGGCTATTTATGATTTGGTGATAGAGGGTGTGACGGACTTGTTGCCGGAAGAAGCGGTTGACATCACTTTAATGGATGAAAGGTTTAGAGATTTGGCTATCTATGTGGTAACGGAGACAGGACAGGCACCGGATCGATACATTTTCTATGAAAAGTTACATTATGATCGCGTAGTGGAAGGAAGGACTTTACGTACTAAGATTTATCAGGGACGTGTCCAGAATACAACCCAACCACCAGCGAATGCGAATGGTGCGACACAAGGGCGTCTGTTATTAAAGAATTTTGCTGATGGTGGTGCTTTGGAAACTCCTATTTTCGGTAGAGTTAAGTCGATAGTCGTGAAGATAATTGCAGCAGATACCGGGCAGAAAAGTAAAGCCATACTTCAGACAAAAGGCGTAGGCGATGAAGAATGGACGGATTATGCCGTTACTGATGAGGTAGATGAAACAACAGTTTTGTCATGGGAGTTAGAGAATGTGTCGGATGAACCTGTTGCATTGCGGATTATACAGCATCCTGATTACACTCATAATATGGGTATTTATAATCTCACAATAGAAGGTACACTTTATTAATCAGATACAATATGAGAACAATTAAATTTCTATTATTATACATACTTCTATCCCTCGTTGGAGGGATAGAAGCAAATGCCCAGTTGAAGCATTTGGATAAAACAGCGAATTTTGGAGAGCATCCCCGATTACTGTTATTTGATAGTGATATTCAACAAATAAAAAGTAATATTGAAAAGAATGAACTATGGCGGAAGATAGATGATGTCATTCAGTCGGAAGCTCGTAAACTCTTTGAAGTGGATGCTTTGAAGAGAGTACAGAAAGGACGTAGAATTCTGGAGGTTTCACGTGAGGCTTTGCGGAGGATCTTTTATCTGTCTTATTCCTATCGCATGACTTCGGATGAACGATTTAAAGCGAGGGCAGAGAAAGAAATGCTGGCCATTGCTGGTTTTGAAGACTGGAATCCTTCTCACTTCCTGGATGTGGCAGAAATGACCTTGGCTATGGCAATCGGTTATGACTGGTTATATCGTGATTTGCCGGAGTCTTCAAAGAGTGAAATCAAAGAAGCCATTATCAAGAAAGGAATAGACACCTCATTCAGTACAGATAACAATAGTTGGCTTTCTTCCGGTCATAACTGGAACCAAGTGTGCAACACCGGAATGGCCTATGGAGCCATAGCAGTTTATGAAGATATACCGGAAATAGCAAAAGTAGTCGTAGATAGAGCTATCTCTTCTATCGCTTTACCAATGAAGGGATATGCTCCGGATGGTGCTTATCCCGAAGGGTTTACCTATTGGTCTTATGGTACTAGTTTCAATGTGCTGTTCCTGTCTGCTATTGAAAAACTCTTTCATACTGATTTCGGGCTGTCTTCAATGGAAGGTTTTCTGCCTTCTGCCTATTTCATCGAGAATATGATAACTCCTTCGAAAGAAAGTTTTAATTACGGCGACAGTGGTGATGCCACTTCTTTGAATCCTACTCTTTTTTGGTTTGCAGATAAGATGCATGATTCGACTGTGTTGTGGAGTCAATATTATTACCTGACTAAAAAGAAAAGCAGTTCATTTACAAAAAACAGAATCCTTCCAGCATTGATGATATGGGGAAAGAACATCGACCTGGACCGTATTCTTCCACCATCCCGGAATTTATGGGTTGGACAGGGTGTAACTCCGGTAGGTTCTATGAGAACTTCCTGGACAGATTCCAATGCCATCTTTGTCGGACTTAAAACCGGACGTGCCGGAGCCAACCATTCCCATATGGATATAGGGTCATTTATCATGGAAGCAGATGGAGTGCGCTGGGCAATCGATCTTGGACCACAGGATTATACTTCTTTAGAAACGATAGGAATTGATTTGTGGAACAGAAAGCAGAATTCACAGCGATGGGATGTCTATCGATATAATAACTTCTCCCATAATACATTGGCATTTGATAAGAAAAAACAAGATGTAGGCGGATATACCCGTATTAATAGCTATGGCGATTCTCCCGGATTCATGCATCTTATTTCGGACTTGACGAATGCGTATAAAGGCCAGGTGAAATCTTGCTGGAGAGGGATTGCCATTGTTGATAATCGCTTTGTGGTAGTGCAGGATGAAATCGAGTCATTGGATAAGGTGACAGAATTGACTTGGTCAATGGTTACCAAAGCCACCGTCAGAAAACTGGATGATTACAGTCTGGAACTGACTGAAGGGACGAAGAAAATGATTTTCAGAGTAGAGACTAATCAGAAAATCAAACTGAAAACTGCTCCTGCTAAATCTTCCAATTCTTACGATGCTCCTAATGATGGTGTAACCATAATTGGTTTTGAAACTCTAATACCTGCCTCTACGCAGGTGAACTATTGTGTGAAACTGATCCCACAGAAAGCAAAGGCGAAGTATAAAACAACTCCGTTGAAAGAGTGGAAGTAAAATATTAAAATATACTTGAGTATGAATAAGATTATTAGATATTTGGCATTTTTATTATTATCCTTCACAGTGATGAGTTGTGATTCATCCGATGAAATGAAAGATATTACTATTTCTCCGAAGGAGGAAGTAAAGCCGCAAGTGGTCAAGGTATTCTCACATCCGGGTATCCTTTTTACTTACGAAGATATGGCCAGGATAAAGGAGCAGGCTTTTTATTATGCAAAACCTTGGAAACTGAGTTATGAAATGTTGAAAGGTCACGCTAATGTGAATTATGTAGTACAGGGTCCTTATGCGGAAGTAGAAAGAACAGAAGGAGTGAATAGTCCCGCAGCGGGAGCAATGAGTAGTGACTCCCAGATGGCATATCATTGTGCCTTAATGTGGGTTATAACAGGTGAACAGCGTTATGCTGATAAAGCTATTGAGATATTGAATGCCTGGTCGGGTACATTGACGGCTTTGATCGGGGGAGATGATATGCTGATGTCAGCATGGTATGGTTTCAATCTGATAAATGCTGCTGAAATATTACGTTATACAGATGCGGGATGGAAAGAAGCGGATATCATTCAGGCTGAAAAAATGTTTAAAGAGGTCTTTTATGACTTGATAAAAGACTGGAAACGTGGGCGCGCGGGAAACTGGGATACTGCGATAACCAAAATGCATTTAGCGGTTGGGGTATTTTTGGATGATAAAGAGATTTTTGACAGAGCTATCGCTTTTTATAATTCAACGACCGAGGGTAGTAACGGAACGTTGTCGAAGAACATCTATGATACCGGACAAAATTTTGAAAGTGGGAGAGATCAGACCCATGCGCAATATGGAATAGGGGGATTGGCAGAATCTTGTGAGGTGGCGTGGAAACAGGGAATTGATCTATATAAAAGTATGGACAATCGTTTGTTGAAAGGCTTTGAATATATGGCAAAATATAATCTGGGTAATGACGATGTTCCCTTTCAGGGGAATGTGTATGGAAATTCTATTTCAACGATCGACAGAGGAAATCTTCAACCTATCTATGAAATGGTGTACAATCATTATTATAATAGGAAAGGACTTTCGGAAGCAGAAGTGGAATATACTAAGAAAGCGGTAGATAAAGTGCGTGGACAGGGTGGTGAGAGCTGGAATGCGCAATGCCTGGGATTGGGAACGCTTTTATTTAATGAAAGTAAGTAGGAATATTATTTTATAAGAATCAAAATGAGAAATAGTAGATTCATTTTTGGTAGTTTTATCTTTATTCTGCTGGTGGGGTGTACTTCTGTAGACAGTAGAAAGCAGTTTGTAGAAGAGAATATTATCTATGCGTGTGAACAGACTCATTGTATGCTGACATCTTTAGGTGAAACGCAAGGGCGATATCCAAGAAGTACGAAAAAAGATGGCAGTTTATCTACGACAGATATCTATGGATGGACAAGCGGTTTTTTTCCGGGTACATTGTGGATGCTATATGAGCTTACAAACGATAGTTGCTGGAAGGAGAAAGCAGTGGAATGGACATTACCACTTGAGCCGAATAAGTATAATACAAAAGATCATGATGTCGGTTTTATGATGTACAATAGCTTTGGCAGAGGTTTTGCTTTGACGAAAGATAAAAGTTATAGAGACATTTTGGTACAAACGGCGAATTCATTAATGACGAGATTTAATCCGAATGTTCATTCAATCAAATCATGGGAAGGAGGGAAAGCACCCCATGACACAATAGTGTGGCAATTTCCTGTAATCATAGATAATATGATGAACCTTGAATTGCTTTTTTGGGCATCCAAAGAGACGGGGGATAAAAAGTATTATGATGTGGCTGTTACACATGCAAACACTACTATCAAGAATCATCTCCGGGAAGATTTCAGTTGCTATCATGTAGTCGATTATGATTCCATAACGGGAGAAATCAGGGATAAGGCCACTGCTCAAGGGTATGCCGATAATTCTGCCTGGGCGAGAGGACAGGCTTGGGGGATTTATGGATTTACAATGGTGTATAGAGAAACCGGAGATCCGAAGTATTTGTCTGTAGCACAAAAAATGGCTGATTTCTTTTTGAATAACCCGTCTTTGCCGGAAGATAAAATACCTTTATGGGACTTTAATGTTGGGCAGGATGGATATACAAAGGGATGGAAATTTGATGATACAAAGCTAGGTTATATTCCAAGAGATGCTTCTGCCGCTGCCATAGCTGCTTCTGCTCTTTTAGAACTATATCAGTATACAAAGAGTCCGGAATACTATGATTCGGCTGCCACGATGATTCACAGTTTGGCATCTGATCTGTATAGAGCAAAACTGGGCGATAATGCTGGATTTCTTTTGAAACATTCGACGGGCAGTCTGCCACATGGAAAAGAGATTGATGTGCCCTTGGTTTATGCCGACTATTACTTCCTGGAAGCCCTATCACGTTATTTGAATATTGATAAAGCGTCCTAGATACTAAAGAGTCGGTAGAGAATGAGCTTTTTAATCAGACAGATGTGGTATGAAATTACCACATCTGTGGTATTTCCCCTGAACAGAATCTGCACTATCTTTGTCATATCTTAAAACAAGAAAATTTAAAAACAGATATATATGGAAAAGATTGCAAAGAAATTGACGGATCTAGTAGGTAATACTCCGTTATTGGAACTTAGTAACTATAATAAAAACAATGATTTGAAAGCCCGTCTGATTGTAAAGATTGAATCTTTTAATCCTGCGGGAAGTGTTAAGGACCGTATCGCATTGTCTATGATTGAGGATGCCGAAACGAAAGGTGTTTTACAACCCGGAGCAACGATCATTGAACCGACTAGCGGCAATACCGGTGTGGGATTGGCTTTTGTTTCAGCAGCGAAAGGTTATAAACTGATTCTGACGATGCCTGATACAATGAGCATTGAGCGACGTAATCTTCTGAAAGCCTTAGGAGCGGAATTAGTGCTGACTCCTGGTGCGGATGGTATGAAAGGGGCAATTGCCAAAGCGGAAGAATTAAAAGGGGTAACTCCGGGAGCTGTCATCTTACAACAATTTGAGAATCCTGCTAACCCCGCCATGCATTTACGGACTACCGGCTTGGAAATATGGAGAGATACCGAGGGGAAAGTCGATATCTTTGTAGCCGGTGTAGGTACTGGCGGGACAGTTAGCGGTGTAGGTGAGGCATTGAAGATGCGTGATCCGAGTATAAAGATAGTGGCAGTGGAACCATCTGATTCTCCTGTACTGTCGGGAGGAAAACCTGGTCCGCATAAGATTCAGGGAATCGGTGCAGGGTTTATTCCTAAGACGTACAAAGCCTCTGTTGTAGATGAAATTATTCAGGTGCAGAATGACGATGCTATTCGTACAAGTCGTGAATTAGCCAAACAAGAAGGGGTGTTGGTAGGTATATCTTCGGGGGCAGCTGTATATGCTGCTACGGAGCTGGCGAAGCGACCGGAAAATGCGGGTAAGATGATCGTTGCGTTATTGCCTGATACAGGTGAACGTTATTTGTCTACCATTTTGTATGCTTTTGAGGAATATCCTTTGTAAGGTATAATTGGTCAAATGAAAATGTGAGGTAACTTCCAAAGATTTAGATTACCTCACATTTTTTATACAGATATTATTTTGGCTTCTTTATTGAACCTCGAAACTTCCCTTCAACCGAATATCCTCCGAAGAAGCCCCCACCATCACCGAGAAACTTCCCGGCTCTACTGTAAAATGATTATTCTTATCCCATAACCCCAAGTCTTGAGGAGTAAGTGTAAAGCTAATCGTTCGTTCTTCTCCCGGTTGCAAATGAATACGTTCGAAGCCACGTAATACTTTATCGTAGGTTGTTACACTACTAAAATCATCACGGATATAAAGCTGGACCACTTCATCTCCTGCTTTCTTTCCTGTATTCTTTACAGTGCATGAAAGAGTGATATTCTCTTGTGCCCCGATAACCGGTTTGGAGACTTTCAAGTCTGAATATCCGAAGGTCGTATAGCTTAAACCATATCCGAAAGGATAAAGCACACCGGCAACACGGACTTTTCCTTTAGAATCCGAACCCGGTTTGAATGGGAAAGCGAAAGGTATCTGTCCCACAGATTTCGGGAAAGTAACTGCCAGACGTCCGCCCGGGTTATAGTCTCCGAAAAGGACTTTTGCGATGGCATCTCCCATAAATTCGCCGGGGAACCAGGCATGAATGATGGCAGGAACATATTTGTTTGCCCAGTTGATTGTGGCTGCTCTTCCGTCTACCATTACCAGAACGACAGGTTTTCCTGTGGCATAAACAGCTTCCAATAATTGCTGTTGGCGCCCGCAGAGATCGAGGTTGGTACGTGAAAATTCTTCCCGAACCGTTTTCTCATTTCCACCTAATACAAGGATAGCGGCATCCGAAGCCTTTGCTAATTCTACGGCTTCATTAATCATCGCTTGCTCCTGTGTATCTAATGGAACATTGTACAGTTCACTCTCCGGGAAATACTTATCAATAATATCACAACCTTTTGCATAGCGAACTTCTGCATTGGGCAGATATTCTTTGATGCCCTGATAGACAGTCTTTATAGATGCATTGGCCGGACCGTATCTGCAAGTCAGTTCTTTCACTTCTTCCGCATTTGGACCGATAACAGCTATTTTGTTAAAACTCTTGGATAGCGGAAGCATCTCTTTTTCATTCTTCAAAAGCACGATGGACTCTAAAGCTGCTCTCATAGATACGTCCTGATGGGCGGCATTATGCACTACCACTTCCGGGCGACGGTCATCACCGGGATACGGATTATCAAAAAGCCCCATCATAAACTTGACACGGAGAATCTCACCAACACGTTGATCGAGCGTATGCAGAGAGACTTTGCCCTCACTAATAGCACGACGCAATGGAAGAATAAAATCCTGTGGCGGAGTGAAGTTCGTGCGGATATTCAATCCGGCATTTACCACTTGTGCAGCCATTTCTTCTTCAGTCGGAGTGATACGATGTTTAGTGTGTAGAAATTCCACCGCTTCACTATCCGAAACTACATATCCCTTAAATCCCCACTGCTGACGCAGAATTTCCGTGAGGAAATGATAACTTCCGGAAACAGGCTCCCCGTCATAGTCATTGTAAGAACTCATGACGCCCAATGCACCCGCCTCCTGAATACCTTTACGGAATGGTTCCAGATACAGAGTTTTCATCTCACGCGGAGCCACGTGCGGATCGGTACGTGTACCTCCATCGCGTCCACCGACCGGAATACTATAAACGGCAAAATGCTTCGGAGTGGCAACGATTCCTTCACTTTGCAGACCAAGAATCATTTGCTTACCCAATTCGCCTACCAGATAAGGATCTTCTCCGTAACTTTCAACTACACGTCCCCAGCGAGGATCTTGTGCGATGTCCAGAATCGGAGCATAAATATTGGTATATCCGAGTGCTTTCGCCTCATCAGCAGTGACTTTCGCAATTTCCCGGATTAGTTTTTTGTTCCACGTGGCACCTTGCCCGCATTGAGCGGGAAACATGGTAGCCCGGTCGTGGCATAATCCGCGTATTCCCTCATTGGTAAAATCGACCGGAATACCCAGTCGTGTCTGTTCTACAAACCAGCGCTGAACAGTGTGGCGATTCTTCACACTGTTGGCATACGGATAGGAGATTTCAGAACCGAACTTACCCAGTCCGTTGGCCTGCTCATCGATATTCCCGATACCGTCTTTCCAGATTTCTGTCGACCATCCGTCGGTAGGCCATGCATCTTTCAATACCCGTCCCGAACCGTAAAGGGTAGCCATCTGACAGGTCTTCTCTTCCAATGTCATTTGTGAAAGCAAATCCGCAATACGGGCTTCGATAGGTGCGGAAGGATCTTCATATACATCCTTTACACCGTTCTTGTTGAAGTCAATCCAGGTCTTTTTGTATATATCCTTTGAGTTGTTGCCGGATTTCTTACCGGCAGGTTGGTTGCTTGCCGAAACGCTGCCGGTATAAACACTTCCGGCAGACAATAACAGGGCGAGACATAGTAATTTCTTCATATCTATTTTATTTCACTGTAAGTATAATGCTTTGCAGATCGGTATCTCTTGAAGAAGCTCCCACCATAATCTTGAAAGTTCCTTTTTCCACTCCATAGTGCATATTAGCGTCATAGTAGGACAGCATTTCGGGAGTGAGAGTAAATGAAACCTCTTTCGTTTCTCCTGCTTTCAAAGGTATGCGGGCAAAGTCCTTCAACTCCTTTACAGGGCGGGTAGCAGAACTGTATTCGTCGCGGATATAGAGCTGAACCGTTTCTTCACCATCCATTTTTCCGGTATTCGTGACATCTACAGTTACTTTCACGCTTTTGTCAGGAGTGGTCGTTGCTTCAGACAGTTTGAGGTTCTCATATTTATACGTCGTATAACTCAAACCGTAACCGAACTCGTACAAAGGTAATGAATTTCCTGTTGCATACGGAAACCAATGGTTGGTAAATTTATGATTGTACATACATTGAATCTGTCCGGTGCTTCTTGGAATCGTAATCGGCAGTTTACCGCTTGGGTTCACTTTTCCGTAAAGAATTTCCGCCAAAGCCTGACCCCCGGCTACTCCCGGCTCCCATGCTTCGATGATACACGGCATATTTTCATCTATCCATTCGGTAGTCAGCGGACGGCCGTTGACAAGGATAACGACTGTCGGAACCCCCGTAGCAGCTACAGCTTCCACCAGTTCCTGTTGACGTCCCGGCAAAGAAAGCTCGTAACGGTCGCTGTTCTCTCCACACGTCTTCTCGTTCCAATGATAACGCATTGAGTTTTCTCCTACCACCAGAATCGCCAGATCGGAGCTGCGTGCCTGTTGCACTGCTTCCTTTATTTGATTGTCCGATAGCAAACGTACATTCCAGCCGAGATCAAGGAAATTATAATTCGTTTCGGGACTGATAGCTTTCAGACCTTTCAATACGGTAGTGACATGTTCTTCCGGCTGTTCCATTGCCCAGTCACCTAAGATAGACTGATTGTTGGCATTATGTCCGGTAACAAACACTTTCTTATATTTCGAAGCATCCAATGGCAGCATATTACCTTCATTTTTCAACAGGACGATAGACTTCCGCGCTCCTTCCAGTGCCGTTTGTTGATGTTTCTCATTAAAGACAATTTCATCTTCCTTTTTCAGGTCGATAAACGGATTCTCGAACAATCCTAACCTGAATTTAACTTCCAGAATCTTAGAAACGGCAGCATCTATCTGCTTTTCAGGAATACTCCCTTCTTTCACACACTCAATGATAGCTTCGTAGAATTCCGGTCCATGCATGTGCATTCCCATTCCGGCATCTACACTGATCCGGTAAGCGTCTTTCAGCGTTTCGGCTACGTTGTGATAGTCGTGCATGCGCTCAATATCCATCCAGTCGCTGACAACAAAACCGTCAAACTTCCACTGATTGCGTAATACTTCCGTCATCAGATACTTATTTCCGTGACAAGGAATCCCGTTCAACTCATTATGAGCCGTCATCACTGTAAATACACCCGCTTCCAGACAATCTTTGAAAGGTGGGAAAAATACCTCCTGCAACGTTCTTTCCGATAACTCGGCAGGAGCACCGTTGATTCCGTTGGCTGGCTGACTGCCACCTACAAGATGCTTTGCACACGCAATCACTTTATCGTTTCCCGTGAAATCCTTTGTCTGGAATCCGCGTACGGTAGCCGCCCCCATCTGTCCTACCAGATAGGGATCTTCGCCGAATGTTTCGCCCACACGTCCCCAGCGAGCGTCACGTGCCACTTCCACGTTCGGAGTGAACGTCCAGTGCATACCGCTGGCACGCATTTCAATAGCAGTCTCCCGCGACATCCGTTCTACCAGTGCAGGGTCAAAAGTAGCTGCCTGTCCGATAGGAGTGGGATAAATGGTCGAACCACGATACAAACCGTTTCCATGAATGGCGTCAATGCCAATCAGGAGTGGAATCTTCAGGCGGCTTTGCTGTGCCAGCGATTGCAGATAGTTGGCTTCCTCGGCCTTTACCACGTGCAGGAACGAGCTAATCAGTCCTTTTTTCGTCATCTCTTCCACATCGGAAGAATGTAGATTGGGATAGAAACCCTGAGAATGACTGTGTTTCAAGTCTTCGGCAGACATATCCTTTTCTGCTTTCTTCATGTGTTCCAATCCCACGTATTGGCACATTTGGGCAACTTTTTCCTCCAATGTCATTTGAGACATCAGGCTGGAGACACGTTCGGACACAGGCAGCGTAGGATCGGTGTAATCTTTGCTTTTATCCTGACAAGCTAATGTGGAAATGCCGATAGCACAACAAATTCCCATAGCGATGAATGTTTGTCGCATATTTCTTTTTTAATTTGAATGATTATTGTTATCTGAATGACTATTATTTAGTTAACAAATCCAGTACCTCCTGTTCAATCACGTTTCCTTGTGAATCGCAGAAACCGAATCCAGCTTTATATTCCCAATAAGAGTAGGAGATGTGACGATCCTTCAAGATAGATACTACGTCCCGTATCCATTCCATTCTGTCGGCAGCCGGAGTCTTTTTGTAGCAACCGAATTCACCGCAGTAGAGTTGTACGCCGAGACTGGTAGCTTTCATCTCCGCTTTCAATACGAGTGACTCAAGCGTGGTTTTATCATACGTTCCCATATAAGGAGTCACCAGTTTTTGCATCGCTTCGGATAGTTGGTTGAAGTCCGCCTCTTCTATCAGTTCGCCCGGATAGTGAATGGGTACATTCAGGTCTTTTTCTTCCGTCCACTCGGCTTGGTAGTGCGTGAGGGGATGCGGGTTGTAGAAGTGGAAACTCAAGATGATATTCGGGTCACCGCCGGGAATAGTCAGTTCGTTGAAAGTGTTGACACTCTGCCAGCGGTTGGAGCCGATGATGAGTTTACGTTCGGGTTCCGTTTGACGGAGTTCACGAATCAGTTGGGCGGAAAGAGAGTTCCATTGTGAGGCGTAAGGGGCTACCGGTTCATTCAATAACTCGTAGGCAACGAGATCGTTGGGATACTGGTTCAGTTCTTCCGCCAGCGTTTTCCATAAGTCGAGATATTTGTACTGGGCGTCTTTGTCTGTCCAGAGTTTGGGGACAACGGTGGTAGTTCCACTTTCAGGGTAAATCTTGTTGTCACCAGTTTTACTGTCGGAGAAGAATACATCGTCGAAATACATCGTTTCTCCTTCTTCCGGACGGAGAGCCACGCGACCGCAGTTTTTGTTATAGTTGGATACATCTACGGCGATTTCTTCCCATTCATTTGCCGTAGTATTGGTATATCCGTAGTAACCGTCGTTCGTATTGTTCTCGTCACTCAATACAACGGTAATAGTGCTTTTGGTGCTTTTGTATATTTTGGCACGCAGGTACTTGAACTGCATTTTGCCTGACCCGACAGGAATAATGGAAAAATCCTTTTTCTTGGCGTTCGACCAAGTGTCCACTCCTGATTTTCGTACCACAGAGAACACCCTGTTGCTGGTGTTTATACCGCTTTTGCTGGGATTATCTACATTGTTCACCGTCACGCCGGAGCCATTGGCAAACCATCCTGCCCATTTCATATCTTCAAATGTGTCGTAGAAACTCTCAATCGGGTCGCCCGATGTAGTGACCGTTGTATTGAAGTTATGATCGCGCAATACGTGCAGGTCTACAATCACTTTCATTCCGGCATCCCGGCACCATCCTATGGCATTGTGCAACAGTGTGAATGCTTCCGGTATCTTCTGACCGTCTTCCGTGAAGAACAGTTTTTCGTCTATCGGCAGACGGATGTGGTCGAAACCGTATCCTGCCAGCTTTTGTGCTTCGGCTTGTGAGAAGCCGTTGGCGGGGATAGCGTCTACCTGCGACAGCCAGTTACTGATATTCACCCCTTTGTTGATGGCAAAAGGAACATAGCTTTGCGGTTCTCCTCCGTTGCTGATTACTTCATCTTTTTCGGAACAGGAGGCTATCAGGCATGCAAACAGACAGGCCAGATAGATTATAAGTCTTTTTTTCATACAATTCTTGTTTTAATGGTTTACTCTGTTGCTTCGGTTACTTGGATAATAGCTTCACGGGTGGTTTCCTTAGTCGGAGTCTTTACAATCAGTTCGAGGTGGAAAGTGCCGATAGTCGAAGGAATGTACGTCAATCCTACTCCCTTATGAATTTCCCTTCCATCCAGATACCATGTCCCCTCGCATAGTTCGGCAGGAGTGTATTGTACATTGATGGAAAGCACCTGATTCAATGGAATACTGAATTTACCCAACGTGCCATCCTCCTGCTTGTCCGGCCAGCGGCCTAGTATGCGCGGATATTCGTCAGTAGTCAGTACCGGAGTGTCTATATCGTCGCTGCAACCACTCATGGCAAACAGAGATACCAGCAACGTGCATATAAATATTATTTTCTTCATAATCGTTTTTTCTTTTAGTGTTGATGATCTTAGGTTTATTTGTCCCACCATACCGGTGAATTCCAGTCGTCTTTGCCTCCCATAGCCTGGATGGCAGATTGATAACCCTCCGGATTGTACGAACTTTCAAAGAGCGGGTAGCAGAGACGCAGCGGTGTAGTCTGCGAATCAATCGTCACTGCCCCGTAGTGGGGAGAAGGAAGCAACACCGGAATGTCTGTTCTTCTCCAGTTGGCATATCCTTCGGGGATATTGTTGAAGTGCAGAATCCATAATTGGGTGTTGATAGCAGTAAGTTGTGCATCCAATCCGCTGGCAGGTAGTGAATTAGCCTGCAGATAGGTATCGATGACCTGATCGTCAAAAGTCTTGGCACCGAATTTCTCCAGGAAATGGATGGCTGCGCGTACTCCGTTTTTATAATGGGTGGAAGCGTCGGCACCTGTTGTGATGTCTCCTGCCCAGCGGGCTTTGGCTTCCGCCAGTAATAATTCCGCTTCCGCGTATGTCATAACCACTCCGGGCATATCGCCTTTCAGGAAAATGTTGTTGAGCTGCGGACGGGTAGCTTTGTCCTGCCATTTATTAGTCAGTTTGCTCCAATACCCCTCCGGCCATGTCCCGTTGCTGTACCAGAAATAACCCGGGTTGCAAGGCTGAAACTTGGCAGCTTCCGTATTCTGCATTTCCTCTGTCAGATCCACACGCCCGAATGGGTTGTTTGCCGAACTTTCGTCATAACAACGTCCGAATACAAACTGCCGCGGGTCGGAAGTAGCGTCCAGTTGTTTCCAGAATGTGCTGCAGAGATAAGCCGTAGGATATGCTTCGCGACCTCTCCATAGTTGGGCGAGCCCGTTTCTGCGGAATTCGTTGGATGCCCAGTCCTGAATATCGGTGTAAGCAATCAGGGCATCGTCAGCGGCCGATTGCATCAGGCCGGCTTCCTGACCGACAGCTTTGATGGCTTCTGCTTTAGCCAGTTCCGGGTCTGCGTTTACGATGCGCATTGCATAGCGCAGGTGCAGGGAGTTGGCTAAACGTTTCCATTTGTCGATATTCCCTTGAAAGATAATATCTCCCGTGACCTTGTCACCACTGGCGGTCAGAGCATCTGCCGCTTCGCCGAGTTCTTTCAAGAAATCCTTGTATATCAGTTCCTGTTTGTCGTAGGCAGGTTTTACGTTACCGGTGATAAAGCCTTTACCCGCTTCGAAGTAAGGGCAGTCGCCGTACATATCCGTCAGTATGGAGAAAAGATATACTTTATAAATACGGGCAACAGAGTGGATGTTCACTTCCCGTTCGTTATCCTTGGTCTTGTCCAGAATGTCGACAATGTTCTTGATGAGTGCCGGGTACATCAGGTTCCATGTGTTTCCCATTTCCGCATCATTTTTGCGATACTGTCCGCCATAGTTGGTGGTGTTCCAGTCGCCTTGCATATATTGTGCGAAAGCAGCCAGATAGAATGGATAGGGCTGGCACATTTGCCAATGTCCCCATGTTTGCAACTGAATCATAGACAGTTGCTGGTTCGGGTCGGTAGAGGACGACTTGGAAGGGTCTGTATTCAGTTCCTCAAAGTCGGTGCAGGCTCCCAGCAACAGACCGCATATACATAACATACCGAAGGCGATTTTATAGATTGTTTTCATGATTGCTTACTATTAGAATTTTACGTTAACATTGAAACCATAGCTTCTTCTGGATGGCAGCGAGCCGTATTCCAGTCCCATACCCGAGCCGTTGTTGTAGTTGGAGTCCGGGTCGATGTTCGGTACGTTCTTGTAGATGATGAACGGGTTACGTGCCACGAACGATACGGATACGGCATCAAACACCTTGCTGATCCATCTTTTGGGCAGACGGTAAGCCAACGTAATTTCGCGCACCTTTACGTAAGAGTTGTCGTAGATAAACGGAACCGGAGTCTGATCGGCTATATGTTTCCAATATACTTCGGGGTCGACAAACTTCTTGTTTTCCGCGAAACTTCCGTCCGGCATTTCTACCACGCCCTCTACTACATAACCGCCTGTCGCTTCCCAATTGCTTTCTTTCACTCCGGCTTGCAGTCGTTGCTCTTCCGATTCATACCAGCCGTCGCGTCCTGCAAGAGTCGCTTTGTCTTTTCCGGTCATGTAAGAAGAACGGGCGGACATGGAATAGACATCGGCGCCTACCTTAATATCGAAGATGGCAGACAGGGAGATGTCGCGGTAAGTCAGGTTGGTGGTGATACCTCCTGTCCATTTCCAGGTGGCGTTGCCCAGCACTCGCAAGTCTTCCGTCACTTTCGGAAGTCCCGTAGAAGCATCTACGATAATCTGTCCGGCATCATTTCTAAGGAAGTCTTTACCGAGGATGGAACCATAGTTCTCCCCTTCTACGGCAGCTACCTTTACGTTAATCCAACGTGCCGATTCCAATTCAAATTCTTTAATACCTGAAGCTAATCTTTTTACCTTATTACTATTCTTTGAGAAGTTGATATTCAAGTCCCATGAGAAATCTTTCGTCTGTATGGGGCGTGTGTTCAGTGCGATTTCCACTCCTTTGTTCTCTATTTCTCCTGCATTAATCAGCATGGAGTTGTAGCCGGAAGTTCCTGTGGTGTTGAGGCGCATAATCTGATTACTACTTTTTTGGGTGTAGTAAGTGAAATCCAGTCCGATGCGGTTTTTCAGGAATTTCAGTTCCAGTCCCACTTCGGCAGAGTTGGTCTTGGTCGGTTTCAGGTCTTTGTTCGGAATCGTCGTATTGGCGATTTGAGACAGTGCGTACCCTGAATAGTTTTTGGGAGATAGCTCGTAGGACAGTCCCAATTGGTAAGGATCTGTGTCGCTACCTACCTGTGCCCATGAAACTCTCACCTTACCGTAAGGCAATAGCGTCGGATTGATCTTGAAGAATTCCGAGAATAGGAAACTTCCTGATACCGATGGGTATAGATAAGTATTGTTTCCCGATGGCAGAGTGGAAGAGTGGTCACCGCGCAGTGTGGCGTCGAGATAGACGAAGTTGCCGTAAGCCAGGTTGATAGAACCATAGAGAGAGTTAATCTGTTTGCGGTAGGTTCCTTCGGTGATCTCTTTGCTTGTGAAGCTCTGCAGGGCAATGACATCACGCATCACCATCTCTTTGGCAGTTACAATCTGTGTTTTGTTGTCCACTTTATAGAGGTTGCCGCCGATGGTTACTCCATAGTCGAATTTCTTATAACTGTTGTTGTAAATGGCCAATGCTTCTACGTTATACATTCTGTTTCTGAAATCGCTGATTTGCAACTGTCCCTGTTCAAATCCCGGTGAGGTGGGGGCTGCATAGTCTTGGAAGTTCATGAAGTTGATGTCCGCACCACCGGTAACTTGAATCTTGAAGTGTTCGTTGACGTTGTAACGTACCAGTGCCGAACCCATGAACTTGTCTTTTCCCGATTCATTGGTCATTTCGTTGAGCACCCAGTAAGGGTTGAGGTTCCATACGTCGCGTCCGTTCCAGTCGTAGTAGTTGCCGTCGGCATCTTTGTAGTTGTCGCGCAGCCATTTCTGGTCGTAGGTGGTTGCCAGAGACATCAGGTTCTTGGCAGGGTTGGCACGGTGGTCAGACAGTGCGGGACGGTTCTTTACATCTTCACGGGTGTAAGTCACCTTGAAGTCGAGGTCTACTTTCTTGTTGATCGTAGTGTTGGCACGCAGATTCAGCGTGTTACGGCTCATCTTCGTGTTTGGAAGAATGTCTTTGTTGCGCATATCCGTATAAGTGGCGCGGATACCCGTGTCATCTTTCACGGTGCTGACAACGATTGTGTTGGTGGTGGTCATACCGGTTCTGAAGAAACCGTCGATATTGTTGGGAATGACAACATACGGGCGGGTCACTCCGTCGAAATACGTCAGGTTCAGTCTCGGATCAATCTTCGGTCCCCAGTTTTTGTTCGAAGAATACTGGTCGTCCGTACCGTTGATGCGTCCGCCGGTTCCCTGACCGTAGACGTACTGTACATCGTCCCACTTCGTTAATTGTTTCTCGAAAGTAGTGGTACTGTTCAGTTCCACTGCAAATTTCTTTTTGGTACTTGCTTTCTTGGTAGTGATAAGGATCACACCGTGAGAAGCGCGGCTACCGTACAAGGCAGATGCCGCCGGACCTTTCAATACGGACATGCTTTCAATATCGTCCGGGTTGATGCTGGAAATACCGTCGCCGAGGTCATAACCTCCGTATTGTCCGGCACTGCCGTAATTGGAATTATCCAATGGCACTCCGTCCACTACATAAAGCGGTTGATTGTTTCCCGTCATTTCCGTGCTACCGCGAACGATGACGCGAGATGAACCGGAGGGGCCTCCGGCAGTCTGGCTGATAACCAGCCCAGGAATCTTTCCTGCCAGCGAGTTGATGACATTGGTTTCCTTTGCCTTTTCAAGTTCTTCACCTTTCACTTCACCGATAGAATAGCCGAGTGCTTTCCGTTCGCGCTTGATACCCAGTGCGGTAACAACTACTTCGTCGATGATTTTGCTGTCTTCTTTCAAGACGATTTTAAGATTGGATTGTCCTTTCACCTGTACTTCTTCCGAACGATAACCTACATAACTTACTATTAATGTAGCGTTTTTGGAAGCGTCGATACTGAACTGACCGTTGAAATCGGTGATGACTCCCTGTGTAGTACCTTTGACGGCAATGCTGGCTCCAATCAGAGGTTCGCCTTGCTCATCCGTAACCGTACCTTTTACTTTGGAAGTTTGCTGTACAACTTGATGGGTGATTTCGTCTTCCGCATATCCATATATAGGTATGAATAGCAACAGACAGAGAATTAGGGTTAACTGCTTTTTCATCTTAATTAGATTATTTAGATTGTTGATAACATCGCAAATATAGGATGTTATCGTGTCAGGACGGGTTTGAAAGCTATCGGAATAGGTTGAAAAACTATCGGATTTGCATCTTATTCGCTTTTTTCTAAAGGAATTTGCTTGGAGATATTCCGTAATGCTTCTTAAATACTGTACTAAAGTACTTGGAATCTGTGAAGCCAACCAAAAGAGCGACTTCCTGCACCGGAACCTGTTGTTTTAATAGATTGGCAGCTTCTGTCATGCGCATGAGTTTGATAAATTCGTTAGGCGCCTGCCCTGTCAGGGCTTTCAGTTTTTCGTAGAATATAGTACGGCTTAATGCCAGCTCACGGGAGAGCTGGTTGATGGTGAAATCCGGGTTGGCCAGATTTTCAGTAACGAGCTTTGTGCAACGTTCCAAAAACTCTTTGTCCATGGGAGATAGGAGGTTGGCACATTCGGTGTCCTCTTTCTCTTCGCTTTGCCCCGTAGCAGGAATGGAATTGAGCGAATGAGAAAGGAAATACTGCCGCATAATCTTGCGGTTCTGTAATACTCCTTTTATTTTAGTCTTCAGTATCTCCGTGTCGAAAGGCTTGGTGAGATAATCGTCCGCTCCGCTTTCCAATCCTTCGAGGATGGCGTCTTTCTCCGTTTTGGCAGTTAATAGGATGACGGGGATATGCGAGGTGGTGAAGTCCGATTTGAGCTGGCGACACAATTCGTCCCCTTGAATGCCCGGCATCATGACGTCGGAGATAATCAAGTCTACTGATGCTCCTTGCAGATATTCCAGTGCCGATTCTCCGTCGGGTTTGTCGATGACAGTGTAGATAGAAGAAAATGTCTTTTTCAGGTAGAAACGCAGATCGTCGTTGTCCTCTACAATCAAGATTCGTTCTTTGGCAGTATGGGCTGTCTGGTTCGGCTCGTTTTCATCGTATCGGTCTGTATGCTGAACGGTTCCTGTTTCCCGGTCTGTATTTACCTCCGGTGATAGTTCGCTGCTATTATCTTCTGTGGATATATCCGATAGGAAGGTAGATAGAGGAGAGGTTTTCCCCGACAGGATGTAGCGTGCCAGATGGCGGTTCCCTTTTCGGAAAGTGAGCAGGAAGGTAGAACCTTCGCCCTCGTTGCTGGTAAAGGAGATGTTTCCTTTATGTAGTTTCATCAGACGGCGGGTCAGCAGTAGTCCGATGCCACTTCCGGTTTCTTTGGAGTTGACGGCATTTTCGGCACGGTAGAAATTGGAGAAGATATACCGTTGTGCTTTACGCGGAATACCGATACCGCTGTCTTTGACTTCTACGGTTATCTTTTTATCATTCTGTTCTATTGTGATTGAAATAGTTCCGCCGGCAGGGGTGTACTTCACTGCATTCGATAACAGGTTATCGAATATTTTGTCTGCTTTGTCTTTATCCATCCAAAGTGAGACTGGGGCTTCGGGCACTGATAATTCCATCCGGATTTGTTTGCTTTCGCAAAGGGACTGGAAGTTAAGCACTTTTTCCTGCAGGTATGATTTCAAATCGTACTCTGCAACCTGAAGTGTGAGATGTGTTGTGTCTATCTTCTGGAAGTCGAGTAGTTGCGTGATTAAGTTGTATAGCTTTTCCGTGTTTTTGCGGGCTATCTGGAGGTATCGTTTCCCTTCTCCGGACAGTCCGTCCTCCTTGCTTAAATCGCTAAGCGGAGCCATGATAAGCGTCACCGGAGTGCGGATGTCATGGGCGGTGTTGATAAAGAACTGTATCTTTTCGGAGAAGTGCTTTTTCTCCATCTTGTTGGCAAAGAAACGCCAGATGAAATAGGTGATACCTGCCAGTAGGATGATGTATATCAGCCAGGCGATTGCTGTGTTCCAGTAAGGCTGCGCAATGTGTATACGGATGGTTTGCTCGTCTAGTTGCTGTCCACCGTTTTTGCTCATGCTTTTTACGCGGAACGTATAATTGCCCGGAGGAATATTGGTATAACGGATGCTTAATTCGTTGGTAGGAGCACTCCAGGTTTGTTCGAAACCTTCCAGTTGGTAGCTGTAGTGGATGTCTTGTTGATACTGGTAAGAGACAGAGATAAAGGAAATGAGAAAAGAATTCTCGTTGTATTTCAACTCAATCGTTTTTCCTTCGTTCAGCATCCGGTTGAATTGAATCTTTTTCTCTTCGGTCTTTTCACGTGACTTTTGCGGAACTTCGAAGGAAGTGAACAGCAAGGGGACTTCGTAAAGGGGACGGGTAAAGTTTTCCGGGTTGAAGCGCACGGCGCCGTTGGTACTTCCGTAGACGAAGTCTCCGTTTCTTAGACGGGTGTAGGACATGAAGTTAAATTCATTTGCCAGTCCGTCGAGGAAGCCGATGTTGGTTATTGTGGGAGAGGGGGAGGTGGTGATGTAGGCCAGTCCCTTGTCTGTGCTAAGCCATAGGTGTCCTTTGTTGTCGGGAAGGATGCTGTATATATAGTTGGAAGGAAGGCCGTTTGCTGTGGAGTAGGTGACGGCTTTGCCTGTTTTCAGGTCTAATAAGTTGATGCCTCCTCCGTCTGTACCAAACCACACTTTGTCGGGGGTGGGGAAATACATGGAGTAGATGAAGCTGTTGCTCCGGGTGTCGGCATTGGAGGGCGAGGTGAAATATTGTTTGAAATTGCCGGTTTGTTTGTTCAACAGGTAGAGCCCGTTGGCCGTGGCAAGGGCTATCGTGTCTTTGCCGACTGTGGTTATCGAGTTGATGAGCGTAATGCCGTAGGAAGCGAACTGTTCCGCTTTCCCTGCTTGAGACGGGGTATATCGGATGAGGTTGCCATACATGCCGCCAAACCATAGATTCTTGTTGTTGTCTTCTACGATTGAGTAAATGTAGTTTGTGGTCAGTGTGCCGGGACGTTCGGTGGTGAGATGCTGGCGGATGCCTGTATGTTTGTTGAGGCAGTAGACGCCTGTGCCGTAACCTCCGGTCCATACATTCCCGTTTTCATCGTTACAGAGAGTCAGGAATACGTTTTCTTTCAGGAAGTGTTTCCAGGTTCCGGACTTTAGCAGGTGTACACTGATTCCCTGGTTGGTGGCATACCATAAGTCGCCTTCATGATCTTCGAGGATAGCGTTGACGTGGTTGTTTATCAGTGATTGCGGGTTTTTGTATTCATGTTGGGTAAGTTCGAAGAGATATTTCTTCGGATTGGCGTAGGCTACACCTCCTGTATAACTGCCGATCCATAGATTGGAAGAACTGTCTTTGCAGAGGGCATAAATGCCGTTTCCTTTCAATTCTCCTTCTTCTTCCAAGTTCGCATTGAGGAAGGACCAGGAGTGTCCGGCATCACGGGTGGCTGCATAGACTCCTGCTCCGTCTACTCCCAGCAATAATGTTTGTGGGTCGTAGGGGATGATGGAACGGTAGGGGAGGTGTGGCAGCTGGTTCAGTGATTCGTTCGACAGGAAATCTCCGGTACGGGTATCCTGCACTTTTACTCCGGAGTTGAAAGTTCCTATCCAGAGCAAGTGGGTTGCGGGATCGTAGAAAACGGACTGGATGTAACACTCGGGCAATAGGGTGGTAATTGTTCCATTCTGTTGGTTGCGTTTATACAATCCTTCGGTAGTGGCGATATACAGGGTTTCGTCGGACGGTGAGAAATGGATGGTGTTGATACATTTCTTTTTCAGTATATTCTCTATGTGCCGGTTGGTGCTGTCGTAGCAGAACAAACCGTTTTTCAGTCCGAACCAGAAGCGGTCGGATGAGTCGATGAAGAGATTGTTGAGGAGTATTCCGCTTTCCGTTAATTCCGCTACGTCAATCTCCAGTGTGAAAGCGTCGAAGATGGGATCATATTTGAATACTTTACCGGCACTTGTATATGCCCATAGCGTTTCGTGTGAGTCTTTTGTGAGGTAGATCATGCGCCCGGCTCCGTCAACGATGATGTCTTCCCCGAAAAGGCTGTAGTTTTTTACGGTTCTTCCGTTGAAGCAGTCTACCCCTGAACGTGTAGAAATCCAGATGAAGCCTTTCTTATCTTCGAGGATGGAGAATACGCGCTGGTTGCTTAATCCTTCCTTGGTTGTAAGGTATTGATAGGTAAAAGAGTGGCTGTTTACCTGCTTATCTGATTGTGCGAGAATGGGAAAAGCAGGTAACAGAAGGAAGATGGTCAACAGGTAAAGAGCCGGGAAACGTTTCATGGCTTTTCGTTGGCTCGCAAACCGAAGACTTTTCCCGTCATCTGCTCGATGGGCACTTGCCATACTTTGACATTGCGCACGGCAGGTTCGGAATAGTTGAACTCACTATCTGTGTAATGACGCATGATAATATCCAACACCCGGCGTTTTTCATCCATATCTTCTATGAATGTCACTTTTCCACGGCACATGGCGCTTTCGGAACGCATACTGTAACTGCACGCTACTTTTTCGTGCTGATATACGAGTTTATGACCTATGCTGAAAGTGATGCATACATTATTATTATGTTCCAACATCTCCAACTTGCTGCCTTCGGGACCCGAATGAAGGTATAGGATGCCATTCTCATAACCGAAGTTCATCGGAACTACGTAGGGATTGCCTTCTAAATCTGTGATGCCTACAAAGCAGGCATCGCAGTGGAGGATAATGGACTCGATTCGTTGTTTGTCTTCAATAATAAAAGTTTTCATAATTTATTTCTCAATTAATTCGAAGTCGAGCTGTTTCTTTTCCAGATTGGCACGTGCTACACGAACAGTAATAGCATCTCCCAAACTATATGTTCTGTTCTTGCGGCGTCCACGAAGGCAATAGTTCTTTTCATCAAACTCATAATAATCGTCATCCAAGTCACGGACAGGGACGAGACCTTCGCATTTATTCTCGTTAAGTTCGACATACAGTCCCCATTCGGTTACTCCGGAGATGACACCATCGTAAATCTGTCCCAGACGTTCGCTCATGAATTCCACTTGTTTGTATTTGATGGAAGCACGTTCGGCGTTGGCTGCAATTTGTTCCATATTTGAACTGTGATCACAAAGATCCTCATATTTAGCCTCGGATACACTGCGTCCTCCATCCATATACTTCGTTACCAGACGGTGAACCATCATGTCCGGGAAACGGCGGATGGGTGAGGTGAAATGAGTATAATAATCGAATGCCAGTCCGTAGTGACCGATGTTATGTGTAGAATAACGGGCTTTCTGCATAGCACGGATAGACACGGTCTCAATCAGATTCTCTTCCTTCTTTCCATGTATATCATCCAACAAATGGTTGATGGATTTTGAAATATCTGTTTTTGTTCCGCTTGTACGTACCTTGTAGCCGAAGCGGGCGATGAATTGTGACAGATTCTCCAGTTTCTCTGGATCCGGCAGATCGTGGATACGGTAGGGCAGTACTTTAGGCTTTTTGTTTTTGGGTACACGTCCTATCTTCTCTGCTACGGTTTTGTTGGCAAGAAGCATAAATTCTTCTACCAGTTTATTGGCGTCTTTCGACTCTTTGAAATACACACTGATAGGTTTCCCTTTCTCGTCAATTTCGAATTTCACCTCGTAGCGGTCAAAATTGATTGCTCCCGCTGCGAACCGTTTTTCGCGGAGTGCTTTCGCGATGGTGTCCAGCATAAGTACTTCTTCTTTGTAGTCACCTTCTTTAGTTTCAATAATTTGCTGCGCCTCTTCGTAAGTGAAACGGCGGTCGGAATTGATGACTGTATGCGCAATGCGTGAGTCTTTGATTTCTCCTTTCTCGGTAATATCGAAAATCACGGAGAAAGCGAGTTTCTCTTCATTCGGACGGAGCGAACAGATGAAGTTGCACAGCCGTTCGGGGAGCATTGGGATGGTGCGGTCTACCAGATAAACGGAAGTGGCACGCTTTTCAGCTTCTTTGTCGATGATTCCTCCTTCTTTTACATAGTGTGTCACATCGGCAATGTGTACGCCTACTTCCCACAATCCGTTTTTGATGGAGCGGATGGAAAGCGCATCGTCGAAATCCTTAGCATCTTTCGGGTCGATAGTGAAAGTTGTCACCTTGCGGAAATCTTCACGCTTGGCTATCTCTTCGGGAGTGATTTCTGCCGGAATCTTATCGGCTGCTGTCTCTACTGCTTTCGGGTATACGTATGGTAAGCCGAATTCTGCGAGAATGGCGTGCATCTCAGTGGTATTGTCGCCTGCTTTGCCCAATATGTCTATCACTTGTCCGATGGGATTCTTTGCCTTGTCAGGCCACTCTGTTATTTTCACGATCGCTTTATCTCCGGTTTTTCCGCCTTTCAGTTTATCTTTCGGAATAAATATGTCATTGGCAAGTGTGCGATTTTCCGTTACCAGAAATGCGTATGACTTGGCTACTTCCAATGTACCGACAAAAGTGTCGTTGGCACGTTCCAGTATTTCGATTACTTCCCCTTCTGCCTCCCTGTTCTTTCGTTTGGCATAAAATGTAATTTTTACCTTGTCATTGTTCATGGCGTGGGCGGAATTGCGTTCTGCTACGAATACCGGTTCGCCTCCTTCTTCGGGAATAAAGGAATTCTTTCCATTGCTTTTGCGTTGGAAGGTACCTATCATTTCTGTGCCGTGATTATTCAGACGGAACTTGCCCTTCTCAATTTCGGAGATATAATCGTCATCCAAAAGGTCATGTAATATATCGACGCATAGCATTTTCTGCGGATGGGTGGTAAGACGCAATTCCGAGAAAATGTATTTCATACTTAGAATTTCACTGGATTTGGCGTGGAAAAAGTCTATTAACAACGCTGCCAGCTCTTTTTTACTCATTCTCTTACCGGCCTTTTTCTCTTTCTTTTCTTTCTTTTTCGCCATAATATGTATTTTTATTGGTCATCATCTGTTGATATGGCTACAAAGTAAATAAAAAAAACGGTAATAATACTATTATATTTATCGTATCTTTGTAACCGAAATTTTAATTGTATTTATATAGAGCCGAAAAGTAGGAATGGAGAGTATTTTAATTACGGGTGCAAGCGGTTTTATCGGGAGTTTCATTGTAGAGGAAGCGTTGAAACGAAAGTTTAGTATGTGGGCGGGAGTTCGTCCTACTAGTAGCAGACAATATTTGAAGAATCGGAAAATTCACTTTCTGGAACTGGACTTTGCACATCCTAATGAACTTCGTGCCCAACTCTCCGGTCATAAAGGGACATATAATAAGTTTGATTATATCGTTCATTGTGCCGGTGTTACGAAATGTTTCGACAAAAAAACTTTCGACTACGTGAACTATCTTCAGACAAAGTATTTTATTGATACGTTGAGGGAGTTGAATATGGTCCCGAAGCAATTCATATATATAAGTACGCTTAGTGTGTTCGGTCCTGTGCACGAGACAGATTACACTCCGATAAAAGAGGACGATTCTCCCATGCCCAACACAGCTTATGGTTTCAGTAAGTTGAAGGCTGAATTATATATTCAAAGTATCCCCGGTTTTCCTTATGTCATTTATCGCCCTACGGGAGTGTATGGACCTCGTGAATCAGATTATTTCCTAATGGCTAAGTCCATTCAGAAGCATTTTGATTTTTCGGTTGGTTTCAAGCGGCAAGATCTGACTTTTGTCTATGTGAAAGACATTGTGCAGGCTATTTTCTTGGGTATAGAGAAAAGAGTCATCCGAAAGGCGTATTTTCTGACAGATGGGAAAGTCTATAAAAGCCGCGCGTTTTCGGACTTGATACAAAAAGAATTAGGGAATCCGTTTGTTCTTCATCTGAAATGTCCGTTAATTGTGCTAAAAGTTATATCTTTGCTCGCTGAATTTGTTGCTACGCGTTCCAAGAAGTGCAGTACATTGAATTCTGATAAATATAAGATAATGAAACAACGCAACTGGCAGTGTGATATAACCCCGACAATTAACGAATTGGGATATACACCCGAATACGATTTGGAGAGGGGGGTACGTGAAACCATTGCCTGGTATAAAAACGAAGGATGGCTTTAGACTTATTTAAGCGTGTAGAGACCCGGAAAGGGTTGTTTGCTGTGGAGAAGATTACATTGATTTATAATCTGCTGACTTCCATATTGATTCTATTCCTGTTTCAGAGGATGGACCATCCATGGCATATGTTATTGGATAGAGCCATGATTGCTGCAATGACTTTCCTGTTGATGTATCTTTATCGGCTTGCCCCTTGTAAGTTCTCGGCGTTTGTGCGTATCGTCATTCAGATGAGCCTGCTTTCATATTGGTATCCGGATACTTTTGAATTCAATCGCTTTTTTCCGAACCTGGACCATGTCTTTGCTACCATCGAACAGTTTATCTTCAGTGGACAACCTGCTATCTGGTTCTGCCATACGTTTCCTCATATTCTGGTCAGCGAAGCGTTTAATATGGGATATTTCTTCTATTATCCGATGATGCTGATTGTGGCGTTGTTTTATTTCATTTATAGGTTCGAATGGTTCGAAAAGATGTCCTTTGTACTGGTTACTTCTTTCTTTATATATTATTTGCTTTATATCTTTATCCCAGTGGCAGGCCCTCAGTTCTATTTTCCGGCTATCGGATTTGATAACGTGGCTAAGGGAGTTTTTCCTGCCATCGGTGACTATTTCAATTATCATCAGGAGTTGTTGCCCGGACCGGGATACCAGCACGGATTCTTTTATAGTCTGGTAGAAAGTTCCCAGCAAGTGGGTGAACGTCCCACAGCGGCATTTCCGAGTTCGCACGTCGGCATTTCTACTATCTTGATGATTATGGCTTGGCGCGGCAGTAAGAAGCTGTTCGCCTGTTTACTGCCTTTCTATTTGTTGCTCTGTGGGGCTACCGTATATATTCAAGCACATTACGTCATCGACGCTGTGGTAGGATTTTTCTCCGCATTCTTATTGTATGTAGTGGCAACCTGGATGTTTAAGAAGTGGTTTGCACAGCCGATGTTTAAATAGTAGCAAGTATCTCATCAAATATCCGGAAGAGTTCCTCCTTAGTTTCTGCCCGTAGCATGGCAATGCGTGTGTTGCGGAAATTGGGAATTCCTTTGAATAGGGGGCTGGCGGCCAAATGACGGCGTACGTGCAGGATACCTCTGCGTTCGTCTAGCAGATTGACGCTGTCGACCACCTCCTGGCGTAGTACATCCATGCACCAGTCGAAACTGAGTGGTGGCAGTTCTTCACCGGTTTCCAAATAGTGTTTCACTTCCTTGAATATCCACGGACGTCCGAAGCTGGCACGCCCGATCATTACTGCATCTACTCCATAGCGGTCAAAGCACTCTTTGCAGCGTTGAGGCGTAGTCACGTCACCATTGCCGATAATAGGAATATGCATCCGTGGATTCTTCTTCACTTCACCTATCAGTGTCCAGTCGGCTTCTCCGGTATACATTTGTGCACGGGTACGGCCATGAATAGTCAATGCGGCAATTCCGCAATCTTGTAACTGTTCCGCTAAATCTACGATAATCTTATTATTGGCGTCCCATCCCAAACGGGTTTTCACAGTTACGGGAATCTTTACTGCATCTACTACGGCACGGGTAATCTCCAGCATTTTCGGAATATTCTGCAACATTCCTGCTCCTGCCCCTTTTCCAGCCACTCTTTTCACCGGACATCCGAAATTGATATCCAGAATGTCGGGCTGCGCTTCTTCCACAATTTTGGCTGCTTCTACCATTGTCTCCGTATCTTTTCCGTAGATCTGAATGGCGACAGGGCGTTCTTCATCACTGATACTGAGCTTTTGTGCGGTCTTGCTGACTGCACGTATCAGTGCGTCGCTTGATACAAACTCGGTGTATACCATGTCTGCTCCGAACTTCTTGCACATCAGGCGGAAAGCCGGATCAGTCACGTCTTCCATAGGAGCGAGCAGAATAGGGTGTTTACCCAAATCTATGTGAGCTATCTTCATATATAAGTATTACTGCTTATTATTCGTTTTCTTATTGGTTGCTTTATATTTCTGTTTCGGATGATTGGGTACTCCGGGATATAAATATTCGATAGTCCCATTCTTTAGCATCCGTGGAATTATTTTATTGGCAATATAGTCAAAGGTTCTGTTTGTTCTTTTAGCGATTTCATCTAATGTGATGTAGTCTTCTGCAATGGATATTATTATGGATTGAAGTTCTTCGAATTTGAGTCTTTTCGAGCTTCCAACCTTTTCTTCCGAGCTTCCAACCTTTTCCTCCGAGCTTCCAACCTTCCTCTCCGGATCGTTGACATGATATTTTGTTCCCCTTCTGTTTCCTTCTGAAATAAGGAATCCTTGATTACAAAGCTTTTTCAGCATTTTTGTAATATCAGAACGGTGTTGCGGAATAACATATTGCAGTTGGGTATTATTAATCCCCCCCTCACTGTAACAAGTTACTAAGGCTGTCAACTCATCTTGCGTCAAGTTCTCAACCTTTCCATCAAACAACTCCTTTAGTTTAATTACAGCGTCATCCGGCAATAAACTAATCATAGGCAGGGTTAGTTCCACCTTGTCCGGTCGGCTGAATTCTTCAACATACGGTTTCTGCCAGTTTGCTTCCCTCCAACCTTTAATGATCTTATTCACTCCGCTTCCCGCTTTTTCGGAAAAACCGATTAGCATAAACATTTTCTGCAAGGCTTTATTGCGGCAGACGCTATCTCCTCCTAGATAATATTGAGCTTTGCTGACCAGCATTGTTCCGGGATTTTTAAATCGGTACTTATCTACCCATTGTTCGACAACAATATTGCCCTCCTCCGAGAAATCACAGTGGATAAGCGTATTGATAAAAGCTTCGCGCACAGCAATGTGCGTAGGTGTCTCATCAATACGTATTCCGTTTCTGATAATGAATTGCTGTTTATGCTCTTTCACACCAAGCACAATGACTCCCCCATCCGTATTGGCAAAAGAAGAATAAGTATCCCACAAGCTATTAGGAAGACCATCTTTGGCAACCTTGAATTCCAAATCTACAGCCTCCTCTTTTTGTATCAACGAGTCTATATAGTCGGTAAAATCCCACTCTTCCAGATTGTTGAGTACGATAGGTTTCTTATTTTCCATTTCTTCTTTCTGCTTTATTCTCTGCAAAAATACGGATAAATTCGTACCTTTGCATACTTCTATCATATTTAATGATTATCAGACAGTAAAATGAATATAAAAGATTTTGAAATAATGGCTCCTGTCGGTTCGCGCGAATCTCTTGCTGCGGCCATTCAGGCAGGTGCCGATTCTATCTATTTCGGTATAGAAAACCTGAATATGCGTGCCCGTTCGGCCAATACATTCACGATTGATGATTTGCGGGAAATTGCCCGTACGTGTGATGAACACGGGATGAAAAGTTATCTGACGGTCAACACGATTATCTATGATAAAGATATTCCTTTGATGCGTACGATTGTCGATGCGGCAAAAGAGGCGGGCATCTCTGCTGTGATTGCTGCTGATGTAGCGGTAATGAATTATGCCCGTCAGATAGGGCAGGAGGTACATCTTTCCACTCAGTTGAATATCTCCAATGCGGAAGCCTTGAAGTTCTATGCACAATTTGCGGATGTAGTTGTATTGGCCCGTGAGTTGAATCTGGAACAGGTGGCGGAGATTTATCGACAGATTCGGGAAGAGAATATTTGCGGACCGAGCGGTGAACTGATCCGTATTGAAATGTTCTGTCACGGTGCGCTTTGTATGGCTGTATCAGGTAAATGTTATCTCTCTCTGCATGAAATGAATAACTCCGCCAATCGTGGCGCCTGTATGCAGGTGTGCCGTCGTTCATATACCGTCCGTGATAAGGAAACAGATGTGGAACTCGATATTGATAACGAATATATCATGTCACCGAAGGACCTGAAAACCATCCACTTTATGAATAAAATGATGGATGCAGGCGTACGTGTGTTCAAAATCGAGGGGCGTGCCCGTGGTCCTGAATATGTGCGTACAGTGGTCGAATGCTATAAGGAAGCCATCAAGGCTTATCTGGAAGATACATTTACCGACGAAAAAATAGTGGCTTGGGATGAACGTTTGAAAACGGTCTTCAACCGTGGTTTCTGGAATGGTTATTACTTGGGACAGCGTTTGGGAGAATGGACCCGTAACTATGGTTCTGCCGCAACGGAACGCAAGATATATGTAGGTAAGGGTATCAAATATTATTCCAATATCGGTGTGTCTGAATTTCTGGTGGAGGCTGCTGAAGTAAGTGTAGGCGATAAACTGCTGATTACAGGGCCGACTACCGGTGCGGTATTTATGACCTTGGAAGAAGCCCGTGTCGATTTGAAACCGGTGCAGACAGTGAAGAAAGGTGAGCATTTCTCCATGAAATCGGATAAGATACGTCCTAGTGACAAGCTATATAAACTGGTATCTACTGAAGAATTGAAGAAATTCAAAGGTCTTGATATCGAGCAGAAAAGAGGTTAACTCCCTCGTTCCTGCTTTCAATTTTAATTCTTAACTTTTAATCCTTAATTTTCAATAGATGAACTATATCTATGAGTTGGAGATGAAGGTACGCGATTACGAATGCGATCTTCAGGGAATTGTGAACAATGCCAATTACCAGCATTATCTGGAGCATACTCGCCATGAGTTTCTGACTTCGGCAGGCGTAAGTTTTGCCGGGCTCCATGAACAGGGAGTAGATCCGGTGGTGGCACGTATTAATATGGCCTTCAAGACCCCGTTGAAGAGCGGAGATGAGTTTATATCTAAGTTATACATGAAGAAAGAAGGGATCAAATACGTATTCTATCAGGACATCTTCCGTAAAAGTGATAATAAAGTAGTAGTGAAATCCACTGTTGAAACGGTATGTGTAGTAAATGGACGTTTGAGTGACAGCGAATTGTTTGACAACGTCTTTGCTCCTTACCTGAAATGATATCCGACGAAGAAGAACAGCTTTACAGTATCGCTCTGACAATGGTGCCCGGCATAGGGCATATCGGAGCGAAACGGTTGGTTTCCGAGACGGGTAGCGCCCGTTATGTATTCCGGAACCGAAAAGAACTTCCCGAACTGATTCCGGATATAAATCAGCGTGTAGTGGATGCGTTGGACTGTCCGCAAGCCGTCGTTCGTGCCGGGCGCGAACTGGACTTTATCCGTAAGAAGAATATCCGTTGCCTGACGTTCATTGACGAGGATTATCCTTCCCGTTTGCGGGAGTGTGATGACGCTCCCATTGTTCTTTTCTTCAAAGGAAATGCCGATTTGAATTCCCTCCATATTCTTAATATGGTAGGCACTCGCCATGCCACCGGTTATGGGACTCAGCTTTGCGCGTCTTTTCTGCATCAACTCAAGGCTCTTTGTCCGGATGTACTGGTCGTCAGCGGCCTCGCCTATGGCATTGATATCCATGCCCACCGTGAAGCATTGGCCAATGACCTTCCTACAGTAGGAGTTCTAGCGCATGGCTTGGATCGTATCTATCCATACGTCCATCGCAAAACTGCTATTGATATGTTGGATAATGGCGGGCTATTGACGGAGTTTCTCACTGAAACCAATCCCGATCGTCACAATTTTGTCAGCCGTAATCGTATTGTTGCGGGGATGTGTGACGCTACTATCGTTGTAGAGTCTGCCGAGAAAGGAGGTTCTTTGATTACTGCCGAACTGGCCGAAGGTTATCAGCGTGATTGTTTTGCTTTTCCCGGCCGTGTGGCTGACGAGTATTCCAAAGGATGTAATCAGTTGATCCGGGATAACAAAGCCTCTATGATTCTCTCTGCAGAAGATTTTGTTTCAGCGATGGGGTGGAACACGGGTTCTCATCCTGTAAAAACAGAGAATGTGCAACGTAGTCTTTTCCTCGACTTATCGGAAGAAGAACAAAAGATTGTCAGTATTCTGGCAAAGCAAGGAAGCCTTCAGATTAATACATTGGTAGTGGAAGCGGATATTCCGGTTCAGAAAATGAGCGCCCTTCTTTTTGAATTGGAGATGAAAGGGGTGGTTCGTGTATTGGCGGGTGGAATGTATCAGCTATTAAACTAACTGGGATAGGGCGATTTCGTATATAGATATAAAAAAAGGAGCAACGCCTTGCTCCAACCTTTGTTAACCTTAAATCTAATACTATGAAAAAAATCACATGACAAATGTATGCCTTCCTGAACTAACTTCCAAATAAATCTGTCATATTTGTTTCTCTTTTGAATTCTTTTACTGATTTTCACTGTTATCGTACACGGTAGTTTCTTGACCATTCGACCGGGTGGTATTCCATGTAAAATATGAAAAATTAGTGGGTGTCGTGTAATGTGTTGACTAATAATGAGATATGAAGATAAAAGCCTTTTTATTAACGCTGAACTCCTGAAAGACTTGACAAACGCTTTTTGATGTTGTATATTTGTAGAACGGAAACAATAAAAAAACAAATTAAAACTTTAAAAACGAATGAGACGAATCTTATCTTTTGCTGCACTTGCCGCGTTGTACTTCCCCGGGTGTAGAACCAGTAAAAATGCAGTGCGTTGTCTGAGCCGATGGATTACAGGCTGTAACCTTTTGCTCAAAGAACTTGTACCGACCGGTTATATGCCGTATAATCATCGTTATCTGACAATGAAACAGTATAAGATTATAACAAAACATCTAGGAGATCCTTATGAGGATTAGGGCATAGACGACCCGATGAAAAGCTTGAGGCTGCAACCTTTTATGAGGTTTGCAGCCTTTTTTGTTGCATAAATTCAATGTAGCTCTCTATAAAATCCCAATTAGAGTTTTTAATAAACGTGGATACCGTTTTTAATAAACCCCTCAAAAGTTTATTAGAAACTGAAAAATAGTTTATGGAAAAAAGATAAACTTTTTTCTGTACATTAAAATGTTTGGAAGCTAAATTCTTTTTATTTGATTCTTTCTTTTGGTAAATTGGTTTTACATAATTGGGGGATTGCTTTAATTTGACAGATATATGATTTATGAAGTAATGTGTATATTAATGATTTAAAGGAAGAGCCTAATGAAATATTCCTTTTTTAAACCAAATATCAAATACAGTGGAAAATTATACTATCTTTGCCGAATACTGTTTATTTGAGCGATGTTCAATATATTGTGTTGTAATCATAATATAATGATTTTGCCATAAATACGCTGTATTTTCAAGAAACTAAATAGGTTTAGATGATTTCGTTATTTGGTTTCTTGTCGAGAATGGAGTTGTCTATGTTTATACACAAAGTCACATATCTTATGAGTAGAGATGATTTGATGAAATTCATGTCTTTAATCTTTTGCGGTTTGCTTGTAGCTACTTCATTATCAGCTCAGGCAAAGCTTGATTCCTTGCTGAATGAATTGGATCATGTTGTAGTAAAAGAGAAAGAATATACTGTACGTAAGGAAAACTATTTGGATAAACTCAAAGAACAACTCAAGAATCAGAATCTTACCAAAGAAAGCCAATATTCTATTTATCAAAGTCTGGCACATGAATATGAGGCTTTTATTTGTGACTCAGCGATAGCTTATGCTACACAAGCTTTGGAAATAGCTACAAATTTGCAGAATACTAGATGGGTAAATGATAGTAAAATACAGTTGGCACGTGGAGAAGCTAAGGCAGGGATGTTTCCCAAGACAATTGAGATTTTAGAGTCGATCTCGAGGGAAGATTTGAAGCATTATCAATTAATTGATTATTATAAGACATATATTGATGTGTATATCTATATGATTGAGTATAATGACGGATATGATTTAACTGAGCTGATTTTGAAAAAGGAGATTTGCCAAGATTCATTAATTCAGATAGTGGATACGACCACGTTTGAATATGCTACACGGTATGGCTTTTATTGTATTGAAACTGGAAAGTTGGCTACTGCGGAAAAGATATTGTTGTCTTACTATCCTAAAGTGCAACCGGATACAAAAGAATGTGCGGAGATAACATCTATCCTTTCATTTCTGTATGAACGGACGGGAGATAAGGAGAGAGCAAAAGAATATTTGGCTATCTCTGCTATTTCTGATATAAAGGCCTCTGTGAAAGAGAATATATCATTGAGGGACTTGGCTTTTATTCTATTTAATAATGATGTGGATATAAATCGGGCAAACCAATATATTAAAAAGAGTTTGGATGATGCCAATTTTTATAATGCACGATTACGGAATATACAAATCGCTAAAATGTTGCCTATCATTGACAAAGCCTATCAATTGGAGCGTGAAAGACAACGGGATAGGTTACGAATTTTATTGGCAACAGTGAGCGTACTTTCTATTATCTTATTAGTTGTTATTTTATTTGTCGTAAAACAGATAAAGAAAGTAGCAAAGGCAAAGAAACATATTGAAGAAATAAATGCGCGTCTGAACGAATTGAATGTAGCCTTGCAGGATGTTAATAAGCAATTAAAACAGACGAATCTTTCCCTTGCTGAGTCTAATCATATTAAGGAACTTTTTATCAGTAGTTTCCTTGAAATATGTACTGAATATATCGAAAAACTGGACGCTTTTAAAGGAATGGTAAATCGCAAAGTGAAAGCAGGTCAGATAACCGATATATTGAAGTTGACATCTAAAACAGAGAATTCGGTACTTGAATTAAAAGAATTATATGCGAATTTTGATAATGCCTTTTTAAATATCTACCCTTCTTTTATTGAAGAGTTTAATGGAATTCTTCGACCTGAGGAACGATATCCAACCACTGAAGATAAGTCCCTAAATCAGGAATTACGTGTTTTCGCGTTAATCAAGTTGGGGATTAAAGACATAAATAAAATTGCTGTCTTTCTTCACTATACCCCTCGTACTGTCTATAATTATCGCAGTAAGATTAAATCGAAAGCTTTGAATACGGATGAAGACTTTGAAGAGAAGGTGAAACGTCTTTGTCAAGATAGCTTTTAATGTCTTTATAAAGGGATAAATTATCTTTCTAGAAAAACATCAATTTACATAGAACAATAAAAAAAATATAGACAATTATTTGATAATCAGCATATTAAAAAGAAGAGGTAACTGTTAATTTTTACCTTGCACTTACTTGCCTATTTGTTTTCTACAATATCTTCTTAGTTTTGCCTTAGAGAATTTCAGCAAAACTAATTTGTTCAACATTACTAATATTTATGGAAAAGCAATTCAGAATTAAACAAATCACACAGTTTTTTGTGCTAGTTCTTTTCATACTCTTTCCTTCCTGGGCAGTTGCCCAGCAGAGTACGGTGAAAGGGCTTGTTAAAGATGAAACAGGAATACCTGTTATCGGAGCAAATGTGTCTGTAAAGGGGACTACTAATGGGGTGGTAACGGATACGAATGGACGTTTTATACTATCTAATGTCAAAGCTGGTGCTACGATTATGTTTTCTTATGTCACTTATACCACTAAAGAGATTGTTTACAAGGGACAATCTAATATAATAGTGACTCTGGCAGAAGATAATAAGTTGCTGGATGAAGTGGTAGTTATCGGTTATGGGCAGGTGCGAAAGGGGGATGCCACTGGGGCTTTGACAAGTCTCAAAGCCGATGACAAAATCAGAGGATTTGCTCCTAATACACAAGATTTGCTGGTTGGTAAAGTGGCGGGGGTAGCTATCACTAGCGAAGGAGGCTCTCCTAATGGTGCTTCTTTTATCCGAATCAGGGGTGGTTCGTCCCTTACTGCCAGCAATGACCCTTTGATTGTAGTGGATGGTGTATTTATTGATAATCAAGGGCTAAATGGTGCCGGTAATATATTAAGTACGATTAATCCTACTGATATTGAATCTTTCACTATTTTGAAGGATGCCTCTGCAACGGCTATTTATGGTTCACGTGCTTCTAACGGTGTTATTCTGATTACTACTAAAAAAGGGACAGAAGGAAAAGTGAAAATTACCTATGATGGGAATGTATCTATAGGTACTCCCAAAAAGAAGATTGATGTAATGACGGGGGATGAGTTCCGTGTATTTCTTAAGGATGCGTATTCAGATTTGGGTATCTATGAACAAATGGCGAAGAAACAAGGACTGGTGAATACTGATTGGCAAGATGAAATATTTCGCACTACACTGAACACAGAGCATAATCTGAGTGTGTTTGGAACTGCAGGAAGGGTGATGCCTTATCGTGTCTCTTTTGGATATACCAACATAGATGGTATCTTGAAAACGTCCAAGACGGAACGTTATACAGGAAGTTTTTCTATTACTCCTTCTTTATTTGATGATCATCTGAAAATCAATCTTAACGGACGTGGTATGTATGTAAAGAACCGTTTTGCAGATTGGGGAGCTATTGGAGCGGCAATTGTAATGGATCCTTCCCAATCTGTTTATGATAAGGATAGCCCTTATGGCGGATATTTTACATGGAGAGGCGATGACGGAAATGTTATTCAGGTGGCAACAAAGAATCCATTGTCTATGCTGGAAATGACATATGACAAATCGAAGGTACGTAACTTTATCGGAAATGCACAGATTGATTATAAATTACATTTCTTTCCTGATTTACGGTTGAACATGAATGCAGGTATGGATTATTCGAAAGGAGAAGGTATTAAGTATATTTCAGAATTTGCTCCGTCCGATTATATGTATGGAGGTTATGATTCGAGTTGGAATCAAAAAATTCGTAACTCGTCATTCGACTTCTATGCTCAATATACGAAAGATTTTAAATTTCTGGATAGCAATTTTGACCTGATGGGCGGCTATTCTTGGCAGCATTACTGGCGTGCAGGTGATGGAATAGGACATCGTATTACAAAGTTTGACGTATACGGTGATCCGCTGCTTGTAACTCAAAGCAATTATGAAACGGAGCACTACATCGTTTCCTTCTTCGGACGCCTCAATTATAACGTGAAAGATCGTTATTTAATGACTTTTACGTTACGTAATGACGGTTCATCCCGTTTTCATAAGGATAATCGCTGGGCTTTGTTCCCTTCGGTCGCTTTGGCATGGAGAATGTCAGAAGAAAGTTTTATCAAAGACTTGGGATTTATCAATAACCTGAAGTTACGCTTAGGTTGGGGAGTTACCGGACAGCAGGATATTAATCAGGGAGATTATCCTTATATGGCTACTTATCTGCATACAGTGGGAGATCAGGCCAATTATCTGCGCGGATACAACAATGGGGTACCTGTATGGGTATCACTATTACGTCCGGAAGCGTTCAATCCTGACTTGAAATGGGAATCTACAATTACTTATAATGTGGGTGTGGATTATAGTCTATTTAATAACCGGATTGACGGGACGATTGATGTATATCGCCGTAAGACTAAAGATTTGATAAATGCGGAGACCAAGACGACTGCCGGAACGAACTTTAAAGAATATGTTGCAGCCAATATTGGTAATCTTGAAAATACGGGATTCGAGTTCGCGATCAATGGACGTCCCATTGTCAGCCGAAATTTCACTTGGGAAATAGGAGGTAACGTAGCTTATAATAAAAATAAGATTACCAGATTAAGTGTTGGGGATGACAAGGATACGAAAAGTGTGAATGGTATGACTGTGCATATGGTGGGATATGCAGCTAATATGTATTACGTTTATGAGCAGATTTATGATGATAAGGGTAAACCGATAGAGGGCCTTTATAAAGATCAGAATAATGACGGACAGATTAATGAACAGGATTTACGCCCGTATAAGAAATCCGCACCGGATTTCACTCTCGGATTGAATACTCGGTTGAACTGGAAGGCTTGGGATTTGTCTATTGCAGGGCATGGAAATTTTGGAACTTACAATTATAATGCAATTGCTGCCAATCATGCCGGATTAAGTCCTACCACTATTTATGCCAGTGAATCTTTGTCTAATCGAGTGACAAGTGCTTTTGATACGAACTTTCAGATAGCACAACCTCTGTCTGACTACTATGTGCAGAATGCATCTTTTTTCCGTATTGACAATATTGTACTGGGATGGTCGTTTAAAAATTCAAAACGGCTCCCGTTCAACGGAAGAATTTACGGAAGTGTGCAAAACCCCTTTGTATTTACCAAATACAAAGGAGTTGATCCTGAAGTGTTTGGTGGATATGACGGAACTTTGTATCCTCGTCCCATGACATTCTTACTTGGTGTGAATCTTAATTTTTAAAAACATAGAATTATGAAGCAATTATATAATTTGTTATTATTATCTGCCTTTTTGTCCATAATCTTCTCTTCCTGTCTGGGAGATTTGGATACAGTACCTCTGACGGACGATAAACTGCTTCCTGAGAAAGCTTGGGAAGATCCGGATGCTTACGAACAATTTTTAGCGAAGATATATGCGGGACTAACTCTTTCGGGAAATGAAGGTCCTTTTGGACTTCCTGACATTTCAGCCAATGATCAGGGAGAAGCTACTTTTTTACGGTCTTATTGGAATCTGCAGCAGTTGGGTACGGATGAGGTAATTTGCGCAGAAGATAACGAAACGATGAGAGGATTGCAATTTTGTCAATGGAATTCTAATAACAATTTTGTTGCATTGAATTATACGCGCATTTATATGAATATAGCTTATGCCAACGAGTATTTGCGTGAAACGACAGAAGAAAAGTTAGAACGTCGGGGGGTGAACGACGGGTTGAGGACAAAAATTGATAGATTTAGGGCGGAAGCTACGGTGTTACGTGCTATGAATTATTATTTCTTAATGGATCTTTATGCAAATGTTCCTTTTATTGACGAAAGCGTGGTAGTCGGTTCTAGGAAAATAGAACAAAAAGGCAGGGAGTTCTTCTTTGCTTGGATCGAGTCCGAATTAAAGAGTGTGGAAGGGAAATTGCCACAGGCTGATAAGGAACATTATGGTATGGTGAATGATCCTACGGTTTGGATGCTTTTGGCTAAAATGTATCTGAATGCCGAGGTATATGTCGGTGAAAAAAGATATGACGACTGTTTGGCTTATCTGAAGAAGATACTGGGAGCGGGATTTACAATTGATCCTGTTTATAAAAATATGTTCTGTGCGGATAACGAGAAATCACCGGAGATAATATTCCCATTGGTTTATGATGGTCGCAGGGCTACAACTTTTGGTGGGACCACTTATTTGATCGCAGCTGCATGTAAATCCGATATGAATCCGCTGGCAAATTTGGGATTCTCCCAAGCTTGGTCGAATATCAGAGCGAAGGAGTCTTTATCGACAATGTTTGAAGAAGGTGATAAACGTGCCATGTTTTGGAAGCAGGACAGAACTTTGGAGACTTCCGTTTGGTATGATTTCGCTAAAGGATGGTCGGTGATTAAATATTCGAATCTGAAGAGTGATGGTACTGCAGGGTCAAACAGTGCGCATGCCGATACTGATTTTCCTTTCTTCCGTTTGGCTGATGCTTATTTGATGTATGCGGAAGCGGTACTCCGCGGTGGGCAAGGTGGTACTAAAGCGCAGGCTTTGCTATATATTAAAGAACTTCGCGAACGTGCAGGTATTTCACCCATTTCGGATATAGAACTAACATTGGACTTCGTTTTGGAAGAACGTGCACGTGAATTGTATTGGGAAGGCCATCGACGTACAGACTTGATTCGCTTTGACAGGTTTACGAGGAATTATAAATGGCCCTGGAAAAATGGAGTGTTCAGTGGGGTGGCTAATATTGATAGTAAGTACAATCTTTACCCTCTTCCTTCAACAGAACTGACATCTAATCTTGATTTAAGACAAAATACCGGTTACTAAATGAAAAGACAAATGAAAACATATCTGAAATATATTATTGGTATTCTATGCCTGCTTGGCATGGTAGCTTGTAGTGATAGGGATACAGAGCCTGCATTGACTCGGGTGGTACCTGGTACACTTGATGATTTTCCGGCTGATAGCTATGAACTTCAGAATCCGGAGGATGTAAACCCACTCTTATTTACAGCGACCTGGACAGAAACTTTGTTCTATTTGGGCGGAAGTTCTACCCCTACTCCGATAGCTCCGGTAGAATATACGTTGCAGGTAGACAGGGTCGGGAATAATTTTGAGACTCCTCAGACGTTGTTGACTACCACTTCTTTAGTTGCAAATGTTTATACCAAGGAATTTAATAATTTACTGGAAGAAGGTTTGAACGGTGTGCCCGGAGAAAAGATGGAGATAGAGTTAAGAGTTTTGACCAGTTATGGTCAGAATGTGGTCAGAGAAGTCGTATCAGGTAACAAGATACAATTGGCGGTAACTCCTTTCAAAGACAGGGATCCGTTGCAATTGATGTATATCATTGGGGATATGAATGGATGGAATAATACAGATGCGGATGGGATGTATATTATGTTTAAGAACAACAGCGATAGTAAGAACCATGTTTATACTTATACAGGATATATGCCTGCTAACTGCTATTATAAGTTTCTTCCCGAAGAATCATTGGGAACATACAAAGCATATTGTTTCAGGGAAGAAGGTAAACTTGAATATGTGGAAAGTGACGGCGGCTCTCTATATAATGCTACTGACGGTTATAAAACAATTACGATTAATCTCAAGGAACTGACTTACAGCGTTGAGGATTATGATATAACCGGGGTTAAAGTATGGGGCTCTGTCGGATTAATTGGTGAGTTCTGCGGTTGGGATAATGAGCCCTTGATGACGAGGTTTTCTGCTGACAATAGTCATATTTGGAAAATGGCTGTTACACTACCGCCTCTTGCTTCGGGAGCTACACATCCGGTGAAGTTTCGTGCTAATAAGAGCTGGGACAGTCGATGGGCAGCTACGGACCCGGAATCAGTTCCGTATGGAAAGAGTGTTTTCCTGATGGGTGATGAATATGATCCTAATATTATTCTGCGGGAAGGTGGGGATTATCAGGTAATCTTCAATGATCTGACCGGACATTACATTTTCCAGAAAAAAACAATAAACTAGTAAGAAACATGAAGAAAATACAGATTATATTCGCTTTATTTTGCCTGCTGGCTTTTCTGTCGGCATGTAATGACGACGATCAGAATCGGCTAAATGCATTGCCTTCTGTAATCAGCGATCTTGAAAGTACAGATTATTCGTTGCCGAAATTTGTGGAAGGACAGAATACTTATTTATTCAGAATGACTTGGACAAAGACTAAGTTCTTTTCAGAATCTGAATCGCCGATTTATGTAGAAGATGTAAGCTATGATGTAGAAGTGGATTTAGCAGAGAGAAATTTTGCTAATCCCCGGACAGTTTATTCTACACAACGGCTCTATATGGATGTTTATGAAGAAACTTTGCGTGATATTTTGGTAGACTTGGCAGGTGAAGGAAATGAGGAGACTCAGGTAGTTAGCATCCGTGTCAAGAGTACTGGTAATCAAATAGTAACTTATTCGAAGCCGCTCCTTTTGTCGATTACTCCTTATGTGCCTGAACCGATTGTCGAAGCAGTCTCCGGTGTGGTGAGTTCTCTACCTGATAATAGCTATATACTCGAAAGGCCGACAGGAGAAGATAATCCTTTATTGTTTGCAGTTATATGGACGGAAACGAAATTTTATCTACAAGGAACTGGAGCACCGGCTCCTATATCACCGATAGTAGAATACATCTTACAAATTGATAAAGCTGATAATAGTTTTGAATCTCCTAAAATATTAGCTGTTACTTCTTCGCTTATGGCAAATGTCTTGACTAAGGAGCTGAATAGCCTGTTAATTGATAAATTGGGGGCAACTCCTGGTGAGAGCATGAATTTACAAATGAGATTGCTAAGCCATTATAAGGAGGAAGGCATCACAAAAGAGGTTGTATCGAATATAATAACGTTTTCTGCAGTTCCATATGTGGAAGTCGATCCTCGACGGCCTGTATATCTCGTAGGAGATATGAATAGTTGGAATACGAGTAATACTGACTTTATGATGTTCAAGGAAAATAGTAACGCGCAGAATTATATATATACTTTTACTGGATATTTTAATGGAAATACTTCATTAAAGTTTGTTCCGGAAGAGTCTTTGGGCACTAACAAGGCTTATTGTCGAAAAGAAGACGGCACATTGATTTATGCGGATAGTGAGGAAGGAAAGATTCAAATTACAACCGATGGCTATAAGACGATTACGATTAATTTGGAGAGAATGACCTATCAGGTGACAGAGTATAATGTAGCTGGTGCTATAGAATGGAATACGATGAGTGTCGTTGGAGCATACTGTGGATGGAACCCGTCAAATCCGATAGCACAGATGACAAAAATACCAGGTAATTCTCATATATGGAAGTTGAAGATTAATATGCCTTTTACGGAGAACTCGGATAATGGTGTCAAGTTTGTGGGTAATAATGCATTTGGCAACAATTATGTTCCTGTGGACCAATGGTCGAATCCATACGGTATTTGTGAATTGAATCCTGTTGATCGGGATGTTAATATTGTCCGGGATGAAGGAGGCAGCTTCTTGTTTATGCTCAATGATTTGACAGGGCATTATGTAATGATGAAATTAAATGATTAATGATTATAAATAGAGATACTATGAATCCAGTAAAAATATTTTCGCTTCTGCTATTCTCATTGTTGGTGTTGAATAGCTGCAATGATGATGAGTATACGTGGACTGATATACCTAATAACGAGATAAGTCCAATCACTTCGCATAATAAAGTGATATATGAGGTTAATGTGTATAGTTATTCTTCCGGGCATAATTTCAAAGGACTTGAAAACGACCTGCCTCGATTGAAAGAACTAGGTGTAGATGTTCTTTGGCTAATGCCTATTCACCCTCGGGGTGAGGAAAATAGGGCAGGAACATTGGGAAGTCCTTATTCAGTGAAAGACTATAAAGGAATCAATCTTGATTTTGGAACAACGGAAGACTTTAAGTCTTTGGTGAAAGCCGCTCATTCCATGAATATGGAAATTTGGCTGGATTGGGTGGCAAATCATACTGCTTGGGATAATGTTTGGGTTGTTGACCATTTGGATTATTATGCGGAGAAGGATGGAGAACGTCCTTACTCTCCCGGAGGATGGCTGGATGTCATTCAACTGGATCACAGTAATGTAGAGATGCGTACCGCTATGGCTGATGCAATGAAATATTGGCTGACTGAATTTGATATTGACGGCTTCCGGTTTGATGCGGCTGATTTTGTTCCGGTAGATTTCTGGAGAGAGTTACGGAAAGAAGTGGATAAAGTAAAAAAGGTGACCTGGCTTGCCGAAGGCTCCGGTTCTGCTAATATGGAGGTCTTTGATTACGACTATGCCTGGGATTTTGCAACTGCATTGAAAGATTTTGGAACAGACAATGATGTTCCGGCACTGATTGCTGAGTGTAAAAAGTTGTTCAATGATGCGGTATACAAGAATAAGGGACGTATGGTTTATATAACTAATCATGATTTGAATGCTTATGAAGGTACAGAATTTGACCGTTATGGGAATAATGTGTTGCCATTGGCAGTCTTGTCCTTTACCATTTATGATATGCCTCTTATTTATAACGGGCAGGAAATTGGAATGAATAAATCCATGAACTTTGCTGAGCCCTCAATGGTGGAGTGGGATCCGGTGAATAAAGTTTATGTAAATCTGTATCAGAAGCTGACTCGCTTGAAACGTACTCAACCAGCACTTGAAGATGGAACAAATCGGGGCGCTTTGAAAATATATTCTACCAATGATGAAAATTTGTTTGCCTATTCACGTATAAGGGGCGATAATGAAGTATTGATTCTTTTGAATTTTGCTCAGGTACCTAAAAGGCTGCGATTTACCCAGGATGTTCCGGAGGGTAAGTTTAAAGATTATCTGAATGGAGGTGGTAGAGAGTTCTCAACAACAGATGGTATCTCTTTACATGAAAATGGATATGCAATTTTTGTAAAATAAAATATGAATATGATGAAAAAAAACATACTGCAGGTTGTTCTTTTAATGACTTTCTTGTTTTTACCTTTATTTGTGGAGGATTCAGTAGGTGAAGGTACTCTCTATGATATTCGTAAATATGGAGCAAAGGGAGATGGCCAAACATTAAATACGAATGCTATTAATTCTGCCATAGAAGACTGTTTTAGAAATGGAGGTGGTAAGGTGTTGATTCCCAGTGGGGTTTATCTCACTGGAACGATTTATCTTAAAGATAATATAACGATTTACTTACACAAAGAGGCCGTTTTGAAGGGAACTTCGGATGTCGGTCAATATAAGTCCTATATTCCTTTGGGGGATCTTACTATGTTTGATAGTGGGGAAGGCGGTGAGAATGCGAATAGTTCTGTTGATCCTCATTGGAATCGGGCTTTGATTCTTGGAGTAGGTGTGAGCAATGTTACTATCGAGGGTGAAGGCATTATTGACGGTAATCATGTATTTGATCCGGAAGGTGAAGAAAAAATGCGTGGTCCGCATGCGGTAATTTTTGCTGAGTCACGAAATCTGTTGATGAGTGGAGTTACTATGAATTGTGCTTCCAATTATGCATTCATGGCTTACAAAATAGAAGATATGGTATTTCATGAACTTGAATTTAATGAAGGCTGGGATGGAATACATATACGTGGAGGCAAGAATATTACTATCCGTAATTGTCGGTTCTTCACAGGAGATGATGCTATCGCAGGCGGTTATTGGGAGAATATGGTAATAAACGACTGTTATATCAATTCCTCTTGTAATGGGATTCGTATGATAATGCCGGCAATCGGACTTACGATTTCTAATTGCGTGTTTGCTGGTCCGGGTAAATATGCACATCGTACCTCTAAAGAAAAGAAGCGGAACAATATGCTATCTGCTATTATCTTGCAACCGGGGGGCTGGGGGAAAGCGCCTGGTAAGATTAAAGATGTACATATACACGATATCAGCATTGATACAATGAATAATCCGTTAATGATTGTATTGAACGAGGGAAATACAGGAAATAATATTCTTGTGGAACGGATGAAGGCTACCCATATCAATCAGGCTGCCATCTCGATAGAGAGTTGGAAAGGAGGAACTTTCAGTGATGTGACATTCAGGGACATTTCTGTTAATTATATCGGTGACGCAAATCCTGAACTGAAAAATATACAAGTTTGTCAGCCACCGGCAGATTCGCGCCCATTACCGTGCTGGGGCTGGTATGCACGTAATGTGGAGAATCTGGTTCTTGAGAATGTGAGATTAAATTTCCATGGAGAAGATATACGGCCTGCATTTTGGTTGAATAACATAGGAAAAGCTGAACTGATAAATGTGAATTATCCGGGTTGTGAAAATAAAAGTTCCATAGTATTGGAACATACCGGAACTGTTATTAATAAATAAAAGAAGAAGTTAAGTAAATATTTATGAGACGAACTATATGGTTAGTTTTAGCCCTGTTCATGACATTATCTACTTGGGGAAAAGTAAAATTACCTTCTATTATTGGTGATAATATGGTGTTGCAGCGTTCGAGTTGTGTTAATATTTGGGGATGGGCTGATTCCTTTCAAAAGGTAACAGTAGAGCCTTCTTGGAATCACCAAGTGTATGCAACGCAGGCTGACGGAGATGGAAAGTGGCTACTTCAAATACAGACTCCCGTGGCTGGTGGCCCTTATTATATTCAGATCAGTGATGGTGAGATTTTGATGCTCAATGATATATTAATAGGTGAGGTTTGGATATGTTCGGGGCAGTCAAATATGGAAATGCCTGTACATGGCTTTTATGGGCAGCCGGTTGCCGGTTCTTTAGATGAGATATTTGAAGCAAAACAATATTCAGGTATTCGGATGTTTACTGTTCCGCCTACTCCGGCGAAGTATCCACAGGAGAATTGTGGGGGGAGCTGGCTTCAGTCGACTCCGGAAAGCGTCCGGGATTTCAGTGCTGTGGGTTACTTTTTCGGGAAGAACCTAAATCGTGTTTTGAATATACCGATTGGTTTGATTACGGCTAATTGCGGTGGTATAGCCATTGAGCCTTGGATGACTATAGAAGCTATTAAAGAAACGGTTGGTATCAATCAAGAACTTGCTTTTACTCCTCAGGTAAAAACAGAGGCTGCCAATGCTTCTTACCTCTTTAATGGAATGATAGCTCCGATTCGTAACTATGCTAGTCGTGGTTTTATATGGTATCAGGGAGAGTCCAATCAACATAATTATTTTGATTATGACAAACTGATGACCTCTATGGTAAAACTTTGGCGAAGAGAATGGAAGAATGAAGGAATGCCGTTTTATTATGTACAATTGGCCCCTTTTCCTTATGACGGAGCGGAAAAAATCGCATTGCCTTTAGTTATTGAAGCACAGTATAAAGCTTTACAAAATATTCCGAATGCAGGTATTGCTGCAACAACTGATTTGGGACATTCTACTTGCATTCATCCGCCACGAAAAAAAGAGATTGGACAGCGCTTGGCTGCGTTGGCCCTTCGACAGACATATCATATTGATGGATTATTGCCAGATGCGCCTATGGTGGATAAAATTATTTTTGAAGGAGGTAAAGCTGTACTTACATTCAAGGGAGTGCCAGACTATAGCCCTGCTGCTGTAGGTAGCCTTAATTTTTATGGAGGTGAATTGAGGGGCTTTGAAATAGCAGGGGAGGATCGTGAGTTTTATCCGGCAAAGGCCTTGCTGATGCAAGGGCAGAATGAAGTGGAGGTAACAAGTGAAAAAGTACCTCATCCAGTAGCTGTCAGATATGCTTTCAGGAATTATCATGATGCGAATGTGATGACTACGGAAGGACAACCCTTGGTTCCTTTCCGAACAGACCAATGGGATGATGTTTATTAGAATGATTTAGGTGAATTAAAAAAACTTGTTCATGAGAAACTATATTGTAGGTTTATTGCTCTTAGGAATTCTTTATTCATGTACATCGGATAAAGAGATAGAGTTAGAAACAGATTATGCCCAGTATGTAAATCCATTTATAGGTAATGCTGATAACGGGCATACGTTTCCCGGTGCCTGTGCTCCGTTTGGTATGATACAAGCTGGACCCGAAAGCGGTAACGGGTCATGGCGCTATTGTTCAGGGTTTAACTATAATGACGATGAGATTTTTGGTTTTGCTCAAAATCATTTGAATGGTACGGGATGTCCGGATTTAGGAGATATCTTGATTTTGCCATTTAGCGGAACAATGTCGGATAATAACTATAAAAGCAGAATCGATAAATCGAAGCAGACAGCCTCTCCTGGATATTATGCGGTCACTTTACCGGATTTAGGGATAAATGTGGAGATAACAGCGACGGAACGTACTGCATTCCATAAATATACGTATCAGAATGGTGGCGAAGCCAATTTATTGTTGGATTTGCAAAGTGGTCTTGTCACTTCTTCTCAGGCTATCCATGATAGGGTATTGCTGGCTGAAATGCAGATGCCTGATGACTGGACAATAACAGGACATAATGAGACTAATGTCTGGGTACGTCGTCACTTTTATTATGCAATCAATTTTGATAAACCTTATAAAGTAAAAGAGATACTGCCAGCTTATAAGGGTGAGAAGGCCAAACGACTGTTGTTGAGTTTTAATCTACAAGAAAATGAAGCTCTGCAAGTCAAGATTGCAATATCTTCTGTAAGCGTGGATGGCGCGATGGCTTCTCTGCAAAAGGAAAACCCAGACTGGAATTTTGAAAAAATACGAAAAACAACTCATGATAAATGGAATCAGTTATTCCAGCGAGTTCATGTAAAAGGAACAGATGAGCAGAAAACTAATTTTTATACCTCTCTTTATCACTTGTTTATTCAGCCTAACAATATTACAGATACAGATGGTAAATATAGAGGTGTGAATGATAGTGTATTCATATCTCCTTCAGGGGAATATTATTCTACTTTATCTCTTTGGGATACTTATCGTGCAGCGCACCCATTATATACTATTCTCATTCCTGAAAAGGTGAATGGCATGGTTAATAGTATGCTTGCGCATTATAAAGCATATGGATATCTGCCTATATGGACATTGTGGGGAAAAGAAAACCATTGTATGATTGGTAATCATGCTATTCCTGTTATTGTGGATGCTTATCTGAAGGGGTTCGATGGATTTGATAAAAGAGAGGCGTATCGGGCAATCAAAGAATCATCTACTGTCAGTCATCGGAATTCAGACTGGGAAGTATATGATAAGTATGGTTATTATCCGTTTGATTTGGTAACCGCCGAATCTGTATCTAAGACATTGGAAAGTGCTTATGATGATTATTGCGTTGCCCGAATGGCCGAGAAACTTGATGCAAAGGGCGATTATGAGTATTTTATAAGACGTTCGGAATATTATAAGAATCTCTTTGATCCGGTAACAAGATTTATGCGTGGCAAAGATTCTGGAGGAAATTGGAGAACTCCATTCAATCCGATGCGTTTGTTTCATGCGGGAGAAGTTGGTGGTGATTTTACGGAAGGTAACTCCTGGCAGTATACATGGCATGTGCAACAAGACGTAGAAGGATTGATAGCATTGATGGGTGGTAAAGATGTTTTTGTCAATAAGTTGGATAGTTTGTTTATGACAGAACCTGAACCGGACAAGATGGGCAAAGTGCTTGATGTCACAGGGTTGATTGGACAATATGCTCATGGTAACGAACCAAGTCACCATGTGATTTATTTGTATAATTACGTGAATTGTCCTTGGCGTACGCAGGAACTGATACGTGAGGTTTTTGAACGTTTTTATCAAGCAAGACCGGACGGCTTGTGTGGAAATGATGATTGTGGACAGATGTCGGCATGGTATGTTTTCTCTGCTATGGGATTTTATCCGGTAAACCCTTGTGGTGGTGAGTATGTGATAGGAGCACCTCAATTAGAGGAAATTATAATTGATTTACCTGATCAGAAGCAATTCGTTGTAAGAGCGATAGATTTATCGGAAGCTAATAAGTATGCCAAAACTATTACATTAAATGGAAAACCATTGAGAGATTTTCGTATTTATCATTCTGATATAATGAAGGGTGGAATCTTAGAGTTTGTAATGACGGATAAACATGACTGACAGGATAAACTTGTTGATCAGAATGGATAGGTTAGTTAGATTGTTTTGAGTGTAACTGAACGTATAAAGGAGCGTAATTTAAGATTATAGCTCCTTTTATATTTGAGAGAGAGGCTGTCTTCTATTTGCAATTTCAGAAGATAGATATAGATGTTCTGTAAACAATTGGAATATTCTGTATATTTCATTTTATTGATTTGAAACTAGCAAAGTTGTTAGTTGGTTTTTCTATGATGAGTATGATCCTGATTTAAGCGTTCAACATGATATGAACGTATATATTGGGAAATTAACTATTTTGTTTATTGTGCTGATTATTAGCGGTATACATTGCCGTAATGCACATCTTCCAACAATGAAAGGAGACAAAAAGGAGACGAAAGGGGACTGAACGTTTTTCGCCTGATGTACCTTTGCAAAGTCATTCAAACAAAGAGAATGGCATACAGATAACCTTTATTTTTTTAACCATTTAAACGTTAACAATTATGGCTTTAGAGTATGTAGTAACAAAAAGAGTGTTCGGTTTTGACAAAGACAAAAACGAAAAGTATGTGGCAAGATCGGTTCGTTCCGGTAGAGTAAATTTCGCCAAAATGTGTCGTAAGGTGAGTCAGCTTTGCGGTGTCCACCGTAAGGTAGTAGATTTGGTAGTCAGTGGGCTGGTAGATATTATGGCAGAGGATATTGATGATGGAAAGAGCGTACAGTTAGGTGAATTCGGTATCTTTAATCCTACTATCCATACGAAGAGTGCGGATGATGCAAAAGATGTGTCGGCGAAATCAATCCTTCAAAGAAAAATCAATTTCTATCCTGGCAAAATCTTCAAAGATACATTGGCGGAAATGAGCATTACCCGTCGTGAAGAAGTGGAGACCGATTATACCAATGGGGGCGGAAACGGTGGCAATGCCGAGAATCCTGATGATGGGAAAGGTGATAATGGAGAGGCACCGGATCCTGCAGAATAATTGAGTAGGGTTTTGTGTTAGTATTGGCTTTAGAGTAGTGGAATGCACAGAGAATCGACTGATCGTTGATAATCTGTGCATTTTTTTACATACTATACTTTCGTTTGCTAGAACAATTTGATTTATTATTCGTTGTTATTAAAGATAAATAGGATCATATCTGGCATTATGATATAAAACATATCTTTGTATCCTTGTAAAATATGAATTTTGTTGACTATATGTCAGAATAATATCTTATATTTGTCTATGTGAAGTTAACCGAAGAAAAAATCATTTTATTACTAATTGCGATGAAAAAGGAAATCAAATTCAGTCTTGTTTATCGGGATATGTGGCAGTCTTCCGGTAAGTATCAACCTCGCGTTGACCAGCTTGTACGTATAGCTCCATTGATTGTTGAAATGGGTTGTTTTGCAAGAGTTGAAACGAATGGAGGTGCTTTTGAGCAAGTGAATCTGTTGTACGGTGAAAATCCTAATAAAGCCGTCCGTGCTTTTACCGCACCTTTTAGAGAAGCGGGCATTCAAACGCATATGCTCGATCGCGGATTGAATGCGTTGCGTATGTATCCGGTTCCGGCAGATGTGCGTAAATTGATGTATAAAGTCAAGCATGCGCAAGGAGTAGATATCACACGTATCTTCTGCGGATTGAATGAGACGAGAAACATAATTCCTTCCATCAAGTATGCTCTGGAAGCGGGCATGATTCCGCAGGCTACTCTTTGCATCACGTATTCTCCGGTACATACTGTTGAGTATTATACACGAATAGCCGATCAGCTGATTGAAGCCGGTGCACCTGAGATTTGTTTGAAAGACATGGCGGGTATCGGTCGTCCCGGTATGTTGGGGCAATTGGTCAGGACCATTAAGGAAAGACATCCGGATGTACTGGTACAATATCATGGTCATAGCGGACCGGGATTGTCTATGGCATCTATCCTCGAAGTTTGTGAGAATGGTGCGGATATCATTGATGTGGCTATGGAGCCCATGTCTTGGGGTAAAGTGCATCCGGACATCATTTCGGTACAGGCGATGTTGAAAGACTTAGGTTTCCAAGTTCCCGATATTAATATGAAAGCGTATATGAAGGCCCGTGCCATGACACAGGAATTTATAGATGATTTTCTGGGCTACTTCATGGACCCTACCAACAAATATATGTCTTCCCTCCTTTTGAAATGCGGTTTGCCGGGTGGCATGATGGGTTCTATGATGGCAGACCTGAAAGGGGTACATTCCGGTATCAATATGATATTGAGGAGTAAGAACGAACCGGAACTTAGTCTTGACGACCTGCTCGTAATGCTTTTCGATGAGGTGGAATATGTATGGCCTAAGTTGGGCTATCCTCCTTTGGTGACTCCTTTCAGCCAGTATGTGAAGAATGTTGCACTGATGAATCTTATGCAGTTGGTAAAAGGAGAAGAACGCTGGACAATGATAGATAACCATACTTGGGATATGATCCTAGGTAAGAGTGGACGTCTGCCGGGCACGCTTGCTCCGGAGATTGTAGAACTGGCTAAATCGAAAGGATATGAGTTTGTCGATACTGATCCTCAGTTGAACTACCCGGATGCTTTGGATGACTACCGCAAGGAAATGGATGAGAATGGCTGGGAGTATGGAGAAGATGATGAAGAACTTTTCGAGCTGGCCATGCACGACCGACAGTATCGTGATTATAAATCGGGTGTTGCCAAAAAACGTTTTGAAGAAGACCTGCAACGTGCCAAAGATGCGGCGATGGTGAAGACCGGTTATTCAGAGGAAGAAATAAAGAAATTGAAGCGTGCCAAAGCAGACCCGGTTATCGCTCCCGACAACGGACAGGTGCTTTGGGAAGTTTCCGTAGAAGGACCGTCCATTGCCCCGTTCATCGGACGTAAATATCAGCATGATGAAGTATTCTGTTACCTATCCACTCCGTGGGGAGAATACGAGAAGATTCTGACCGGATTTACCGGACGTGTGGTGGAAATATGCGCACAGCAGGGCGCTACTGTACGCAAGGGAGATGTCATCGGCTATATTCTACGGAGTGATATCTTTGCATAGCTGAACCGTTATTTTTAAAAGAGAATCCCCTGTCGGACTAGTCGGCAGGGAATTCTTTTATTAATCAAATTAAGCTCTTACTATTAGAAAATAGGAACTTAGTCTTTCAGTTTTGCTCTGATAAAATCACGGTTCAAGCGGGCGATGTTGCTGATAGAGATGTTCTTCGGACATTCGGCCTCACAAGCACGAGTGTTTGTACAGTTACCGAATCCCAGTTCATCCATCTTTGACA